>Ga0335076_10002794_pt1 | contig 17415 bp, 12 predicted proteins | sample Lox_Sample_25_FD_206717 | JGI IMG/M metagenome (GOLD analysis project Ga0335076, IMG submission 206717) | Soil microbial communities from Loxahatchee National Wildlife Refuge, Florida, United States - Lox_Sample_2.5 | ecosystem: Environmental > Terrestrial > Soil > Wetlands | place: USA... | reverse complement strand
CTACGTGCGCAAGGGGCGGCTGCAGCAGGCCATCATGGTGCGGCGCTTCTTCCTCGACGAGACCGGCACCAACATCACGCCGCTCGCGGCGGGCTAGCGGCGCTGCGCCGCCGGCAAAAACCACGCTGTTTGCCGGCCAGTCAAGCAACGAAACGCCTGGCGTTGCGGAACAGGCGCATCCAGCCGCTGTAGCCCTCGATGCCTCGCGGCCGCCAGGAATGCTGCAGGTAGCGGAACGAACGCTCCGGGTGGGGCATGGTGATCGTCACCCGGCCGTCGGCGTTGCACAGCGCCGCGATGCCGAACGGCGTGCCGCTCGGGTTCGCCGGGTAGCCGGTGGCGACACTCTTGTCGTGATTCACGTAGCGGAAGCCCACCAGCCCGCTCGCGGCGCTCGCCGCCGCTGCCTCCGGTGTCGCGAACTCCGCCCGCCCCTCGCCGTGCGACACCGCGATCGGCAGCCGTGAGCCCGCCATCCCATCGAGCAGCACCGAGGGCGAGCGCAGCACCTCGACCAGCGGGAAGCGCGCCTCGTACTGCTCGCTGCGGTTCTGCACGAAGCGCGGCCAGTGCCCGGTCCCGGGAATGAGCGTCTTCAGGGCCGCGAACATCTGGCAGCCGTTGCAGATGCCGAGCGCGAAGCTGTCGCTGCGCGCGAAGAAGCGCACGAACTGCTCGCGCACCGCGGCGTGGAACAGGATCGACTTGGCCCAGCCCTCGCCCGCTCCCAGCACGTCGCCGTAGCTGAAGCCGCCGCAGGCCACGAGTCCCTTGAACTCCTCAAGCGTGCGGCGGCCGGCGAGCAGATCCGTCATGTGCACGTCGTGCGCCTCGAAACCCGCCTGGTCGAACACCGCCGCAGTCTCGGTCTGGCTGTTGACACCCTGCTCGCGCAGGATCGCGATCTTCGGCCGCGCGCCGCGCCCCACGTAGGGCGCGGTGATGTCTTCACGACTGTCGAAGCTCAGCTCGACGTGCAGTCCCGGGTCGGCCTCCGCGGTCTGCGCTCCGAACTCCTCGTCGGCGCACTGCGGGTCATCGCGCAGGCGGCGCATGCGCCAGGAGGTCTCCGACCAGGCGCGCTTGAGATCCGCCCACGCCTCATCGAGCCGCTGCTCGCCCACTGTCATCCGCACCCGCAGCTCGCGGGTCGGCGTACCGAGCCGCAGCGCGTGGTCGAGCAGCCCATGGTGCGCGAGGATTGCGCTGAAGCGCGCCTCATCGCTCGCGAGGATCTGCACCGCGACGCCCGGCTCCTCGCTGAAGAGCTGCGCCGCAGCCGCTCCGCGCGCCGCCGGCAGCCGTATGTCGAGGCCGCAATGCCCCGCGAACGCCATCTCGAGAAGTGTGGTCAGCAGCCCGCCGTCGGAGCGGTCGTGGTAGGCGCGCAGCAGCCCCGCGCCCTTGAGCTCGGCGAGCGCCGCGGCGAGCGCGATCAGGCGCTGCGGCTCATCGAGGTCCGCCGGCTCCTCGCCGAGCTCGCCGTATACCTGCGCGAGCGCCGAGCAACCCAGGCGGTTGCGCCCGGCGGCGAGATCGATCAGCCACAGCGAGCTCAAGCCGCCCTCGAGCTCGAGCGCGGGAGTGAGCGTACGGCGCGCGTCCCCGACCGGCGCGAACGCCGAGACGATCAGCGACACCGGCGCCACCACGCTCTTCTCCACATCGCCGTCGCGCCAGCGCGTGCGCATCGACAGCGAGTCCTTGCCGACCGGGATTGCGATGCCGAGCTGCGGGCACAGCTGCTTCGCGACTGCCGCGACGGTGGCGTACAGGGCCGCGTCCTCGCCCGGCTCGCCGCTCGCCGCCATCCAGTTCGCCGACAGGCGGATGCGCGACAGCGAGCCGACATCCGCCGCCAGGATGTTGGTCACCGCCTCGGCGACCGCGAGCCGGCCCGAGGCGGGCGCATCGAGCAGTGCGACCGGTGTGCGCTCACCCATCGCGAGCGCCTCGCCGGCGCTGCCCTCGTGGTCGGCGAGTGTCACGCCGACATCGCTCACCGGCACCTGCCATGGGCCGACCAGCTGGTCGCGGCTCACCAGCCCGCCGACGGTGCGATCGCCAATGGTGATGAGGAAGCTCTTGTCCGCCACCGCGGGCAGGCGCAGTACCCGGTAGGTGGCCTCGCGTAGGTCGATGCGACCGGCATCGAAGCGGCGCCGCACGGGTGCGACGCTGCGCACGTCGCGTTTCAGCCGCGGCGGCTTGCCGAGCAGCATCTCGAGCGGCATGTCGACCGGACGGTCGTGGAACAGCGGGTCCGAGACCGTGAGGCGGCCGCTGCCGTCGATCTCGCCGATGACGGCGAACGGGCAGCGCTCGCGCGCGGCGATCGCCTCGAACTGCGGCAGCGCATCGGCCGCCACGATCAGCACGTAGCGCTCCTGCGCCTCGTTGCACCACAACTCCATCGGCGACATGCCCGTCTCGGCGCTCGGTATCGCCCGCAGATCGATGCGCGCGCCGCGGCCGTCGTGGTCCACCGACTCGGGCACGGCATTCGAGAGGCCGCCGGCACCGACGTCGTGGATGAGCACGATCGGATTGCGCTCCCCGAGCGACCAGCAGTGATCGATCACTTCCTGAGCGCGGCGCTGGATCTCGGGGTTGCCGCGCTGCACCGAGGCGAAGTCGAGATCGGCGCTCGAGCTGCCGCTGCCGAGCGAGGACGCGCCACCGCCGCCTAAGCCGATGAGCATCGCCGGACCGCCGAGCACCACGAGGCGCGCGCCCACCGGGACCGCGCCCTTCTCCACGTGTGGACGGCGGATGTTGCCGAGTCCGCCGGCAATCATGATCGGCTTGTGGTAGCCGCGGATGCGCCCGGCGGCGTCACCCGGCAACTGCTGCTCGAGGGTGCGGAAGTAGCCGCACACGGCCGGACGGCCGAACTCATTGTTGAAGGAGGCCGCGCCGATCGGTCCCTCGAGCATGATGTCGAGCGCCGAGGCGATGCGCGCAGGCGAGCCGTAGTCGTGCTCCCAGGGACGCACGTAGCCGGGGATGCGCAGGTTCGATACCGAGAATCCGGTGAGCCCGGCCTTGGGCTTTGCGCCCCGGCCCGTGGCGCCTTCATCGCGGATCTCGCCGCCCGAGCCGGTCGCCGCTCCGGGAAAGGGCGAGATCGCGGTCGGATGATTGTGGGTCTCGACCTTGATCAGGATGTCGATCGGCTCGAGGCTGGCGCGATAGATGCCGGAAGCCGCATCCGGAAAGTAGCGCGCGCCGCTCGAGCCCTCGATTACCGCGGCGTTGTCGCGGTAGGCGGACAGCACGCCCTCGGGGTGCCGCGCATGCGTGTAGCGGATCATCGCGAACAGCGACTCCTCGCGCGCCACGCCGTCGATGGTCCAGGCGGCGTTGAAGATCTTGTGGCGGCAGTGCTCGGAGTTCGCCTGCGCGAACATCATCAGCTCGACGTCAGTCGGGTCGCGCTTGAGCTGCGTGAAGCTCGCCAGCAGATACTCGATCTCATCCTCCGAGAGCGCGAGGCCGAGCCGCTCGTTGGCCGCGGCAAGCGCGGCGCGCCCGTCGGCGAGCGACACGGTCGCGAGCCGCTGTGGCCTGGCGTGCGCGAACAGGCGTGCCGCGTCCGCCGAATCGAGCAGCGCCATCTCCGTCATGCGATCGAGCAGCGCCGCCGACAGCCGCGTGAGCTGCGGCGCATCGAGCGTGCGCGTGCTGCGCACCCGGTACTCGATGCCGCGCTCGACGCGCCTGACGCTCTCGAGCCCGCACACCCTGACGATATCGGTGGCCTTGCTCGACCACGGCGAGATGGTGCCGGCTCGCGGCACGACGAGCAGCCGCGCACCGTCGGCACCGCCGGCGCTCTGCGGCAGCGTCGGGCCGTAGGTGAGGAGCTGCACCAGCAGCGCGAGCTCCTCGGCGGTCAGCGGGCGCTCGAGATCCGCGAAGTGCACGAAGCGCGCCGTGAGCCCCGAGACCCGCGGGTCGATCGCCGTCAGTCGATCGAACAGCTTCGCGATGCGAAAAGCCGATAACGCGGGTGCGCCCGGAATCTCCAGCATGCTCTACACGCGCCTCATTTCTTCTCGCCGGGCGGTGCCGGATACATCGGCATGGGAAACTGCGCCACGTTCGCGCCGCTCTCCAGGACGGTGATCTTGGCGGTGCCCTGCTTCTTCACTTCGTCGATCCGCAGCACCGAGTGCAGTGGCAGGAAGGTGCGCTTCACCCCCGAGAATTCCCCCTTGATGCGCTCCTCGCCAGGGTCCAGCACCACCGAGGAACGCTCGCCGAACACCAGCTCCTCGACCTCGATGAAGCCGAACAGCTCCCCGTGGGTCACCTTGCGCGCGTATACCTCGTAAACCTTGCCTTGATTCACGAACATAATGCGGAAAATGTGACTGGCTGCCATGGCCGCGGGGGTGCCCTCGGGTAGGTTTGACGCTGGCATTATATGTCCGGCCGCACCGCAGACGCGCACCAGCCGGCCGGGCAGCGGGCAGGCTTTTGATAGCGAACGGATCCTCCTTGACTCGGGGAACTACCACACTTCGGCTGCGGGTTGTCAGCGACCAGCGGCGCTCGCTCGCCGATCGCAGCAGCGCGGTCTTTTCCGTCGAGGGCGGCACCATCGGCCGCTCCGCGGACAACGACTGGGTGCTGCCGGACCCGCTGCGCTACGTCTCGGCGCACCACGCCCGCGTGCAGTTCCGCGAGGGCAACTTCTACCTGCAGGACGTCAGCACCAACGGCGTCTACGTCAACGACGACATGGAGCCGCTCGCCAAGCGCGGCTCGAGCGGCTATCGCCTGGTGAACGGCGACGTGCTGCGCATCGGCGAGTACCACATCGTGGCGGCGCTCGAGGCGCAGCGCGCCGCCGAGGCCGATCCCGCGGCCGACCCGGCGCTCGCCGCCGTGCCGACCAGCATCCACGCGCTGCGCTCGCTGTCCCATACTCCCGACCGCGACATCGGCGCGGTGCTCAATCTCGACGATCTGCTGGTGCCCGATCCGCGCCTTCCCGAGCCGCGCCGTACGGCGCGCATCGATCCGGTGCTGCCGGTCGGCGCCTACGGCCAGGAGGTCGAGTCGGCCCCGGTGCGCGCCCTCGCCGAAGAGGTGCAGCCGGCGCCGGAGCCCGAGATTGACATTCCACTCGAGCCGCCCGCGGCGCCCGTCGAATCGCACGGCGAGCGCATGGCACGCCTCGCGGAAGTCGTGGCGCGCGAGCCGAAGAACGGCGCCGGGGGTGCGCTGGTGCTGGCCGACGTCAACAGCGGGCTCGATGCCTTCTGCCGCGGCGCCGGCATCGACAGCGAGCGGCTGCCGGCGGATGCGCAGGGGCGCCTCCTGCACCTCGCCGGGCGGCTGTTCCGCGAAGCGCTGGTGGGGCTGAAGGATCTCGAGCGCACGCGCGCTACCACCCGCAACCGCTACCGCATCGAGACGGCGGCGCGCGAGCCCGACGACGCGCGTCCCTCGCTCGGCGATTCGATGGTGGAAGACCTGCTCATCAACCTCTTCGTGCAGCACGAAGGCCGGCGGCTCGACTCGGTGCAGTGGCTGCGCGAGGTGGTCACCGAGGCGAAGATGCACGAGAAAGCCACCGCGCAGGCCACGCGTGCCGCGTTCGTCGAGTTTCTCGATCGCCTCGATCCCGCCGAGCTCGAGGCGCGCTTCGAGCGCGCGGCGCGCCGCGGCAAGGCGAAGGCCGCCGACAAGTCTCAGTACTGGGAGCTGTTCGTCAGCTTCTACCGCAACCTCATCGAGATGCCGGCGGATCACCTGCCGCATACCTTCATCGAAGCATTCGGGGCTGCGTACCGCGAGGCGCTGAAGAAGCCGGAGTAGTGACGGCGGCGCGGAGGATGGCGGAGAGGGTGGGATTCGAACCCACGTGCCGGTTTTACCCGACCATCCGATTTCGAGTCGGCGCCGTTATGACCGCTTCGGTACCTCTCCGGCTCCGCGACAGGGACTGCCTCGCGGGGCTGGTATTCTAGCGGAAAGCCGTTCGCCAGGAGGGCCTCCTTGGTGCGGATAGTGACTCTCGGCGCCGCCGGCATGCTGCTCCTCGCGGCCTGCACGCACGGCGGGCCATCCGCCCTCGATCAGATCCGCACGCGCGGCGAGCTGCGCGTGGTCACGCTCAACCTCCCTACCTGCTATTACCTCGGCGCCCAGGGCACCGAGGGCCTCGAATACCAGCTGGCGAGTCGCTTCGCTGCGCAGCTCGGCGTGCGGCTCGTCATGTATCCGGTCGCCAACGAGCGCGCCATGCAGGATGAGCTGGCGGCTAGCCGCGCCGACCTCGCCGCCGCCTCGTTGAGCACCTCGCCCGACTGGGACCGGGTGGGCGATGCCGCCGTGCCCTACGCCAACATCCCGCAGCTGGTGGTCTACCAGCGCAGCGGCGTGCGCCCGCGCGAGACGCTGCAGCTCGAGTCGGCGCGCCTGGCGGTGCGTGCCGGCAGCCCGCAGGAGCGCATCCTCGAGAAGCTGCGCAGCACGGTGGCCCCGACGCTGCAGTGGGTCGAGACCGCGCCGAGCTCGGCCGACCCGGTCGAGGACGTCGACTCGGGCGGAGCCGAGTATGCGATCACCGATGCGCGCGAGTTCTCCTTCGCGCGCCACCTCTATCCGAACGTGCTGGTCGGGTTCGCGCTGCCGGATACCCGGCCGGCGCAGTGGATCGTGCGCAAGGACGCCGCGGGGCTCCTCGAGCGCGTCGATCAGTTCTTCGGGGCACTGAGCCAGTCCGGCGAGCTGCCGCAGCTGGTGCAGGCGGCTTCCGGCGACACGCGGCGCTTCGAGTACGAGGAGTCGCGCGAGTTCCAGACGCACGTCGCCGAGCGGCTGCCGCGCTATCGCGCCTGGTTCGAGGAGGCCGCCGCCCAGGTGGGCATCGACTGGCGGCTGCTCGCCGCCATCGGCTACCAGGAATCGAAGTGGGATCCGCGCGCCGCCTCGGACGAGGGCGCGCAGGGCCTGATGATGCTCACCGCCGACACCGCCCAGGCGATGGGTATCAGGGACCGCAACGATCCGCAACAGAGCATCTTCGCCGGTGCCCGCTACCTCGCGCAGGTGCGGCAGATGATCCCGGATCGCATCGCCGAGCCCGACCGCACCTGGCTCACGATCGCCGCCTACAACGTCGGCTTCGGGCATCTCGAGGACGCACGCATAATCACGCAATCGCTCGGCAAGGACCCGGATTCGTGGTCCGAGGTGCGCGAGGAGCTGCCGCTGCTCGCGCAGGGACGCTGGTACTCGCGCGCCAAGCGCGGCTACGCGCGCGGCTGGGAGCCGGTGCAGTTCGTCGACCGTATCCAGCGCTTCCTGACGCTGCTCGAGTGGCAGCCGGGCGAGGCGGCTCCCGTGCAGCACGCGCTCGCCCCGGCGACCGCGGGCACTCCTTCGGCGGCTGCCACCGCGCGCCTCGTGCCGTAGCCGCCTCGACCGGCCCGCTGTGCGCGGGCAGAAGCCGCGCCTTTTGCCCGCGAGCGCATTCCTACAGATGGGGGGCCTGCGCTGAAAGAGCCTGCAGGCTCTTTCAGCGCCTGTCGGCAAAGAACTCCTGCAGCACCCGCCCGCACTCCTCCAGCAGCACGCCGCCGAACACATCCACGCGGTGGTTGAGCTGCGGCAGTGCGAACACGTCGGTGATGCTGCCGGCAGCGCCGGCGCGCGGATCCCAGGCACCGAACACCAGCCGGCGCACGCGCGCATGCACGATGGCCGCGGCGCACATGACGCACGGCTCGAGTGTCACGTACAGCGTCGTGTCGGTGAGGCGGTAGCTGCCGAGTGCCTCACCGCCGGCACGCAGCGCCTGCACCTCCGCATGCGCGGTGGGATCGTGCGTCGCGATCGGCGCGTTGCTCCCCGTAGCGATGACCTCGGCGCCGCGCACCAGCACGGCACCCACCGGCACCTCCCCGCGCGCGCGCGCCGCCGCGGCCGCCGCGAGCGCCAGGCGCATGTAGTCGCTGTCGCGCCGCGCGCTGTCGGAGGCGCTCATCGGACTCAGCCGCCGCCGTGCGTCGCGGCTGGCTCCGCGGGCGCCGGCAGGAACAGCGCCGGATCGACGAAATCGCCGTTGAGCGCCACCCCGAAGTGCAGGTGCGGGCCGGTCACGCGGCCGGTGGCGCCGACGGCGCCGATCACCTCGCCGGCGCGCACACGCTGCCCCGGATGGACGCTGATGGCGCTCAGGTGGCAGTACAGGGTGATGAGCCCGGCGCCGTGATCGAGGACGACGGTGTTGCCGTTGAAGAAGAACTCGCCCGTGTCCACCACCCGGCCGTCGGCGGCAGCGTGCACCGCGGCGCCGACGTCGGCCGCGATGTCCATGCCGCTGTGCGGATTGCGCGCCTCGTTGTTGAACACGCGGCGCAGGCCGAAGGAGCTCGAGCGGATGCCCGGTACCGGCGCCCGCAGCCGCAGCGTCGCCGGCAGCGCCTCCGACCAGGTATCGACGTCGCCGTGAATGCGCGGCTGCTCGCGGTTGACGCGCGCCAGATCCGCCGCGGACAGATCCACCTGGCGCGGCGGCACGCTGAGGCGCTGCACCGCGTACTGCTTGTCGGCGACCTCGAAGCCGATGGTGGTGCTGGCGCCGGCGCCGTCCGCCACGCGCACCGCGGCGGGGCCGACGGCCTGTGACAGCGGGATGCCGACCACCGCGAGCCACTTGCCGGCGACGCGCAGAACCAGCGCCCGCCGGCCGTCGAAAGTGACCTGCGGCGCGCGCGTTCCCGCAGCCGCGAGCGGCACGATGGCGACGCCCCCGGGGACCCGCTCCTGCCGCGGCAGCTCGTCAGCGCTGAGCCCCGCATCCTGAGCCGCTGCCGGTTGCGGCGCCGGCGGCGCAGCGGATGCCGGCAGCGCGGCGCAGAGCGCCGCCGCCAACAGCAGCGCGCCGTAGCGCGCGATGCTCACCGCTCATCCCTCCGGCCGGTAACACGCGCGATGAGCGTGCCGTGCGCGAGGCGCGCCTCGATCTGCTCACCGGCCGCGACCGCCGCTGCTGCGGTGAGCAGTGCGCCGCCGGCACCCGTCACGATCGCGTAGCCGCGCGCCAGGGTGGCGAGCGGACTCACGGCATCGAGCGAGCGCTGTGCGAGCTCGAGGCGGTGCCGCGCACGGGCGAGGCGCTCGGTGAGCGTGCGCTCGAGGCGCAGCTCGAGGCTCTGGTAGCGCGCGCCCTGCTCGCGCAGCAGCTGCGCAGGCGAGCACTGCAGCAGCCGCTCGCGCGCGTGCGCGAGGCGCAGCCGGTCGCGCTGCAGGCCGGCGCGCACCGCCGCCGCGAGACGCAGGGACAGCTCATCGAGACGCTGCGCCTGAGACCCGAGGCGGGCGCCCGGATGCTGCTGCCCGAGCCGGTGTTGAGTCCCGGTGAGGCGCGCCGCCAGCGCACGCAGCTCGCGCCGCATCGCGACCTCGAGCCGCTGCGCGGTGCGCGCGATGCTCTCGAGCCAGGCGCTGCGATCGGGCACCACCAGCTCGGCGGCCGCCGAGGGCGTCGGCGCGCGTGCGTCGGCGACGAAGTCGGCGATGGTGAAGTCGATCTCGTGGCCGACGCCGGAGACGACCGGCAGTGCGCAGGCACGGATCGCGCGCGCCACGCGCTCGTCGTTGAAGGCCCACAGGTCCTCGAGCGAGCCGCCGCCGCGCGCCAGGATCAGCACGTCGCACTCGGCACGGGCGCTGGCGGTCTCGAGCGCCGCGACGAGCGAGGGCACCGCGGCGGCGCCCTGCACCGGGGTCGGATAGATGAGCACCGCGGCGGCCGGAAAGCGCCGCGCGAGGATCTTGAGGATGTCGTGCAAGGCCGCGCCCGCCGTCGAGGTGATGACGCCGACACGCCGCGGAGTGCGCGGCAGCGGCCGCTTGCGCTCCGGCGCGAACAGGCCCTCGGTCGCGAGCCGCGCCTTCAGGCGCTCGAACTGGCGCTGCAGGGCGCCGAGCCCGGCCTCCTCCAGATGCTCGGCGAGCAGCTGGTACTCCCCGCGCGGCTCGAACACGCTGATGCGCCCGCGCACCAGCAGCTGCGTCCCGGCGCGCGGCGCGAAGCCGAGCAGCGCGTTGCGGTTGCGGTACATGACGCAGCGCAGCTGCGCGTCGCGGTCCTTGAGCGTGAAATACCAGTGGCCCGAGGGCGGCTGCGACAGGTTCGACAGCTCACCCTCGACCCAGACCACCCCGAGACCGCGCTCGAGCACCGCGCGGACCTCGCGGTTGAGGCGCGACACGCTGTACACGTCCCGCGCCGGCGCGGCGGCCTCGAAATCGGTCTTCATGGCCATCCCGGCACCTTAGCACGAGGTTTACCGGCGTCGCCCCGCCGCCTATAATTACGCATGCGCATCCTCGAAGAAGCTCTCACCTTCGACGACGTCCTCCTGGTTCCGGCCTACTCGGAAATTCTGCCACGCGAGGCCGATCTCTCCACCCGTGTAACGCGCCGTATTCGCCTCAATGTGCCGCTGCTGTCGGCGGCCATGGACACCGTCACCGAGGCGCGCCTCGCCATCACCATCGCCCAGGAGGGCGGCCTCGGCATCATCCACAAGAGCATGTCGATCGAGGCGCAGGCGCGTGAGGTCGGCCGGGTGAAGAAGTTCGAGAGCGGCGTGATCAAGGACCCGATCACGGTCTCCCCCAACATGACGATCCGCGAGGTGCTGGATCTCACGCGCGCGCGCGGCATCTCGGGCGTACCCGTGGTCGTGGGCCGCAAGGCGGTCGGCATCGTCACCCACCGCGACCTGCGCTTCGAGGTCAAGCTGGACGCGCCGGTGTCCTCGGTCATGACGCCCAAGGAGCGCCTCGTGACGGTGCGCGAGGACGCCTCCAAGGAGCAGGTGCTGTCGCTCCTGCACAAGCACCGCATCGAGAAGCTGCTGGTCGTGAACGGCGAGCACGAGCTGGTCGGCATGATCACGGTGAAGGATTTCCAGAAGGCCACCGAATTCCCGCGTGCCTGCAAGGACGAGGGTGGACGGCTGCGGGTCGGCGCCGCGGTCGGCACCACGCCTGACACGCTCGAGCGCGTCGCGGCATTGCGCGAGGCCGGCGTCGATCTGGTGGTGGTGGATACCGCGCACGGACACTCGCGCGGCGTCATCGAGACGGTCGGGCGCATCAAGGCGCGCTGGGCCGACTGCCAGGTGATCGCCGGCAACATTGCGACCGCCGAGGGCGCGTGCGCCCTGCGGGATGCCGGGGCGGATGCCGTCAAGGTCGGCATCGGCCCGGGCTCGATCTGCACCACGCGCGTCGTGGCGGGGGTCGGCGTACCGCAGATCTCCGCGGTCGCCAACGTCGCCGCCGCGCTCGCCGATGCCGACCTGCCGGTGATCTCCGACGGCGGCATCCGCTTCTCGGGCGATATAGCCAAGGCGATCGCGGCGGGCGCCGATGCCGTCATGATCGGCGGACTGTTCGCCGGCACCGAGGAGTCCCCGGGCGAGGTCGAGCTCTACCAGGGCGCCTCCTACAAGTCGTACCGCGGCATGGGCTCGCTCGGCGCCATGGCCGAGCGCCACGGCTCGGCCGACCGTTATTTCCAGGATGCGGCGACCGAGCTCGAGAAGCTCGTGCCCGAGGGCGTCGAGGGCCGCGTACCCTACAAGGGCAGCGTCGTCAACATCCTGCAGCAGCTCGCGGGCGGGCTGCGCGCTGCGATGGGCTACACCGGCAGCCGCAGCATCGCCGAGATGCGCACGCGGCCGGTGTTCGTGCGCATCACCAACGCCGGCGTCCGTGAGAGCCACGTGCACGACGTCTCCATCACCAAGGATCCACCCAACTATCGGGTGTCGTGAAGTTGGCGCCCATGGCGAGTGCTCCCCGCGTCGACGGCCCCGCTCACCCCGCCGCAGCCGCGCGCCGCACGCACGCGGACATCCACGCGCACCGCATCCTGATCCTCGACTTCGGCGCGCAGTACACCCAGCTGATCGCACGCCGCATACGCGAGCTCGGCGTGTACTGCGAGATCTATCCCTGGGACGTGAGCGATGCGCAGGTGCGCGCCTTCGCGCCCCGCGGCGTGATCCTCTCGGGGGGGCCTGAGTCGGTCACCGACCGCGATCCGCCGCGCGCACCGCCCGCGGTGTTCGAGCTCGGCGTGCCGGTGCTCGGCATCTGCTACGGCATGCAGACCATGGCGCAGCAGCTCGGCGGCCGCGTCGCGCCCTCCACCGAGCGCGAGTTCGGCTACGCCGAGGTGACCGTGACCGCTCCGTCGCGGCTGCTCGATGAGCTCGAGGACCGGCGCGATGCCTCCGGCCGCGCGCAGCTCGACGTGTGGATGAGCCACGGCGACCGCGTCGACGCCCTGCCCCCGGGCTTTGTGTCCTGCGCCGCGACCGCCACGATCCCGTATGCCGCCATGGCCGATGAGCAGCGCCGCTTCTACGGCGTGCAGTTCCATCCCGAGGTGACGCACACCAGGCAGGGAGCGCGGCTGCTCGAGCGCTTCGTGCGCGAGATCGCGGGGTCGGATGCGCTGTGGAGCGTCGGCAACATCATCGAGGATGCGATCGCGCACGTGCGCGCCACCGTCGGCACGGGCAAGGTGCTCCTCGGCCTCTCGGGCGGCGTGGACTCCTCCGTGGTCGCAGCGCTCCTGCACCGGGCTATCGGCGAGCAGCTGGTATGCGTGTTCGTCGACCATGGACTGCTGCGTCTCGGCGAGAGCGCGCAGGTGATGAGCACCTTCGCCGAGCATCTCGGCGTGCGAGTCGTGCGCGTGGATGCGGCGGAGCGCTTCCTCACGGCGCTCGCCGGCGTCAGCGACCCGGAAGCGAAGCGCAAGATCATCGGCCGCACCTTCATCGACGTGTTCGACGAGGAGGCGCACCAGCTCACGGGCGTCGAGTTCCTCGCGCAGGGAACCATCTACCCGGACGTGATCGAGTCCGCGGGGGCGCGCACCGGCAAGGCGCACGTCATCAAGTCGCATCACAACGTCGGCGGTCTTCCCGAGCGCATGCAGCTCAGGCTCCTCGAGCCGCTGCGCGAGTTGTTCAAGGACGAGGTGCGGCGCATCGGACTGGAGCTCGGCCTGCCGCGCGAGATGGTGTATCGCCATCCCTTCCCGGGACCGGGGCTCGGGGTGCGCATCCTCGGTGAGGTGCGCCGCGAGTACGCGGATCTGCTGCGCCGCGCCGACTGCATCTACATCGAGGAGCTGCGCCGTCACGATCTCTACGATCGCGTCAGCCAGGCGTTCGCGGTGTTCCTGCCGGTGCGCTCGGTGGGCGTCATGGGCGATGGCCGCCGCTACGACTATGTGATCGCGCTGCGCGCGGTGGAGACGGTCGACTTCATGACCGCGCATTGGGCGCGTCTGCCCTACGATTTCCTCGACCACGTCTCGCGGCGCATCGTCAACGAGGTGCCGGGGATCTCGCGCGTGGTGTACGACATCTCGGGGAAGCCGCCGGCGACCATCGAGTGGGAGTGAGCCGGCAAGCCGGCTGCGCAGGCGCAGAAGGCGCATCCGGTGAAGCAGCCGCGCCCGAAGAACCAGGAAGGCCACCACGAGCCGCAGACGGCTCAGCGTTAGAGAGGCGCGCTGAGAGGCGCGCGGCGCGCCGGGCCGAGCTCCGATTTCCCGGGACAGCGGCTTACTTCTTGCGGCGCGCCGTCGCACGCCTCGGCAGCGTGCGTCCCCTGACGCGCCGCGCGCGGTCGTAGGGGTTGGCGTCGGTCCGATACTCGATCGCGACCGGCGTCGCGTACAGATCGTAGGTCTTGCGGAACAGATTGGCGAGATAGCGCGTGTAGGCGTCCGGCACGGCGGCGGTCTGGTTGCCGTGGATCACGATGCGCGGCGGGTTGCGCCCGCCCTGGTGCGCGTAGCGCAGCTTGATGCGCCGCCCGTGAACCAGCGGTGGCTGATGCATACCGAGCGCGTGCTCGAGCGTGCGCGTCAGCTCCCTGGTCGGCAGCGTGCGCATTGCGCCCTCGTAGGCGTGCACCGCGGCGGCCATCAGCTCACCGACGCCCGTGCCATGGCGCGCCGAGATGAAGTGGAGCGGCGCGAACGGCACGAAGTCGAGCTTGAGGGTGAGCTGGCGGCGGATCTGCTCGCGCTGCTCGGGCGCTATGCCGTCCCACTTGTTCACCGCGATGATCAGCGAGCGCCCGCGCTCGAGCGCGAGGCCGAGCACGCTCGCATCCTGCTCCGCCACCGTGTCATGCGCGTCCAGCACCAGGATCACCACGTGCGCCTCGTCGATGGCCTGCAGCGTCTTGGCGACGCTCGCCCGCTCCACCGGATCCTCGACCCGCGCACGGCGGCGCACGCCCGCGGTGTCGATCAGCAGGAACTCGCGGCCGTCGCGCGTGAACGGCACGAAGATGCTGTCACGCGTAGTGCCCGGTTGCTCGCTGGCGATGACGCGCTCCTCGCCGAGCAGGCGGTTGACGAGCGTCGACTTGCCGACGTTGGGACGGCCGATGATGGCGATGCGCACCGCACCGCCGTCCTCCGCCGCCGGCGGCTGCGGCTCGAGGCCCGCGAGCACCTCCTCCATGAGGCTCTCGCAGCCCTGGCCGTGGCTCGACGAGATGGCAAGCGGTGCGCCCAGCCCGAGAGAGTGGAAGTCGGCCGCTACTACGTCAGGGTCGAGCCCCTCCGCCTTGTTGAGCGCGAGCGTCACCGGTTTGCCGGAGCGGCGCAGCTCACGCGCGACGAACAGGTCCTGGGGCGAGAGCCCGGCACGCGCATCGGCGAGGAACACCAGCCGGTCGGCCTCGGCGACCGCGCGCTCGGTCTGCGCGCGCATCTGCGCCTCGAGGCCGGTGGGATTCTCGACGAGTCCCCCGGTGTCGATGACCACGTAGGGCACGGGACCGACGCGCCCGAAGCCGTACTGCCGGTCGCGGGTGAGTCCGGGAACGTCCGCGACTATGGCGTCGCGCGTACCGGTGAGGACATTGAACAGCGTCGACTTGCCGACATTCGGGCGGCCGACGAGCGCGATGACGGGCAACATGGGAGCGCGGTGCGGCGCGGCGGCGGCGGGTGCACGCGGCTACTTATGCCTGGCGGCGAGCGGGCTCACGCGGAAGGCGCTGATCTGACCGCGATCGTTGATCACCAGCACCATGTCCCCGGCCACGACCGGTGTCGCACTGATGCGCGCCTTGCCCGAGGAGACGCGCGCGGCGAGCGTGCCGGTCGCCTTGTCGAGCCAGTGCACGTAGCCCTGGAAGTCGCCCGTCACCAGCGCTGCCGGCTCGCTCATGACCGCGAGCGCCGACAGGCCGCGATGCGCCAGCGCCTTCTGCCGCCACAGCTCGGTGCCGGTGCGCGTGCGCATGGCGAGGATCTCGCCGTCGGCGGATGACATGTACAGCGCGTCGTCATCGAGCGTCAGACTGTGATAGCTCGAGGCCTCGTGCGACCACCAGATCTGGCCGTTGTCGAGCGCCAGCATCGCGACCTTGCCCTGAAATCCCACGGTGTAGACATCCTGGCCCGAGACGCGCACCGCGGTATCGATATCGACCAGGCGCTCGAGCTCGGTGCGCCCGTGCGGCGGAGAAACGGTGGTCTCCCACTGCACCGCACCGTCACCGCTGCTCAAGGCGAGCACCTTGCCGTTGTCGAAGCCGCACAGCACCATGTCGCCCGCGATCACCGGGCGCGCCGTGCCCCGCAGCGACAGACGCGGCACCTGCTGCTGCTGCACCCACAGCTCGTGCCCGTCGGCCGGGCTCAACGCGTGCAGCTTGCCGTCGACCGTGCGCAGCGCGATGAGATGGTCGGCGATGGCCGCGGGTGCCAGCACCTCGCCGTTGACGCGCACCGTCCAGCGGCGGCTGCCGTTGCCGGCATCGAGGGCAAAGAGCTGCCCATCGCTGGTGCCGATCAGCACCAGGCCGTCGCCCGTGGCGGTACCGCCCGAGAGCGGCGCCTTGAGTCGCGTGCGCCAGAGGCTGCGCCCGGAGGCGAGATCGAGGGCAACCACATCGCCGGTGTGGCCGGCCGCATAGACGCGGCCGTCCGCGACCGAGAGTCCGAGGCCGAGGCGCAGCTTGATCGCCTTCTTGTCGTCGACGGTCGCCGACCACACGCGGGCGACGCGCAGCGTCGCGGCGAAGGGCGTGAGCTTCGCCGGCTGGTCTATCGCCTTGTCCTTGGAGCAGGCGGCGGTGAGCAGCAGCAGCGCCACGATCCACAGCGGGCGGGTCAGGGTTTGCATCAGGTTACTTCGCGGAGGTTGTGGCGGGGCTGACGGCTGCGGCAGGCGCCGCCGCGGCGGCGGGTGCGGCCGCCGGCGCATCGGCGCTGAGATCGGCAATCTTGAGATCGAGCAGCGCGCTGTCGCTGGCATCGATGCCTCCCTGGGCGCCGCGATACTCCTTGAGGGCCGCGGCTTTGTCGCCCTTGGCGTAATAGGCATCGCCGCGCACCGCGTGATAGCGGGCGGCAAACGCTCCGGCGTCCACGCCGTTGAGCGTCGCGAGCGCCGCATCGGGCTTGCCCTGTGCGATCTCGACCCGTGCGCGACGCATGCGGGCCACGAGCGCGAGCGCGTGGTCTTTCGAATCCATGAGGACGGTGAGCTCGTGCGCCGCCTTGTCGAGCTCGTTCTCCTCGACGTATACGCGCGCGGCCAGCAACTTGCCCAGATCGGTGTACGGGGAGCCGGCGTAATCGCGCTCGAGCTCACCCAGGCGCACGAAGGCCTCGCCCCGATCGCCGTGCTCGAGCGAGCCGATCATCTGGGTGTAGAGAGCGCTCGCCTGGACCCCGCGGGCATCGACATGCGCCTGCCACCAGCGCCAGGCGCCGATCAGCCCGAGAGCGACCGCCACCCCGCCGACGATATACAGGCCGTTCTCGCGTACCCAGGTCCGGATCTGCTCCCATTGTTCTTTTTCGGACAGATAATCGCTCACTCAGCCCCTCCTCAAGCCCGCCAGGGCCGTATCCAGGCCCGCCGCCAGCGAGTCAACCGGGCACTCGCTCTGACCCGACTCCTCGCGCAAAGGTTTCACGCCGAGCACCCCGCGTGCGAGCTCGTCGTCACCGATGATGAGCGCGAGCCGCGCGCCGCTCTTGTCGGCGCGCCGGAACTGTGCCTTGAAATTACCGCCCCCGAGATTCAGCTCGAACCGCAGCTGCGGCCGCTCGCTGCGCAGCCGCTCGATGAGGGCGAGCGCCTCGGCCCCGGCGCGCGCACCGTTCACCACCACGTAGACGTCGGGGGGAACCACGGCCGGGACAGCGCCGGCGGACTGCAGCAGCGCCACCAGGCGCTCTACTCCCATCGCAAAGCCCACCGCCGGGGTCGGCTCACCCCCCAGCTGCTCGATCAGGCCGTCGTAACGGCCGCCGGAGCATACGGCATTCTGGGCGCCCGTGGAGGCGGTGATCCACTCGAAGACCGTGCGGTTGTAGTAATCGAG
>Ga0335076_10002793_pt1 | contig 17419 bp, 21 predicted proteins | sample Lox_Sample_25_FD_206717 | JGI IMG/M metagenome (GOLD analysis project Ga0335076, IMG submission 206717) | Soil microbial communities from Loxahatchee National Wildlife Refuge, Florida, United States - Lox_Sample_2.5 | ecosystem: Environmental > Terrestrial > Soil > Wetlands | place: USA... | reverse complement strand
CATCGACTGGCCCGCCGCGATCGCAGCCCTGGACGCCGGCCGCCTGCCATGCGGCAGCGGCGAACGCCATATGCTCCGCCTCGCCGCCAGCATCGCCGGCGGGGTCCCGGTCAGCCTCTGCGACGCCCTGACCAGCATCGACCACCAGAACGCAAACCTCCTGACCGCAGCCATCCTGCACGCAAACGGACAAACGCGGAACAGTTAGCCCAGAACGTCATATAAGCCTCAGTTCAGAGAACATGTCCGGGCGCAGAACGCGTTCTACTCGGTGCCGTACCGGCTGGCCGGGCAGCAGGTCACGGTGCGGGCCGACGGGACCCTGGTGAAGATCTACCACCGCGGCCAGGTCATCCGCACCCACCCGCAGCAGCCGGCCGGCGGCCGGGCCAGCGATGCGGCGGACTTCCCGCCCGGCACCGGCGTCTACGCCCGCCGGGATGTGGACAAGCTGGCCAGGATGGCTGCCGCCAGAGGCGAGGCGATCGGGGTCTACGCCGCCCGGATCCTGGACACGCCGCAGCCGTGGACGCGGATGCGCGCGGTCTACGCGCTGATCGGGCTGGCCCGCACCTACGGCAGCGACCCGGTGGAGCAGGCCTGCGCGGCGGCCCTGGAGCTCGACGTGATCAGCGTCGCCAAGATCAAGTCCGTCGTGGAGAAGGGCACCGGGGAGCAGGCCGCCCAGGCCGCCGCGCGCAGCCGCCAGGCCGGCGACGCCGCGGCCAGGGTCACTGCGGCCCGGTTCGCCCGCGACCCGCGCGAGTTCGCCACCGCGACCGGCGTCCGCATGCAGGTCCTGCCCGGCGGACCGGATGCCAGCGGCGCCTGACGGCGCTCATTTCATCTCGATCCATTTCATTGCATTGCGTCTTATCCCATTTCGTTCCGCCGTGCCCGGGCACGGCCGGCAGGAAGGACAGCTTCGATGACGTCAGTGACCGAAACCAGGACTGCTGACCAGACGCAGGCAGACAGCACGCCGGGCATGTGCCGGTATCCGGGATGCGCCGGCCCGGCCCGGGGCAAGGACCCGGCCGCGCCGGGTCCCCGGCCCGGCTACTGCGAGCAGGAGGTCCCCGAGGACCGCGGGGACGGTGTGCCGGTGCTGGTCCGGCACACCGCGATGACCGCGTTCCGGCGCCGCGCCCAGCTGGCCGGGCAGCCCGGCGGTGACCGGCCGGTCACCGCCGCGGTCAGCCGGGCCGCGGCCATCCGCGACGACGCGCTGGCCGCGATGAGCAGGCTGGGCGCGCAGCTGTCCGCGGCGCTGGACCAGCTCGCGGTCCTCGGCGCCCAGCTGGCCGCGGCCGGCGACCCCGAGGCCGCCGAGGCCCAGGCCGAGGCCGTCCGCGCCCAGGCCGCAGCCCAGCTGGAGCAGGCCCGGGCCGAGACCGCCGCCCAGGCGGTCGCCCGGCACGCCGCCGAGCTGGACGCCGCCGAGGCCCGCGCCGCCGCCGCCCAGGCCATCACCGCGGCCGACGCCGAGGCCGCCGCCCGCCAGCACGCCGAGCAGCAAGCCGGCGACGCCGGCCGCGTGCTGGACGGTGAACGCCGGGCCGCCGCGGCCCGGCTCGCCGACGCCGAGGCGGCCGTCACCGCGGCCCGCGCCGAGCGGGAGGCCGCCGTGGCCGCGGCCGGGCAAGCCCGCGCGGATGCTGCCCGTGCCCGCGAGCAGGACCTGCAGCGGCACGACGCCGCCCTCGCCGCGGCCACCGCGCAGCTGGCCGCCGCGACCGACACCATCGCCGGGCTACGCGACCAGCTCGCCCGCGACCAGGCCGCCCTGGACCGCGAGCGCGCCGAGCAGCACCGCCTCGCCGGCCTGCTGCACGACATCCTCACCAGCCGGCCCGCCGTGCCCGCCGGCGGCGGCGGGCAGCACCCACACGCCGACGACACCGGGCACGAACCCGCCGATGCGCCCGGCAACGGCACCAGCCGCCGCCGGGCGCCGCGGTGACCGCAGCCCCGCCACGGCCCGGGCACCCCGCCCGGGCCGCGGCACCGGCATCCCCGCACCGCCACGATCAGCGATGAAAGGACACCCGATGACCCTGGCCGACCCGGTCAGCCCCGACCTCAAACGCCACCTGCGCACCCTCAAACTCGGCCAGCTCCTGGCCACCCTCCCCGACCGGCTCGCCCTCGCCCGCCAGCAGCAGCTCCCGCACGCCGACTTCCTCGAGCTGCTGCTCTCCGACGAGGTCACCCGCCGCGAGAACGGGTCAGCCGCCCGCCGCGCCCGCGCCGCCGGCCTCGACCCCGACATGCGCCTGGACACCTGGGACGCCACCGCCGCCGTCCGCTACGACCAGCAGCTATGGAACGAGCTGGTCAGCCTGCGGTTCGCCGAAGCCGCCCACGGGGCTTTGATACTGGGACCGGTCGGGGTCGGCAAGACCTTCCTGGCCACCGCGCTGGGCCACATCGCCGTCCGCCGCCGCCTCACCGTGCACATGGCCCGCGCCGGCCACCTGTTCAAACGGCTCAAAGCCGCCCGGCTGGACAACAGCACCGAAGCCGAGCACCGCCGTCTGGCCGCCGTGAACCTGCTGATCATGCGATGATTTCGCGCTCCAGCCGCTGGACGAGACCGCCACCACCGACTTTTACGAGCTGACCGTCGCCCGGCACCGCCACAACGCCACCATCGTCACCTCGAACAGGACCCCGGATGAATGGCTCGGCCTCATGCACGACCAGCTGCTAGCCCAGTCCGCCGTCGACCGGCTCACCTCGACCTGCCACGAGCTCGTCATCGACGGCGAGTCCTACCGCAAGCGCCAGCGCCCCAGCCTGGGTTCCGGGGCCTGAGCAAACAACGGAACGGCCAGTGGCGGGCGGTAACAAGCCTGTCCCGTACTCCCGGCGGGAGCCCCCGGCCGGCAGGCGCCGTTGACCGGGGCGAGCGCCTTCTGGGAACTGTCCGGGTTCCCTGGTGTGGCTGGTCAGCCGGCGGCCGTGATCGCGGTCAGCCCATCAGCATCCCGGCGCAAGGTCGCGGCCAGCTCGCTGCGTGCCGTCTCGGGAACCCCGTCCGGGAGTTTGCCGCCGTTCGCGGCCAGGTCGGCGGCACCGCTGATATACCTGGCCGCGCGGCGCAGCAACGCCGGCGGAAACAGGATTCCTGCCGGGTTGCCGGCCTGCTGTGGCGTGGCGCCGGCGGTGATCTGCCCGAGCCCGGACAGCGCCTGCGCATAGGTGGTGATGACGTCCCCCAGGTGATCGGGCGGCTCGTTCGCCGCCCGCACCTGCATCGCCTCGGCCAGGGCCGCGACGGTGATCCCCACCAGGGCCAGCGGCAGCGGAACGGTCCGCGGCGCCTCCATCAGGTCAGCGCCGGGCCGTTCATCGGCGACCTCGAACAGCATCCGCCGGGCCATGTCCTTGATGATCTCGTCACCGAGATAGCTGCGGGCCGTCGCCTCGGTCACGCTCATGAGGGCCGCCACGGCACGGACCTGCCCGGTGATCAGCTCACCGGCACGCTGCCGGTCCAGGTGCATGCCGGACGCGGCGAGCTCCTCCACGAACACGTCGATCTTGCTGTCCAGCCACGTACGTCTAGGCACGTGGCAAGTCTTCCATCCTCCCGCCACGGAGCCCGGCCTGACATCCGGACGGCCGGTGGCGGTAACCAGCAGTCTTGAGCCGCTACCGCCTCTGGCGCCACTTTCCCTCCTAGCTGGCACGGGCACATCCGCCCAGGGCGCGGCTGACGTCCCGATGACCTGGGAACTGGCCTGCAGCACCAGACACGAGACCGCGTGAACGCCTGCCGGGGCTTCGGGAAGGAGGCGGCTTCGCCGCCACTCACCTTCAAGGAGGCTGCCGCGCTCAGGCCACAAGGACGCGCAAAAAGACGGGAACCGCCCACTCAGCTTGACGGATCCCGCCGCACACCCCAAGATGACACAGCAGCCGCAAGGTGGTCCCTAGGTCGTGGCAACGCCCTGGTCCCATGATCCTGGCAAATGACAACCTGCCAGTGCGGCGGTGCGCGCGGGGAGCCGATCCTCTGCGCCATGCGCGGCGTAGGCTCGCCCGGCGGCATGGAGCCGCTCGGCGGCGCTGAGAGCGCTGGCGGCTCACGCGGACCTCGCGTCCTGGCACGTGCTGGGGCATTCCCGGGGCGGCCTGCTCGCTCAGGCCTACGTCTGCGCCTACCCGCACAGGGTCAGCAGCCTGGTCCTGGTCAGCTCCTCGCTCGGCGTCGGCGGCCAGTGGAAGCGAACCAAGCGCGAATCCTTCCGCATCGAACATGCCCGCGCGGGAATCCGGGGCACCCTCCGCTTCTACGCCTACGGCTCGGGCCTTGTCATCCCCGGCCCGGTCCGGGCCTGGTCGATGCGCCACGTGATGACCCAGACCTGGCACAACTACTTTCCCGATCCCCGATCCGCCCCCGATCCCGACCCGGCGTGGCTGGCCGGCGGCTCCGCAGCCGCCATGATCAAGACCGACCGGGCGATCTCACGCGAACACCCGGACGCGCTCAAGGCAGCATCGGCCTATCAGGGACCCGCGCTGGTCCTGTACGGTGCCTGCGATATTTTCGCCGACGGCACCCAGATCGTCAGAAGCCGGTTCCCGCATGCCATCCAGGTGACGCTGCCAGATTCTGGTCACGTGCACTGGCTCCAGAACCCGTCAGGCTACGCCGACGCGCTGCGCGACTTCTGCCTCCATGCACCCGCCTCCCCATAGCCAGCCGACTTCGGCGGCCATCGGCCTTGCACGCAGATCGACCCGATCTGAGCGCTCCTGTCAGCCGCGCCGAGCAGCGAGAACATGCGCCAGAACGGCGGGACTGCGCGCGTTCTCCTCGACCTCCCATGTCACTCAACGTGATGCTGAAATAGTCGCGTGGACGTTCTGAGCAGCCGGATCCTCCTGCACCCCAGCGACTTGGCCCGGAGCCGTCGCTTCTACCGCGACGTTCTGGGCCTGGCCGTCTACCGGGAGTTCGGCCCACCGGAAGATCCCGGGATGGTGTTCTTTCTCGGCCAGGCATTGCTCGAAGTCTCCGGGCATGCGGCCGACCCTCCGGGGCGCTCGGTGATGATCTGGATCCAGGTACGGGATGTCCACGCCGAGTATGCCCGGCTGACCGCAGCCGCAGTCCCTATCATCCGGGAGCCCGCAACAGAGCCGTGGGGCTTGATGGAGATGTGGATAGAGGACCCCGACGGCATCCGCATCGTCCTGGTCGAGGTTCCCGCCGATCACCCTCTCCGTCGGGACCGGCGATCGGCTTCATCACCAAGATAACGACCGATTCTGCGCACCTGGCAGGGCAGGGGGCCTGGTCAGGCGCGCTGGTAGGTGGCGACCAGTTCGCCCCTTCCCAGCACGTGACCGATGGTGCGTGACTCCAGATCGGACCGTGTCGCTCCAGCCGCCAGGCCCAGCTTGGTGTCCAGCGCAAGGACCACGAAGTGGTAGTGGTGCGTGGCGCCACGCGGCGGGCACGGGCCCCCGTAGCCGCGTCGGCCGAAGTCGTTGACGCCTTCGGCGGCGCCAGCCGGCACCGCCGTCAGGCTGGACAGGCCAGGAGGCAATCCGTAGACCAGCCAGTGCGTGAAAGTGCCGCCCGGCGCGTCGGGGTCGAGCATCTCAATGGCCAGCTCCTGGGTGCCAGCGGGCGGCGTGCTCCACTGCAGGCGGGGGAGCCGGTTGGCGCCGTCGCAGGTGAACGCACGCCGGAACGTGCCCCCGGGCAGGTCAGGACTTGAGACCGTGAGCGGGGAGGAGTCTTCCTGGCTGGCAGCGTTCATTATCGAGCCTCACATCCGATCAGCGACGTATGAACAAGCCCGGGGCCAGGCGCATCATGAGACTCCACCGGGGACGACGGCAGGCCGGGCGGGCCAAGCGGCCCGGGCAGCAGTGCGAATTTCTATAGCCATCCTGATTCCGTTGGTGCCTCCTGGACTCCGCTGCCGCGCCGCTGACGTGCCGGGTGCCGCTGCGACCTCCCGGCATCGGCCCGCGGCGCCGCTCATCGCAGGGACATCTCCCACTCGTGCAGATCCCCAGCTTCGGTCGCGCGCTGCAGCGGGTCCATCGTGCCAGTTGCCTTGCCGACGCCGAACACCGGACTGCGCCAGCCGCATGAGCAGACCGCCCGGACGGCGCCCTCACCCAGCTCCTGGATCGTAGCGACGTGGTCCACGGCGATCGGTGTCCTGCTGGTGAACTACCGGCAGCCGCTGCTAGCGAGCTGGCACGATCAGCTCGCGGCCCCGGTAGAACGCTTCCTGCTCATCAAGGACATGGGGCGCCATCGCCTCACGCCGGCGCGCTTCGGCCGCCGATCCCCGCCACGCATCGCATGACTGCTTCGACGCCCAAAACGACACGCCGATGACCTGCTGCTCGTCGTCCGACCAGTACGCGTAGGCGCGCAGCATGCCCTCCGGATGTGTGTCCGGCCGCCAAGCCTCCTCGAACTGTGTAAGCGTGCCCGGCTTGATCTGGCGCGTTGTCGTCCAGACGAAGTGCTCTTCCACCGCGGCCTCCTGCAGACCGGCGCCAGGCGGCCGCCGGCACCCGGGCCGACGGCGACCTCTTCTCCGATTATCTCCTGCTGTCCTGGCTAGGCGGGAGCCAACCAGGGAGCGAAACAGAATGTTCGTTGGGCGCGATAGCAGGCCGCAAGTCGGCCTTGACCCGAACGATACAGAACGGCGGATATCGTGCGTCGTGCGCATCGCCGCTAGTAACGGTCCGTGACGACATCCCAGTATCAATCACAGTGCGCTGGACACCCTCCGGACTGACTCTCGGTCGGCGATATGGCGGGACCCAATCCCACGTTACGTATGGCGCCGGGCTGTATCGTGCCGGGATCCGCAGTGCCAGGTAGCGCTTGGCGTGTCACGTTGAGGGCGCGAGAGACCAATAGCGCACGATCGAATATCTGCCGTCCACCAGTTGTTAAAGGGGACATTCGCCAGCGGGCCTCGCAGTCACTGCATCACTGCGGCCTACCGTAAAGGGCCACTTCAATGGCTGCGCCGAAGGCGCTCCTGGCCCACCTGGCCTTACAGGCTCTGGCCGTCCCGCTGCCAGATGGCGGCAGCTGTAAAAGAGGTGTCGGCCGGTTTCCGCGGTGGCGTCCGGAATCCGGTGTAAAAGGGACGGGCGCGGTTCCGGCTTTATGGCGATGTTAGGCGATGGCACTGACATTCTGCGGCTAGTGCCGCTTGCAACACGTCTCTTGATGTCGGCGCTCAACCGCCAGACGCGCGGGTAACTCGTGCACGGGGTTGAGCGGCAGAGGTGGAGGTGCCGTTCGGTCTTTCCGGTTCGAGTGACGTGGCGGCGCGGGTCACGAGCCTGTTTCGGACGCACGGAGCGCACCCGCTTGTTCAGGCCGGGCGTGAAGGCCGTCGAGGGTGAACTGGAGGGTGCGGCGCCAGCCGTCGTCTCCTGCCGGGCGGGCGCGGACGAGGTAGGCGTTGACCGAGAAGATGCGCTCGAGGTCGTCGGCGGAGAAGCCGGGCCGGAGCGTGCCGCAGGCCTGGGCGGCGCGGATGAGCTCGGCGCCGAAGGCCAGCGACTGGCCGCAGACCGCCTGCAGGCCGGGCGCGTCCGGGTAGCGGCGGGAGAAGACGTCGTTGAAGACCGGGTCCGCGGCCTGTTCCTCGCACATCCCCTCCACGAAGGCGGTGAACTTGCCCCACGCCGTGTCCTGCCCGGTGGCGCGGTCGATGACCGCCCGCAGCCACCCTGCTGCGACGTCCGCGACTACCGCGTCGAGCAGTCCCTCCCTGCCGCCGAAGCGGTTGTAGATGGTGCCCGCGCGCACGCCGGCGCTGCGGGCGATGTCCTCCAGGGGAACGTCAAGCCCGTCCCGGGCGAAGGCCTCCGCCGCGGCCTCCACCACTTTCTCCATGTTGCGGCGCGCGTCCGCACGCAGGGGCCGTTCCCCGGCCAGTGCCTCTCCGCTGCTCATGCAGGCAACCCCGCTATCTTGACATGCCATCAACTTAAGGTAGGCTCGCCATCGTCCAGATAATTTGATGATATCTCAAATTAGGAGTCTTCGCATGAGCGTCATCGTCACCGGCGCCAGCGGCCAGCTCGGCCGCCTGGTCATCGATCAGCTGCTGGCCACGGTCCCGGCCTCCGAGGTCACCGCGGTGGTCCGCGATCCCGCCAAGGCCGGCGACCTCGCCGCCCGGGGAGTCACCATCGCCGTCGCGGACTACAACTCCCCCGAGTCGTTCGACGGGCTGCTGAGGGCCGGCGACCGGGTGCTGCTGATCTCGGGCAGCGAGATGCACCTGGACCGGGTCGCCCAGCACAAGGCGGTCCTCGGCGCCGCCGTCAAGGCAGGCGTCGCGCTGTTCGCCTACACCAGCGCCCTGGGCAGCTCGGGCGGCCCGGTCACTGACGACCACCGCGCCACCGAGGACGCCATCGGCGCCTCGGGCATTCCGTACAGCCTGCTGCGCAACGGCATTTACCACGAGATGGTGACAATGAACATCCCGGCCGCGCTGGAGCACGGCGCGCTGGTGCGCGCCGCGGGTGAGGGCCGGCTCGCGTCGGCGTCCCGCGCGGACTACGCCGCCGCGGCGGCGGCCGTCCTGGCCGGGGACGGCCACGAGAACACCGTCTACGAGCTGTCCGGCGACACCGCGTGGAGCTTCGCCGAGTTTGCCGCCGAGGTCAGCAGGCAGTCCGGGCGGCACGTCCCCTACCATGCCGTCACCGGCGAGGAGTACGCGGCGATGCTGTCCGCCGCCGGGCTCCCCGACCCGCTCCCGCACGTCATGGCCGGCATCGACGCCTCCATCGCCGCCGGGGAGCTCGCCCTCACCACCGGCGACCTATCCCGCCTGGCTGGCCGGCCCGCCACCCCGATAGCGGACGCGATCGCCGCCGCCCTGGCCGGGTAAGGCGGCCCGGCGATGCTGCACATCGACATCTGGGCAGACTTCGCCTGCCCCGCCTGCTACCTGGCCAAGCCCCGCATCGACCAGGCGATCGCCGCCTCCGGGCACGCGGACGCGATCACCGTCACCCACCGCTCCTTCGAGCTGTTCCCCGACGCCGGCCCCCAGCCGTTCGACTCCTTCGAGTACGTCCTGCACAAGTTCGGCGGCGACCAGGCCCAGGCCGCCCGCCTCGAGGAGCACATGGCCGCGCTCGCCCGCGCCCAGGCGCAGCCCTACGCGATCCACCACCGGGCGCCAGCTCCTTCGACGCCCACCGGATGCTCCACCTGGCCGCCGAGTTCGGCGTGGCCAGCGAGTTCATGGACGCCGTCCAGCGCGACCTGCTCGGCGAGGGCGCCAACGTGTACACGGCCGCCTACCTCGCGAACGCGGCCACCAGGGCGGGGGTGCCGGCCGCGCGGGCAAAGGCCCTCCTGGCGGGTGACGAGTACGCCGACGCCGTCCGCGCGGACGAGAAGGCCGCCCGCGAGGTGGGCATCACCGCCATCCCCTTCACCATCCTCGGCGGACGCCTGGCGATCCCGGGCACCGCGTCAGCCAGCGCCTACGCCGACGCGATCAGGCAAGCCCTCACCGCAAGAGACCTGACGTGAATACGCCCAGGCTCACCATCCTGGCCGCCGGCACCGACGCGGCCTGTGACCCCGAGACCGGCACTTGCACGGTCCCGCAGACGCCAATCCCGTCACCCGACGCGGCGCGGGTAACCGGCGCGGTCCTTCCGGGCATGGAGGAGACCCCAAGCCCCTGACCTGGCCAGGCCCGGACCCGGCCAGGAACCGCACGTTGGCTCGTCCCACTCTTATGTCCCCATGGGCCAGACAAGGGGCATCAGAGAGGGGAAAGGGACATCAGGAATGGGGACCTACACCGCTTCTAGCATTCAAGCATCTGGAACGGCGAGTACCATGAACGGACAGGCAAAGGCTTCGGAAGCCGGTGCGGCGGCGCGGTTCCGGCTTCATAGTGATGTCAGGCGATGGCGCTGACACTTCCGGGGCGGTCGTCTTCCCGGGTAGCGAGCCGGAGGTGGCGGGGCGGGTCAAGGAGCGAGCGGCGCAGGTCCTGCAGCAGCCGGAGGCCGTCGCTGATCATGGTGAACCCGCGCCAGCCGCGGGAGGCCCGGTCCAGGACGGCCCACACCAGGGTGAGGCAGCTGGTCTCGCCGGGGAGCCGGCCGATGACCTTGACCCGGCGGCGGGTCTCGCCGAAGGTGCGCTCGATGAAGTTGGAGTGCCGGATCCGGTTATGGTGCCCGGCGGGGAAGCGCAGGTAGGCGGTCAGGCCCTCGCGGTCGGCGAGCAGGCACTTGACCGCGGCGGGATACATTGCCTGGTAGCGGGCGGCGAACTCGTCGATCCTGGCGTCGATGATCTCCACGAGCCTGGGGCCGGGCGGCGTCTTCAGCTCCTCGGTGTCAAAGATCGCCCAGTAGGCGTCCTTGACCTCGGCCTGCATCCCGGCCGGAACCTTGGCAAGGACATTCCGCGCTCGATGAACGAGACACCGCTGGCGCAGCGCCTTGGGGTAGGCCTGCTCGATCGCGCCGATCAGCCCGGGCGCCCCGTCGCTGATCACGAGCAGCGGGCTGGCCAGGCCCCGCTCCTTCAGGTCGGCGAGGAAGTCGTACCAGGCGTCGGCGGACTCGCCGGTGCCGGGCGCCAGGCCGATGAAGGCGGGCTTGCCCTCGGTGGTGATGCCCCAGGCGGCCAGCACCGGCTCGGCCGGGGAGCCGGGATGCATCCGGAAGAAGGAGGCGTCCAGGAACAGGTAGTCCAGCATCACGTCGTCGAGGCGGCGGGCCGCCCACGCCTGGTACTCCTCCTTGATCTGCTGGCAGACGGCCGACACCGTCGACTTGGAGATCGCGGCCTGGTCGCCCAGCGCATCGGCCAGGGTGGCCTCGACGTCACGGACCGACAGGCCGCGGACGAAGAAGGCAATCACCAGCGATTCGAGGGCATTGGTCTTGGTGACGTGCGCGCCGAACAGGCGCGAGGCGAACGCCTCGGTGGTGCCGCGCAGCTTCGGCCGGGCCAGCCCGACCGGCCCGGCGGTGGTCTTGACGGTCACCTCCCGGTAGCCGTTACGGGAACCCGGCCGGGCATCCTCGGTGCTCGCGGCCCGGGCGTAGCGGTCGCGGCCCAGGAACTCGGTGACCTCGGCCTCCAGGGCGGCCTGCATCAGCAACTGCGCGCCGAGCCGGGCCACCTCCTCCAAGATCTCCGGCAGCGGCCGGTCCTGGGCGAACAGCTCATCGATGTGGCCGCGGATACGGTCGGTAGGGGATACTCGGTGTGTAACGGGCGCGGGTCCTTCCTTCGTTGACTTGGTCGTCTTGAAGGGAACCTACGCCCGTCCTTCATTTACACCGGATCTTGGACGCGACCGTTTCCGCCGCGGCATGCTCTACGCGCCGGCCGATGCCACCAGATGGCGAAGATCAGGATAGGCGTAGTGGCCCTGGGGGTCGTCCGGACTGAGGGTCTGCAAGAAGGTGCATAGATCACGCCAATCAGGCGCGCAATCGTTCCACAGCCTCCTGGTCTCCTGAAAAAGATTGACCAGCAGGCTGGGCATCGCAGCGGCGTAATGGAGCTGGTTGTTACTTCGAACGCAACCAAGGACCTGCCGGAGCTGGTCGGCGTCAAGTAGCTGTACGAGTGGCAGGACAAGCTGAGCCATGTTCGCCTCTGCCGCCCGGTAGCCTACGGACGCGCACAGAAACATGATGGCCCGCGGCATCAGGCTCGGCGCCCGGGTCGCCGCGATCAACGTCGCAAGAGCGTCGCGGTCCAGCCCGGCATCGGCGATGCGTTCGGCAATGATGCCTGCGGCCGGATCGGGCAGGCTCATGGTGAACACTCCAGCTTCCGCGAGTTCGCCGATAGCTGCCCGGCGGAGCAGATTGTGGACCTTCGGGTGTGAGGAGGTCGGCAGGGCCGCCCACACTGGGCTCAGGTCACCGAGCGTACCGACGAGTCCGATTAGCTCGGTGTCTGATAGGCCAGCGCCGTCCTCGCGGCGTGTGACCACCCTGGCCAGGGCGTCGGTGAGCAGCGCAGGCGCGGCACGGTCAAGTGCGTGCGCGGCGAGAGAACAGCGCCGGGCGAGTCGGCGGTCACCGTCCGGCGGCTGAATGCAGCCCTTAATGATCAGTGTCGCCAGGTTGGTCCGCAGCGAGAGACGCCCTGGTTGCAGGTACCGATCGCGCAGATAGCTGGTCAGCTCTTCAAGGTCTTCTGGGAAGGCGTTGCCCGCGATCTCTGCTTGGAAGCGTTCAAGGGCTTTCTTACCCGGAGTCGGCGGCTTGGACAGCACTGCCTCCACAGCCGCGGCGAAGTGCGCCCGGACAAGCTCAGGCGACGGTGCAAATACTTCGTCGGGGGCGACGAACGCGGGGTGCGCACACACGTGCCTGTCCTCATGCAAGCGTTCCAGCTCCGCGTACTCGCGAGCGGTGATCATCTCGAACTGATCGCGCGTAGTTCTGAGGATCCCCTGCTCGATCGAGTGCAGCGCCGACGCGCTACGGTCGGCGATCGCCCCGTCGATGCTTGCGACGAAGGCACGTGCCGCGCCGTCACCATCGTCGGCCAGCTCGCGGATTTTCGCGACGAGGTCGAGTGCGACCGCAACCCAGATCGCGATGATCGCCGGGCGAAGCGCGCCCGCCTGGTAGGCGTGGACAGCCTCGGCCAGGTACCGCCGGGACCGATCGTCCCGTACGGCATCCACAAGATCTTCAACGCCTGCCACTCGTCTTCCCTCCTCTGCCCGCGTCAGGAGAACCGCGCTTAGGTTCGGCCTCATCTCTATGCGCACGGACAGGAATACAGCACATCCGAATATCACCCTGCCACCGGTTGGCTGCTGCAAGCGGCGCTGCGCGCGGCCCGGCCGCTGCCCGTCGAGCCATGGGCACGCGCCTACGGGCTGCTCCCCGCCCCCGGCGGCAGCCCGCACACGGTCTCCCTGATCGGCCCCGGCCCGCACTTCGACCCGCAGTACGCGATGACCACCGACTTGGACGAGCCGGTGATCACCGCCAGGGTCACCGCCAGCGTCACCGTCGCCGGCGAGCCGCCAGCGCCGCTGCTGAGCGACGGTATGTACTACCGGTCGCTGTCCGCAGTGACACCACAGCGGTGCACCGGTCGGTCCCGGAGCTCAGCGGGAGGGCAGGCCGGTGAGTTCGGCGCTGTCCCGCCACAGTTCCTCGCGTGCTGCGGGGTATTGCGCGAGCGCGGACGGGTCGGGGAAGGCGAGCCGTCCGCGTACGAGCGAGGCGTAGACGCGGCCTGCGGGAGGGGTCAAGGTGCCATCGGCGAGCTGGACGAGGACGTTGCCGGCGTGCTCGGGGGTGTTCATGTAGAGCTGGGGCCGGAGCCTGCTGAGCAGGATGAAGACGGGCCGCAGGGCGCGCATGACCTGGCTGAGCGGTCCCGGGAAGGCGCGGGACAGGCCCGTGCCGCCGGTGAGGCCGGGGTTGTATGCGATGGTCGTGATCTGGCGTTCGGCCGTCTCGGGGAGCGCGGCGATGGCCTCCGCCGTGAGCAGGTTGCCGAGCTTGGAGGACGCGTAGGCACTCGCGGCCGAACCCGGCGCCTGTGCCCAGCTGCGTACGTCGATCCGCGTCGGCGCGCTGCGGAAGATCCTCGGGTCGTGGGTGTCGCTGGTGGTCAGCACGATCCGTCCGCCCTTTGCTATCGCGGGGAGGAGGAGCCTGGCCAGCAGGTAGTGGGCGAGGTGGTTGACCGCGAAGGTCAGCTCGAAGCCGTCGGCGCTGCGGGCGGAGGTGTTCATGAACTGCGCCCCGGCGTTGAGGACCAGCATGTCGATCGGCTCGCCGTCCAGATGGTCCAGAACGGCGGCGGCGAACTCGCGGACCTGCGACAGCGACGACAGGTCCAAGGGGAGCACCTCCACCCGGTCCAGGGCCGGGCGCGTGCTGGAAGAGCGAGCTCCGATGATCGCGCGCGAGGGCGTGCGCCCCGATCCCGGAGGTGGCGCCGGTCATGACGAGCGTGCGGGTGCGTTCGGGCATGATCACCGTCTCCTTCTTCTGGCGTGGGCGGTGCCGGCTAGTGCGCTGGCCACATACGTTCACCGGGTGCTGACATGCCGCGGTGATACGCCCGCACTCGATCTGTAAGGCAGGTGGAGTGGTGGGAGGGTGCGATGGCTGAGCCGGTGCGGGCGCGGCGGATGACTGATCAGGAGGGCCGGCGGCTGCTGCAGATCGTGCGGCGGGGGAAGCACGGGTCGGTCCGGGTGCGGCGGGCGATGATCATCATGGCGTCGGCGTCGGGCACGCTGGTCCCGGCGATCGCCCGGTTGGTGGCCCGCCGATGAGGGCACGGTGCGGGACGTGATCCATACGTTCAACGCCAAGGGCCTGGCCGCGCTGGACCCTCGGTGGGCGGGAGGCCGTCCCCGCCTGATCAGTGACGGCGATATCGAGGTCATCGTCACGGCGGCCAGGACCCGGCCGGAGAAGCCAGTCCAGCCGTTCACCCACTGGAGCTTGCGCAAGCTGGCCGGGTATTGAGCGGGCCTGGGCCGGCCGGTGCGGATCGGGCGGGAGCGGCTGCGGCAGCTCCTTCACGAGCGGGCATCTCCTTCCAGCGGACCCGGACCTGGAAGGAATCCACCGATCCGGACCGGGACGCCAAGCTGGACCGGATCGAGTACGTGACCAGCGCCTGCCCGGACCGGTGCTTCGCCTCCGGCCAGTTCGGGCGGCTGTCGATCCGGCCCTGCCACGGGGTGTGCCGGGCGCCGCGCAAACGGCCGGTACGGCTGCGCGCGGCTTATCATCGCACCCACGGCATCCGCTACTTCCATGGCTGCTACTACGTGGGCGATGACCAGCTGCGGGGCATCACTCGCGAGCATAAGGGCGCCGATCACATCCTGGCCGCGCTGAGGTCGATCCGGGCTGCCCGGCCCGGCGGGTACCGGCTGTTCGTCATCATGGACACCCTGGCGGCGGACAAGACCCCGGCGATCCGGCGCTGGGCCAGGCGGGAGAACGCCGGCCTGTGCTTCACGCCCACGAATGCATCCTGGGCCAATCCGGTCGAGGCGCAGTCCGGTCCGGTACGCACCTTTGTCATGGGTGGCTCAGACCACCGCAATCACCCCGCGCTGGCCCGCAAGCTGCAGGCCTGCCTGCGCTGGCGTAATGCCCACGCCCGCCACCCCGGCGTGCTGGCCGCCCAGCGCCGCGAACGCGCCCGCCTCCGCAGCGACCGCCAGCAACGCTGGGGCCCCCCGAAACCTGAAGCTGCATAACCGAGCCGGTGAACGTTCCTGGCCAGCGCGCTAGGCGTCACGCAACGGCCCGGCAAGCGCCAATCCCGCCCCCTGTGCGTCACCGCAAGCCGTGCGGGTCCCGAGCCGGCACAGGGCATAATTTGACCAAATGGGCTGGCGTTCCGCCTCCCGCCACCGACTCGCCTCGGATGGTGCATCATGGCTGGCCTGCCAGAAGTAATCGGGTTGCTCTACCGGGCCGACTGGACCCGCCTGTCCCTGTCCGCCGAGGTGCGCTTCGAACAGGACGGTGACCTGGCCCGCCGCCGGGAAAACGCGGTCCGGGCGGAGTCGATGCGGCGGATGGGGTTCCGCCCCGGATCTCCCGGCATGCCGGACGTGGAGCAGGAGCCGGACGCCGAGCGGGACGTCTATCACCGGTGGCGCGCGGCCCTGCTGATCGCGCCCGGCCGGCGGTACCGCCTGGAGTACGAGGGCGACCATGGTGGCCGCGCCGGGGGATCTGACGGCGAGCAGGCCTGGACGCTCCGGCCGCCGGACCCGGCGCCGCTCCCGCCGCGCGGCTTCGAGAACGGCCCGGGGCTGCCGGTTCCGGCCCTGTTCCGCCCGGCTGGCCTGCTCGCCCGGTTCACCCTGGACGTGGGCGGCCCGGTCACCGCCTGCGGCCGCGAGGCGATCGCCGTGACGGCCGTGCCCCGGCACGGTGCCGTGGGGTCCAGGACGAGCCTGCGCCCTCCCGCCTGCGACCGCGTCGAGCTGATCGTGGACGCCGAGACCGGCATCCTGCTCCGCCGCGAGGAGACGTTCGAGGGCCAGCTGCTCACCCTCTTCGAGCTGACGACCGTGACGATGAGCCCGCCGGAAGCGGATGACCCGGCCCGGTTCGCGCCGCCCGCGGGCAGCCGCCCCGTCCGGGATCCGGAGGATGCCCCCGGGCGGAGCGGGCTCGGCTGGCAGGTGGCGGCGAACGCGGCCGGCCTGGCGGCGGGCGGCCTCGGGGCCTGGCTCCGGCTGGCACCGCACCTGCCCGGCCACCGCCCGGCCGCCGAGGCCAGCTTCCTGGCCGCGATGCCGTCTCCCGAACCGGGCCCGCTCGATCCCGGAGACGGGCCACCGCCCTCCGACGACCTGCTCGGCCTGCTCTACCGCAGCGGTCAGTATGACGGCGACGACCCTCAGGTCCGCGGCGCTGCGGTGCGGCGGTGGAACGACACGAAGGCGGTTCTGGGCCAGGTGCCCGGCACGTTCCGCGCGGCGGGACACGGCGGCGTCGGCTATCTCCTCGACACGATGTCCAGCGGGAAAACGGTGACCCTGACGGCCGGCCAGCTGCGTATCGGGGGCCCTGACCTGTACTACCTCGATTGCTCGTCCTGGCAAGGCCGGCCAGGACCGCTCGTGATGGCCTGCGACGGCGAGCAGCACTGGCAGGTCGGCAAGAACGTGACCCGGGTGGGGCCGGCGCGGCCGATGCTGGGCGAGTTCGCGAGCATGGTCGGCTCGTCCTGGCTGCTCGGCGAGCGGCTGTCCGGCGGCGTGGAGATCACCTACCACGGCCGCCGCGGCTACCACCTGCGGGTGACCCGCGGCGACGGTGCGGCGCACGAGGGGCCGACGATGTTCTACCCGGCCGACGCGATCGTGGACGCGGAGACCGGCAGCCTGCTCCGGCTGATCGCATTCGACGGCGACGTCCCCGCGGAATGGTGGGAACTGGACGGCGTCACCACGGAGCCCGGCGATACCGCGGACCCGGCCGGATTCCGCCCGCACATCCCGCCCGGCACCCGCGTCGTCGAGGAATCCGGCCACCCGCTGGTCGATGCCACCGCGGTCATGCCCGGCCTGACCGGGACCGCGGCCCACGCCGCCGCGGAGGCCTTCCGCCGCGGCACCGACGCCGTCTCCGCCGCCCGCAGCTTCCTGGACGACCTGCGCGGCCATCGCTAGTGCGCTGGCCAGGAACGTTCACCGGCTCGGTTATGCAGCTTTAGGTTTCGGGGGCCCCAGCGTTGCTGGCGTTCGCTGCGGAGGCGGGCGCGTTCGCGGCGCTGGGCGGCCAGCACGCCTGTGGGGTGTCAAAACTGCGCCATGCTCCTGACCTGCAGCGATGACCAGCGTCAGCCGTAGGGCATCATGATCATCCGTGTCCTTGCGCCTGCTCTGCC
>Ga0335076_10002792_pt1 | contig 17422 bp, 17 predicted proteins | sample Lox_Sample_25_FD_206717 | JGI IMG/M metagenome (GOLD analysis project Ga0335076, IMG submission 206717) | Soil microbial communities from Loxahatchee National Wildlife Refuge, Florida, United States - Lox_Sample_2.5 | ecosystem: Environmental > Terrestrial > Soil > Wetlands | place: USA... | reverse complement strand
TACCTGTACGCGCTGGAAGTGGCTAGCGGGAAACTGAAGTGGAAAGTCGAGGCTGGCCAAGTTCTGACCGGGCCGGCGGTATTCGGCGATTCAGCAATTTATGTGCAGTCTTGGGGATTGCATGCGTTTGATGCCACTAGCGGCAAAATGCTGTGGCGGGCGGGGCTCGGCACCGGAGTGCAGAATGCCCCTGTGATTTCAGGCAAAACCATATACCTCACCAGCGGCGACGGTGATATTTATGCGCTGGAGTAACGCGCTGGCTGCGTCGGTATTACTGTGGATCCCGTTGTTGGACGCTGGGGTCCCGCAGACAAACCCAAGCATCATTCACAAGACCAAGTACATCATGGGCACGGTTTACGAAATCGCAGCGTATGATGATTCCTCATCGCGCGCGTCTACGGCAATCGATCAGGCGTTCGCAGAAATCGTCAGGCTGGATGGCATTCTGAGCAATTACAAGCCGGAAAGCGATCTCAGCCAATTGAACCGCAATGGACATTTTCACGCACAGCAGGTCTCGCCCGACCTATATCGGGTGATCGAAGAATCCAAGAAGTATTCAAAACTATCCGGAGGGAAGTACGACATTACAGTAGCTCCGCTGGTCGACCTGTGGAAGGCTGCACTGCGAGGTGACCGTATCCCGTCGGCGGAAGAGCAGGAGAAGCTGCGGGCTTGCGTAGGCTACGAGAAGATCGAGTTGATACCACCGGACAAGGTGGAGTTTCATTCGCCATGCATGAGGGTCGATGTCGGATCGATTGGGAAAGGGTATGCGGTGGATCGCGCAGTGGACATTTTGCGTGCCAATGGAATTCGAAACGCCTTGGTGGATGCCGGGCAGAGTACGATATACGCGATGGGAGCGCCGCCGGGGCAGAGCGCGTGGGAAGTACACTTGCGCGATCCTTCGAATCGGGTAGACCCCACCGTAATGCTGAGCGACAGCAGTGTGTCTACTTCCGAGCAGACCCCACCGAGTTTGCTGGGTAATGAAACAGCCGGGCACATTATCGATCCGGACAACGGAAACCCGCTGGAAACGAAATACGCATTAAGTATTGTGACGAAAACGGGCACGGCATCGGATGCGCTGTCCACGGCGCTGCTGCTGGTCGGTCCGCAGAGGGGCAAAACGATTGTGGCACAACTTCCGGACGCGGCCGCGATCTGGATTTCGGTGAGCGGCGAAACTCAAACGATCACCACGGGACCGAAGATTCGATTGCTCGAAAAACCGGAAAGAGAACAGGCACGTGGGGAACGGGGTTTGTCACAGGGTCCAAGGGAAAAACCATGAAGAAGTGGAACCAGATGGCGTGTTTGTTGGTGGCGCTGGCGATTTTGGCGCCAGTTGCTCTCGGGAAAGTGTACCTGCGATGGACGCAAACGACCGTGCCGCCCCCCAAGGTATTAGGAGCGAATGAACTTGTCATTCCATGGAGCGAAGATGCACAGAGCTTGGCCACTACGGTGGAGAAGCAAGGCTATCGCGCATACTTTGAGGTTCCGCTGGCGCAAGCGACCGTTGCGGCGCAGGCCGCTGCAAATTCTGGTGTATCGGGGATATTCATAAAAAGCAGCACTGCGGCCGAGGAGGCTGAACTGGGGGCCGACGCGGAGAAACTCCGCACAAAATATCCGAAATTGAAGATTCTGGTGGTAAGCGCAAATGGCAAGCAGCCACAAATGAAAGGATGGCTGGTCTTTCAGAGGAATGGAATTTTGCAAGTATCGAGCCCGACCTCGCAACCGTGGTTGGATCAGAATTTGGCGACGGTCCGGCACGAGCGAGCGTTCGAAACAGCACAGAGGCCCACTTACACATTCGAATGGGATGTTAGCGACCCGCTTGTTAAGCAGAATGGTCCCAAGCCCGCGGACTATGCGCTGGCGGTGGTCGAAGCAGGTGCGTTTCACGCTGATTTGATTCTGGAATTGCATGAGGTACAGCAAAAGGGATTGGCCAGCGGTGAAAGCAGTGTTGTAGCAGCTTGGGAGCCAGTAAAACGGACGATTGCGTTTTATGACCGTTCGGGTGATGGCGAACAGGAAGCTAGCGAAGTAGCGGTGCTGACGAATGACTACGATAGTTCCTACGAGGCGATTAACTTGATGGCGCGGCACAATATCCCCTTTCGAGTGCTGCACTCCGATGACGTGAAACCTGCGGATTTGGCGGGGCTGGATGTACTGATCGCCTTTGCAGCGCCAAAACAGGGGTTGATTGGAGAGATTCAGAGTTTTGCTAATCGTGGCGGCGTAGCGGTGCTGGTGAATTTGCCGGGAACATATCCTTGGAGATCTTCCTCGACGGGCAAGACCAGCGGACAATCCGTGACGTATACCGTAGGAAATGGAAGGGTGATCGAGTTACAGGAGCCGGTTTCTGATCCAGAAACGTTCGCACAAGACGTGAGGCGTTTAATGGTGAAAGAGCAGGTTCCGGTGAGTTTGTGGAATTCACTGACGACACTAGTCGTGGAATATCCGGAGAAAAACGGCGAAGCTACCGTGGAGTTGGTCAATTACGACGAAGAACCGACACCGGTGCAGGTACAAGTGAAGGGCGCATACGGCTCCGTGAGATATGAAAGCCCGGAGAAGGGTTGCTGCGAAACGCTGAAACCGGAACAGGGGAACGGCTTCACGCAATTCGTGGTTCCGGATTTACTGGTTGGCGGGCGCGTGCATCTGGCAAAAACAAACGTCACAAAGTAGGGAGCAGACCGCAACTGGCGGCTTGTGAGACGAATTGTCGCTTTTACTTCTCTAACTCCTCCATAGCGTGTGCACAGTAACCCGCCCCGCTTAGGACTCGTCTTGCTCACCGTCTGTCTAATGGACGGCATGCTCCGTCCGGCGAACAAATAGCCTGGAACTTCAGGATTTAGGCCGGGCTTGCATGGCCATGGCGACAAGAGCACCGATCAGAATGGCCGGGAATAACTGTCCGACAATCGCTTCAGCGACGGCGAGAGAACGTGCAAACGGATTTACCGGCAAAATATCGCCAAATCCAACCGTGGTAAGCGTGGCGAAACTGAAGTAAATGAGTTTTGAGGTGAGTTCGTCAAGAGTGTTAGGAGCGGAAACAAAGTGGAACGATCCCGGATGTAATTGTTCCACGAGGTCAAAGCCTGAGGCCCAGGCCATTCCAATCAGCAAGTAGGCATCTACTCCCCCTTGAATACGGCTCCAAGTGACCGGCCCCTGGCGGAACATGACCAGCAAAACGATGCGCACATAAAGCAGGGGAATTACGATCGACAGCACGCTGCTGAGATGCCGGAGAAACGGGAGGGGGTAAAACCGCGCGGCCCATAACACCAGGCCGCCAATCACCACCACGGCGACCGTAAGCACTGTGACCATAAGGCGCTGCTGGACTACAAATGCTCCCGAGACCATCAGCGTGACCATCACAACGTCCAAGAAAAATCGGCCGGACAAGCCGATTTGTCGCAGGGGAAAAATCACAAATACCAGAAATCCTAATGAGATCGTGACCAGCGTTAGGCCCAGGTCTCCGGACCAGAACTCACTCATATTCATGTGCAGCACGGCAGTGCGAGACGGATGCGGATGCGTGGTTGTAGCCATGTAACAAAGCTCCAGGAGGTCGAAGTCCGGGCGGGCTGATCGAGGGCGAAATTATAGCTGTGAAGTGGCGCGCGCCGAGGGAAAATTTTCAACAGCGGAATCGCGGTGAGAAACTGGTTGGCCATCCAAGGTTGGTGAGAGAAGTTTCAGGACGATTAGGGTCGCGGGAACAAGGCATACAAACGAGCCGAGAACCCACATGAGAGCGCCGGCAAAGGTCTGGTCGGTCAGGGGAGACATCGCAAAAATTGCAGGAGACTGCAGGTACGAAGGGTAAACGACCCGATCACAGAACACCAGGAACGCACCAAGCGCGCCGCCGGGCAACATGCCGATGAACAGATAAACGGGCATCGACCAACGAGGCCAGCGAACAGCACTGGGATAGGGCTGAACAACCGGCCACCAGAAAAGGATAGACGTGGTGAGAAAGCAGAGGTGTTCGACTTCGTGCCAGACATCGGACCGCAGTGCAAGTTCGAATGCCGCGGGAACATGCCACGCGAGTAACGCCACAGCCGCAGAAATCCAGCAGAAAACAGGATGGGTGACAAATTTCCCAAAACGCTGGAGCGGAGTCCAGCGAAAAACAGGACCAATGACCGATCGCACGAAAAATTGCGGAGGTCCATGCAGGAGTGGCACTGCCGGGGCACCCAAAAGTGCGAGCGGCGGGACCACGAACATCAGCAAAATGTGCTGGACCATATGAACGGTAAGGGAGGCCTCGTCGAATGCGGAAAGCGGGGAACCGAGCGCAATCCAGAGGAAGAACATGGCAGCGAAAAACGCGCAGAGTCGCGATAGGGAGAAAATCGATGAGGAGGAGCGCCGAAGAAAGAACCAGCCTCGCAAATAGATCGCGAAAGTGAGCAGGAGCGTCAAATCAAGGCCGAGGGGTGGCGACCATTCGTTCAGCAAGGATTGCGCAGCGGCAGACATTTTTGGTTACGGTTTGCCACCCGAGGCAGCAGGCGGCGCATTCTGAGAAATGGCTTTATCGGCGGCCACTGCTGCTGGAGCCTGCGACGAGGGATGAAGCGTTTTCAGGAACGCTACCAACGCGGTGACCTCGGGTGGGCTAAGGTTTCTGCCATACGCAGGCATGTTGCCGCCGCCCTGAATCACCTGACGAATCATTTGATCTTCGGTTTGGATAACCGCGATATTGTCCAAAGCTGGGCCGCGCTTGCCGCCTTCCTGGCCGAGCGAATGACAGTTGTGACATTGTTTCAGCTGAAAGACGAGTGCCCCCTGACGTTCAAGTGCTGTGCGATGCTCGAGGAACGCAGGAGGAACCGGGTCTGCGCTCCAAGCATTCATCACCGGACTCCACGGTGTATAGGTAGCGAGATTCGTAAAGGTGCCCAGGGCAACGGCGATCAGAAGAACCGAAACCACCGCGATGGGACGGCGGCGCCAACTTTTTTCGCCTTCGCCAAAAACAAAAGGCAAAGCGAGAAGCGCCAGAATCGCCACGACAGGCCCGATCAGCAACGCCGGAGTTTCCATCTCCGGCGGAAGCAGCGAGAGCAACGCGTAGATCCATAGAAAGAAATAATCTGGACGAGGGGCCGTCTGGATGATGGTGGGATCCGGACGGCCGGACGGTCCAAAAGGTCCGAAGTACGCGGCCACGAGCCCAAGCGCCAGAAGAATGCAGGCGCTGAAGAAAATGTCTTTGTAGACGGCACCTGGCACAAAGGGAATGCCATCCGTTTTTACCAGCTCGTGATACTGCTTCTCGTAGGTGGACTTGCGCACGATGCGGCCGGGCATCGGCCATTCGTTAATGCCGAGCTTTAAAACCATCAAGAGGTGAAGTCCGACCAACGCGATAAGCAGGCCGGGAATGACGAAAACATGAAGCGCAAAAAAGCGCGAGAGCGTCGCTCCGGCAATAATCGGGCCGCCGAGAAGAAGGTGGACGGCCCAGGGTCCAATCACTGGAACACGGCTGGAGATGGATGCGCCAATGCCGATTCCCCAGAATGCGTCTTGATCGAAACGGAGCACCTGGCCGGAGAACGCCATACCCAAGGTCATGAGTAACAAAAACACTCCGACAATCCAGGTGAGTTCTCGCGGGTATTTGTAGGCGCCGAAGAGAAAAACCTGGACCATGTGAAGGAGCACGATCGCAACCATGAAATTCGAGCCCCAACCGTGCAGAGCGCGGATGTACCAACCCATGGGGATGGCATGATTCAGAGTCTGCAAGCTGTTCCACGCTTCTCCGGCGGTAGGAGCGTACACCAGGGCGAGCAGAATACCGGTTACGATTTGCATGCCGAATACGGTTAACGCCGCGCTGCCGAAAACGTAAAACCAACTCGCAGTCGCGCGCGGCACGGGATGCTCCACGGTATCCCGGATGGCTGGTGCCAATTGCAGACGGGCCTCGAACCATTCGCCGATGCTCTGAATCAGGCGCATGGAAACCTTCCATCAAATTTAACCAGGGCCGTTGGGCTGCCGGGTGTCGGCAGCTCGCCCGCTTTAATGAGAAGCTTGCCCTCTTCCACTCTGTACGGATATTCGAACAAGCCGCGCTCCGGCGGCCCTGAGGCTCGCGAGCCATCTTGGTAATACACGCCACCGTGACACGGGCACATAAAAAGACCGGATTGCGGAAACCAGCGGACGGGACAGCCAAGGTGAGCGCAATTGATAGCGAATACTTGAAACTTCTGTTGGTCAATGCGTCGCACCCAGCACGCGCTGTCGGCGGTTTTGCCGTCCCACGGCGTGACATCAGGATTGCGGAAAGTGGCAAACCGAGTTTCGCCAGCGGGATATTGTGCGATATCGCCTAGCGTCAACCATTGCGTATAGGACTGTTTACGAATACGGAGGAGTGGGGACAGAAGATAACGGACGATTGGGACAGCAAGGCCAATGGCGACGAGCCCGTTCAGGAACAAGCCGACCTTCATTAGCATGGCACGCCGGGAAAGACTCTCGGGCATCGTCATGGATGTTCTCCCAAAGGCTTGGCGGCAGTTGGATACACGCGTCCGGGCAATTGCGGGCGCTGCGAAGAAAGCCAGCCCACCACGTCGGAAATTTCCTGGGGAGTCATAGGTTTCCCGGGAATGTTGTTGCGCCAATCGGGGGCGCCCAGGTCCGGCCGTCCGACGATCGTTAATGTACGTAATTCCTGATCAGGCAGCAGCGCCAGAAACGAACCGTCGACGATGGAACTGGCCTTCGGCCCGCCTTTGCCGTCTGGACCGTGACACGTGGAGCAAAATGTTTGGTAAACCGCGGCGCCGTGCTGCGAATCACCGGGAGTGGATGCTGCATAGGGCGGGGGAGTGCTTCCGGCAAGGGCATCGGGCTTGGAGTAGCTTTGGCGTATCCCATGAACGATGGCGTCGACTTGCTCCGCGGTGAGCATACCGCCCGAACTTTGGGCGAACGCCGGCATCGACGTGCCTGGAATCCCGTTCGCAATAATTTTGTGGAGGGTATTGTCGTCGATGATCGCAAGATAAACGGGATCACTGATATCCAGAGCGGCTCCGGCGGTGGCGTTTTCACCATGGCAGCCGGCGCAGTTCTGTTTGAAGAGCATCTTGAAATCGGTGATGTGATCGGGATCGACGGGAATGGAATTCGGAGCCGGTTTTCCAGGCAAATTGCCGCAGGAAGAAAGAACAAGAACGACAGGGAAGAGGAACACGACGGTGCAGTGAGTTCTCACGGCTTTCGATCCTGGTGCCGCTCTCGCATCGCTCCCGGAGTTTCGATACCGGCTCGTACGGAAAACGGGATGAACTGTTTAACGGGCACACGTTGCTGCCGTACAACCACCAGGCCAGCAACGATTCCGAACGCAAATTGTGAAGCGATGAACCAATACCAATCCACACGCTGGCTTAACAGAGGATTGATGAGATCCAGCACGCTATGCAGCATACCGGACCATAAGATGGGGGCGACAACTCCGCCGAGAAAAATAGGGTGACGCGGAATCATCGGGAGCATCGCGCCATAGAGCAAGCCGACCGCAATGGAGGTGATCAAATGAATCAGCACCGCCAGCAAAAAACTGTCGATGTGGAAAACTTTTAAGGCATCCGGCCCCATCCTCAACGATTGGGCGTAAAACGTGGCGGCAAGTAGATTAATCGGGTACCAGAGACTGTGCTGCTTCAGCACTCCATAAAGACACGCCAGAACAGCCATGGCCACGCTTCCCGCCAAGCCTCCCTTGATGCCGGCGGAAACCGGATAGGTTTCGAGCGGGAGCAGCGCGCGAGGGAGTTCCGGGGCAAACTCGACACGTTCGACCTTTTGGCGGGTGCTGGCGATGGTGATAGGCACATCCACAATCGGAACTTGCACGTGCTTCTCGTGTGGGAACACGTCCAGGAACCAACCCACGCAGCCGGGGACGATCAAAATCACGCCGAGAATGCTTACGGAAATGTCCGTGACCATGCCCGCGAACAGCAGGGTTAAGCCGAATGCAAGAACAATTGGCCATGCAGTCGGCTGTGGTAGCACGATCGAGTTCGGCGATTTGTTCGGGGCGGGTTGTTCGATGGGCGTAGACATGGCTTTTGTTCTTATCGGCCAATGATGTAAACAACGGTAAAGACTACGACCCACACGGCATCGACAAAATGCCAATACATCGCGAACGTGTCCACCTGATGAGAATGCTGTTGTCCGACTTTGTGGAACACCGCGAGCACCAGAATGATAAGCAGACCGATGAGGCCGGCCGTTACGTGGAAGGCGTGGAGACCAACAAGGGAGTAGTAAGTGGTGCCGAAAAGATTGGTGGAGATCGTCAAACCCTTGTCGTAGATGAGGTGATGCCATTCGCGGCCAGTCTCGAAGAGAAAGATTGAGCCGAGAATTAAGGTGACGAGCCACCACAAACGGAAGGCTCCGTAGTTGGCTTTGCGCAGCGCACCGCTAGCAATGTGGATGGTTGCGCTGCTGGAGAACAGGCAAATCGTGGCAAAAATCGGCAGCTCGAGAACTTCTTTGGGAGTGGGACCAGAAAGGCTCTTGCCAAGATAATAGATATAAGCCGTAACAAAGATCGTGAAGATCGCAGACTCCGCGGCGATGAGGCAAGCCATGCCGACCGTGCCCTTATAAGGAAGGGACCATTGCGTTTCGATGGGCGCCGAGGTTGTGGCGATGGTGGCCAAAGGCTGCTCCTAGAAATGCACCGTCATTCGTACTGCCAGTCTGGATCTTCTGGATGCTTGATATCCCAAAGAGGCCGTCTGCTATTCACGACGGGGATGCTGGCGAAATTGTATTCGGGCGGCGGCGACGGAGTAGACCACTCGAGCGTCCAGGCATCCCAGGGATCATTGCCAGAAGCTTTGCCCTTCAGCGCGGAATAAAGCAAATTGAATACGAAAGCCAAGGTGCCGAGAATCTGGAAGAGCACGCCGATGCTGACGATGAGGTTCCAGATGTTCCACCCGCGATCCGGCTCATAAGTGTAAATGCGCCGGGGCATGCCGAGAATACCGGCAACATGCATGAAATCAAATGTGAGGTGAAAGCCGATCACAAAAAGCCAGAAGTGAATCGCAGCGAGCTTCTCGTCGTAGAGACGGCCGGTCATCTTGGGGAACCAGTAATAAAAACCGGCGAACAGGGCGAAGAGAATGCCGCCGACGATGACGTAGTGAAAATGGGCGATGACGAAATAGGAGTTGTTGAGCTGCCAATTAAACGGCGCGGCGGCAAGCATGACCCCAGTGAGGCCGGCGATCAGAAACTGGAAGAGAAAACCTATGCAAAAGAGAAGCGGGGCTTTAAAGATGAGTTTGCCGCCCCACATGGTACCGAGCCAGTTGAAGATTTTAATCCCAGTGGGGATGGCGATGATCATGGTGGAAATCGTAAAAAAGGTGTTTCCGTAAGAGGTCATGCCGATGGTGAAGATGTGATGGGCCCAGACGCTGAAGCTGACGAAGCCGATGGCCACGGTGGCAGCCACCATGATGGGATAGCCAAAAATGGGCTTTCGCGAGAAGACGGGAACAACCTCGGAGATGATGGCGAACGCGGGAAGAACGAGGATGTAAACCTCTGGATGACCAAAAATCCAGAAGAAATGCATCCACAACACAGCCGAGCCACCGGCCTGGGTATCGAAGAAATGAGCTCCCAGATATCGATCGAGGCAGAGCATGACTTGCGCGGCGGTCAGCGGGGAAATTGTGAGTAACACTAGTCCGGCCATGATGAAGTCGAGCCAGACGAGCAGCGGCATCTTGCCCAAAGTCATGCCCGGACAACGCAGGCAGAGGATAGTGGCAATGAAGTTCACGGCGGTACCGATGCTGCCGAACCCGGACACCAGTATGCCTAACGTCCAAAAGTCCGCAGTATGCCCCGGCGAAAATGTTCTCGAGGTTAACGGCGCGTAGGCGAACCAGCCAAAATCCGGGGCAGCACCTGCGCCGTAGAGTCCATTGCCCCCGACGAAGCTGAAATACAGCAGCAGCGCACCAAAGGCGGAGAGCCAGAAACTGAAGGCATTGAGCCGCGGAAAAGCCATGTCGCGAGCCCCAATCATCAGCGGGATCAGGTAATTGCCGAATCCGAAGACGAGAGGCATGGCGACGAAGAAAATCATGGTGGTGCCATGCATGGTGAACATCTGGTTGAAGAATTGGGGAGAGACGAAATTGTTGTGAGGAACAAGCAATTGAATGCGAATTATGGTGGCTTCAATGCCGCCGATCACGAGAAACAACAGCGCGAAGAGAATATACAAAATGCCGAGGCGCTTATGGTCCACGGTAGTGACCCAGGTGTGCAGCACCAGGCCCAGAGGGCGAGCGGGTTCGCGAACGCCGGTAATCGCGATGGATTCAGAAGACATGATGCGAAGACCTCTGGCTCATTTCAGCGACTCCAAATAGGCGGTGACGGATTCTAATTCGCCGTCGTTCAGATTCATGGGCGGCATCAGGCAGCCGGGTTTAATAGCATCCGGGTTGTGAATCCACAACTTCAGGTTCTCGTGCGTGTTGAGGGCGGCACCCGCGGCAATGGTCTGACGGCTCATCAAGTGAGTGAGGTCCGGTCCGAAGCGACCGGTAGCCACGGTGCCGGCGATCGTATGGCAATTGATGCACGAGGTCTGTTCGAAGATGCGCTGACCGGCCTTTACAGCGTCGGGAACATGAGCGGGTTCTTTCTCTTGCGCGACCCATGCATCGAACTGTTCCGGAGAATCGACATACACTCGCAACAGCATCTTCGCGTGCTGGACGCCGCAGTATTCGGCACACTGGCCCACGTACATGCCCGATTGGTGCGGATCGATCCAAATGGAATTGACGCGATTGGGAATGAGTTCCGTTTTTCCGGCAAGTTGCGGGACCCAGAAGCTGTGGTCGGTATCAGCCGATAGCAACCTTATAAATGTCGGCGTGGGGTAAGACTGCGAACTCACCGGAACATGCAGTTCGTTTGCGGTGACAATCCCCTGCGCGGGATACCGGAATTCCCACCAAAACTGATGGCCGACGGCAGTAACTTGCAAGGCGTTAGCGGGCGGAACGGCATCTTGCACGGACTGGATGACGCGTGCGGTAGCGAAGAAAAGAACCAGAACGATGAGAACGGGGATAACCGTCCAGGCGAGTTCGATCTGGCTGCTGCCGTAAACCTGCGCCGGTTCCTGAGTGTCGTCGGGACTGCGGCGCCTGAATTTCGTAACCGCGTAAACCAGCAGCGAAAATACGACGACAAAAATCAATGAGGTAATCGTTAGCACGAAGACGGAAAGGCGGTGGATGGAGTCGGCGGGAGTTGAGACCGGAGCGAAAATGTTTGGAATCGGAGAAGGAGTCTGCGCGGCAGAAGCTCGAGTGAGAGAAGCAAAGGCGGCGAACGACAACACAGCCGCGACGAGAAACGTTCGACCAGAGACAGTTCGTACCGTTCGAAGAATATGCCAAATCATTCCGGTACTCGATCCCGTTCAGTGTGCGCGCTCCGGGCGGAGGGGAGGATACCCTATCACATCCTTCCGACGGGTGTGCACATTAATCTGCGGCGGACCGAGTCTCGAGTTCAGGAACTACGAACAGTCCACGCGCGCAGACCTATGTGATGCGCGCGAGAACCAGTCGGCGAAGTTTTTTTGAGTCTAGCTACGGTTTCTTGGGCGCCTCATGCGGCGGAGGTGCCTGGTGCTGCGGTTCATGCTGTTGCTGCATGTGCTGCTGCTCCTGTACATGCCGCTGCTCCATCTGTTGGGTCTGCTGTTGATGGCGCTGCTCCATTTGCTGGCGCTGAGCCTCACTCGCTTTCTGCTGCTGCATCTGTTGATGTTCCTGCTCTTGCTGCTGCTGCAATTTCTGATGTTCTTGCTGCTGACGCTGGTAGAGCTGTTCCTGCTGTTGCTGGTATTTCTGATCTACGTTGGCGTTGCCCTTTGGAGAGTTGACGGGCTTTTCATGGGGTGCGAGGTCGTTGGGATGAACGGCGGCGCGAGCAGGATTATTGGCCATCCTGGCAGGAGGGTTATAGTGAGCTGCTGAAGTAGGGCGCACAACGCCTTCCTGAAAATTTGTGGGTTTGTCAGTTGCAGCGATGGGCGGTTTGCCGTGATTTTCCGAGGCGCGAAATTGCGGATTGGACCGCGCTTCCTGAATGTGTTGCGTTTGCGTGGCAACTGGGGCAATGTGACGTGCACGCATCGCGGCTTCTTCCTGGCTGGTAGCATGTGCATCGATTCCACCGTGGCCGCCATTAAAGCTCACCCGAGATTCCGAGCGATAGCTGACATGCTCGTTGTAAACGTTGTGTACAACAGTAACGTTGACGTTGTTCACCGCTCGGTTGTAGTAAAAGTGGTCGTGATCCCAGCGGCCGCCCTCATAGCCGTGGCCAAAGTAGCCGAACCCGTAATTAATTCCACCGTAAAAGCCAACCTCCGGTCCCCAATACCCTTCATGGAAGAAGTATGCACCGTTGTCCCAACCCCAATACGGTGGCGTCCAAAAATAGCCGACCTCAGGGGCAAGAACCCATGTTCCAGGCACCCAATAGTAATCTTCGCCGTCCCACGCCCAATAGCCAGGGGTCCAGATGTAGTTGTCCCCGGGACAGGCTGGCTGTTCATAGACCGGCAATTCAGGTGGAGGGAAACCGACCGAAATTGAAACTCCGACCTGACAATACGCGACCGCCGAAAACGCTAGGGTGGCAAGCAGGACAAAAAAAGCCCTAATCCAAGAATGCGCGCGCATAAACCTTCCTTTTCTTAGTAAATTACCAGGGTCTTACGCACTGCTGAGAGCCGGATCCGGACACCCGGACGGGAATCAAGCTGGCCTGAGCGCCCGTTCTAACTGGAAGCTTAGGTTTAGCATGTAAACTTTACCATCAGGCAGGATATGTAGGGTCCATAGAAAAATCCCATACCCACTGCATTTACATTTTGCTCTTGTCGGCCGTGATGTGCTTGTCGAAGGTTTTGTGGAAAACCGTAACGCTGAGAATCGGGTTCTGACGAGTTCCGGTGATGCGAATGGGAAGGTCCGTCCCGGCGCCGTTCTTTGCGAAGAAAGGATCGACTGCTTTCAAGAAAAAGGATTTCGCTCCAGTGGTGGTTTGGGAAAGTTTGGCTTGGAGCCGCAAACGGCCAGAGAAGTCCAAGTCGCCTTTCCGCAATCCGTAGGTGCCCGCTAACTGAATGTCCGCCCCTTCGACGCTGAAATTCAATTGCCGGAAACGCACAATTCCATCTTTCATGATGAACGATCCCGCCAAATCGGAGACGGAACTTCCGATCTGTTCATCCTCAGGTTTACCCATGGCATGGCGGCTGAGGGATTCCAGTTTTTCGCGAATTTCAGGATTGTTCCAATTTGCGTCTTCAACGCCAAATTGCCCATCCACGATCATTTTTTCGATCATGCGCTCCTGACCTGGTGGAATTGCGAGTTGTGCTTTGATTTTCACCGGCCCGGTCAGGAAAGGCTTTTCGGAATTCACCGCCAGGTCGAGAAAATCCTGGATGCGCCCATTCGGCACGGTGGCATTGATGGAAATAAAGTGTCCTTGTTTTTCCGGCACGCGAACCACTTTGCCTTCCGCGATGATTAAAGAGCGAACAAGAGTGGCATTCACGGGGTGAAGGTAAGTATCCCCGTCGGTGCCATCCACAGTCGCCGAGAATTCGGTATGGAGGGGAACTGCCTTCCCAACCTTGTCGAGAGAAAAATCCGGAGTGTCCGTATGGCCGCTCACCTCGAGATTCGAAAGCTCTCCGTCATACTTACCTGAAGACGACAGAATACCGGCGATTCCCGGAAATGGCCCGAGGTCGGCGTTGCTGAAGTCATACTCACCGGATACCGGAGTACCACCTGGATCCTCGGCATCCCATGGCCCGAACCGGCCGTGGGTGACAATTTCGCCGACCGGTTTGCCGTTGGTGAGATTGCCCTGAAAAGCAAACGGCTTTTCGGCGCCGGCAGACGTGAGAAGAAGATTGTGAATGTCCCAATCCAGCGGTGGTTTTTCAGGATTTTTGGGGAGAATACGAATATCGATGTCGTCGCAAATCATTTCATCGACCACGATGCGGGGAATCGCAGCGGGCGAGGTTCGAGCAGCTTTGCTGCGCTCATGGGGAGGAATGGTCACGAGTACATTCTGGATCCTCACCACGGAGATGCGTTTGACAGGACGCAGCAGGCCCAGAACGCCCACGCTGAACGAAAATCTCCCGATGTGGATGAGCGGCGGCATATCTGTACGGTTACGATTGAGGATGGTAAGACCCGTGCCGATCACGTTGGGGGTCGGGAACGCCCTGACCTGCAAATCATTCAGTTCAACTTGGCTATGAAACCGGTCGGTGAGTGCCTGGATGAGTGTAGAGCGCATGCGCCGCTCGATGCTCGCGGGGAAAAAATAAATGTAGCTGCCAATAAGCAAAACGACGAGTCCAAATGCCAGCGGGACTGCCCGCCACCACTTGGAAGAGATAGAAGAAGATCGCGGCATGAATTAAGTTTCTCGCTCACATGTAGCGGGTCAAAAGCCCAATAAATCCTGTTGAACCAGCGGTAACGGCGAAGTCTGCGCGGCGGACTCTTCAGACTTTTCGGGTAGACTCTTCAGAGTTTCGAGCTCGGCGTCAATCCTTGCGGCATACTTCTTGTGCCGCTGAAAGGATTTGAGAGTACCGCGCTGGGCATAGAATGCCAAGATTTTGTTTCTTAGAACCGGATCGATTTCTGCCATTTGTTCTTTCGTGAGTCGGTGAAGGAGTTCCTCGCAGGTTTTGTCCGCCAGTTTGTATTCCCCGATAGGTGTTGGGACGCCGACATCGAAATTATCGTTAGGAATGTCAAGGCGACCCTCGTCCACTTCAACCAGAAGATGGCGGTAGCGCTCTACCGCGTAATTGAAGCTGTTTTCGAAAAGTTTTTCGGATTCGGCAGTGGGAGTACGAAAGGTAAGAATACGAAGAGGACCGATCTTAGGGAGTATGCGAATGAGCAAGGCAATGAGTTTATCGCCGAAGGAAGGCCGCCGGTAATCCTTGCCCCATTGTTTTTCGAAGCTGGAGCGACGGATGTTATAGAGAAACTTGCTCCTTGTAGTACCGGGCAAATCCTTTTGAATCTCGTCCTTTTTCAAATCCCAAGCCACTTTCGTAGCTTTTGGGATCAGTGTGCTGATGCTATAGCGATACGAGTTGGCCGCATCCTCCTCGTTCTTAATCACCGTGTTGAGATTTATGCCGTAGGTATCCCGGAAAGCTCGGTCAAGAACCGGCAAGGACACTTCAAAGCCGATGAAATCGCGATAGCTGTCTGGCGCGTAGCGTCCTTTGGCTACCTGCAAAACGTCGAAAGCAAACTCCGTTTTGATGTGAGCCAAAGGATTGTCTTCATAGGTCATTACGTTGCCATAGTTTTTCGCAATCCTGGGGTACAGCATCGGGACGACTAAGTTAGTCGCCAACGGGTGTCCCTCATTGTCCGCTGCGTAATGAGAAAGCGCACCAAGCGCGAAGGCATATTCGTTTAAATCCGTCGAATCCCTCAACAAGGCACAGATAAAGTCGCCGCTTCGAAAATAATGCGCCAAATCACTTACAAATTTGCTGCCATGAGGATAGTAGCCCATATCCTGGACAATGGCTCCTCCGTAGGCGTAGGCATGGGCTTTCAACATCTCTTCTTTGGTGGAGTTTGGAAATCGCTTCAAGAGTAATGGACGGATATTCGAGTTCCAAAGAACGTCGATGATCGCCTCATGGGTGAGAACGGAGTACGCAGGTGTAGGCGTAGGAAGAATAAAGCAAGAAGCGATCAGAATGGCCGCCGCACGACGCATGGGCTGCTTCATTTGAAGGGTGTTCCCGGTAACGAAATTTGTCACGCGAAGTAGTGGGCCGGAGATGGACGGTAAGGCTCCGTCACTGTCCGGCCCTGAAACGAAATCAATGACCGACGCGACGCGCCTTGGTTGTATCAGCTTGATCCAGAGCGGTACTGAAATCGTTGACCTGCCGTTCGGCCTCATCCTTCGCGATGCCGTAACGTTCTTGGATTTTGCCGACCAACTGGTCACGCTTACCTGCGATCGTCGTGAGATCATCGTCGGTCAGCTTTCCCCACTTCTCCTTGAGCTGCCCGCCAAACTGTTTCCACTTTCCCTCAATCTGATCCCAATTCATCGAAACCTCCTTAAACTGGCCCTCCTAATCGGAGGAAAAAACAAGTCTATGAGAACCGAGGAAGCGGGTTCGGCCTATACGGGAATCGCTTGGGAACAAAAAGAGACGTACCTGAGCAAAATGGGACGCACCCGATACTGAAGGAATCCGCATTTTCAAATACAGCACGCTATGGATGGCTGGGAAGAAGTGCCGCCGATGACAATGGATCTCGATCTCGTTCCCGCTCGCTTGGCGCAGTGACGCGTATCCGAATGGAATTGTAAGAAACGTTAGTTCGACCCGGTCTGGAGGATGGCTGATGAGTTCTAAATCGATCTTAGGCGTTGCGTTGATCATATTGGGCATTTTTGCGTTGGCCTACCAGGGCTTCACCTACACAACGCGGGAGCGTGCTGTTGATGTTGGCCCCGTGCATGTCACAAAAGACGAACATCACACTGTGCCGCTTCCACCTATTCTTGGTGCGGTGGCATTGATCGGCGGAATTGCGGTTCTGGTGGTGGGCGGACGGAGGCCTTAGCGTTCAGCATTGAATTTGCGGAAGGAGTACCCGGATGAACCTTTCAATCATTCCAGGAAGCCGTCGTCTTAAGTACCAACCGCCGCGAAGGTGATTGACAGCCTGGAAAAGGCCAGTCCATTTGAATCCCTAATTTTCGATTCTTTTTTTGACGGAAAAATCAGGAGAAAACATGAATAAAAAGATGGTACTTCTCGCGATTACTTTCGGTGCGGGATTTGCGCTGTTGACCGCTAGTTTCGAAGTCAAGCCGGCGCTGGCCACGACTCCGACGATGGCTCAGCAGCAGCCCGACAATACCGGAGTGAACAAGCAAAACGGTGCGACGGCAGACCAGCAGAAAAATAATCCTGAGGATCGGGAACTGGCGCAGAAGATTCGAAAAGCAATCACGAACGACAACTCGATTTCCACGGACGGACACAATGTGAAGGTAATCGTCCGCAACGGCATGGTTACATTGAAAGGGCCAGTGCGCTCCGAAGAAGAGAAGAAGAATATCGAGTCTAAGGCCGCGGACCTGGCGGGAGCTGGCAAAGTAACGAACAAGCTCACCGTTAAGGCCAGCTAGTTCATGCCTTTATAGGCCAGCT
>Ga0335076_10002790_pt1 | contig 17427 bp, 21 predicted proteins | sample Lox_Sample_25_FD_206717 | JGI IMG/M metagenome (GOLD analysis project Ga0335076, IMG submission 206717) | Soil microbial communities from Loxahatchee National Wildlife Refuge, Florida, United States - Lox_Sample_2.5 | ecosystem: Environmental > Terrestrial > Soil > Wetlands | place: USA... | reverse complement strand
CCGCGAACAGGACTCCGGAGGCGAAGTATCCGAGTCCGAACGTCGTCGCGGTGAGGTCACCGAGCGCCGTCCCCATCGCGAACGTCGCGACGACCGTCGCCCAGTAGAACAACTCGCGCCGAGGCGTGTCGACGCTGTGGATCGAGAGGGTCCCCTCGGTCCGGTACCAGCCGATGAACACCGCCGCCAGCGCGACCGCGTACAGCACGCTTGATGCGATGGATGGGACGCCGAAACCCACGTGGAGGACATCGGCCGCCATCGTCCCGAACACGCCCACCGCGACCACGGCCAACCAATAGGTCCATGCGATGTACCGGCGCACGTGGAACTGCAGCGCGAGCGCGGCCACGAACCCGATGAACCCCAGCACCACCGCGATCTTGGGATCCATCGCGTGGACGAGATAGTCGGACGCCGACTCGCCCATCGCGGTCGAGAGGGCCTTGATCGCCCAGAAGTACGCCGTGATCTCCGGCACCCGCAGGGCGCCGCGGACCGTCAGGCGTCCGATCAGCACGCGATCCATCACGACCTACAAACGCGCTCGCGGCCCCGGAAGGCGTGGTCGTAAGGGAAGTCTCACTCCCGTAAAGCGTGCGTCAGCTGTGCAATCGCGGCCGGCATCCGCCGGTCGACCCCGTCGTGGTTGCCGTCGAACAGCTCGAGTGAGTGCGCGATCCCCAAGCGCCCCAGCTCGACCGAGAGAGCGAGCGCGCCGAGGTCCAGAAAGAACTCATCGTGGCGGCCGGCGTCGATGTAGATCCGGCGCAGGCCGGCGAGGGCTTCGACGTGGTGAGCGGCCATGCGCACCGGATCGAGCGCCAGCCAGCGCTCCCACACCTCCTCGATGGGGCGTCCGGTCAGCGAGTCGAACGGGATCAGCGCCATGCCGGGCCGCCCCGGGTCCGGGGTGTACGCGCACGCGGTGCCGTACGCCGCGAACAGCACCGGACATTCCCTCCAGTCGAAGCCGGGCTCGTCGATGCGCTGCTCGAACGCTTCCCACGAGCCCCCGAACTCGTCGCGCAGCATCCGCGCGGCGGCGGGGAACAGCGGGCGGTAGCACGACTCGAACAGCGCATCGCCGGCGTGCGAGGCCAGTGCGCCGAACACGTCGGGTCTGAGCATCGACAGTGCGAGCGCGCCATACCCACCTGACGATTTGCCGGACACGCCCCGATGCTCGCGCGCAGCGAGCGTCGGGTACCGACCGTCGACGAACTCGACCACCTCATCGCACACATAGTCGAGGTAGCGCCCGGTGCTCGTCGAGTTCAGGAACTGGGACCCGCCGCGCGAGGTCCAGGCGTCGACGAACACGATCACCGCCGGTGCCGACTCGCCCCTGGCGAACATGGAGTCAACGCGCTCGACGGTCGTCAGACCGTCCGAGTCGGGCGCGAGCCACTCCTCGATCCGGCCGCCGAACCCCTGCAACATGTAGATCGTCGGGAGCCTCGCTCGGCCGCTAGCTCCGACCGCCACGCCGGGCGGTCGGTACACGTACAGAGGCCGGTGCGACGGGTCGCCGAGAGGGTTGTCGGCGAGCGCCTCCGAGCGCACCACGACCATATCGAGCGATCCCGCCAGCGGCCGGTCCCACGACGTCGCCCACCCATCGACCTCGTCCAGGCTCACATCCGGTCACGCTAACGCACATCGAGCAGATTCGGACGCGTGCATCATGTCGGCCGGCCGGGGACGATGACAAGCCCGACCGGGTTGGTACCGACCGACACCGGGATCCTGACCGGAGAGGAGCGCTCCTCGGTCAGGAGCCCGCCGGGGCCGATGCGCAGCGCGTGAAGCTGGTTGCCCTCGCCGGCCGGAATCTGGCGAACGGCGCGCATGTCGAGCAGGAAGATCACGCGGCCACTCGGGTCGATCTGGAAGTTCCACGGGTTGCCGGGAGCGTTGAGTCGCACGGACTGGATCGGCCGTGGGTCGGTTGGATCGCGCGCGATGTCGAACACGGTCATGCTGTCGCTCCCGGCATTGCCCGAGTACATCCGCGTTGCCGCCGCGTTCACGTGCGTCCAGCAGGGCAGAGACGAGTTTGGATTCGCGATCGCCCGCAGGAACGTGAGGCGGCCATCGTCATTCCAGCGGTAGACGATCGTCTCGTCGAGGTTCGCGATCTGCGCGTACAGGATCTTTGCCCGCGGGTTCGACGCGAGTCCGGCCGGCCAGACGTTCGGGACGCGTTGCCTGCCCGGGAACACCGCCTTGGCCAGCCTCAGCGGCGAGTTCGGTCCCTCGGTCAGCGTGCCGCCGGCACCGATCCGAAACGCCCGGAACACGCCCGACTCCTCGCTCGAGATCAGGACCTTGCGATCCGGCGTGACGTATGCCTGCAGCGGCGAGGAGTCCGGCGGCACGTTGATCGAAGAGATCGGCGCGCTGAGCGACCCGTCGGCGCGAACGTGAAAGCTCGTGTAGTTGGCCGGCGTGGTGCTCAGGTCGCGCACCCCGTCCTGCGCCTTATTGGCCACGATCAGCGTGTTGCCGGCGAGTCCGAGACTCGTGGGCGCCGCCCCGTTTGAGGGGAACGGCGACCCGGCCACGGGGGTGAGCCCGCCACCGGAATCGATGTGGAAGACCGCGATCGTGTCCGAGCTCGAGTTGACTGCGAACAGCAGCGTGCGGCTTGGGTTCGTAATCACCTCCTGGTCGGCGTCGAGGACGCCTGAGTCGCTCAGGTCGTGCGAGCCGCTCCCGCCGGTCGGGTAGCGGCGCACGCCGTGTCCGCTCAGCGCGCCGGTTCGATAACGGAACGCGAGGATCTGGTTCGAGTCCTGCGCCCGCGAGTTGGACTCGATGTAGACGGTGCCGCTGAGCGGAATCGCGCGCTTGTGGCCCCGGGTCGCTCCGATCGCCGGTGTGGTGGCGAGGGCCGCGATCGCGCACGTAGCGGCGATGGCAGAGATCCGGTGTTTCACGCGCGCATCATCGCTTAGATGGACCCGCCGTCCGGATCCGCTGCGATGCTCTCCAGCGTGTACGACCGTTTCGCCATCGCCCCGGCCACGGGCGTCCGCCGGCTGATGATGACCGCCGCCGCCCGCGCGCTCGACGACGGCCGCACCGAGATCAGCGTGAGCGACGTGCTCCTCGCGCTGTCGCTCGACCGCGACACCGGCCCGCTGCTGGCCGAGCTCGGCGCCGACGAGCGCGCGATCCGTGCCGCGGTGGTCGGCGGGGCTTAGCGGCCCCTCACGCCTGCTGCTGCTCGACCCACGCCAGGATCGCGCGCGAGTGCGTGATCACCGTGCCGTCGGGGAGCTTCAGCGCCGGCAGCCTCGTGGTGCCGGTCGCGTCCTGTAGCTCGTCGCGTGAGCCCTTGCGGAGGAACGGGATCGGGCTTCCATGCCCGGCGATGATCTTCTCGTACTCGATGCCCTTGGCGTGCATCGCCTCCTGCACCCGCCGGCAGGGATGGGCCTTCGGGCCACCCTCATCGCCGTGGCAGACGTACAGGATGGGAAGGGGTGCTCCGGTCGACATGCGGTCTTACTCCTCGAGTTCGTCGATCCACGCTGACGGCGCCATCACGCCGTCGCCCCCCTCGGGCCGGTCCGAGCCTACCGCGATCAGCTCGAGGCCGTCCTCGCCGCCTTCGAACGCGCGGACCGCCTCCGGGCTGACCCGGATCACGTCCCACCGGCCGATCGAGTGGACCTCGTCGTCGATTCTCATGCGGCCCGACCCGCCGACGACCACGTATGCCTCCTCCTGCTCGCGATGGCTATGCCCGACCGGTGAGCGAACGCCGGGCGCGAAGCGGAAGTAGCTGATCCCGAGGTGCTCGGAATCGAGGTACTTGCGCGCGAACCGACCCTCGACCCCCGGTGCGCGCTCGCCGGCGGAGTCCTCGACTTCCTTGAGATTCTTTATCGTGAACCGTGACATGGCCGGAATTGTCCTCCTGTAATCATCTAGGGGGTCAAACGAAAACAGGAGGAAGGGATGAAGATCGGTCGCTTGTTGCTCCGGCTCACCGTCGGCAGCCTGTTCTTCGGGCACGGCACGCAGAAGCTGTTCGGGTGGTTTGGCGGGCACGGGCTCGGCGCCACCGCGAACATGTTCGACAGCATCGGGATGAGGCCCGGTAACCGGAACGCGGTCGCCGCCGGACTCGCCGAAGCCGGTGGCGGCGCCGGCATCGCGCTCGGCCTCGCGACTCCGCTATCCGCATCGGTGCTGGTCTCGACGATGCTCACCGCGATCAATCGCGTCCATCTCAAGAGCGGCCCATGGTTGACCAACGGCGGCTACGAGTACAACATCGTGCTGATCGCGGCCGTACTCGCGCTCGTCGAGGTCGGGCCTGGCGAGCTGTCTCTGGACCACCTGCTCGATAACGAGCGAACCGGCCCCGGCTGGACGCTGGCTGCGCTGGCGCTCGGCGTCGCGGGGGCGCTCGGCGCTCACTTTGCCGCGGAGGCCTATCCGGCCGCGGTCGAGGCGCCGGCGGACGCGACGGGCGCGGCCTCGAGCAACGGCGACGCGGCCGCGCCGACCGAGACGCAAGAGGCCGGCACCGCGCAGTAACCCGACCCGCACCCGGTCCTTCAGCGGCTCGCGAGCGCGCGCGTCGTCGAGATGCCCGGCCGCTGAAGACTCCGGACTGTCAGCCGATTGTCAGGCGTATAAGGCATCCTCAGTCGGGGGCTTTGCCGTGGCGTGACGCCACCTCCCTGACCCGAGACCGTTCCGATCCCGATCGACCGGAGGCTGTTGACTGTGAGAAGGCTTGCGAGGTTCTGCTTCACCCACCGCCGGCTGGTCGTACTCGGCTGGGTGATCGCGCTGATCTGCCTGACCGTCATCCACTCCGCGGTCGGGAGCGCCTACAGCGACAACTTCCGCCTGTCGGGGACGCAGAGCTTCGATGCCGTGAACCTGCTCGAGCGCAGCGCGCCGAAGGCCTCGGGGGATACCGAGCAGGTTGTGATCGCGACGGGGCGTGGCCGGGTCACCGATCCGGCGGTGCGGTCGCAGGTGACGTCGATGCTCGCCAGACTCGCGCGCCAGCCGCACGTAACCGAGATCTCCTCGCCCTACGGTCCCCGCGGCGCGACACAGATCTCGCCCTCGGGCCAGGTCGCTTTCGCCAACGTCACGTTCGACGTCCAGGCCAACAAGATCTCCGCCGCGGCGGCCAAGAACTTCGTCAACGCCGCTCGCGCGGGCTCGGGCAACGGCGTCGAGATCGAGGTCGAGGGGCAGGTTGCGCAGGCGGCCAACCAGCAGGGTGCGGGCGGCCTCCCATTCGGGATCCTGGCCGCCGGCGTCGTGCTTTTCATCGTGTTCGGGTCGCTGCTGGCGACGGCGCTGCCGCTCGTCACCGCGGGACTTTCGCTTGGCACGGGCGTTGCCGCGATCGGGCTGCTCTCGCACGTGATCCAGATGGCCTCGTTCACGAACGAGCTCGCGCTGCTGATCGGCCTCGGGGTGGGAGTCGACTACGCGCTGTTCATCGTGACGCGCTACCGCCAGGGCCTGTTACGAGGATTGAGCGGCGAGGAGGCGGTCGTCGAGTCGCTCGACACGTCAGGCCGCGCTGTGCTGTTCGCCGGGATGATCGTCTGCATCGCGATGCTCGGCATGTTCGCGCTCGGCGTCAGCTTCCTGTACGGGGTCGCGGTCGGCACCTCGATCGCGGTCGCATTCACGGTCATCGCCGCCCTGACGCTGCTCCCGGCGCTGCTCGGGTTCTTCGGCATGCGTGTCCTGCGGCGCCGCGAGCGCCGTGCGCTGAACGCGGGCAAGCTCCGCACAAGCGATGAGTCCGCTGGGTGGGCTCGCTGGGCGGGCTGGATGGAAAAGCGACCGGCGTTGTTCGCCACGGTCGCCGCCGGCGTTCTCATTCTGCTCGCGATCCCGTTCTTCTCGATGCGGCTCGGATCGGCCGACTCGGGCTCCGACCCGACCGGCTCGACCACCCGGAAGGCGTACGACCTCCTCGCCGAAGGGTTCGGGCCCGGCTACAACGGTCCGCTCCAGCTGGTCGCGCAGGTGTCGGGGCCCGCGCAGGAGGCGGCCTTCGCCCGCGTCGAGCGGACCGTCGCGTCGACTCCAGGCGTCGTCGGGTCCACCCGCCCCCAGCTCATCCCCGGCCGGACCCCGGGGGCACCCGGCGTCGCGCTCGCCGACGTCTATCCGAAGGGCTCGCCACAGGACGCCTCGACGTCGAACCTGCTTCACGCCGTCCGCGGTCAGGTGGTGCCGGCTGCCGAGCGGGGATCGGGCCTGCACGTGCTGGTCGGCGGCCAAACCGCGATCTTCGACGACTTCGCCACCGTCCTGTCCCGCAAGCTGCCGCTGTTCCTGACGATCGTGATCGGGCTCAGTTTCCTGCTGCTGATGTGTGTGTTCCGGAGCGTGGTGATCCCGGCCGTCGCGGCCGCGATGAACCTGCTGTCGGCGGCCGCCGCGTTCGGCGTCGTGACCGCGGTTTTCCAGGACGGGATCGGCGCCTCGCTGCTCGGGATCGACAAGACCGGACCGATCGAAGCGTTCGTGCCCGTGTTCATGTTCGCGATCCTTTTCGGCCTCTCGATGGATTACGAGGTATTCCTGGTGACGCGGATATACGAGGAGTGGCACCGGCGCCGGGACAACCGTGAGGCCGTCGCCCATGGCCTGGCCGCCACCGGCCGGACGATCACCGCGGCGGCGGCGATCATGGTGCTGGTGTTCGGCGCGTTCATCCTCGGCGGCCAGCGGATCATCGACCTGTTCGGGGTCGGCCTTGCCAGCGCCGTGCTCCTCGATGCGCTGATCGTCCGCTCGGCGCTCGTGCCGTCGCTGATGGTGCTAATCGGGGACGCCAACTGGTGGCTGCCGAAGCCGCTGGGCAGGCTGCTCCCGCACCTGAGGGTCGAAGGGGCCACGGCCCGCGCCGGCCTCCGGCCCGCGCCGGCGGAGCGGGCCGTGCCCGAGCCCTCGGCCGGCTGACTACAGGTTGGTCTGCCGGGGCGCGTAGCGGTGGTGGAGCATCAGCGCGTTCCCGTCCGGGTCAGAGAACAGCGCCATGTGGCACACGCCGGTGTCGAGGATGTCGCCGTGGAAGGTGACGCCGCGCTCCTCGAGCAGCTTCCGGGTCGCGGCGACGTCGTCGACATGCAGCGCGACCGGATTGTGATTGGGCTCGTGCGGTAGGCCCATCTTCTCGGCGTCGTAGACGCTCAGCGTCAGGTTGCCGGTCTCGTACTCCGAGAAGTGACGTTCTTCCAGGTACACCGACTGCGGCAGGCCGAGCGTCTCGCCGTAGAACTTGGCGGAGGCGGCGATGTCGTGGGTCGGGATCCCGACGAAATCGACGCCGCGGACGAACTCCGGTTTGGCGGTCATGGCTTCTCTCCTGGTCGCGGGGTGTCGCGGCCAGGCTATCCCCGGTTCATTTCATGGTCCAGGTGACCGGCGAGGTCTCGTACGCGTCCGTGCCGGTGTAGGCCACCTTCGTGATCCCGCCCGGCACCAGGTAGGTCAGGCACGTCTCGAAGCTCTGCCCGGCTTTGAACGGGTTCGGCGTGTCCGCGTCGGGGCACGGCGGGAACGTCCCGAAGAACGTCACGCTCGTGCCGGTGTTGCCGGTGTCGTCGACGCCCTCGACGGATATCGCCGGATCGTTGGAGGACGTCTTGAACGAAGTAGCGCCGGCATCGGCGATTCGGACTTTGACGTAGTACGGGGTGCTCGCCTTCTCGTTAGCGCCGAGCTTGATCCCGTTGAAGTCCTTCAGCGAGCCCTTCTTGATCGACTCGACGGTGACCTGGAGCTTGTAGCTCGGGCCGTTCGCGCCGCTGCTGGTGGTCGTCTGGAACGAGACGTTCGCGGGCTGGCCGGCCGCGAGGGCAGCGCCCGGGGCGGCCTCCTTCGCCGGAGCTGACGCGGTCGCCGGCGCCGAGGTCGTCGCCGGTGTGGCCGCGCTCGCGTTGGTGCCGACGACGGCGGCGTTGGTCGTCGCACTGCGCTGCCGCCGCAGGCCGCAAGACCGCTCGCGAGCAGTCCGGCGACGAGCACGCCAGAAACCCGGGCGCGGTGTGCGGCGTGGCGCCGCCTCTCGGGTATGAGCATGATCCTATTCCCCCTTCTCAGAAGCCACCGTGTTGTGAATCTGGTGTCAGCTTTGCCGAGGGGAAGCGAGGTGTAAATCGGGGGGGCACCCCTGAACTTTCCCGGCGCTCGCCCGATCTTTTGGCGGGGCGGCCCGTCCGGATCGATACTCCTCGAGCGAACCTGCATATCGCGACAATTCGCGCGATCCTCGTTGACCGTGACGTAGGACGCATGTGGGGCATGCGCAGTACGGCACGGTCAGGCCGGAGGCGCTCCACTGACGTGTTATGCATGCCGAGGCCCAGCGACTCGGCCGACGGACCACGCCACCCACCCTCAGGTGCCCGCCGTTATCCGTCGGCAAACGGGAGGCTAAGCAGCCACCGCACGCCGCCACCCGGTCAGGCGTTCTTGATGACGATGCCCTCGAGGATGAACGCGGCGCGCTCGGTCGAGTCGATCGCGTTCTCGAGACGCTCGAAGATGTCCTTCCAGCGGATCACGACCATCGGGTCGATGCCGGCCTCGAACAGCGAGGCGATCGCCTCCCGGGTGAGACGGTCACCCTCGTTCTCGAGGCGGTGCACCTCGACCATGTGCTTGGTGATGTCCTTGAACCCGCGGATCAGCGGGATCGCGCCGGCGATCTGGCGTGTGGCGTCCCGTAGGACCCCAGCCAGGCGCTGCGCCTGGGCCATCGGCGCCTCGATCTTGTACAGGCCGAGGTAATCGGCGACCTCCTCGGTGTAGTCGACGATGTCGTCCAGGGCCGAGGCTAGGTGGAGGATGTCCTCGCGATCGATCGGGGTGACGAGGCTCTGGTTGAGGCGCTGGATGACGTCGTGGGTGATCCGATCGCCATCGTGCTCGCACGCCAGGATGTCCTGCGCGAGGCCCTGGCTCTCGGGATACCGCGCGAGCATCTCGTCGAGCAGCTCGGCGGCGCGCACGATGTTCGCGCCCGCGAGTTCGAACAGGTCGAAGAACTCCCTGTCGGTCCCGCGCAGGAGATTCGCGATCGACGCCATTCCTACATCCAGACCCACCGGCGTAATTGTTTCCATTCCACCCAGAGCACCAGCCTGCTCATTGCTACGTAGGATAGGCGTGGATGGAGACGCGAATGAGAAAATTCGTTGTAGTCGATCACACCGGCGGAGCGCGCGCGAGCGCGGACTGAACTCGGGGCTATGGCATACAGCGCGGGGGAGGCCAGGGGCCAGCTCCTCGAGGACGTGGCCGAGGCGACCGACCAGCTGGCGCTGGCGTTGGCCAGTCTCAGCGAGGCGTACGAGGAGCTCGACGAGCAGACTGCCGACGAGCTCGAGGAGCAGCTTTTCCGGCCCACGCAGTCGGCCTACGGTCGTCTGCGGCGGACCCACGCGGAGTTCGCCGCCCGGGTTCGGCTCCCGGGTCGCAATTTCGAGCCGAGCTCGGGTGGCCTGCACTCAGCCGACCCGCGCATCTATGTCGACCGCGCGGTCGACGCGATCGAACGGGCCGACCATGTCCTCGCCGAGCTCCAGGACTCGATGCTGCCGGTCGAGGTGGGCGATCGCGAGCTGAGAGCCGGCCTGTCGGAGACGCGAGAGACGATCGCCGAGCTGCCCTCACGCGCCCGGCGGCTGATGCGAACCCAGGGCCGCTAGACGCCCCCGCCGCTGGCAGTTTATGGCAGTCGGCCCCGGGTAGCCCCGAACCAATCGCACGGGACCCGGACACGGTCCCGTCAGGAGGTGAGGAGATATGGCATACGCGCTCGCCCGCGCGGTGCGGCTGGTTGTGGGAATCGTGGTGCTCGTGATCGTGGTCGGCGGGATTCTGTTCGTTCTGTCTGCGAATCCGAGCAACGCGATGGTGCATGACATACACGACGCGGCCAGCGTGCTCGTTGGGCCGTTCAGGAACGTCTTCTCGATCAGCGGCCATCCGAACGAGACGCTGGTGGCGAATTGGGGCCTCGCGGCGATCGTCTATCTGATCGTCGGCGGTCTGATCGCGGGATTGATCGCACGGACGGCCCGGCGCGGCGTCCGCCGTCGCGCGCGGCCCCTGGTCGCCAAGTAAGCCGGAGATCGGCGGCGAGGCGGCGGCCTTCGGGTCGCCGCCTCCGAGCCGGCTCTTCGCGGGCCACGGACGAATTAGCGACGATTCGTACGAACGCGGACGTTAGGCGAACGTTTGCGGCGTTCGTGCTTGAGAACAGCGTGTCGCGGGTATGCCGCACTTATGAACTCTCTAGCGATCGAACGAACCGACTCTGCCGAGCTCTTCATTCGCTGGCAGGAGCACGCTGACCGGAGCGCGCGTGACGAGCTCGTCACTCGCTTCCTTCCCCTTGCCCGCAAGCTGGCCCGGCGCTACGCCGGGGCACGGGAGCCGTTCGAAGATCTGCTGCAGGTGGCGAGCCTTGGCTTGGTCAAGGCCGTCGATCGCTTCGACGCGGACCGCGGAACGGCGTTCTCGTCGTTCGCCGTCCCGACGATTCTCGGCGAGCTCAAGCGCTACTTCCGGGACCTGGGCTGGTCGGTCCACGTCCCGCGTGGGGCGCAGGAGATGGCGCTCAAGGTCGAAGAGGCTCAGCACCGGCTGACCACCAAGACCGGGCGTCCGCCGAGCGTGCCAGACCTGGCCCAGTATCTCGAGATGAGCATCGAGGACGTACTCGATGCGCTCGAGACCGCCGGCGCCCATCACTCCACGTCGCTCGATGCTCCGCGGGAGGACGCCGAGGGCGATACCGGGTCTCTCGCTGATGCCTTCGGGCGTGAGGACGAGCGCTTCGAGTTGGTTGACGCGAGCGTGACGATCTCCGCGTCGGCGCATCAGCTGAGCCCGCGCGAGCGCCACGTGCTCGGGTTGAGATTCGTGCAGGACATGACGCAGACACAGATCGCCGAGGAGATTGGCGTCTCTCAGATGCAGGTGTCGCGCATTCTGCGTCGAGCCCTCGCTCGCCTGCGCGAGATGACGGAGAGCGGCGACGAGCCGGCCGTCAGCTGACGGTTTCGTCGATCAGACGGCGGGGGCCACGGGGAAGCGCTTCTTCGCGCGGGTCGCGGGTGCACGTCCGCGCTCGGATTTGCGTCAGCGCCGCCGGCAAGTCGTGTGCGCCGACGTCGCGTTAACCTTCGAGACGCCGATCCGAGTTGTAAGGATGCACGGGGCCCCAGCCCGCGCGGCACGACTTCATCCGCAATTGCGCTCGAACCACACTTCGGTTCGCCGTGGCGAACATTCCATTCCCCACCGGTCCGAGAGTTGCTCGACCAACCGTAGACCCCAACCGCCGCGCTCGTCCTCCCGTACCCGTGCGGCGAAGCCTGGACCCTCGTCGAGCACCGCGCAGCGGATTTCTCCGTTGACGCAGAGGTCGAGGATCACCGGTGCCTCGATGCCCGGGCCTCCGTGCACGATGCCGTTCGTGACGAGCTCGCTAACCATCAGCTTGACGTCCTCGAGCTCCGCCGCTGAGAGCACGGCCGACAGCTCATCGGCAATGATGCGACGTGCCTGTGCCGGGCCCTGGGGTCGGGCGTCGATCTTGTAGAGCGCGCGCACACGTGAATTCATGACTCGCCTTAGGTTTACCCCGCATACAAACGTCAGAAGCATTCGAACCGCACGAGGGTGTATCCGTGGCGATGACCGGTGACTCGCCGGCTGTTCGCCTCGAGCTCGACTCCCGTCCCGAGACGCTGACGCTCGTGCGCGGAGTGCTGGCGGGGGTGGCCGAGCTGATCGGGCTCGACCCGGAGCTACTCGACGACCTCAAGACCGCGGTCAGCGAGGCCTGCAACAACGTCGTCATGCATGCATACGACGGCGAGGCGGGCCCGCTCGGGGTCCGCATATACATCGACCCGGAGGCGATCGAGGTCGTGGTCGAGGACCAGGGCTCCGGGCTTCCACCGCTCGCCCCGGCGGACGAGACAATCCGTGGCGTCGGGCTGTCGGTGATCCGCGCGCTCGCCGAGCAGGCTGAATTTCGCGCGCTGCCCGAGGGCGGCACCGAGGTGCGGATGTCGTTCGCCGGGCAACGCGACGGCAAGCCGTTGTTCCACCTTCCGAGCCAAGCGGGGCCAGACGACGGTGCCCGATCGTGGCTGTCCGGAGACGCCGTAGTCTCGCTGTCCCCGATCAGCCTCCTGGCCGGTGTGCTCGGCCGCGTCGCGCGAGCGCTCGCGGCGCGGGCCCGATTCTCGCTGGACCGCTTCTCCGATGTCTATCTGGTCACCGATGCAATCGCCGCGCACGCGGGGCGAGCGGCCAAGGGTCCGAGGCTGTCGTTCGCGATCTCGACCCACGCGCAGCGACTCGAGCTGACGATCGGACCGTTCGTCGACGGAAGCGGTGGCCAGCTCTCCGCGGAGGCGCCGGACTACAGCGCGGCGTCGGCGCTGGCCAAGCTCAGCGACGAGCTCGAAGTCCGGCGCGCGGACGAAGCCGAGGTCCTGTACGTCGTGATGATCGACCGTCGCCGCCCCGCCTCGGCCTGACCGCTCACTCTTCGGTGAGAAGCTCCTCGGGCGTGTCGACCAGCGTAAGCCTGTCGCCGACCCCGGTGAGGCTCAGCAGCCGCTGAACCTGCTGGGGCCCCTTGACCATCGCGAGCTGCCGGCCCTGCTCCTCGGCGCGCTGGTGGGCGCGCACCAGCACGCTTAGACCGGTCGAGTCCATGAAGTCGAGCTCTCTCAGGTCGATGATCAGCAGCTGAGACTCCGACGCCGCGACGCGATCGAGTTCCTCCTGAAGAGCGGGACTCGACGCCAGGTCGAGCTCGCCGCTCACGGCGATGACCGTTGCCTTTCCTTGGTTGCGGACCTCTAGCCGGAAGTGACTTTGCACGGGGGGCGAGCCTACTGATCTTGGCGGCCCCATGCTGGGCGCGCGTGTGTCGCGCTCTCTCAACTCGGGTAGCTAACGAACAGGAAAAAAAGGACGTTTTCGGCGCACCAAAAGGAGGAGTGAGAATGGTCGCGTTAATCGCGCTACTGCTGATCCTCGCCATCTTCGGCGGGCTTGGCTTCGCCGTCCATATCCTGTGGATCGTCTTGATCATCGCGTTGGTCCTGTGGCTGATCGGGTTCCTGATCGGCGGTGTCGAATCCGGCGTCGGTCGCCGGAGGTGGTATCGCTGGTGAGCGAGGGGCCGACGGAGCCCGCGAGCAGCGGCTCCGCCGGCCCCGTGCAGCTCCAGGAGCGCTCTCGCTACTGCCGGGGGTGCGTGTCGCCGGTCAGCTGGCGCAGCCGCTGCAGCGAACGTCGCAACAGCCGCGAGACCTGCATCTGGGAGACGCCGACGCGTTCGGCGATCTCCGATTGGGTGAGGTCCTCGCCGAACCGCAGGAACAGGATCTCGCGTTCGCGCTGGGGCAGGTGCTTGGCGGCCGCGAAGATCGTCGTCTGGTCATCGACGAGCCCGAGGCGCTGATCCTCGTCGCCGATCGCGTCAATCCGGGTCGCGTCCTCCTCGCCCGCGAGCGGTGCGTCTAGCGAGACGGTGCCGTACGCCTCGGCCACCTGTAGGCCGTCGAGCACCTCTTCCTCGCTCAGCTCCAGGTACTGCGCGAGTTCGTCGACGCGCGGGGGACGGCCGGTGCGCGCGCTTATCGTCTGCTGCGCTTCGTTGATCCTGCGCGCCCTCTCCTGCGCCCCACGGTCGACGTGAATGGCCCAGCCGGTGTCGCGGAAGTAGCGCTTCAACTCCCCGACGATCGTCGGCACGGCGAACGAGGTGAAGGCAAAGCCCCGATCTGGATCGAACCGCTCGACGGCCTTAACCAAGCCCAGGCTCGCGACCTGCACGAGGTCGTCGTACGGCTCGCTCGATTGCGCGTATCGTCGCGCCAGCTTCCGCGCCAGCGGGAGGAACCGCGCGATCAGCTCGTCGCGTGCGTCGCGGTCTTGCGTACGGCGCCAGCGCTCGAAAAGCTCTTGCGAATCAGATGCGGACACTGGCCCGTCAGCCGGGCTCCCCGGCACCTGGAACGTCCTTTCGCAGACTGCGTTCTTTTAGCACAGAACACGCGCCCGGCACGAAAAGGTCAGGTTCATCTGGGGCCCGGCGGTGTTACGGTCGGGCCGGTTCGTGGGGTCATGGACCCGGCGTCGGGTCAGCGAGCGCGGTTGGCAACCTTTCGCCGTCCAAGCGAGACTGCTTTGGCGCCTCTCAGCTCGAATCGATCGAGCTGGCGTGCCCGGGTCACCGGGCTGGCATAGGTCACCGCGATCCGCCGCACCGCATCGCCGGCGGTGGCGAGCGCGCCGACCGGAATCAGCACCGCGCGTTGCGCGTTGCGCGCCAGGGCGCCCAGCTCCGTGCCGGTTGCCTCGAGCGCCTTCGCCGCGCTGTCGGCGGCCTGCGTCGCGGTGGTGCCGGCCGTGCGGGCCGTACTCCGGGCCGCGTCCGAAGCCGTTCTCTGCGTGCGCCGCGCCGAGGACTTCGTGGCTGCTCCGCTCCTCTTGGCGGCGTTCCGCTTGCGGGTCGCTGCCGCCCGCTTGGCTGCTGCCTGGCGCTGCACTGGGGTCTGGGTCGCCATCGGTATCTCATCTCCTCGTGTCCGTAGGGAGCGGCCCTCTCCACCCTCACGTTGCGATACTCACCGCAATGGCAGCTTCCTACACCTCCGCGTTGGCCGAGTCGCTCGCGCCGGACGTTCTCGATCGGTTCCTGCGGTATGTGAGAATCGACACACAATCGCGGCGAGACCGCACATCGTCGCCGAGCACGCCGGGCCAGCTCGACCTTGGCCGTGTGCTCGTCGCCGAGCTCGAGGAGGCCGGCCTGGACGACGTCCAGCTCGACGAGAACGGTTATGTGCGCGGAACGCTGGCGAGCAACGACGGCGGCGACGTCATCGGTCTGATCGCGCACATGGACACGAGTCCCGAAGCGCCTGGCCACGGCGTCGAGCCGATCGTCCACCGCTCCTACGACGGCGGCGTGATCGAGCTGCCGCAGGCGGGCACCGTGCTCGACCCCGCGGCGATGCCGGAGCTCGCGGACAAGATCGGTCACGACATCGTCACGGGCAGCGGCGACACGCTGCTCGGCGCCGACGACAAGGCCGGCGTAGCCGAGATCATGGCCGGGGTCGCGCATCTGGCGGCGCACCCTGAATTGCCGCGGCCGACGCTCCGCGTGGCGTTCACGCCCGACGAGGAGATCGGAGAGGGCGCGACGCTGTTCGATATCGAGCGCTTCGGCGCGCGCTGCGCCTACACCCTCGACGGCTCCGAGATCGGCGAGCTCCAGGACGAGACCTTCAGTGCCGTTGAGGCGATCCTGACCATCCAAGGGGTCGAGGTACACCCGGGCCAGGCGACCGGCAAGCTCGTCAACGCTTTGAGGCTCGCCGCGCAGATCGTCGCGGGGCTTCCGTCCGCCACGCTGACCCCGGAGAGCACCGCGGATCGCGAGGGGTTCATACACCCTTACGAGCTGACGGGAACCACCGCGAAGGCGGAGGTCAGGTTCATCGTGCGCGACTTCGACGACGACCTGCTGGCCAGCCATGTCGCCCTGCTCGAACGGACCGCCAGGCAGGTGATGGCCGCCGAGCCGCGGGCGCACCTTGAGCTGACGGTGCGCGACCAGTACCGCAACATGCGGCGCGTTCTGCGCGCGGTGCCGGACGTCGCCGACGCCGCGGAAGCCGCCATCCGGGCCGAGGGGATCGAGCCGATCCGCAGGCCGATCCGAGGCGGGACGGACGGCTCCAGGCTGAGCGAGATGGGGCTCCCGACGCCGAACATCTTCACCGGAGGGCACGAGTACCACTCGGTGCGCGAGTGGGCCTCCGTGCAGGACATGGCGGCCGCCGCGGCGGTCGTCGTCCGCCTCGCGGAGGTGTGGTCGCAGAACGGCGATGGCTAGCTCCCCCAACTCACTCGCGTCCCTCGACGGCGTCTTGATGCTCGCCTCCGAGGCGACGATCCCCGCGACCGACGAGGGCCTGATCCGTGGCGACGGCGTGTTCGAGGTGATCCGGCTCTATGAGGGCCGCCCGTTCGCGCTCGACCGCCACCTCGCCCGGCTCGAGCGCTCGGCGACCAACCTGCGGCTCCCGCTCGATCTCGAGGCGGTCCGGGCCGACGCGTGGCGTCTGCTCGCCCAGGCCGGACCCGACCCGGAGCACGACCTGCTCCGGATCATCGTGACCCGCGGGGGCCGGCGGCTGCTGCTGACCGAGCCGATGCCGCCAAACCCCGAGATCGTCCGGCTGACCTCGGTGACGTATTCCCCGACCCGGATCCTCGACGGGATCAAGTCGCTGTCGTACGGGGCGAACATGCTGGCCGGCCGGTTGGCGCGCGAGCGCGGGTTCGACGAAGCGCTGCTCGTCACGCCGCATGGCCGCGTCCTTGAGGCGCCCACGAGCTCGATCTTCTATGTCAAGGAAGGCGAGCTGTTCACGCCGCCACTGGACGAGCACATTCTCGCCTCGATCACCCGCGCGATCGTGATCCAGGCCACCGGCGCGCCGGAGCGGGCGTGCACGCTCGACGAGCTCCTGGACGCCGACGAGGCGTTTCTCGCGTCGACCACCCGGGAGGTGCAGGCGATCTCCGCGGTCGACGAGCGGACGTTCGACGCCCCAGGCCCGATAACGGCGCGGACGGCCGAGGTCGTCGAGGCGCTGGTTCGCGAGCAGCTCGAGGCCGAGACGGCTGAGCAGCTGGGCGCCGACACTCGATGAAGATCCTGACGGTGATCGGCAACCGCCCCCAGTTCATCAAGGCGGCGGCGGTTTCGCCACGGCTTCGTGAACGCCACCAGGAGCTGCTGATCCACACCGGCCAGCATTTCGACGACGAGCTGTCGTCGGTGTTCTTCGCGGAGCTGGGGTTGCCGTCACCGGATCGTGAGCTCGGGATCGCGCTCGGGTCGAACACGTCGCAGACCGCGCGGATGCTGAACGCGCTCGAGTCCGTGGTCGCCGAGGAGCAGCCCGATGCCGTGCTCGTTTATGGCGACACGAACTCGACTCTCGCCGGCGCGCTCGCCGGCGCCCAGGCGGGCGTCCCGGTCGCACACGTCGAGGCCGGGATGCGCTCGTTCGACCGGTCGATGCCCGAGGAGCTAAACCGCGTGCTGGCCGACCACGCGAGTTCGCTGCTGCTGTGCTCTTCCGAGGTCGCGGTCGAGAACCTGCAGCGCGAGGGCGTGGGTGGCACGGTCGAACTGGTCGGCGACGTGATGGTGGACGTCGCGATGGCGACGCAGCCTGCTGTCCGTGAGCGGATCGATCTGCTCGCCACGCGCGGGCTGACGGCCGGCGAGTACGTGCTCGCCACCGCGCACCGGGCCGGCAACGTCGACGACTCGGAGCGCCTGGAAATGCTCGTGCGCCTGCT
>Ga0335076_10002789_pt1 | contig 17427 bp, 16 predicted proteins | sample Lox_Sample_25_FD_206717 | JGI IMG/M metagenome (GOLD analysis project Ga0335076, IMG submission 206717) | Soil microbial communities from Loxahatchee National Wildlife Refuge, Florida, United States - Lox_Sample_2.5 | ecosystem: Environmental > Terrestrial > Soil > Wetlands | place: USA... | reverse complement strand
CAAGAACGACTGATCACGGTCACAACCAATGAAGTTCTGAGCCATCCAGGAATAGTCATAAACCCGCCGGACGACACGGTAATTACGCGACATCCTCTCGCCAAAGGACTCGTGGCGTTCGTGCGGTCGATATGGCGAAGGGATCGTCGGTGCGAGCGAGAGCATGCAGCCGATCCGGTGGTTTGTGAGCTCGGACGCTCGCGAGGCCGTCGCGAGCCCGACTGCGCCCAGCTATTAGTGAGCGGGCTTCCCCGAGTCGACCTCGTCGAAGTAGTCCACCCAGACGGATGACATGTCGATGCCGTCCGCTTCCATTGCCGCCTGTGTCTCGCCCGACGTCCATGCCGCCTGCGCCTGCTCGCGTGTGTCGAACGTTTCCTCGACCATAACGAGGCTCGGATCGTCTTGCGCCCGCCAGGCACGAAAGCTGCGTACGCCGGGCGTGACCTTCACCGCGTGTTCATATCCCCGCCGCCAAGCGTCGTAATCGGCAACCTTGCAGTGACAGAGCACGGTCGTCATGCGGACCCCCTTGTTCGGTTCGGCGCCCACGCTAACAGCGCGCAACGACCAGAGGAACGCCTGTGAAGCTGGCCGCGCGGTCGCCGGACGCCCCCGGTGCTCGTCCCGACGCCTCGAGGAAGCAGGAACGGCGGCCGCCGGCGGAACGATCGCAGCGGATGACAGCACTCGTCCCGGCCGGCGCGGCAGTCGCTCCGGTTCGGGGCAAACGGTCAGTCGCCTTGCAGGTCGGTGAGTACCCCGCGGCACCGAAGCGGCCGGTCGTTGGGTGGTTTCCCGACGTGCGCGAGGCCAGGCGCGGGACGCTGAATACCAAGTTAACACGCGTCCGATGGCTTATCGGCGAGAGATCGACGGTAAGCTCGTGGCGGGCCGACCGGGATCAGCGTCCCGGCGTCTGCCGCGCGGCTTCGGCACCGATACCGACGGTCGCTTTTGCCCGGATGAATCATGGTTAGCGGGCCAGGGTGATTGTGTAGTTCGCCTCGGTCGGGCTGAGGAACTGGATTGCCATCTCGCCGTCGGCGGCACGATACCGGCCGGTCCCGCCGCTGACGGCAACAACCTGCGTTCCGCTCAATGCGCCGTTTGCGAGTTGGACGAGGCCGACGGTAAACAGCTGTCCGCCCTGGAGAGACAGCGTGACAGGGCATTGAAGCGTCCCGGTGGCGGTTGTCGCGTTATCGACTCGCACGACGGTGCACACGCCGGCGTCCAAGCCGACCTTAGCTCCGCCCTTGCTTGTAAACACGTCGTCGGCGAGAACAATCTCGTCACCGAGGCTAAAGCCACTGTCGCCGAGATCAAGCTGTTTTAGCTGCACGGTTGAAGCGAACAGCTTGATCACCCGGACATGGCGATGATGGCGGGCCTCGGACCTGTTCGACCGGTTGTTAGCGAGCGCTACTCCGCTGAACGTCAGGCTCGCGGTAATGGCCCAAAGCAGTATCTTGCGCATTGAATACACCTCTCGTCCTGTAGCTGTTTGGCATTCGTGCGAGATCCGGCGGTACGCGAGACCGGAGGCCGGCGGTCCGCGCCCGGTAATCGACTAGTGCAAGCGGGACTGGCCACGATGACCTTCGGGAGCGAACCGCCGGCGTAGCACCGGGCAACGTGCCCGCACCAGCGTCAGTTGCTGAATTGACAGCGGGAAACGAACTCACTTTTTGCTACCCAAAGCTTGGGTCTGAGAGCGTACGGTAACCATCTACCGGCCAGGATGCAACCCTCAACGCCACCGGCTCGCCTCGGCGCCACTAGCCGGGTTTCCGATATGCCCTGCTCACCGATTTGCGCGGAGACGCGCATGGCGAGGACGATCGCGTTCGTCCTAGGTTAAGGCCGCAATGCGCGATTGGATTGGCGACGGAGCAGTCACGCGGGGTGCTCGTCACCCGCTGGCTCCAGCTGTCCGAGATGAGCCGCGGGGACGTCGGCGGTCCGGCTGCTACTCGGCTGCTTGCTAGATGCGGTGTCCGTTTATCACCCGCACCGCAGAGCTCGGCGGCGGCGCGGTCGTGGTCGCCGTGCGCGCTATCCGCGTGATGCAGGACGCGCCTCGTCCGTGGCGAGATGCTCGTCGGTGAGGGCGGTTTCAGGCCGCCGCCGCACCACCCGAGAGAGTCAGCGACTGACCGACGAGGTGAGGTGCCGGAGATGCCGAGGGGGTCTATCTGACCGAGGCTGTGAAGGACGCGATCCGGGTCATTGACTGGCCTGCGGTAGCTTGGTAAGCTACTTACCTGTCAGGCTCCGGGGTCGAGGGGTAAAAGGAGTGGCGTGCGATCAGCACCATATTCGTCGTTTCGGCGACCCTCGCGGCGATCTCGGTCGTCCAGACGGGTTCGGTGCTAGACGGCAACCGCGTGGTGGTTCACCCGGGCAAGCGGTCGCACGCGACCAGTCAGTGTTCTGGGATGTCTGGGCACAAGGCGACGCCCTCTCAGCCAGCCGGTGCCACACCGGCGTTCGCGCGGAGCCTTATGCGAGGTCATCTTCGAGATCGACCGACTCGGGCTTAACGCAGTCGGAGACGACCGCGCGCGCTGGGCTTGAATCGGTACGTGACGACCACGGTCGAGGCGTCGAGGAGCGGCGCCACGAGCAGTAATGCCAGTGCGGCAGTAAGGCGACGAAACAGGGGGCCGAGCGAAGCTGGCTCACGCCGCTTCCCCGCCGGTTGAAGGAGACAATGATGAGAGAAGATGTTGAGTTTGACGCCGATGGCGTCACGTTGCGCGGCTGGTTGTACATACCCGACCGCACCACCCGTGCCGCGTCGGCGATCGTGATTGCGCCTGGATTCTCGGCCGTGAAAGAGATGCATGCCGATCGCTTCGCGGAGGCGTTCGCCGATGCTGGCCTGATTGCGCTCTTGTACGACAATCGCAACTTCGGAGCCAGCGACGGCGAGCCTCGCCAGGAGGTCGATCCGTGGGCGCAGGTTCGTGACTATCGCACGGCGATCACCTACGCCGCGACCCGGCCCGAGGTCGACGCCGAGCGGATCGGCGTTTGGGGAGGAAGTTACGCCGGCGGACATGTGCTGGTCGTCGGGGCGATCGACCGCCGCGTGAAGTGTGTCGTATCGCAGGCGCCGTTCGTCTCGGGGCACGAGGCCTTCCGCGCGTTCGTACGAGCCGACTTCATCGCCAGCGTCCAGGCGCAGTTCAACGCCGACCGCGAAGCACGATTCCGCGGCGAAGCGCCGGCGATGGTGCCCGTGGTGGATGAGAACCCGCTTGCGCCCTCCGTGCTGCCGACAGCCGACTCCCACAAGTGGTTCACCGAGACTCATCAGAGTCGCGCACCGTCATGGCGCAACGAGACCACGGCACGGAGCGTGGAGATGATCGGAGAGTACGAGCCCGGTACGTACCTGCCGTGGATCAGCCCCACGCCGCTTCTGATGTGTGTGGCTGAAAACGACGTCGTCGCGCCGATCGACATCGCCGTCCGCGGATATGCCACAGCCAACGAACCCAAAAAGCTCGCGATCCTGCCTGGCGGCCACTTTGACGCATACGGTGACGGCTTCGACGTGGCCGCCACGGCCGCGATCCAGTGGTTCACGCAGCACCTGATTGAGCGCAGTCAGGTGCCAGCATGAGTCGGCACCGCGCAAGACAACATCGGCCAATATCACTCCCGCGGTCGCACCATTCCGTAAACCGGCATGGATCAAGGGAAGGGCCACAAGCCGGGGCCCCTCCACCCGCCCAACCCTCCACAATCGCCTCTGCGTGACGCAGTCGACACGCGATCGCTTCGGCGGCAGTATCGATCACCCCGCCACCGGCGCGTCGCCATGCCTTTGCCACTCAGTGAGCCTCCAGCTCAGGGCGCGGGTGCCATATGACGACGACCTGCTGGCGCGGAGGGCCGACGGCCAAGCTATGCGGCCGCGCAATGTTTCGGTCCGATGGACAGCAAGATTCCCCCGCCGGCAAGGGACGGCCGCTCGTTGGCTAAGGCCGGATTCGACCTGAAGGCAAATCAGCGGCGCGGGTCGATGACTTGCTCAGCAAGTCTTGACTCGTGGGACGCGTTGATTTGGGGTGTGTGAAGTCGGCGGGTCGGCGGGCCATCGCGGCTGCGCTGAAATAATTGGAGCGACGGGGTGGCGCAAAAACAATCAAGCGGTGACGCGTTTTCCGACGCGTGCCGCGAGGGCGACCGGCCCTCTTTCCGGGCGCCGACCGCTCGTCTCGTAGGACAAGCCGGGAGTTGCCATGGAAGGACGCGAGACGATGGCAAGGTCTAAACGGAAGTTGCGGCTGACGCCTCGCCTTACGCTCGCTGCGGCTCTGTTCGCGACCGCGGCGGTGCTCTGCGTCCCGAGCGTCGCGGCAGCGGCATCGGGGACGCTTAGCGTGACCGGTCCCGATCCATCCGTCGGAATCGATGTTTCCGCGACGATTGTCGTCACGCCAGCGGACTGTGCCAGCTACGGGTATTGCGGCTGGTTTGTCGTGCTGACAGCGGCACCAGCGAACCAGAGCTGCGCGACCTATCAGAGCTCGCAGCTCGTCGGGGTAGGACCGCTTGAGCAGACGACGGAGACGGCATCTCAGCCGTTCGACGCCTTGCTCTTCGGGCAAGGTCCCTTCGATCTTTGCCTGTTCATCTATCCTCCGACCGCGCCCGGGACGAATCAGCTGCTCGCCCAGACCTCGTACGACCCCCCGAGCCCCACCGGCACGATCTCTAGCGAGCTCCAAGTAAACGGGGCGATTGGCGGCACGATCACGGTCACCCAGCCGTATTGCTCGGGCTGTTTTTGGGAGGCGACCGCAACCGTGGAGGACGGTGGTGCGGCGTGCCCTGGATCTCCAGCCTCTGCTCCGGTTTGGAGCGGTCCGTTCGAAGCGGCGTCAGGCACATACAGCTGGCCCTACAGCTTCACGCCGGACATCTCGACCGGCACGGTCAGCGTATGCGTGTACGTGGAGCAACAGCTCGTCGGAAGCGGCACCTTCACGTTTCCGCCACCCGCGACTCCACCACCGTCCGGTACTCAGGGCCGTCGCCTCACGCTGACCGCGGCCAAGAACGCGCTGAGACAAGCCCTAAGACGCAAATTCCGCAACGCCCATAGCTTCACCCTCACCTGCACGCGAGTCACGGCGACGAAGGTTCGCTGCCAAGTGCGGTTCGTGCGCGCGGGTCGCCGTTGGGCCGGCATCGCCGTCGCACACCTCTCAGGCAACTTCATCTATATGAGCGCGAAGGTCGGGCCGATCCAGCCGACAACTCCGCCTCCCTCACGTCCTGCACCGCCCACACCCACGCCGACCCCGACTGGGTGCTACCCGCTGAGCAACTCAGGGACCTGCTACGAGCCTGGCGAATACTGCCGCAACGATGACCATGGGGCGAGTGGAGTCGCTGGCGACGGCGAGGCAATCACCTGCGAGGACAACGACGGCTGGCGTTGGGAGCCGTCCTAGGAAGCGACCGGCCGGGGCAGGCCCAACGATCCGAGCACTGAAGGACTGCGTGCTCACCGCGAGCTCGCATGCAAGCTCGCGCCCTTTGTGAGACAGCGCCCCCTTCAGAGTCTCGGACGCTATCTACCGTCTCCGCACGTCGCAGCCCGCGTCACGCAAAGCCGTTCGTTTGCTGCTCAGTCGCGCGTACGCGAGACGACCTGCCAGCACATCGCTGTTAGCTCAAAGCGGAGAGGGCCCGAGGAGGAGATATGCATAAGCGTCTCGCTGTCGTCGTCGCCGTGCTCGCCGCACTCTCACTCGCGAGCGGGGCTGCCGCTGCGACCCACTACTTTGTCACGAACATCAACCAAATCAAGCCAAGCGTTCGAGCGGCGCTGAAAGGCAACCGAGGCGCACGCGGCTTAACGGGGACGGCGGGTGCCGCTGGCGCGCAAGGGCGCCCCAGGGCCTTCCAGGAGTGGCCGGCGCGGCAGGCAGCGCTCGGGCCGTCGCCGTCGTAAACGCCGACGGCTCGTTCCTCCAGGGGGTTGGGTTTCCCAAGAACGTCACTGGCGTCAGTCACACGGGCGGTTCGGGGATCTACTGCATCATCTTGTCGGGAGGCTTCGACCCCAGCGACGCGATGGCTACTCTGTCGCAAGGTTTCACCTCGGATGGTTATTCAGTGTCCGCGAGCGCAGATAGTCCCGGCTGCGCATCCGGCGAGGCTGAGGTGGACACGGTTGCGTTGGAGCAGAGTGGGACGACGACCGCAGGGACTCCAATCGAAGCTCTGCCGGCGGACGCGGGGTTCACCGTGCTCGTCCCGTACGTCGCCCTACGCCACAGCCGACTCTTGAGCACGGTGTCGCCGCGGCGTACGATCCACGGTCGGGCGATGCGAGGGCAGCCCTATTCATTGTGGGGCTAGTGGCCTTTAGGCTCCAGTCCCCGCCCCAACGCGGGCGAATGCCATCGCGCCGCGGCACGACCGGTTTCCTCGCGGTGGCGCCATTGAGCGGGCGACTGAGTTGGCTACGAGGGGAGGTGCCGGCGCGGTGGCAAGCGGGAGTCCTTTGTCACGCACTCAGCCGTCTCGCCGCGCGAGGCCGACGTCAGACGCGGCGCCGTTGCTTCGGTAGGACATCGGTCCGCTGGTTCGCCACGCACTCAGCTGTCTCGCCGCGGGGCGGCGGACGGCTGCGTTGTCCGGATGATGCGCGAGCCGCACCGCGAGAGGCTGGCGTGAGACGCCACGCTGCTGCTCTTGTCGGGCATCTGGCTGCTGGTTTGCTACGCACTCAGGTGTCTTGCCGCGGGCGGGCGGATGACTGCATCGCCCGGATGATGCGCGAGTCGAGACCATGTGAGGTCGCCGTCGGACGCCGGGCTATTGCTTTTGTGGGGCGTCTGATTATTGGTTCGCCACGGGCCGAGGAGCCGCGGCCGGCTGCTGCTTACTCAGGATGCGGTCGTGCGCGATCGGGATCGCGGTCCTGGCGACGGCGCTCGACGTCGATCTGGTGCTCGATGCATCGGCTCCAGCGCGGTAGAGCTGGGAGGTCAACGTTCAGCTCTCCAAGGGAGGGAGCCATGTCCTCTGCTGTGCAGCTGCTCGATACTGCCGGCCGTCCCCGCTCGCCGGCGACGATGTCGGAGTTTCACGCCGGGAGGGCGCCCGGGAACAAGGGTCAGCGTTACCCGGCTGACCCGCCCACGGTCGATGAGATCATCGCGGTAATGCGCCACGCCGCCCACACCCGGTACGGCAATCGCCTCAACGGGTTGATCGTCGTGCTGTGGCGCGCCGGGCTGCGGATCAACGAGGCGCTGTCGCTGACCGAGACCGATCTGGAGGAGCGCCGCGGGTCGATTTTGGTCAGGCACGGCAAGAACGATCGCCGTCGCCAGGTCGGGATGGACGCTTGGGGCTGGTCATCGCTGCAGCCGTGGCTGGCCGAGCGCGCCGCGTTGCCCGGTCGGCCCGTTGTTCTGCGTGATCGCCGGACCCACTGCCGGGCACGCCTGGTCGGCCAGCGCGGCCAGGCTCCAGCTACACCATGTGGCGGTCCAGGCAGGCGTCCGGCGGCGCTTCGCGCCCCACCAGCTCCGCCATGCGCACGCTGTCGAGCTGCTGCACGAAGGGATCCCGCTGCCGCTGATCCAACGCCAGCTCGGGCACTCGCACCTCTCCACGACCGGCACCTACCTACAAGGAATCTCCGCGGAGGAGATCATCTCCACCGTGCACGCCCGGCGCGCGCCGATGATGCATGCCAGCGCCGGCCTGGCGCTGTAGAGCAACACGCGGGAGCGCAAGACGCGCTCCCGCAACCCGCCAAACGTCCGTCCGGGGGCAGACGATCGCTTCGCGCGTAAGCAACAACCAGACGGCAGCGGCCCTCGCGTGGCAAAGCTCAAGCCGGCCTCGATCGTCTCAGGCAAGCAGAGCGATCGTCAGCCGTCGGCGGGTGCTAGCCGACCGACAGGCTCGTAGCTAACGATTCCAGCGAACGCGCATCTGGCGAGACGCAGGGCGACCATGACTCGGGTCGCAGACCTGCAATCGCGCTGCCGCGGGTACTGAATCTCGGCCGGTTTCGTGACCGCCGGGTCCGGTTGGTAGCGCGCGGAGCCTGGACCGCGGCGGCGGCTCCGACGGCGGGTGGCGCCGCGTGGGCGTTGCTGATTCGGTGCTTGCTCGACTTGGGGCTCGCGGCTACCACATCTTCAGATTGGGCGTTACGTGCTTGAAACCGCGCTTGTAGGTGCGGTGCAGGTGCATCGTCACCTCGCTTCCCCCGTCGGGGGCGCTTGCGGCGGTGACCTCGAATCGGCCGCCGGGAGCCAACACGTTCGAGTTGGTCACGATTCGAGGTAGCTGTGCCCGGCTGGGATCAGTTGTAGCGCTCGCGCTCCCAGAAGACGCCGATGATGAACAGGCCCTCGGTAGCGTCGGCATGATCTGGTCCGAGCTCGTGCACCTTGAGGTACCGCGCTTTGATGTTCGGCCATAGCCGACGCGGCGGTCGGTGAAGTCGGTGACGGCGCCCAGCACCTGCTCGGGCGCGGCGCTGGTGTGCGCGGTGACGGTGACATCAAGAGGTCGTTTGGCATGGCGGCGCCAGTCGAACGATCACGTCTGCATGGCCTAGTTCGCTTCAACGATCTGGGACAGGTCACGCTCGGCGCGCGCCTGCCAGACGACGCACCCGAAGGTTTCGTTGAGGCGGATCGCGTCCTGGAGATGGCGCACGGCGTCCCGCCGGTGGCCGAGCAGGGCGGCCAGGTGGCCTAGGGTGAGGTCGACTGCTCCGTAGCTGCAGATGGCGCGGCCCGCGGTGACTGGTCGGCCTGCGTAAGGCATCAGCCTGTCGTAAAGCGTGGAGGCGAACGTGTCGTCTGCGGTGAGGGCGCTTGCCTCGGCTAGTTCTGCTTGGAGCGAGAGCCAGTTGGCGTCGAACGCATGCGGGAGCCCCATGGTCGTATGGAGCTGTTCGCGGGCGAGCTCGGTTTCGCCGAGGCCGGCGAGGATCCAGGTGTACCCGCCTCGGTAGGCGATGCCGGCGGGCGAGTTGGCGATCTTGTCCTGGACGAATGCGATGTCGCCCTCGGCGTAGGCCTCGCGCTGGAGCTGATCGCTGAACCGCACCATCGCAGCCGACACCGCGGCGTTGCGATCGCCGGCCTGCACGCCGGCGGCCTCCGCCTCGCGACTGAGACGCTCGGCGTCCTCGGAGCGGCCGGCGAGCATCGCATCTGTCGCCGCCCACAGCGGCGTGTACCACTCGAAGGAAGGCAGGCGAAGCTCAGCGGCCAGGCGTGCATGCCGTTCGGCCTCCTCGCGCCATGCCGCCGTCTTCCCAAGCTCGAAAAGGTCGGCTGCGCGCCAGTTGTGTCCCTGCAGCTCGGCCTGGCGGTCGCCGGCTTCGCGTGCCGCCGCGATCATCTCCTCGGTCACGGCCAAGCGCTCCTCGAGCCGGTCGGGTCGCCACAGAGCGACATGTCGCGCACTCAGGGCGGCCGCGAGCGCGCTCGCGTTGCCTGAGCTGCGCGCGTCGGCGACGGCGTCCGCGCTGTAGCGCTCGGACCGGGCGCGATCGTCCGCGTAGTAGAGCTCGACCGCGAGCCGGGCCTGGACCCGCGAGCGCAGCGCGCGGTCCGAGACCCGCTCAAGCGCCTCCTCCAGCCGCGCGATCGCTTCGGTGTCGAGGTCGACGATCGCGATCCCCAGCCCGGCGAAACCGAGCGCCGCCTCGGCGAGGAGATCGTTGTCGTTGCGCAGGAGCGCCAGCCCACGGGCTTGGCTGAAAGCTGCCCGCGCGACGACTAGCTCTCCAGCGCGCAGGAGCGCATCGCCACGAGCGACCAATACCGGACCGGATTCCTGCTCGGCGTCCGCGAGCTCGAGGGCCTGAGCCGCTCGGTCGAAGCGCTCCGCGGCGTCCTCGTAGGCGAGCCGGGCAACCGCTCTGTGCCCGGCACCGACGAGCATCTCGGCGGCGTGCCGCGCATCGGCCGTGGAGGCCGCTTCGAACAGATGCATGGCGATTTCGTCGAGGTGGTGTTGCTCGCCGAGGGCGGTGAAGGCGTCGGCGGCCCGCCGGTGAAGGCGGGCGCGGCGCAGGACGTTGACCTCGTCGAGGACGGCCTCGCGTACCAAGGCGTGGCTGAACGCGAATCGCGCCGGTCCGGTGGTGGCCCGCAACAGGCGTGCCTTGAGTAGCTCGTCGAGCGCCGCCTCGGCGGCGTCCGCCTCGAGTCCCGCCGTCGCCTGGAGCGCTCGCGCATCGTGCTCGAGGCCGAGAACCGCGGCCGCGGCGATCAGTTCGTTCGCGTCATCGCTCATCCGGGACAGGCGGACGCCGACGGCGTGGCGGACGCTCTCCGGCACCGCACCAGGCTCGGACTCCGCCAGCTCCCTCAGCAGCTCCTCGGCGAAGAATGCGTTGCCGTCCGTGCGCGCGTGAACCCGCGGCGCGTCGTCATCGGTACCGACCATCGAACGCGCCAGGGCGGCCACGTCATCCAGAGCGAGCCCGCCAAGATCGATCCGGTCAAGGGCGCCGTCCCGCTTCAGGTCGCCGAGGGCCGCGGTCAGTGGGGTGTGACGGCCGAGCTCGGTATCGCGGTAGGTCCCGAGGACGAGGATCGGTCCCGGTCGGCTCGAGCGCAGCAAGAAGCCCGTCAGCAGCAGGCTCCCACGGTCGGCCCAGTGGAAGTCATCGATCACGAGCATCAGAGGGGCACGTGCCGCGAGGTCGGTGAACGCAGCATCGACGGCGCCGAAGAGACGATGTCGAGCACCGCTGTCTTCGGCTCCGGCGCCCGGAACGAGCGCTTCGGTCACCCCGGCTTGCGCGAGCGCCTCGATGTACGGCTCGAACGGCGCGAGTGGCTCCTCAGAGCAGCGACCCAGGAGCACCGTCGCGCCCTGCTGCAGAGCGGCGGATGCGAACTGCTGAGCGAGGCGCGTCTTCCCGATCCCGGGCTCGCCCGCGATCAGCGCGATCCGCCGGTCGCGGTGCATCTGGACTCCACCCCAGCACGCGCGCAGCCGCGCCAGCTCGGCACGGCGGCCGACGAACACCGTGTCGTAGGAGCGGATCAGACCGGCCGGCGAGCTGACGGGTTCGGACTCCGCATGCCGGAGCTCGTCGATCAGCGCGCGGGTCTCCCGGGACGGTGCGATGCCGAGCTGTGCGCGTAACCGTTCGGTGAACCGACGGCCCGCGGTCAGCGCCGCTCCGCGGTCGCCGATTGTGGCCAGGCGCGCGATCAACTGACGGTTGGGCACCTCGGCCAGAGGGTCGAGCACCACCGCGGCGCGGGTCAGGCGCAGCGCCTCCGTAGGATCGGCGGCGCCTTGCGCAGCAAACGCGAGCGCCTCCCCCAGCCGTTGAGCGTGCTGGTCGCGGGCCTGGATCGCCCAGTCGTCCTCGAATCCGTCCAGGATCGATCCGCCGCATACCTCGAGCGCGCGTCGTGCGTCATCGCGCTCGAGCGCGGCCTGGAACTCACGCGCATCGACGGTGAGGCCAGGACCGTCCAGAGCCACCGAGTCGCGCGTCGCGACCAGATGCTCCGCTGCGCCGGGACCGAGCGCCTGGCGCAGTTCGGTCAGAGCGACCCGCAGGCTGGCACGAGCCGACCCATCCAGCACGTCAGGCCAGAACAGTGCAGCCAACCGCGCACGAGAATGCGGACCGGGGTGGAGCGCAAGGTACGCGAGCAGCGCGCGCGCTCGCTTGGAGGCCGGCGACGCGAGTTCCTCGCCGTCGGCACGTAAGGCCAAGCCGCTCCTTAGTCGCACGTCCAACATCGCGCCAACTGTGCTGCATCAGGCGGCGAGTGCGCAAGTCCCGCCACGAGCGTTTACGCGCCCCGAACGGTGCCCGAACGGTGGCCAGCGACCATCGGTGCCATGTCCATTCCTCGCAGCCGTGACCTTCGCCTCCTCGCCGGAGCGGCCGGGCTTTCCGCACTTGGCGACTTCATGGCGATCTTCCCTCTGATCCTACATGTGCAGCAGCGCACGGGCTCGGCATTCGCCGTGTCGGCGCTGATCTTCGCGCTCTGGGGACCGGTCGTCCTCGCCTCCGGCATCGCCGGCGCGATCGTCGATCGCTTCGAGAACCGTCGCATCCTCATCATCGTGTCGCTCGTCCAGGCGGCGACCGTGATCGCGATGCTGGTCGGCCGGAACAGCCTCTGGTCGCTCGTGCCGCTGATGACGGTCCTTGGTTTCGGCGTGGCAGTGAGCCAGCCGACCGAGTTCGCCCTCATCCCAGCGGCCGCCGGGCCGGATACCGACGCGGCGCAAGCCAACGGGCTGATGGAGACCGTCCGCTCGGTGGGCTTCACTGCCGGTCCGCTCGTTGGTGGTGCGCTGGGCGCCGCCGGCCTGCTCTGGCTCGCGCTCGCACTAAACGCCCTGTCGTTCGTGATCGTCGCCGCAGCAGGTCAGCTGCTTCACGCCCGCCGTAGCCCGCAACGCGCCGCCGACGCCGACCAGCCGGTCCGGGCGCGTGACGGGTTCAAGTTCCTGCGGCGTGAGCGTGATCTGAAGATCACACTCACGGGCGCCGTTGCTGCGCTCGCGCTGTTCTCGATGTCCGCGACGGCCGAGCCGTTCTTCGTCACCCGCGTCCTCGGGGGCGGCAGTGTCGCTTACGGCCTGCTCCTCAGCTCCTGGACGGTCGGGATGGCAGCCGGCTCGGCCGGCATCGGGAACCGTGTCGGGGCCAGACACCTGGCGGCGGGCGGCCTCGTCGCTGTCGTTCTCCAGGGACTCGGGATCACCGGTGGGGCGCTGGCCACGACCGTGTGGCTGGCCCTGATCGGTTTCTCATTCGGTGGCGTTGCCCATGGGGTCAAGAACGTGCTCCTGCGCACCCTGATCCACGAGCGCGCGCCCGAGGCGTTGCGCGGTCGTGCCTTCGCCGCCTACAACGGTGCGCGAAACGGCGCCGAGCTAGGCGCGCTCGTCCTCGGAGGCATCGCAGTCACCGCCGTCGGCGCCCGGTCCGCGCTGCTTGTCTCCGGCCTCGGACCTGCCTCGGTCGGTGCCACCGGCCTTCTGCTGCTCATCAAGCGCCGCTCGAACGGGGCGGCTCACACCACCAACGAAGGGAGCGTTCTCCATGCACACATCCAAGGATGAGCTCGAGGCGATGGTCCTCGGCGAGTACACCGGCCGTTCGGTCGACTCCGGGGGGATCCGGATCGCGTTCGAGTCAATGCCGGCGGAGTTCCCGCCTGACGACTCGATCTTCAAGGGTCTCCCGGGCGACCGCTGCCAATGCGACCACTGGGGGTACGTGTTCAGCGGCTCGTTCCGCGTCACCTACCCCGACGGGAGCGAGGAAATCATCCGCACCGGCGACGCCTACCACCTCCGCCCTGGCCACTTCGTGCAGACGATCGAACCGGTCGAGCTGCTAGAGCTCAGCCCGGTCGAGGAGCACGACCGCACGATGGCGACCATCGCCCGTAACGTCGGGGCGGTGACGGCATGAACTCGGCATCGGCCATCACTCACTCCCACGCCGCGCGTAGCCTCGACGAGCTGCCCGAGTTGTGGGACGGCTTCGCCCGACTCGTGCGCGCGGGGCTAGGGATCTCGGCGTTCGGCGCGCAGATCATGCAGCTGCCGCCCGACTACACGACCGAGTCACACGACGAGGCCGACACCGGACAGCAGGAGCTATACGTCGCGCTCGCCGGCGACGGCGCCGTCGTGATTGGAGACGAGCGCCTGCCGCTCGACTCCGAGCACCTCGTTCGCGTCGACGCCGGCAGCAGCCGGGTCCTCACCAGCGGGCCCGACGGGCTGCGCGTCCTGTGCATCGGCGCGGTGCCCGGCCGAGCTTATGAGCCGCCGCCCTGGACCACCGGCACGAGTCCCGGCGGGGACTGACGCCGCGCGCCTCGACATCCAAGCGAGCCCGCGGTCAGCTCCACGGGCTCGTTCGCGTTCGTGTCGTTGACGACCTCAGTATTTCCCGAACGGTAATCGCGTTAGGCGCGTGACCGACGGTACTCTCAGGCACGTGACTGGGAATCGGGCGCACGTCCGCCTGGCTGAGCTCGTCGCCGCAATGTCACTCGGATCGATCTCGGCTTCGGGCAGCGATGGAGCACCTGCTGCGACAGTGCCTGATCGCGCTCCGGATCGCTGAGCAGATCGGGCTCGAGGAAGAGCACCGCGCCACCGTCTATTACACCGCGCTGCTGATCAACGTCGGCTGTCACTATGACACTCACGAGCGCGAGCAGCTCGAGCTGCCGGACGCCGTGATTCAGGCGCTGAGGCGTGGAACGACAACAGTGTCGCATGCACAAGCCGATCGCTGAGCCCTGCATCCGTTCCCGCGCGAGCATCTCGGCGCCGTCGGCGACGAGCGTGCTTTGCGCGGGATGGGAGGGACGGCGACACCATCGAACGGCAAGCGTGGCCCGGCGGCTCGCTCGTGGCGATGAGCGGGTCTCTCGGGAGGAACCGAGCCGAGCCCTGCTCTCCTGTTTTTACGTGCCACCGCGGCCTTCCGGCGGTGACCCGCAGCGACTGTGTCGGTGGACGCGCGTTCGCGCGTCGCATCGTGGGCGTCGGACGCCGGCGAGGATGCCCCGGCGCGGTGCGTTGCGTTCATGTCGCGACCCGGGATGACTGCGCGAACCCCGCACCCGCATTCGTGGGCCCTACGGATGTGTCGCGCGGGCGGTCGCGCGATCGTCGGTTGCATCGATGGCTGCGCTCGAAACCCCGGCACCCTCGCACCGCAAGAAGGCATGGATGCCGCCGCGCTGGTTCGTGCGGTTCGCATGGAGCGCCCATCGAGGCTTGTATCGCGTGAGTCGCGGACGCATCGGTCTGTGGCGGCCCAAGCCGGGCCGGTGGGGCGGCATGCGGTTGACCACGGTCGGGCGTCGCAGCGGCCTACCACGCTCGGTCTTCGTGGGCTACTACCAGGACGGCTCGAACTTGGTCACGATGGCGATGAACGGCTGGGGCGACGCCGAGCCGGCCTGGTGGCTGAACCTCCAGGCGCACCCCGAGGCGAGGGTCGAGCTTGTCGACGGCAGTCTGCGCGTCACCGGTCGCGCGGCGCACGGCGAGGAGCGCGAGCGTCTCTGGGAGCGCTGGCGCCAGATCGACAAGGGCCTCGACAGCTACGCCGCGCGCCGGTCGATGGAGACCGCCGTCGTGATCCTCGAACCCGCTGACCGGCGTGCGAGATGAGCGCGCGCCAAGCTGCCCGCGTCGCGGGAGTCCTGTACATCGTCGGGACGGTGGCCAGCGTGCTCAGCAAGGTCTCGAGCGCGAGCGTGCGCGGCGCCGCTGATCCGGTGAGCGAAGCAGCGAAGCACTCCGGCGGGTTGGTCACCAGCGCCCTGCTCGTCCTCCTCATAGGGCTGTCGCTCGCCCTCATTCCGGTTGTCCTCTTCCCCGTGCTGCGCAGGATCGACGAGACGCTCGCGGTCGGATACCTGATCGCGCGCGGCGCGATCGAGAGCACGTGCTACGGGGTCATCGCGGTCGGCTGGCTGGTGCTCGCGCCACTCCATCGCGTCGTCGCGGTCCGAACGGGAACGGCGTCGGCCCGCCTTGCGGACGCCCTGCCTGCCTATGGTGTGCTGGCGCTGGTGTTCTGCCTCGCCGCCGCGATGTTCTACGTGCTGCTGTACCGCTCGGGCATCGTCCCGCGGTGGATCGCCGGCTGGGGACTCGGTGCCATTCCGCTTTACCTCGTCGCCGGCCTGTTGGGATGTACGGGACTGTCGGCATCGACTCGACGGCCCAGAACCTGCTGTTCGCACCGCTAGCGATCCAGGAAATGGTGCTCGCGATATGGCTGATCGCGCGCGGCTTCCGCCGCACCTCGTCGCTCGATGGGACCGAAAATCCCAGCCATGCGGACGGGCGCAGGGTGGCCGCATGACCGTCGAGGTGGGACCCATCACCGGGACATCGACGAGTGAGCGGCGGCCGGCTGGGACGTGCATCGCGCGGTTAGGGCGGCCGGCAGCGGCCGGATATATCGCGAGTTGCGCGGCGGACCGCCGTGACAGCCGCCATCGCCGCCTCGACTGTTGTCAGCGCCAACTGATCGCGCTGGCACCCCGCGACGGGTCTGAGGACTTGCCCAGCTGGCGACACCCGGATGTTTGAGGTCACGGTCGAGGGATGGGCGGCCACGTTGGCTGTGATCACGGGGCTGCTTCTGCTCGACTGGGTGGTGCTGGGCCGCCGGGCCCTGACGGTCGGCCTGGCTGCCGCGGCGCGCTGGTCGGTGTTCTATGTCGCGGTGTCTGCGGCGTTCGGCGCGGTGTTCGGGCTGTTGAACGGATCGGATCCGGCCACGCAGTACTTCGCCGGCTATCTGGTGGAGCTGAGCCTGTCGGTTGACAACCTGTTCGTGTTCGTGATCATCATCGGCAGCTTCGCGGTCCCGGTCGCGCAGCAGCCGAAGACCCTGACGATTGGGATCATCGTCGCGCTGGCGTTGCGCGCCGTGTTCATCGCGCTGGGCGCGGCGCTGTTGCAGCTGTTCTCGTTCATGTTCCTGGTCTTCGGCCTGGCGCTGACGTTCACGGCGATTCAGCTGTTTCGCCACCGCAACCGCGATCCGCATATCGAGGACAACCTGATCGTGGCCTGGGCCTGTCGTGCACTTCCGATGAGCAGCGGCTACGACGAGGGGAGGATCGTCACTCGCCGCTCCGGCCGGCGCGCGCTGACGCCGCTGTTCCTGGCGCTGGTCGCGATTGGCACGACCGACCTGCTGTTCGCGTTCGACTCAATTCCCGCCGTGTTCGGCGTCACCGACCATGCGTACATCGTCTTCGCGGCCAACGCGTTTGCGCTGCTGGGGCTGCGTCCCCTCTACTTCCTGGTATCCGGTCTGCTCAGCCGGCTGGTCTATCTCTCGACGGGCCTCGCGCTCATTCTTGCCTTCATTGGCCTGAAGCTGATTCTCGAGTTCGCCCACCAGCGAAATCACTCGGTACCCGCGCTGCCGACCGTCGTATCGCTGGCGGTGATTCTTGCGGTACTGACGGCGACCACGATCGCGAGCGTCATCAAGTCCAAGCGCGATCCGGCCAGGCGCGCTCACGCCGGCGCGCTCAGACAAGGCCCAGACCAGGAAGAGGCGCCCGAGGCAAATCGGTCCGACCTGTCGGGACCGGACGAAATCAACCCAATTGCGTGATCGCGAAGCCGCCCCAGGCGCCGGCGAGGATCAGTGCGAGGCCCGGCCAGACCGCGAGCGCGTAGCGCCATTTCCCGATGCCGGCGGCCAGTGCGGCCTTGCTCAGCGTGTTGGTGGTCAGCGCGGTGAGAGTCGCTACGGCGGCGGTGGTGGGCGGGACCGACCCGCTGTGCGTCAGCGTCGCGGCGGAGATGGCGGCCGATTGAGAGTCGGCAAAGCCCGCCACCGCGGTGCCGATGATCAGACCTGCACGGCCC
>Ga0335076_10002788_pt1 | contig 17427 bp, 21 predicted proteins | sample Lox_Sample_25_FD_206717 | JGI IMG/M metagenome (GOLD analysis project Ga0335076, IMG submission 206717) | Soil microbial communities from Loxahatchee National Wildlife Refuge, Florida, United States - Lox_Sample_2.5 | ecosystem: Environmental > Terrestrial > Soil > Wetlands | place: USA... | reverse complement strand
CGCGTCCGCGCCGTGCTCGGCCCGTAGGCCAGCGAACGCGCCGCTCGCTTCGGCGTCGTTGTGCGGCGTGCGCTCGCCGCTGAGGTAGGGCAGGAAGATCGGCGCGGCGGAGACCGCGCTCTTCGAGCGGGCGAAAGCCGCCGCGCCGGCGATCAATTCGCCGATGTCGCGGTCGCGACCGAGGACGGCGGCGATCCAGGAGAGCGAGGAGGCGGCCGACAGCATCACCGCCATGCCGTGCCAGCGATCCGGCAGGGCATGACAGAACGCGTGGAGGGTGCGTTCCGGCAAGCTGACAAAACGATCGGTGACAGAAAAGATGACGCCCGAGGTGCCGAGTGAAACGAAGCCCGCGCCGGCCGCGGTCGCGCCGACCCCGATCGCGGAAGCGGCATTGTCGCCGCCTCCGCCCGCGATCGGAATCCTGCGGCTCGCGAGGCCCCATGCCTTCGCGGTCTCGGGCGCGAGATAAGCCGAGACTTCGGACCCCTCGACCAGGCTCGGCATGGCTTTTTCGGTCAGGCCGGTCGCCGCGAGCAGGCTCGGGTCCCAGCGCCGCCGGCCGACGTCGAGCCACAGCGTTCCCGAGGCGTCCGACATCTCCGAGACGGCTTCGCCCGAGAGGCGGAGGCGCACATAGTCCTTGGGCAGCAGCACCCGCCTGGTCGCCTTGGCGACCTCGGGCTCATGCGCGGCGACCCACAGCATCTTCGGCGCGGTGAAGCCTGGCATGGCGAGATTGCCGGTGCGCCGCTCGAGATCGGGGACGCGGCGCTTGAGCTCGGCGCATTCGGCGAACGAGCGGCCGTCGTTCCACAGGATCGCGGGTCTGAGCGGCTTGTCATGGGCGTCGAGCAGGGTCGCGCCGTGCATCTGGCCGGAGAGCCCGATCCCCGCGAGCATGGCGAATTCCCTCGGCGCATGGCGGCGAATCGCGGCGACGGCCGCCTCGACGCCCTCGACCCAATCCTCGGGATCCTGCTCGCTCCACAGCGGAAAAGGGCGTGAGACGCTGAGCGGGCTCGAAGCTTCCGCGGCAGCCCGCTGATCGGCGTCGACAAGCAACGCCTTGACCGAGGACGTGCCGATGTCGAGCCCCAGAAACGTCTCTTGCTTTCCCCCAGTCATCGGCGCCTCCCATTCGGCGGCCACCATAAACAAAAAGCCCCGGCCTTGTCGCCGGGGCTCAAGCAGGCGCGCTCAGCGCGCACGCCAGTGAAAGGAAAGGTCAGGCGACCTTCAGGTTGCCTGCCGACGAGCGGCCGGTGCGCTTATCGGCCACAATCTCGTAGGCGACTTTTTGTCCCTCGGCGAGGTCGCGAAGCCCCGCGCGCTCGACGGCGCTGATATGGACGAATACGTCCTTGCCGCCATCGTCGGGCTGGATGAAGCCAAAGCCCTTCGTTGCGTTGAACCATTTAACGGTTCCAGTAGCCATAGATGAAGTCCCGTAGATGAAGTTGAGAGGAGCGGCCTGATATCGCCAGTCCGCTATCGGTGCGGAAGGCTTCCTCGTTTCGCGTCGCAAAACGCGAAGTCGAGTGGTCGGTCAGACATCGATGCCAGCCCATAGCCACACATGGTGGTGAAATCAAGATCACGTTTGAGCGGGGCCTTAGAGCCACGCGCCGACCGCGTGGGCGATCTGGGCGCCGGCTTCGTAGTAGGCCTCCTTCAGGGCGGGCAGCGCCGGCGCGTCGGGCTCGGAGACAGGCAGCGGGAGATCCTTTTCGCTTAGTTTTCCAAGAATGTGGTCGGCCAGGATCCGCCCGAACACAGTCCCGGTGCCGATCCCCCGGCCGTTATAGCCGCAGAACGTCACCACGTTCGGCGCCAGCCGGTGAAAACGCGGCAGCGCGTTGTCGGTCATTCCCATCATTCCGTACCATTGCGCCTCGAACTCGACCTCGCCGATCTGCGGAAAGGTCTTCCTGAGCGCGCGCCTCGCCCAGGTTCCGTGGACCTCGCGGCCGGCGAAACGCAGCGCGCCGATGCTGCCGAACAGCAGGCGGCCCGCGCCATCGAAGCGGAACGAATTCATGATCATGCGGGTGTCCCAGCAGCCTTCGCGGCCGGGCAGGATCGCGGCCTGCAACTCCGCGCTCAGCGGCCGGGTGGCGAAGTTGAAATAGGGCACGCGGATCTGTTCGCGCTTGCCTTGCGGCCAGGGCGCGCCCGCGGCATAGGCGTCCGTCGCGACCACGACCCAGTCGGCGACGACCGTCCCGCCATCGGTCGCGAGCGTCCACGCCTTTCCCTTCTGTTCGGCCGATCGGACCGGACTTCGGGTATGGATCGCCGCCCCTGCCCTGATCGCGGCTCCCGCCAGGCCGCGCGCATAGGCCAGCGGCTGGATGATCCCGGCGCGCAGGTCGAGCAGCGAACCGGCGTAGATGTCGACGCCGATCCGCTTCGCGGTTTCGGCCCTGGTCAGCAGGGTCACCGGCGCCCTGCGGGCGCCCCATTGCTTGGCGCGCTCCGCGATCTTGGCGAGACCGGCGGCGCCGACCGCGCAATGAAGCGTGCCGTTGCGGACGAGCTCGCAGTCGAAGCCATGCTTATCGGCAAGCGCATAGACTTCCGCCGGCCCGCCGCTCAGCAGCGAGAGAAGCCGTTCGCCATAATCGGCCCCAAGCCTCTCGACGATGTCGTCGGGTGCGAGCCACATGCCGGCGTTGACCAGGCCGACGTTCCGCCCCGCGCCGCCGAAGCCGATCTCGACCGCCTCGAGCGCCGCGACCTTGGCCCCGGCCTCAGCCAGATGGAGCGCCGCCGACAGCCCAGTATAGCCGCAGCCGATGACCCCGACGTCCGCCCGGACCTCGCCCTTGAGCGGCGCCGTCGGCGGCGCCGGTGGCGCCGTCAGTTCCCACAGGCCGTGCGAGAGCGGATCGTTTTGCATGATTTGACGGTCGTGAAGGTCAGCGGCGAAACGAAACGAAACGCATATTTCGCAAGACGAAACGAGGACGTTTCGCGCCCCTTATGCAAGTTATTGTAATCATTGGGGCGCGAAATCGGCCGGTTTCATCGGATCCTTTGTTTTCAATGGCTTAACAAGCATTTTGTTTCGCGCCATTCTCGCCGGCCGCCATCACGCCGGGCGCGCGCCCGGACAACCGACCGCAATCGGTCTCTGCGATCATCATTGCGCGCGGTTTCTGGAAAAGTAAAGAAATTGTCGCCTCCCGTTGTGTCGCTGCGGGATTGGCCGCCCCGGCGCCGCTCGGGTCCGGCCGGCCCCGCCCGCGTCTCGACGTCTCCCGCGGGGCCGAATAGAACGGAGACCGCGCGCCGGTCGCCGACTGCGCGCCAAAGAGGCGGTCGCAATGAGCGGTTTTCACGGACCCGATCTCGGCCCATTCCAGTGGGACGATCCGCTGCTCATCGAATCGCAGCTCGCGGAAGACGAGCGGATGATCCGCGACACCGCCCGCGATTTCGCGGCCAAGGAACTCGCCCCGCGCATCCAGAAGGCCTATCTCGAGGAGAGGACCGACCCGAAGCTGTTCCGCATGATGGGCGAAGCGGGGCTGCTCGGGGTCACGCTGCCGCAGGAATACGGTTGCGCGGGGGCGGGCTACGTCTCTTACGGCCTTGTCGCCCGCGAGATCGAGCGCATCGATTCCGGTTTCCGCTCGATGGCGAGCGTGCAGTCGTCGCTCGTCATGTACCCGATCCATGCTTATGGCGACGAGGCGCAGCGGCAGAAATACCTGCCGGGCCTTGCGCGCGGCGAACTGATCGGCTGCTTCGGCCTCACCGAGCCGGGCGCTGGCTCCGATCCGGGCGGCATGGTCACCCGGGCCGAGAAGATCGACGGCGGCTACTGTCTCGTCGGCGCCAAGACCTGGATCAGCAACGCGCCGATCGCCGACGTGTTCGTCGTCTGGGCGAAGTCGCGCGCGCATGGCGACCAGATCCGGGGATTCATCCTCGAAAAGAGTATGAAGGGCCTCTCGGCGCCGAAGATCGAGGGCAAGCTCTCCCTGCGCGCCTCGATCACCGGCGAGATCGTGCTCGACAATGTCGAAGCGCCGGAGAGCGCCCTTTTGCCGAACGTCGCGGGCTTAAAGGGACCGTTCGGCTGCCTTAACCGCGCCCGATACGGCATTTCCTGGGGGGCGATGGGCGCGGCCGAGGACTGCTGGTTCGCCGCCCGCCAATATGGCCTCGACCGTAAGCAGTTCGGCCGTCCGCTCGCCGCGACCCAGCTGTTCCAGAAGAAACTCGCCGACATGCAAACCAAGATCGCGCTCGGCCTTCAGGCGTCGCTGAGGGTCGGGCGGCTCATGGACGAGGGCCGGGCGGCGCCGGAGATGATCTCGCTGGTCAAGCGCTCGAATTGCGGCGACGCACTCGACATCGCCAGAGCCGCGCGCGACATGCACGGCGGCAACGGCATCCAGATCGAATACAAGGTGATGCGCCACCTTTCCAATCTCGAGACGGTCAACACCTACGAGGGCGCGCACGACATCCACGCCCTGATCCTCGGGCGGGCGCAGACCGGTCTGCAGGCGTTCTCTTGATTCGGCGCGTAAGCTCGATCGGGGAGTCCGGGCCCTCCTCCCCCACCCGGGCCGCGCTTGCGCGCGCCCGGGCGCAGGCTCTTGTGGGGGAGAATAAAGGAGGGGGGTCGAGTCCCGCCCGTCCCGTTGGCGGCGAGGCTCCGCTGTCTGCGCGACCCCCCACCCCAACCCGCCCCCACAAGGGGGGCGGGAGCGCCAGTGCCGCGCGCCCAGTCGATGTGACACATCGGCAAAGCGCGCTTGCCGGAATCCGCGTCCTCGAACTCGCGCGCGTGCTCGCCGGCCCGACGACCGGACAGACGCTCGCCGATCTCGGCGCCGACGTCATCAAGGTCGAGAGTCCGGAGGGCGACGAGACCCGCCGCTGGGGCCCGCCTTTCATCGACACCGAAGGCGAGCAGGCGGCCGCCTATTTCCACTCGTGCAATCGCGGCAAGCGCTCGATCGTGGCCGACTTCGCGACCGAGCGGGGACGCGAGATCGTGCGCCGGCTCGCCGCGCGCTCGGACGTCCTGATCGAGAACTTCAAGGTCGGCGGGCTCATGAAATTCGGCCTCGACTATGAGTCGCTCTCCCGCCTCAACTCGCGCCTCGTCTATTGCTCGGTGACCGGCTTCGGCCAGACCGGACCTTACGCGAAGCGCGCCGGCTACGATTTCCTGATCCAGGGCATGTCGGGGATCATGAGCATCACCGGCGAGCCGGACGGCTCGCCCCAGAAGGCGGGCGTGGCGATCAGCGATCTCTTCACCGGGCTCTACGGCGTCATCGCGATCGAGGCGGCGCTGATTGCGCGCGAGCGGAGCGGCAGGGGCCAGCATATCGATCTTGCGCTGTTCGACTCGATGACCACGATGCTGGCCAATCAGGCGATGAACTATCTCGCCTCGGGCAAGTCGCCCAAGCGGATGGGCAACGCCCACGTTAATCTCGCCCCTTATCAGACGCTGCCGGTCGCCGACGGCTGGCTGATTGTCGCGGTCGGCAACGACGGGCAGTTCGCCCGGCTTTGCGGCGTGCTCGGTCTCGAGTCGCTCGCCAAGGACCTGCGTTTTGCCTCCAATCCCGGCCGGGTCGTGAACCGCGTCGAGATGGAAAGCGCGCTCAAGGCGAAGACGGTTCTGTGGAAGCGCGACGACCTTCTCGCCGCATTCGAGGCTGCGGTGGTGCCCGCCGGGCCGATCAACACCATCGCCGATCTGTTCGCCGATCCGCAGTTCAAGGCGCGGGCCATGCGGATCGAGCCGCAGGGGACGTCGGGCGTCCGCAGCCCGATCCTGATGAGCGAAAGCCCGCTTAAGCTCGACCGCCGCTCGCCGAAGCTCGGCGAGCACACGGCCGAAATCCTGCGCGAGATCGGGCTTGAATAAACGAGCCCCGCGCTTGACGGCGCCGGCGCGCGGGCGGCAAATCGCTTCCAGGCGAGGGGAGGCATGAGCGCGATTCGAAATGTCTGCGTCTATTGCGGATCGAGCGCCGGCGACGATGCGCGCTTCGCCGACGCGGCGGAAGAGCTAGGACGGACGCTCGCCGCCGAGGGCGTCGGTCTCGTCTATGGCGGCGGCGGCGAAGGGCTGATGGGACGCCTGGCGCGCGCGACGCTCGCCGCCGGCGGCTACGTGACCGGCGTGATCCCGAGTTTCCTCATCCGCAAGGAGCATGCGCTGACCGCCGCTCACGAGGTGCTCGTCGTCGACAGCATGCACGAACGCAAACAGGCGATGTTCGACAGAGCCGACGCTTTCGTCGCCTTGCCGGGCGGGGTCGGGACACTGGAAGAGCTGGTCGAACAACTGACCTGGGCGCAGCTCAATCGCCACATGAAGCCGATCCTTATCGCCGACATCGGCGGTTTCTGGCGCCCTCTGCTGGCGCTGTTCGCCCATATGCGGTTCGAAGGCTTCATTCGCGAAGGCTTCGATATGCGCTATCTGGTCGCGGAAAGAATCGAGGACGTGCTGCCGATGTTGCGCGCCGCCGCCGAACGCCGGGCGGCCGAGCGCGAGCCGCAGGACGCCGTCGCTCCTCGCGACATGTGACGACGGCGCTCGCTTGCGTCGGCGTCGCGCCCAAAGCTCCGGCGTGAAACCAGGTTGAGGAGGAGATCGATGACGAAACCGATCCTCGTCGTGGCGCTCGCCGCCGCTCTCTCCGGCCTCGTCGCGACGACGGCGCTGGCCGCCGCCATGAAGGCCAATCCCAAGCCCGCGCCCAAGTCGCAAGACGACGCGAACACCGTCACGGTGATGGTGACGAACTCGCGCAAGGCCGATCTCGTCCAGCTGCAGGCGGCCGAGAGCGGCTCTGTCGCCTGGAAGAAGGTGCTGGGGCCGCTCAAGGCCGGCGCCCGCGCGACCGCCGTTCTGCCGCGCAACTTCGACTGCCGCGTCGATCTGCACGGGACCTTCGCCGACGGTCAGGCGATGGACGCGTCCGACGTCGAGGTCTGCAAGGAAAAGACGCTGAACCTCACTGAGTGAGACGTGCGTCATTCCCGCGAAAGCGGGAATCCAGCTCTATTGTCGTGTTCCTGGATGCCCGCTTGCGCGGGCATGACAGGAAACGCTCGGGATTGCGGCTACTTCTGGCCGAACAGCTCGGCGACGTATTCCCAATTGATGAGGTGATCGACCCACGCCTTGAGGTAGTCGGGCCGGCGGTTGCGATAGTCGATATAGTAGGAGTGCTCCCACACGTCGACGCCGAGGATTGGTTTTGCGCCGTGCACGAGCGGGTTCTCGCCGTTCGGCGTCTTCATCACCTGAACCTTGCCATCCTTGACCGCGAGCCATGACCAGCCCGAACCGAACTGGGTCACGCCGCCCTGAATGAAGTCCTCCTTGGCCTTGTCGATCGAGCCGAACGCGTCCTTCAGCGCCTTCTCGACTTCGCCCGGAATTTTGCTGCTGGCGTTCGGCTTCATCCACTTCCAGAAATGGATGTGGTTATAGTGCTGGCCGGCGTTGTTGAAGACGGCGGGGTTCTTGCCGAACGATCCCTTGACGATCTCCTCGAGCGGCTTGCCCTCCCACTCGGTCCCTTTCAGCGCATTGTTGCCGTTGTTGACATACGCCAGATGATGCTTGTCGTGGTGAAACTCGAGCGTTTCGGCCGACATGTAAGGCTTGAGCGCGTCATGCGGATAGGGGAGATCGGGCAGCGTGAATGCCATTGAAAAGCTCCTTGGGAGGTTAGGGCGAGATCGGAACCGTTCATTGGCCAATCGGTTCCTTCGGACGCCAATTTAGCCCTCCCCCGGCAGCGCGGCAACTGGCCGGCCGGAAGCTGGCGAGGCGCCGCACCAGCGAAGCCGCTGCTCCGAGCTTGAGCGATCCATCGCCTGACGTGTATTTGAGCCCGAACCGGCTAGGGGAATCGCAGTGCATTTTTCCGATGAACGCATGATCGTCATTCTGCTTGTCGGCATCGTCGCCGGATGGCTGATCGGCAGGATCGTGCGCGGGGCCGGTTTCGGACTTGTCGGCGATGCCGCGGTCGGGATCGTCGGAGCGCTAATCGGCGAGTGGCTCTTGCCGCGCCTCGACATCCACCTGCTAAGCGGGCTCATGGGAATGATCGCTGATGCGGCGATCGGGGCGGTTGTCCTCCTGGTTGTTCTGCGCTCGCTCGGCGCGAGCGGATGGGGCGGCGGCCGGTAAGCGAGGAGGGTCCATGTTCAAGCATATTCTGATTCCGACCGACGGCTCCGACCTGTCGCGGAAGGCGGTTCTCTACGGCGTCCAGCTCGCCAAGGCGTCGGGGGCGAAGGTGACCGGGCTGACGATCGCCGAGCCTTACCGGGTCGCCTCGATGGACGCCGTGCTGGTCTCGATCGGCGAGGACCAATACGACGAGGAGTCGCGCCGGATTTCGGAGCGGGCGTTGGAGCAGGTCAAAATGGCGGCCGAGGCCGCCGGTGTGGGGTGCGAAACGATCCGCGAGGTCAACGACCAGCCCTATCGCGCCATCATTGACGCAGCCCATGCGCTCGGCTGCGATCTGATCGTGATGGCTTCACATGGGCGCCGCGGCATCTCGGCCCTGCTGCTCGGCAGCGAAACGGTCAAGGTTCTGACCCATTCGACCATTCCGGTGCTGGTCTACCGCTGACCGCCGTTTCGGTTCACTCGGCGAGCGTCAGGGCGACGCCACCCGCGCTGAGCGTGCGTCCCGCCGCCGCCGCGTCCTCGACCCGGTCCAGTCTGAGAAGCCCGAGCGCCTCGCGCCCCGACGATGACCCGAGCGTCCCGACCGCGAGCTCGCGGTCCATCACCGGCGCGCCCGGGTCGGGCGGCGGCCCGGCGAGCTTGACCCGGACAATTCGCTTGCGCGCCGTCCCGCGGTGCTTCATCCGCGACACGACCTCCTGGCCGACATAGCAGCCTTTGTCGAAGTCAACGCCGTTGAGGAGGTCGAGGTTGACGTCATGCGGGAAGGCGTCGCCATAGGCGAAATCGACGCCGCCCTTCGGCGTGGCGGCGCCGATGCGCAACGCCTCATACTCGGCCGCGTGCTCCGACCCCACTGCGTCCGCCGCCGCCCGCGGCAGGATCGCCCGCCACCCGAGCCGCGGATCGCGCGGATCGGCGTAACGAATCCCGCCCTCGATCGCCCCCGGCTCGCCGCCCCAGAACGCGACGACCGCGCGTGTCGCACTCTCGTCGGCGATCGCCACCTTCGCCCGCAGCTTGTAGAACCCAAGCCGTTTGGCGAGGTCGGCCGCCTGCCCGGCGCTACAATCGATGAGAAAAACCGGCCCGCCGGCGTCCGGCGCGCGCACGACGATCATGTCGAACAGGATCTTGCCCTGCGGCGTAAGCAGCGCCGCATAGCGCGCTGCTCCGGGCGCGAGCTTCTCGACGTCGTTGGTCAAAAGACCCTGCAGAAAGCCGGCGGCATCCTCGCCGCTGACCGAAACGACGCCGCGATCGGCGAGAAAAGCGGCTTTTCTGCTCATGGCCTTCCCTCCGGTCGCGCTTGCAAGGACGGACACTGTCAAATAGGCCGCTTTCGCGCCGCTGCAAGAAAGGAAGTGAGACCATGCCGCCGGGCTTCGATTGCGTCCTGGTGAACGGGACCGTGGTCAACCACGACGGGATCGGCGTTCGCGACCTCGGTGTCCGCGACGGGCGCGTCGCCGCCATCGGCGATTTGGGCGCGGCCGCGGCGGAGACGCGCATCGACTGCCGCGGCCTCCACATCCTTCCGGGGGTGATCGATTCGCAGGTCCATTTTCGTGAGCCGGGACTCGTCCACAAGGAAGACCTCGAGAGCGGCTCGCGCGCGGCCGTGCTTGGCGGCGTGACCTCCGTGTTCGAAATGCCCAACACCGATCCGACCACGACCACCGCCGACGCGCTCGCCGACAAGCTCGCCCGGGCGAAGGGCCGGATGCACTGTGACTTCGCCTTCTGGGTCGGCGGCGCGCACGACAACGTCGACGACCTGCCCGAGCTTGAGCGGCTGCCCGGGGCGGCCGGAATCAAGGTGTTCATGGGCTCTTCGACCGGGCGTCTGCTGGTCGCCGACGACGCCGGAGTGCTGGCGATCCTCAAACAGATCCGCCGCCGCGCCGCCTTTCACAGCGAGGACGAGCCGCGGCTCAACGAGCGCAAACCGTTGCGTGTCGCCGGCGACCCGTCCTCGCATCCGGTCTGGCGCGACGAAATCGCGGCGCTGCGCTCGACCGAGCGCCTCATCCGCCTCGCGCGCGAGGCGCGGGCGCAGGTGCATGTCCTGCACATTTCGACCCGAGAGGAAATGGAGTTTCTGGCCGGCGCCAAGGACGTCGCGAGCTGCGAGGCGACGCCGCATCACCTGACCCTGAGCGCCGAGGACTATCCGCGGTTGGGGACAAAGATGCAGATGAATCCGCCGGTGCGCAGCCCGGATCATCGCGAGGCGATCTGGCGCGGCCTTCGGGCGGGTGTGGTCGACGTCCTCGGTTCTGACCATGCGCCCCATACGCCGGAGGAGAAGGCCAGACCCTATCCGGAAAGCCCGTCGGGGATGACCGGCGTCCAGACGCTGGTTCCGATCATGCTCGACCATGTCAACGCGGGACGGCTCAGCCTCGAGCGGTTCGTCGATCTGACCAGCGCCGGGCCCCAGCGCCTGTTCGGGATTGTCGGCAAGGGCCGCATCGCCGCTGGCTACGACGCCGACTTCACCATCGTCGATCTCAAGCGCCGTGAGACGATCCGAGATTCCTGGATCGCCTCGCGCTCGCGCTGGACCCCTTACGACGGGAGAAGCGTGACCGGCTGGCCGGTCGGGACGTTCGTGCGCGGCCGCCGGGTGATGTGGGACGGCCAACTGATTGCGCCGCCAATGGGCGAGGCGGTGCGGTTCTGGGGGTGAGCGCTATCCCCCCATCACCTGCATGGTCAGCCACTGCGCAGCCAGCGCGGGCTTGTGCGCGCCTTCGATCTCGATGCTCAGCTCGTAAGTCAGAAGCCATTCACGCGCCGTGCGCGCCGTCGCGGCCTGCAGGGTGAAATGGCCGCGCACCCGGCTGCCCGAGCGGACGGGGTGGAGAAAGCGGACGCGGTCGAAGCCGTAGTTCACGCCATGCACGGCGCCCTCGAGTTTCGGCAGCACGCTGTAGGCCATGGTCGAAAGCAGCGAGAGGGTGAGGAAGCCGTGCGCGATCGTGCCGCCGAATCCGGCCGCGTCCGCGCGTTCCGGATCGACATGGATGAACTGCTCGTCCTCAGTCACCTTGGCGAAGGCGTCGATGCGCGCCTGATCGACAGTGAGCCAGCGCGAGGCGAAGCTCCGCCCGACCATGGCTTGAAGCTCGGCGACCGGAACCTTCTTGACGTCCGCCCAGTCGCCCATCACTTCTCTCCGAACATCGCGGGCGGCGCGGTGACGCCGACCCCGCCGTCGACTGGCAGAATCGCCCCGGTCGTGTAGGCGCCGCCGCGGCCGGTCAGGAAAAGGATCGCGCCCGCAATGTCGTCGGGCCGGCCGACTCGGCCCATGGGCACCGCTCTCGCGCCGCGCGCGAGGCCCTCGTCGCTGCCGAGCGCGAAGCGGTTCATGTTGGTCGGGAACGGCCCCGGCGCCAGCGCATTGACGGTGATCTGCTTCGGAGCAAATTCCGCGGCGAGGATCCGGGTCAATTGATGCACCGCAGCCTTCGACGCTGAATAGGCCCAATTGTATTCGGATTGGGTCACTGTCCCCATGACCGAACCCATGTTGACGACGGTCGAGGGCCGCTCGACGCTCGCCGAGGCCGCGAGCATGGGCGCGAGGTCGCGGGTGAGCGAGAACAGGCCCGCGACATTGACGCTCATCACCCGCTCCCAGGCCTTCCACGGATAGGTCTCGAACCGCTCGCCCCATCCCGCGCCCGCATTGTTGATCAGGATATGGAGCGCGTCCGTGCGCTTTCGGATCTCCGCGGCGAGCGCCTTGACGCCCGCTTCGTCGGCGACCGTGCCGCCGAAGCCCTCGCAGGGTCCGATCGCGGAAAGCTCACGCGCCGCCTGTTCGCAAGCCCCGGCCTTGCGCGAGGCGATCAGGACCCGGGCGCCTGCGCCAAGCAGCGCCTCGGCGCAGATCCGGCCGAGGCCGGTCGCCCCGCCGGTCACAAGCGCGGTGCGGCCGCGCACGGAAAAAAGATCGGATGGGGTCAACACGGCTCCTTTGGCGGGTCGCGATTTGCTAAAAGACCATAGCAATTCCGCGGCGACGGCCAAACTGCCGCCGCGGAGGCGGCCGGTTCGGGCGCGCGGCGGCCGCGCCGCTCGTCTTTACTGTCGAGGGAGAGCGATCGATGGCTGAAGAAAGGCCGCTGCGCTTCGTCGTCATGGTTGGGAGCCTGCGCAAGGGCTCGTTCAACGCCGCGATCGCCCGCGCTCTTCCAGCGCTCGCGCCCGAAGACGTGACGATCTCGACCCTCCCCTCGGTCGGCGAATTTCCGCACTACGACGCCGACGTCCAGGCCGAGGGCGTTCCGCCTGTGGTGACGCGCGCGGCGGAGGCCATTCGCGCCGCCGACGGCGTGATCATCGTAACGCCGGAGTACAACCACACCATTCCCGGCGTCCTGAAAAACGCTATCGACTGGATCTCCCGCCTGCCCCATCAGCCGTTCGCCGCCAAGCCGGTTGCGCTTGAGACCGCTTCGCAGGGCCTCTGGGGCGGCTTGCGGGCGCAGCTCGCCTTGCGGCAGATGTTCGTCTATCTCGACGGCCGGGTCCTGAGTAAGCCCGAGGTCATCATTCCCCAGGTCCAGACCAAGGTGGACGCCGCGACCGGCGAGTTGACCGATCCGGCCACCCGCGGCTTCATCACCGACCAGCTCACGGCCTTCGCCGCCTTCGTACGGCGTTGACGCCGGATCGGGCGCCGCCCACATTGGCGGGCGCCACGGAGTCTGCGCCGCATGAAGGTCTCGCTGGTCCAGATGAATTCGATCGCCGACAAGGCCGCCAACGTCGCCGCGGCCGAGGCGCTGATCGAGCGCGCGGTCGCCGAGGAGAGCCCGGACTGGGTATTGCTGCCGGAACAGTTCGACTGGGCGGGCGGCTCGCGGGCCGAGAAGCTCGCCAACGCCGAGCGCATGCCCGGCGGGCCGGCCTATGCGATGGCGCGGGCGCAGGCGGTCAAGCATCGCATTTTCGTCCACGCCGGCTCAATCATGGAGAGGATCGACGGCGAGGACCGCTACCACAACACCACCGTCGTCTTTAATCGCGAGGGCGGGGAGATCGCCCGCTACCGCAAGATCCACCTGTTCGACGTGACCACTCCGGACGGGACCGCCTACAAGGAAAGCGCGACGGTGAAGGCCGGCGAGAAGGTGGTCACCTACGACTGCGAGGGCGTCACGGTCGGCTGCTCGATCTGCTACGACCTGCGTTTTCCCGACCTGTTCCAGGCGCTGGCCGAGAAGGGCGCCGAGATGATCGCCATGCCGGCCGCCTTCACAATGCAGACCGGCAAGGATCATTGGGAGGTGCTGTTGCGCGCCCGCGCGATCGAGACCGAGGCGTATATCTGCGCCAGCGCCCAGACCGGCTCGTTCACCGTCGGCAACGAGAGCCGCCAGACTTATGGCCATTCGCTGGTCGCAGACCCCTGGGGCCATGTGATCGCCAAGGCGTCCGACGGCGTCGGGGTGATCTCCGCCCGGATCGACCCGGCGCGGGTCAAGAAAGTCAGGGCGATGATCCCGGTCTCCGAGCACAAGGTTAAGATCGCCCGCGCCTAGGCTGCAAAAGCCGCAGCGAACCGCAAAAAAATGGGGCGCCCCGGTTTTATTATGCTTTTCGCCCCGATTGGCGCGCGCCATTAGTGGCCCGGAAACCCTTGAGACACATCCATCGGACCCATCATTCATGGCCGACGACGAACTCGACCTCAACACCCTGGCCGACGACGAGCTCGTCGAGCAGATGCATGACGACCTCTACGACGGCCTTAAAGAGGAGGTGTTCGCATCCTGCTCGACCGCGGCTGGGCGCCTTACAAGGTCCTGACCGAGGCGCTGGTCGAGGGCATGCGCATCGTCGGCATCGACTTTCGCGACGGCATCCTGTTCGTCCCGGAAGTCCTGATGTCCGCCAATGCGATGAAGGCGGGCATGGCGATCCTGCGGCCACTGCTCGCGGCGACCGGCGCGCCGAAAATGGGCAAGATGGTGATCGGCACCGTCAAAGGCGACATCCACGACATCGGCAAGAACCTCGTGTGCATGATGATGGAGGGCGCCGGCTTCGAGGTCATCGACCTCGGCATCAACAACAGCGTCGACAAATACCTCGAGGCGCTCGAAAAGCACCAGCCGGAAATCCTCGGCATGTCAGCGCTGCTGACCACCACCATGCCGTATATGAAGGTTGTGATCGACACGCTGAAGGAGAAGGGGATCCGCAACGACCACATCGTGCTGGTCGGCGGCGCGCCGCTCAACGAGACCTTCGCCGAGGCGATCGGCGCCGACGCCTATTGCCGCGACGCAGCGATCGCGGTCGAGACCGCGAAGGCTCTTCTCGCGCGCCGGCAGGGGACTTTGCAGGCCCGGGAGAGCGTGTGATTCGAACTGCCGTGACCCCCGCGCCCGGAATCGGGAGGGTGTCGTCCGCGCAAGCGGGGGCTGAGGGCGCGGCCTCCGGAAGATCCGGGTCCCCGCCAACGCCGCGACGTGGGGCACGCTGAGCGCGCATCTCCCGACGACATCAACGCCGAGGCGGAGTTCCGGGGCGCGAGGCGCGCCGGGTGCAAGATTCTCGTCATCGCCTGCGGCGCGCTCGCCCGCGAAGTGTTGGCGCTAAACCTCGATCACATCGACGTCGTCTGCCTGCCGGCGCAATTGCACAACCGCCCCGAGCGCATCCCGGCGGCGATGCGCGCCAAGATCCGCGCCAACCGCGCCGCCTACGACGAGATCCTCTGCTTGTACGGCGATTGCGGCACCGGCGGCGAGCTCGACCGGGTGCTCGAGGAGGAGGGCGTGCGCCGGATCGAGGGCGCGCATTGCTACGCCTTCTATGCGGGCGAGGACGCCTTCGCCCGGCTCGCCGAGGAGGAGCCGGGCACCTTCTACCTGACCGATTTTCTCGCCCGCCATTTCGATGCGCTTGTCATCCGCGGGCTCGGGCTCGACCGCTTCCCGCAATTGCGCGACGACTATTTCGCCAACTACCGCCGCGTCGTCCATCTCGCTCAGTTCGACGATCCCGACCTGACGGCGAAGGGCCGCGCGGCGGCGGCAAGGCTCGGTCTCGCCTACGAGCGCCGCTTCACCGGGCTAGACGGCCTGCGCGCCTTCCTCGATCGCGAGACAAACCCGAAAGCAGAGCCATGGCCAGCCTGACCGTCATCTACTGGCGCGACATTCCGAGCCAGGTCATCGTCAAGGCCGGACGGTCTTCGGCCAAGCGGGAATTGTCGGAGCGCTTCATCCGCGCCATCGACGTCGCTGCGATGCACGCCGGCGCCAAAAGCGACGACGCCTATCTGGCCGAATGGCGGCGCGGCGAGCCGACCACGTGCGGCGACGATCTGGAGGCGGAAGCGGCCGCCGCCGCCGAGCGCCTCGAGCGCGAGTACGACACCCATCGTCTCGCGGTCCTCGCCAAGCACGATGGGCGCGAAGGCCCGCCTTGACCGCGCTCACGCCGTCCGCGTTCGAGCCGCGCGGAAAATGGCCGCCGCCGCGGCGCAATCCATGGATGCGGGCCTGGGCCGTCCGCCATTCCGGACTGATGGAGCGCCTCTATAAGGGCTTCGAGGGGATGGTCGCCCGCGCCGCGCCGATGCTCGCGCGCATCGGTTTTGACCGCCTCGAGCGTCCGGCGGCGGCGGTCGAGTCCGCCGTCAAGGGGTTCCTGTTCGATTGCCGGATGTGCGGCGACTGCGTGCTGTCGAAGACCGGCATGTCATGTCCAATGAACTGCCCGAAGGGCCTGCGCAACGGCCCATGCGGCGGCGTCAGGGCCAACGGCAATTGCGAAGTCTATCCCCACATGCGCTGCGTCTGGGCCGCGGCCTACGAGGGCAGCCTCGGCATGCGCGAAGGCGCCGCGATCGGCGAGATTCTGCCGCCGCTCAACCATGCGCTCAAAGGCTCTTCGGCGTGGCTCAGGCTCGCGCGCGAGAAAGCCGGACTGCACGGATGATCGCCGCTGCGGACCCGCATCCGCACGACATCGGCGCCGACCCCTCGGCGCCGCTGGTCGACCTCCCTGGCCATTCGTCGCGCGGCCGGCTCGAGCGGGTGCTCCGGCGCGGCGAGTTCGCTGTCACGGCCGAGCTCAGCCCGCCAGACTCTGCCGATGTCGGAGAGGTCGAGGCGCGGGCGCGCAATTTCGAGGGCTGGGTCGACGGCATCAACGCCACCGATGGATCGGGCGCCCATTGTCACATGTCGAGCGTCGCCGTCTGCGCCATCCTGACCCGAATCGGCTATTCGCCGGTGATGCAGATTTCCTGCCGCGACTATAACCGCATCGCCATGCAGGGGAACGTGCTGGGCGCCGCGGCGCTTGGCGTCGGCAATGTGCTCTGCCTCACCGGCGACGGCGTGCAATGCGGCGACCATCCGGAGGCCAAGCCGGTTTTCGATCTGGATTCGGTCTCGCTGCTGTCGATCATCCGCGCCATGCGCGACGAGGGCCGGTTCATGTCGGGACGGAAACTGACCTCGCCCCCGCGCGTCTTTCTCGGTGCGGTCGAGAACCCGTTTGCGCCGCCCTACGATTTTCGCGTCACGCGGCTCGCGAAAAAGATCGCCGCCGGCGCGCAATTCGTGCAGACCCAATATTGCTTCGACCTGGAGATGCTAAAGACCTTCATGGCGAGAGCGCGGGACATGGGCCTCGACGAGCGCTGTTTCATTCTGGTCGGAGTCGGTCCGCTGGCCTCCGCCCGTGCCGCGCGCTGGATGCGCGGCGCCGTCGCCGGAGTCCATATTCCCGACAAGGTCATCGCCCGGCTGGAACGCGCCGCCGATGAGCGGGCGGAGGGCAAGCGCATCTGCATCGAGATGATTGAGGCCCTGCGCGAGGAGCCGGGCGTCGCCGGCGTCCACGTGATGGCCTATCGGCAGGAGCAGAAGGTCGCCGAGATCGTCCACGAATCAGGCGTGTTGCGGGGCCGCGCGCCCTGGCGGCGCGATTTCATCCCCAAGATGCAGCCGGTCGAAAGCCTGGAGGGGTGATGCAGGACAAGTTGCTGCGCCGTTGCGGTCTCGCCGGCCCCTTCTCCCCTCGCGGGAGAAGGTGGACGCGCCAAAGGCGCGGCCGGATGAGGGGTTGGCGCCGCGATGCGCGCGCCGAAGACGCGCGGACGCTGTCCCCTCACCCCCAGCCCCTCTCCCGCAAGGGGCGAGGGGATGCGCGCGTCGATTTCGCTACCCCCACAATCGGACCTCCATTCA
>Ga0335076_10002787_pt1 | contig 17428 bp, 15 predicted proteins | sample Lox_Sample_25_FD_206717 | JGI IMG/M metagenome (GOLD analysis project Ga0335076, IMG submission 206717) | Soil microbial communities from Loxahatchee National Wildlife Refuge, Florida, United States - Lox_Sample_2.5 | ecosystem: Environmental > Terrestrial > Soil > Wetlands | place: USA... | reverse complement strand
GACAGGCCAGAAGACGACGTAATCGTGATCTTCTGGTCCTTCTGCGTGGCCGTGTCTTTTGCGGTGACGTTCAGAATGCCATTGGCGTCGATGTCGAACGTCACTTCGATCTGCGGAACGCCCCGCGGTGCCGGTGGAATTCCGGTCAAGTGAAACTTGCCCAGAGTCCGGTTCTGCGCCGCCATCGGACGCTCGCCCTGCAGCACGTGCACTTCGACCGAGGTCTGGCTGTCGGCCGCCGTCGAGAACGTTTCCGTCTTCTTGGTTGGAATCGTCGTGTTGCGCGGGATCATCGGCGTGGAAACGCCGCCCAGGGTCTCGATCGACAGCGTCAAGGGCGTGACGTCGAGCAAGAGCAGGTCTTTCACTTCGCCCTTGAGCACGCCACCCTGGATGGCCGCACCTACCGCGACGACTTCGTCCGGGTTCACGCCTTTGTGGCCTTCGCGCCCGAACAGCTCTTTTACAAGCTGCTGAATGCGGGGCATGCGGGTCTGTCCACCAACCAGCACGACTTCGTTGATCTTTGACGCATCCAGCCCTGCATCCTTCATGCATTGTTTGCACGGGCCGACGGATTTCTGAATGATGTCTTCGATCATCGATTCCAGCTTGGCGCGGGTCAGCTTCTTGACCAGGTGCTTCGGGCCGCTGGCATCTGCGGTGATGAACGGCAGATTGATTTCGGTCTCCATGGTGGTGGAGAGCTCGATCTTGGCGCGCTCGGCTGCATCACGCAGCCGCTGCAGGGCCATCTCGTTGCCCTTGCCACGCAGGTCGAGGCCTTCATCTTTCTTGAATTCGTCAATCAACCAGTCAACCAGGCGTTGGTCGATGTTGTCGCCGCCAAGGTGCGTATCGCCATTGGTGGCTTTCACCTCAATCACGCCTTCGCCGACTTCGAGAATCGAAATATCGAACGTGCCGCCGCCAAAGTCGTAGACGGCGATGGTCTCGTCCTTGCCCTTATCGAGACCGTAGGCAAGCGCGGCTGCCGTAGGCTCGTTGATGATGCGCTTCACTTCGAGGCCGGCGATCTGACCGGCATCCTTGGTAGCTTGGCGCTGCGCGTCGTTGAAGTACGCGGGCACGGTGATCACGGCTTCCGTGACCTTCTCGCCGAGATAATCTTCGGCGGCTTTCTTGAGCTTCTGCAGAATCAAAGCCGAGATCTGTGGCGGGGTGTATTCCTTGCCCTGCGCCAGAACAGCGACGTGATCGCCCTGACGGACGACCTTGTAAGGCACCATCTTGATCTCTTCGCCGACTTCGTCGTAACGGCGTCCCATGAACCGCTTAATCGAATAAACCGTGTTCTCGGGATTGGTGATCGCTTGCCGCTTGGCGACCTGTCCAACCAGGCGCTCGCCGGTCTTGGTGAAGCCGACGACCGAGGGGGTAGTGCGCCCTCCTTCTTCATTGGCGATGACCTTGGGCTCTCCACCTTCCATCACGGCTACGCAGGAGTTGGTGGTCCCGAGGTCAATACCGATAATCTTTGACATAAAACTGTCCTCCTAAAACTGATAAGTCCTTTTGAATCAATCTATAATGATTGCGCTAAGCGTCATGCTAAAGCTTGAGTGAATCGTTGTCAATGTTTAGATGTCGAACGGGCACAAGAGGATGCGCCGGATTTTGCGATTTCCGAGGGCTTGCCCCAACGGCCGGGAATGGCCGAGTCAGCGTGCCTGGCAGGCAGCCTTGAAATCGGAGTACGAACCTGGGACAAGAGTCACCGATGTGATGTCGCCGGGGTAGGGATGGTTCCGATTGGGGGTGCTGTCCACCGTTCCATCCGAATTGAAGTTGCGGGAGATACTGCCGTGGTCGTCGGCAACGATATTCGGATTGTGCCACTGCCCTCGAATCTCGATCGACGGCCGACTATCCGTCGGGCCGCTAAACATGCGGAAGATGGGATAGTGCGTCATTCCCAGGGTTATCTTTTCACCGTCGGTGTTGACGCTGAGTCCGCGGCGCATACCGCCGGTAAGGTGCATGCGAAAGATCTCTCCACGAGGCGAACACAAATAGCCGTTGCCGCCCAGCGAAGTCCCGGAGATTCCGGTTGCGTAGCGGTTAGGCCGAGGGCCGATATCGACGTACACGACATACTTCCCGCTTTTCGCCTGCAGCGTTCCCCACCCGGACCACATAGCCAGCAGATGGAAACTGCCGCCCATGAAAAACGCCCAGGGGGCGAATAAGGCGGTGACGGCTCCAATCGCCAGCGCACCTAGTAAGAGTGCGAGAACCGAGCTTGTAATGCAGCCCAAACATCCCGTCCGGCGCTTACGCGACGCCCGAACCGAGTTGAGCATTTCTCTCTGTGATGGATCCATGTGCTGGCGACGGGAACCAATCCGCCCCAATCAATGCGAGATCGGCGGACTCTTGCGCTCATCGTTCACTTTGTAACCGGCCGGGAGCTCAAATAGGTGGGCCTCCGGCTCTGACGGATTCAGCTCAGTAATCGTAAAGGTCTGCTTCCCGAAGAAAGGGCTGGAGCGGATGGAAAGCAGGTTAAGCCCCAGCTGATCGGAATGCCAGTATTCGCTCATGCTGGTGAGGGGCTGGTCGTTGCCCATTTCTCCTGAATTGATAATGCTGGTCTCACGGACGCCGACCGTATCGACTCCAACGATATTTCTGCTTCCCAGGTCTTCCCAGGTGGCGCTTCCTTGTTCTCCCGTCCGGGACGAGCTTTTGTGCAGCTTCGCCGCGGCCAGATCGCTGGTTGGATCGTAGACCAGCAGATCGCAGATGTGCCTTTGCGGGCTGCAGTTATACAGCGTGCGCTCTTTAGGATCGATGATCTGAATCCAGTTCATCTTCGACTGGACCTTCGAGTTTTTGGGCACCAGGAACCAGCGCTCTTCATAGATGCGGCCGCGCCCATCTCGCGCGATATGGCGCTCGTTGACGAAGGTCATGGAGGCGCCATCGGCGGTGTACTTCACCGCTTCCGTATCGAGCGTCGCGTAGAACGGCGCATTCGGAATGGGGGGAATGACGATGCTCTCGAGTACCTCGCGAACGCCGCCATCCTGCGATGGCATCCGTCGCTGCGGGGGAGTCATGGTCAGTTGTTGTCGCTGTTGCGGCGGCGGTTCTTCCACCTGTGCCACGCACGCCACAGTAGTGAGCCCGAGAATCCCCGCGATCAGAATCCGCATAGGAAATACCCCCCGGTGCAAGCATGTTAGGACGAAGCGGTCAGGCGGTCAATCAGCAGATCTCCCGGTCATTCCATCTCAACTTTCCACAGCGGCTGTCCGCCCAGCGAGTGGTAGAAGCCCCAACCGGCAATGGCCAGCACAGTGAGCAACGCCATGATTGAGGTCGGCATATACCAGGTGGAAAGATCGGCGGAGAAGGGCAAACTCGCCACAGTATTGATGGTGAAAATCGCTACGACCAAGGGAATGAGTCCAAAACGGATGACGATGATTACGGCGATGGAATACACCAGAATCTGTGCCGGCAACTCAATGTGCCAATACGTGCTTGAAATACCCCTCGGCACAGCAAAGATCGCCACAAAGACGATGGCGGCGATCCATTCTTTTCGCAGCAGAGCCCGAAGGCCCAGCAGCAACAGGAAAAAGAGCAAAGTGGTTTGGATTGATTGCGGCCATTGGCGGAGCCATGAGCCCAGCGCCACTCGCCCTCCAATGAGCACATCCGTTGAGCCCGCGCCGGGGGACGCTCCCAAATGCATTAGTGGAATGGAACGGATCCAGAAGACGAGAATCCACACAACGCCCAGCGCTACCCCGATCAAGATGTCGCGCCCCACCACGGGATCGCGCCAGCCGCCGGCGAGGAGCCGGCTCCAGGAGATGATTGTCGTTGGCCACTGTCGGCGGACCCAGGGTTCGACCGCCATATAGAGCAGCCACATGGCGCCCGCGAGGAACAGAGATGTGCTGATCGCGATGATGGTCAGGAAGATCGTATCCCCGACGCTCGGCAGATGTGCGTGGCAGAAGAAAATCCCCATTTCCAGGCAGAACATCACGATCGCCAGCCGCAGAGCGCCCTTGCGATCTCCACGCCCGTGGCGGTAATTGCGCCGGGCGAGAAAGCCTGCCCCGCTCAGTCCCCCGATAGTCAATAGGATCTGGATAACAACACTAAGCTTCTGGCCGATCGATTTGCCTCCTTGATCGACGATGCGATCAGGCTTGGTCCAGTCACTGATCAGTGAAAAGAAAACGGGCTTCCCCAGAAACGATGCTGCTTCCACCCTCAGAGGACGATTCGTGCCGGGCCACATCCCAGTCCACGCGGCGCGAGCATCGGAAGCGGCCAAAGAGTTCCATTGCGGTATGGCAGGCTGAAACTTCGCCGGATCCAGCTCAGCGGCATTAAAGAGGATATTCCAGTCATATGGTGCGGCCGCCTGGGCGGCAGCGCCGCTGCTATCAACCTTCTGTCGCGGGATTGCCTGGAAGTAGAGCAGTCGCCCTTTCGGGTCGATCTCCAGGTTGATCATTCCCGATAAAACCGGCTGCGGATCACGCTCACCGACAATTCCTGGAGTGAGCAGACTGTCGTGAAAATCGTCGGCCATCAGATCGTCGGGGCTCTGTCGATACCACATATGCAGCATCGTGGGGCGGCCCGCAAAAATCGTGTTCCAATCCGGCCGAGGCTTGTCATTTTTCTCTACGGCATCCTGAAAGTCGCTGTCCGAGTCTATGTCGTACGCGCTATCGGCGGGACGGCCTTCATATCCCAGCCGCGCGATGATCTCGCGGGATTTTTGAACCAGGACCTCGGGCGTGAGTTCCAGCCCCATTTTCTCGTAAGAGTTGTAATGGACGGAATAGCCGATCACGAATGCAAGGCTAAGCAGAATTCCGGCCAGAATCGTGATGGCCACGCGAGGTCGAAGGCCTTCGGTTTCTCCGGCCGCGGCCACCATCTGAGGCGAAGGCGTTTCGCCGGCTGCAAGCGCCGCGGCCAGCGGATCGCCACCGGGCAGCCCGCCCGCGACTGCCAATGCGCTGGCTGGGCGCGCATTGGGTTGTTCTTCGAGACAGCGCAGAATGACTTTTTCGACCAGCGGATCGAGATCCTTCACAACAGAAGACGGCCGGCTCGGAGTTCGATCGCCATGCCCCTGCAGGATCCCGGCAGGCTTCTCGGCGAAGGCGCGCTTTCCCGTGAATACTTCATACAGCACGAGACCCAGCGCATAGATGTCGCTGCGCGTGGTGACTTCCTTCCCGGCAATCTGTTCGGGCGACATGTAGGCAGGAGTGCCGCTGCGCACTTCCGGTCCGCGAATGTCATCCGCAATTCCGGCCAGCCCGAAATCCATAATGACGGCTTGGCCCCGGCCATCGAGCATGATGTTGGCGGGTTTGAGATCGCGGTGCAGAACGCCTTTGCCGTGAGCGGCGGCGAGCCCGGCGCAAATCTGACGGGCGATTTCGACCGCCTTGTCCTCTGGAAGGCGCCCGATCCGGCGCAGCAACGAAGCCAGATCTTCGCCGTCGACATACTCCATCGTGTAGAAAGTCTGGCCATCCACATCGCCAACGTCATACACGCGGCACACGTTCGGGTGAGAGACCTTGCGGGCGATGCGAACCTCGTTGCGGAATCGTTCCAGCAGACCTTCGTCGCCAGTGGCCTGGTCGGGGAGAAATTTCAGAGCCACAGCCTGTCCGAGCGTCAGATCGTCGGCGCGGTAAACTTCGCCCATGCCGCCTTTTCCGAGCAGGGCGATAATGCGATAGCGCCCCGCGATCAGGCGCCCGGGAAGGAAGCGTCCTTCACTCAGCAGGTATTCCGCCGCCGCGGAAGAACGCGAGGATCGGGACGACTGAGAGGATGGGGGACGAGATGGCCGTGGCGATGGCGAAGGCATATCAATCGTCGCCATATCGTCGGAGACAGCAACTGGCACACCACAGGAAGAGCAGAAGCGGACGTCAGTGGGAAGATCCGCGCCGCAGGAGAAGCACTTGGACATCATGAGACCCCGCTACAGCATACCGCAGACGCGAGCCTGAAGGCCGCATCTCGCTGCGGCCGCGAGTTTTGAAGCCTTGACCTCTGCGGGTTGCGCCTCTCTGTATTACCATTCAGCCAATGACCTCACGCTTTGGCGCCTGGATGCGCGATCCTCTGGTTCTTCTGTGCCTGACTGCCGGACTTCTTGCCTTCGCGGTTCAGTCGGGCGAACTGGGAACGGCAGATACAACGTTCCGATTACAGACCACGCACTGGCTTTGGACCGGTTCGCCGCAGGTCCATGACGATGACTATCCCGATTTCGGTTTGCATGGCCGCGGCGGAAAACTGTGGAGCTGGTACGGCATTGGCCAGTCGTTGCTGATGCTGCCTAGCGACCTGGTCGCGACCTGGATTTCGCATTGGCATGTGTTTGACGACTACGAAGAAGACCCCGCCGTGCGCAGCATCATCGTGACCTATACCACGAGCATTCTTGTGACGATGCTGACGGCGTGGATCGGCTACCGCTTCCTCCGGCAACTGCGATTCAGCGTAAAGGAGGCGGTCGCCGGCGTTCTTGGCCTGCTGTTTTGCACCACGCATCTGCACTACACGCAGAACATGCAGGAAAACAACTACATCATACTGCTCACGCTGATTGGATTCTCTTATCACTTCGAGTGGGTCGAGACTGGCAAACTGCGCCCGCTGTGGATCGGCTCAATCGCGCTCGGGCTGAATCTGCTTACGCGCGTGACCGCGGCGCTTGATTTGATAACCGTGGGTTTATTTGTTTTGCTCGTGCTTTGGCTGGATCGCGCCCGCCGCGCTGATTTTTGGCCGCGACTTCTGGCGTACTGCAAAGTCGCGGCCCCGGTTTATTTGTGTTTTGCCTTCATCGAGCGCTGGTACAGCTATTACCGCTTTGGATCGTGGACCCAGACCTACATTCCAATTTTTGCCCGGGAATACCGCATGCATGATCCGCGAGTCCCTGCAAATTTCCCCTGGAGCACGCCGTTTCATGAAGGAGTCTTCGGTGCGCTGTTCACTGCGGAGAAATCAATCTTCCTCTTCGATCCCTTACTGATCCTGTGCCTGATTCTGTTGATCCGTTTGTGGAAGAAAATGAGCAATGAGGTGCGGGTCTACGCCATCACATCGCTGCTGATGCTGTTGGCATACATCAGTCTCTACGCGCGCTACACATTTTGGGCCGGAGATCACGCCTGGGGTGACCGCTACGTCTCGACTGCAGTTCAGATGGTTGCGCTCCTTTCGGTGCCGCTGCTTTTGCAGCATTGGCGTGACTTTGGCCGCGCGATGCGGGACACCGCAATTGTGCTAATCGCCGCCAGCCTGTTGATCCAGATCGCGTCCGTCTGCTTCTGGCTTCCGCTCGAGATTTATCAGGAAGAATCCTTCGGGCACCCGACGTTTGTCATCGCGCTACGGTTTAAGAATATTGTGGCGTTTGCCCTGGGAAAAATGGATGCGTGGGGCTTGAACACGCCGGCAATGAATGAGGATCCCTGGGATCACGTGCACGTCACGACCTGGAACTTCCTGCCATTCGTGCTAAGACGCGTCGGAGCGGCTCCGCGCTGGGTGGTGGACACCGCATTCGTATTCTGGGTCGCGTCGATTGCTGCGCTGGGCGCCGTGATGATCCGCTTGCGAAGGGTCCTGAAAGCCCTTCCCGCCTCGGGATAGTACGCCCAGTATGGTAGAATGGTAGAAGCTATTGGTAGAATGGTAGAGCCATGAGCCTGAACATTAAAAACGAGGAAACTCACCGCATGGCGCAGGAACTCGCTCGTCTGACGGGCGAAAACATGACCGTCGCCGTGAGCGAGGCCATTCGGGAAAGGCTGGAGCGCGTTCGCGGGAAGTCGAAAGAGGAGTTAGCCGACAGACTTCTGAAGATCGGCAAACAGTGCGCCCAGCGCCTTAAAGAGCCTTACAAATCGATGGACATCGATGAACTGCTTTACGACGAAAAAGGACTCCCGAAATGATTGTGGACTCATCAGCGATCGTCGCGGTGTTGCGTGCCGAGCCCGACGCTGCAGACTTCACACGGGCGATCGCGTCGGCGGGGCGGTGCCTTGTTTCTGCTGTGAACTTCGTGGAAGCAGCCGTGGTGATTGACAGTGGAAAAGATGCGATCGCCAGTCGGCGTTTCGACGATTTTTTTCGTGAATCGCGTATCCAGGTCGAAGCTGTTACCGCCAGGCAAGCTGAAATTGCCCGTGCCGCCTACCGCGACTTCGGCAAGGGGCGCCATAGAGCCGGCTTGAATTTTGGAGATTGTTTCGCCTACGCCCTGGCGAAAGAGATGGACGAACCACTGCTTTTCAAAGGGCGAGACTTCAACCACACGGACATCGAAGCCGCGAAAAAGTAGCTACTCCACCGTCACCGACTTCGCCAGGTTCCGGGGCTGATCCACATCACACCCGCGGCGGACGGCAATGTGATACGCAAGCAACTGCAGCGGCACGATCTCCAGAATCGGTGACAACTCATCCGGCGCAGGCGGAATGTATAGCACGTGATCCGCTGCCTCTTTGATCTCGTCGTCTCCCTCGGTCGCCAGCGCAATCACCACCCCCGAGCGCGCCTTGACCTCTTTGAGATTCGAAATCGTTTTCTCATAGCGCAGCATCGAAGCAGGGTTGGTAGTATCGCGTGTTGCGATCACCACGACGGGCAAGTTCTCGTCGATTAGCGCATTGGGTCCGTGCTTCATCTCGCCGGCAGGGTATCCTTCCGCGTGGATATACGAAATCTCTTTCAGCTTGAGCGCGCCTTCGAGCGCGATGGGATAGTGAATCCCGCGGCCGAGAAACAAAAAGTCGTGCACTTTCTGGTAGTGCCGCGCCAGTTCGTCGCACGCCTGATCGTGATTCAGAATGTTCTCGAGCTTCGCTGGTATGCGCGTGAGTTCAAGCATGTCGGTGCGGGCCTGATCGTTGCTCATGGTTCCGCGAACCTGCGCCAGATACATGGCCAGGATGTAGAGCGCCGTCAGCTGCCCGGTGAACGCTTTGGTCGAGGCCACCCCGATTTCCGGACCCGCATGCGTGTAGATTGTTCCCGCCGCTTCGCGGGTAATCATCGATCCGACCACGTTGCAGATTGCCAGCGTCTTCGATCCTTTTGCCTTGGCCTCGCGTTGCGCGGCAATTGTGTCGGCAGTTTCGCCAGATTGCGAAATCACGATCGTGATGGTATTGGGGTCAACGATCGGATTGCGGTAGCGCCACTCGCTGGCGTAGTCGACCTCGACCGGCACGCGCGCCAGTGACTCGATCATGAACTTGCCCGCCTGTCCGGCGTGCCAGCTCGTTCCGCAGGCGATGATGTTGATTTTTTCGGCGGCACGGAATTCCGCCTCGCTGATGTCCATCTCTTCCAGAAAGATGTGGCCGCTGTCCTGGGAAACTCGCCCCAGTGTGGTATCGCGAACGGCGCGCGGCTGCTCGTAAATTTCCTTGAGCATGAAATGCTTGAAGCCGCCCTTCTCCGCCATGATCGGATCCCAGGTGACATGCTGGACTTGGCGGCGCACCGGCTTGCCGTCGAAATCGGAGAGATGGACTCCTTCCGGCGTCACGACAGCCATGTCACCATCCGCCAGGAAGAAGATGTCGCGCGTGTGATGAAGAATGGCCGGCACATCGGATGCTACGAAATACTCGTCGTTCCCCAGACCGATTACCGCCGGAGGGCCATTCCGGGCGGCAACGATCTTGTTCGGCTCGTCCGTGGAAATCACAGCCAGTGCGAACACACCGCTGAGTTGCTTCACCGTCTGGCGCACGGCATCTTCCAGTGAGGTTCCCTTGCCGTTACCGGAACTTGATAGATATTTTTCGACCAGGTGGGCAATGATCTCGGTATCGGTTTCGGTCGTGAATTTGTGGCCTTCCTCGGTGAGCTTCTTTTTCAGGCTGAGGTAGTTCTCGACGATGCCGTTATGCACGACGACGATCTTCCCCGTGCAGTCGCGATGAGGATGGGCGTTTTCTTCCGTCGGCCGGCCGTGGGTTGCCCAGCGTGTGTGCCCAATGCCATAGGTGCCGTCGAGCGGCTTCTGGCGAATCGATTCTTCGAGATTGCGCAGCTTACCCTCGGCGCGGCGCACTTGCAATCCGTCGCCATTGCCGGCAACAGCGATACCAGCAGAATCGTATCCGCGGTATTCAAGCCGGCGTAGTCCCTCAAGAATGATGGGAACGACACTTTTCTTGCCAACGTAACCAACAATGCCGCACATGGGAATTACCTCGAGAATCTGACCTATTCGGCCAGTGAGAAACGGAATTCTTCGATCACAGGATTGGTCAGAACTTCGCGAGCGATGCGCTCCACCTCGGTCTGAGCCTGGTCTCGGGAGAGCCCGCCATCGAGCGTCAGTTCGAAATACTTGCCCTGCCGCACGCCCTCTAAACCCTTATATCCCATCTTCTTCAAGGCACCATAAATGGTCTTGCCCTGCGGATCGAGAACGCTCTTCTTAAGAGAAACGTAAACGTAGGCTGTCATAAACGCCTCATTATACGTCAGGAGGGATCGGTGCCCCCCGGATCGGTCGACGGCCATTTCGTTAGACATACTGTGTAACAGACGCTCACTTGCCGTCGATTTGCCGGAGCTGAGTATCGAGATCGGCCAGAGCACTCTCCAACATCCGCCGATGCTGCGGACTCGGGCTGGCCTTGAGCTGTTCCAGGACTCGCTGGCGGGCCAGGCGCAGGGTCTCTTTCTCCCTTAGAGCGGCCGCCGCCTCTGGACCCAGTCTGACACGGGTTTCCGACGCTCGATCGCGCGATTCTTCCTGCTGAGCCTCGACCGATTTGCTCTCCCATCCTCGCGCCATATTTGCATACATTATAAGTTCGCGGGCCGCGCCCTTTTATGGCCAAATCGCAGCTTGGACTACCAATCTCCGGACGGCTCTTCGGGGTTGGCAAAGGCGGCGACGCACCCAGGAAAAAATACAGCATCCTCCCTATTGACTTCGTGGGTATAATGCCTTGGCTTTGAGCTAGGCGAACTTACTTTTCCGCCTTTGAGGGGGAGGCGGGAACGGAGTGGAGTCTGTGTTCCCCTTGTGTCCTCCCGGTTCTCAAATTGAGCCGGGTCGAAAAAATCAGGTAGAGGTGATTCGGCATGCCGAATGACCCCGCCGCAATTTCTCTACCCGGCGCCAAACTCGAGGCGCTTCCTGAACCTGAAAAGGTTCTCGCAGCTTACTTCAGTTCATCCACCGTTGGACTCTGCGTGATTGATGCGGAGTATCGCTTCCTGGCAGTCAATGACGCGTTAGCGAAGATCAACGGACTGCCCACTGCGAATCACATCGGCAGGAATGTCCGGGAAGTCCTTGGGGATTTCGCGGACCAGATCGAGCCGCGCCTGTTCAATGCTTTTTCGACCGGCGACCCAATCAATTTCGAAGCCTCGGGCGTGTTGTCGAACCGGGCTGAACCCGGTCACTGGATCGCTCACTACTTACCAATCAAGGACGAAGCTGGTGCGTTCAATCGCATCGCCGGAGTCGTATTGGAAGTCACGACGCAGAAGAAACTGGAACAATCCCTCGAACAGATCAGGGGAAAGCGGAAAAGAGAGCTGGATCGATCGCATGTACTGAATGAGTTGAGCAAGTTGCTCTCGGAAAACTGGAACGTCCAACAGATGTTCCCGCGTATCTCTTCGCAGTTGCGTCGTATCTTCCGGCATGAATATGCGAGCTTTTCTTTGCACGATCAGGCCAGCGGATTACTCGTACGCCAAGCGCTCGACTTTCCCCTGGGGAAAGGTTTCATCTCTCCGCAACCCGTCACTCCAGGCAACACTCCTGCAGGCGAGGCCTTGCACTCGCGCGAAGCGATGATCTTCACTAGAGAGCAGATGCAGGCCTACGAGGCGGCTGTCACCCACAGCATGCTGGATGAAGGCCTGCAGTCGCTCTGCTGCGTGCCACTCCTCAGACCCAAGGGCAGCGTCGGCCTTCTGACGCTGGGCAGTACCAGATCAAATGCATTTGACCCAGACGACCTCATTTTGCTGAATCAAGTGGCGGCACAACTGGCCATTGCGCTCGAAAACCATCGGGCAGCGAGCGAAGTTGACGCTCTCGAGCGGCGGCTTTCCGCCGAACGGAAATACCTTGAAGGCGATATCCGGTCCCACGTTTCCTTTCCCGAGATCGTGGGCGATAGCGCGATCCTGAAGCAGGTACTTGATCAGGTTGCGGTCGTTGCTCCCAGCGATGCTACGGTCCTGATTCTTGGAGAGACGGGCACGGGAAAAGAACTAGTCGCCCGTGCTATCCACCGTATGAGTACACGGTCTGGGGCCAGCTTTATCAAATTGAACTGCGCGGCGATACCGACAGGGCTGCTCGAGAGCGAGCTTTTTGGCCATGAAAAAGGAGCTTTCACCGGCGCCATCACGCAGAAGATCGGAAGAATGGAGTTGGCGCACGGCGGAACCTTGCTTCTGGATGAGGTTGGCGAGATCCCCCTTGAGTTGCAACCGAAATTGTTGCGTGTATTGCAGGATCAGGAGTTCGAACGGCTCGGCAGTACGCGTACGATCAAGGTGAACGTGCGCTTGATCGCCGCCACTAACCGAGACTTGGCCCAATCTGTCGAGGACCGCCAATTCCGCAACGACCTCTATTATCGTCTCAACGTTTTCCCCATCCGCGTGCCCTCCTTGCGCGAGAGGCGCGAAGACATTCCCTTATTGGTGCGGTACTTTGTCAGGAAGTTCGCTCAGCGGATGAACCGCCGCATCGACAGTGTTCCGAGTGACACCATGAAGGCCCTGATGAACTGGTCATGGCCGGGAAATATCCGCGAACTGGAAAATCTGATGGAACGCTCGGTCATTCTGAGCGATGGCAATGCCTTGCGCGTACCAATTGAGGAATTATCTTCCAGCCCCGAAGATGTTCTCGTGAAGACACCTGACAGTTTGGAAACTGCCGAGCGGGAACACATCATCCGTGTGCTGCGGGAGACCGGCGGCGTTCTCTCTGGGGCCGAAGGCGCCGCCCGTCGCCTGGGGCTGAAACGCACCACCTTGCAGTCCAAAATGAAACGTCTTAAGATCACCCGTCGGGACTATACAGACCGGTGAGCTGGCGATAGGTTCGGTTGTAACTCCCTTAAGTTCCGAGAGGAAGTCGCATTCTCTGGACCGTAAATCGGCACCTGCCGATTTGTCGGCAAGTCCCGGGGCACCTGCTGAATCTTCCTGCTTTGGAACCCGTTCCAAACAGGGAAGTTCGACGCCCCTCCCCAAAGGCGACTTATGGCACGCAAAATGCTTTGCCCAAATAGTTACTTCCTCTGGCCGTTACAGCTAAGTCTTCCGACCTGCCGAAGTAACTGTTCCCGGCCTCGTCTCCCAGTGTTCGTAAGTATGAGGCTGGCGGAGTTACCGAGTGTTATCTTTCAGTCGGCGTGTCGAGAATCATACTGTTAGTGGTGTCTTAGATCAGCCTCTGCGACCTGCGGAGCAAATTCCTCCACGGATCATTGGCGATCATGCCAATCTGACCACCGGATGGACGTCCGAAAGCAACGAATACTCTCCTGGACTCACAGCCCTTCCCGAGACCCAAGCCAGGCCAGCCTCCGATGTTGAGGAAATCGACCCCTTGTATTTGGCAGCCCGCCACATGCAGTGGGAACTGGAGGAGGATCCGGGCGCGGCATGGGAACTGATTCATGCGGCCAACAGTTCTCACGAAGATACTCGCGCTCACGCCCGCGCCTTGCTTGCCAGTTCGCGCCATCTCCAGCCGATGAATTTGTGCGCTAGGGCGGCTTCGCAAAAACCCTCGACGGAGATCGAAATGAAAGCGCCGTATGACCTCGAATTAGTCGAAAACTGCGCCCAGTGTAACTACCGTAAGCCAGACTTCTTCTGCAGTTTTTCCGAATCCGCATTGGTAGCGCTAACCCAGGTCGGTCACAAGACGCTTCTTCCCGCGGGCGCCATTCTGTTCGTCGAAGGGCAAGCCCCCCGCGGCATGTTCATCGTCTGTTCGGGCAGGGTGAATTTGTCGACTACATCGCGCGAAGGCAAGATCCTGATCCTGAAGACGGCGGAGGCGGGCGAAGCCCTGGGATTGGCAGCCGCGATCTCGAACGTCGGCTACGAGATTACTGCCGAAACTGCGACTCCCTGCGAGTTGAACTTCATCGACCGTCGGCACATTCTCGAACTGCTGCAGTCGCACAGCGAGGTCGGCGTGCAGGTGGCTCATTGTTTGAGCCGCGGCTTCCAGTCTGCGTATCGTGACATTCACGATCTGGTCCTCACGCGTTCTTCAGCAGGGAAATTGGCGCGACTCTTGTTATCGCAATCGTCCACTGGCGAGGAAGACTGCGAATCCCGCGTGCGTTCCACCATGACCCATGAAGAAATGGCGCAGCGAATCGGGGCGTCGCGCGAGACCGTGACCCGGCTTCTCAGCGATCTGAAGAGAAAACGCTTGATTCGCGCCGAAGGCGCGACCTTGATTATCCGCGACCGCGGGGCGTTGCGGGCGCTGACTGTGTAGGCCTTCCCCTGAACCCGGAGGACGGTTCCCCCGAGCATCGCCGTCCTCCGGATTTTGAATACTGCTCCGCCCCTTTGGGCGGAGAGGATGCATGTATAAAGGTACGTTGATCGCGGATTTGTTGTTGGTGGTGCAGGAAGCGGAACGAGCCGTTCAGTCCCGGATGCAGAACGCGAGTGCCAGCGAAGCGCGAGACGTGCCAGCGGACCCATCGGCAGTAGAAATCGAGAGCTTACAGGCGGAACAGCTCGCGTAGACGCTTGGTCTGCGCCCGGCTGACCGGAATCTCGGTCTGCTTCTTGTCATCCATGCGGAGCTGGTAGGAACTCTTGAACCAGGGGACGACTTCGCGAATGCGGTTGATGTTGACCAGGTACGAGCGGTGCGCCCGCCAAAAAAGACTTGGGTTCAGCGACTCAAGCAGTTCTTCCAACGTCCGGTAGTTCGATTGTCCCTCCATGCCGTTCAGTCCGCCGGTCACCACGGTGATGACCCCATCTTCAATCCACGCGTAGCAGATGTCTTTCTGGTCTACAAGGAACATTCTTCCTACGGCTTTCAGAAGCACCTTGGCGGCAGGCTGCTTCTGGGATTCGATCATCTTCACCAGAGATTCGATCTTGTCGGCGGGCAGGCCGTCAGCCTCTCGCTTGCTGCGAGCCTTCTGGATCGCCTGCGCCACACGCTTCTTGTCGAATGGCTTGAGCAGGTAGTCGACTGCATTGACCTCGAAGGCTTTCACAGCGTACTGGTCAAATGCAGTCGCGAACACGATCTTGGGAAGGGGGATCTTCTTGTCCAGCAGCTTTTTGATGACCCCGAAACCGTCGAGCCCCGGCATCTGGACATCGAGAAAGACCAGGTCCGGACTATGTTCTTTGATCAGATTGACGGCGTCGAGTCCGTTTTTGCCCTGGGCGACGACGCTTATGTCGTCAGAATTCCTAAGTAGATAAGCGAGTTCATCGCGCGCAAGTTGCTCGTCATCGACGATGACTGCGGACAGGGACATCCATGCTCCGAAGAGAAATCTCTGTGGTGAGTATAGTTGCGCGTTCTTTCCGGCGCAACGCAGCTCGTCTGGCCTTTTGGGTCAAATAACCACTGCTACTGGTGCTGCATCATGCCGCCCATATCCATCTTGGTGTATCCGGCTGGGACCTCAAACAGGCTAGCCGGCAGCGCGCCTTCTTGAATGTTGCGCATTTCGAAGCCGTTGCCCTCTGAGCCCAGGACTTTCACAACGCAGCGCACTTTCGTGTCGACCCAGACATATCCTACTTTTCCGTCAGTATCGGTGCCCTCATACTTCACAACACTTCTTCCATTCAGAGTTTCGCCCCCGACCTTGCTGCAGGATGCTAGCCGCTTGCCCGATTTCGATTTATCCGCAACCTGTTCTGCAAATTCCTTCCACTGAGGGCAGGCGTTATTCGCGTCCAACGGCCGCCAGAAATTCTGGGCCATCGGCATCGACTGCCCGTATGGCATTTCCATATACATATGCCGCTCGCTCATGATCGCGATGTTCTTCTGATTTGTGGTGTCGAGAATCAGGGCGCTGAGTCCGCTTTTGCCGCTTGTCTCAATGCGCACCTTGCTGGAGCTGACATAAATCTTGTGCAACTCGCCAGCTTCTTTTTTCAGGTTCGAGATGTCGGCGGAAAACTCCTGCGCTTGCGCCAGATTTACGACTACCGAAAATGCCACCACGCACAACGAGAGAATGATTCGTCGGAGCACAATGTCCTCCATTTGTCGCTCGCTAGCAGTACGCGACAGGCCCACCATGGGGCAGGAACGCGGGAAAGAATAGCAGAGAACCCCGGCGTGGCAAAGCGCCGCTCTGTGCAGAGCAAGATCAAGGTGAGTGCGGACCGCGCGGTTTCGAGAGATCCTCCGCGATCCACTTCGAAAGAAAAGTGCTGTGGTGCGGACGGAAGCCCAGCTTCGAGTAAAGCTGAAATGCGCCATCGTTTCCTGTCATTACTTCAAGATGAAGCGCACGAATGCCCGCGGCTCTTGCTTCCTTTTCGAGAAACGCCATCGTTTTCTGACCCCAGCCTCGCCCGCGGTAGTCTTCGCGCAAATAGAATTCGTCGACAAAGGCATCGCGCCCGAGCCATTCCAGGCTGTATCCGAAGCAGAGCACGATGTATCCGATTGCTAAGTCGCCATCCAGAATGAGCCACGCTCGGCCGAAGCGTTCATCGCGCAGCAAGCCCATCAATGTCCCGCGAGCTTTCACCGCATCGAAGCCATGCCCATCGAAGGCATAGTAAGCACGCATGAACTCAAGCAGTTGATCGACATCCGCCTCAGATGCCGTCCGGAACATGGGATCACCGCTCACACCACATTCTCCAACGCGAGAGCCATTCCCATCCCGCCGCTCACGCAGAGCGTCGCCACTCCGCGCTTCGTGTTGCGCTTCAGCATCTCATGCAACAGCGTTACCGTGATGCGCGTTCCCGTACATCCAATCGGATGTCCCAGCGCGATTGCACCGCCATTCACATTCAGCCGATCCCGATTGAAATTCAACACGCGGTCGCACGCGAGCACCTGCGCTGCGAAAGCCTCGTTCAACTCCACCAGTCCAAACTCATGCAGCCGCAAGTTGTGCTTCTCTTCCAGTTTTCTCAGTGCTGGGATCGGCCCGATCCCCATGGTTCGCGGGTCCACTCCCGCCGATGACACTGCCGCAATCCGCGCCAGAGGCTTCAGATTGTTCTGCTTCACAAAGTGTTCGCTGGCCACGACTACGGCCGCAGCACCGTCGGTGATGCCTGAAGAATTTCCCGCAGAGATCGTTCCTGCCTTCGAAAACACCGGCGGCAGCTTCGCCAGCTTCTCGAGATTCGC
>Ga0335076_10002786_pt1 | contig 17429 bp, 13 predicted proteins | sample Lox_Sample_25_FD_206717 | JGI IMG/M metagenome (GOLD analysis project Ga0335076, IMG submission 206717) | Soil microbial communities from Loxahatchee National Wildlife Refuge, Florida, United States - Lox_Sample_2.5 | ecosystem: Environmental > Terrestrial > Soil > Wetlands | place: USA... | reverse complement strand
GCGTCGAGCGCCGCTCGCAGCGCGCGCAGCACGGCCTCGCGTCCGTGCGCGGCCACGAGCGCGGCGAGCTCGGGTCGCTGGAGCGCTTGATCGACCGAAGGAAGGTGCCGGCGCGGGTCGACGCCGATCGTCGCGGGCATGACTCGAATATTACACGTGGTATCCTCGCGCCCATGGGTCGCGAGCGCCCGCCGGACTACGCCGAGCGTCTGCCGCGCGTGGTCCCCAAGGAAGAGGCGGACATCTCCTCGCTCTCGGACGAGATGGCGGAGCTGCTCTATCCGGGGCGGCGCCCGCGGCCGTTCCGCGTCGGCTTGCGCTTCGACCGTTTCGACGGCCCCGGGCTCGCGCCCGCGCTCGAGCTCGCGCGCAGGTCTTCCGAGTTCCGCGAAGCGCAGGGGTCGGAGGGGATCGAGTATCACGCTTCTTTCGAGGCGAAGGACGCGCGCACGCTGCGCGACCTGTTCGAGATCGTGAAGGAGCGGCCCGACCTGGACGTGCGCATCGACGGCAAGCGCCTGCCGTACGCGCACGAGCTGTGGCTGCCGCTCGTGTGGATGTTCGTCGGAGGCGAGGCCTAGTGGCCCTCCAGGAGGACCTCGATCGCATCGACGTCATGCTCCGCCAGTTGCAGGTGAAGTGGGACCTCTTCTTCAACGGCGCGGAGAAGAAGCCGCCGACGGAGCTGCAGACCCAGGTCGAGACGCTGATCAAGCGGCTCGCCAACTCCGAGATCCGCAACAACGGCGACCGCTTCCGCTTCCAGGGCCTGAGCTCGCGCTATACGACCTTCAACGAGCTCTGGCAGAAGCGGATCCGCGCGCGCGAGGAGGGCCGCGCGTTCGGCCGCCACGGGATCAAGGCCGAGCAGAGCGCGCCTTTGCGTCCGGCGCTGAACCTGGCGTTCAAGCCCGACGAGGCGCCCCAGGAGTTCCGGGTCGCCGACGCGGCGCGCGACAGCACGGCCGTGCGCGCGCTCTACGAGCACTACGTCGAGGAGCGCAAGCGCGTCGGCGAGGCGGCCCCGGCGTTCGAGAGCTTCCAGGCGCTGATCGGCAAGCAGGCGCAGAAGATCCGCGCCGAGAAGGGCGCCTCGGCCGTCGACTTCCGTCTCGAGACCAAGGATGGCAAGGTCTCGCTCAAGGCCAAGGTGGTGAAGTGAGGCCGTGAGGCGCGCGCTCGCCGTCCTCGTGCTCTGCCTCGCCGCCGCTCCCAGGGCCGTGGCCTGGCCCGCCGAGACGCTGGCCGCGATCTCGCGCGACGCGCGCAAGCTCCTGCCGCGCTCGCTCAACCGGCTGCTCGGCGAGCGCGAAGCCCTCGTGCTCGACGAGGCCCGCCGCTTTCCGCCCGAGCTCGCGCGCGCGCTCGCGCTCGACCTGCCGACCGGCAAGCTGCGGCCCGAGACGATCCGCGCGCTCGAGGCGCACGTCGAGAGCGCGCTCGCGCCGCTCAAGCAGGGCCAGGCGGCCGAGGGGCTGATCCGGCTCGGCGGCCTGCTGCGCATCGCCGCGGACCTGTCGGACCCGGTGCTGGCCGTCGGCCCCGAGGGCTGGCCCGCCGGCGTGACGCGCGAGTACTACGCGCTCTTCGCCGCGAACCTCGCGAAGATGCCGGTCGTGCTCGACGACCCGAAAGCGCTCGAGCTCGGCCGCCGCGAGCTGCCGGCGCTGTGGCAGTCGCTCGTCGACAGGAGCCGCGAGCAGGTGCCGGTGATCCGCGACGAGCTGTTCGTGAACGGCCGCGTCGTCGACCATCGCCGCCTCGACTATCGCTCGCCCGCGTGGGCCGTCTCCTCGCTCGCGTACTCGCGCGCGGTGACCGCGGCCGCCGCGACCTGGCTCGCCGTGTGGCGCGACGCGCACGGCGACACCACGCACACTCCCCACGCGAAGGAGGTGCGGCCCGAAGCGGCCGCGCCGCCGCTCGCCGACCAGCGCCCGCCCAAGCTGGAGGCTCGATGACCCGTAGAGCGCTCTTGTCCGTCTCGAAGAAGGAGGGCATCGTCGATCTCGCGCGCGGCCTCGTCGCGCGCGGCTTCGAGGTGCTGTCCACCGGCGGCACCGCCAGCGAGCTCGAGAAGGCGGGCGTCAAGGTGACCGGCGTCTCGAAGGCGACCGGCTTTCCGGAGATCCTCGACGGGCGCGTGAAGACGCTGCACCCGAAGATCCACGGCGGCATCCTGGCGCGCCGCGAGCTGCCCGAGCACGTGCAGGCGCTCGAGAAGCACGCCATCCCGCCGATCGACGTCGTGGTCGTGAACCTGTACCCGTTCGAGGACAAGGTCGCGAAGGGTGCGAGCTTCGAGGAGGCGATCGAGCACGTGGACATCGGCGGGCCCACGATGGTGCGCGCGGCCGCCAAGAACTTCGAATCGGTCGCGGTCGTGGTGGACCCGGTCGACTACACGCTGCTGCTCGAGCAGCTCGACCGCGAGGGCGGGATCGACCAGGCGACGCGCCTCTACTTCGCCCAGAAGGCTTTCCGCCACACCGGCCGCTACGAGGCCGCGATCTCCGCCTACTTCTCGCAGGTGGAGCTGCGCGACGGGCGCTTCGTCCCCGCCGAGACGGACGAGACCTTCCCCTACCGCCTCAACCTGAGCTTCGAGAAGGTGCAGGACCTGCGCTACGGCGAGAACCCCCACCAGCGCGCGGCCTTCTACTCGGATCTCGGCTCGACGCTCTACTCTGTGGCCGCCGCGCGGCAGATGCAGGGCAAGGAGCTCTCGTTCAACAACATCCTCGACCTCGACTCCGCCTGGCGGCTCGCGACCGAGCTCGACGAGCCCGCCTGCGTCATCGTGAAGCACACGAACCCGTGCGGCACCGGGCTCGGGCAGGGCCCGCTCGAGGCGTACGAGCGCGCCTGGGCGGGCGACCCGACCTCGGCCTTCGGCGGCGTGATGGCGTTCAACGTGAAGCTCGACGCCGCAGCGGCGCGGGCTCTGTCCGAGCGCTTCGTCGAGGCCGTGATCGCCCCCGGCTTCGAGAAGGAAGCGCTCCAGGCGCTCGCGAAGAAGACGAACCTGCGCGTGATGAACATGGAAGCGACCGGCATCCACAAGCTGGGCGGCTTCGACCTGCGCCGCGTCGTGGGCGGCCTGCTGGCGCAGCAGTGGGACCAGCACCGGCTCGAGCGCGAGCGCTGCGAGGCGGTCACCAAGCGCAAGCCGACGGACGACGAGTGGAAGGCGCTGCTGCTCGCGTGGACGGTGGCGAAGCACGTCAAGTCGAACGCGATCGTGTTCGCGAACGCGCAGCAGACGGTCGGCGTCGGCGCGGGGCAGATGAGCCGCGTCGACTCGGCGCGGATCGCCGCGCAGAAGGCGGTGCTGCCGCTCGCCGGGACGGTCGTCGGCTCGGACGCCTTCTTCCCGTTCCGCGACGGGATCGACGAGATCGCGCGCTCGGGCGCCGTCGCGATCATCCAGCCCGGCGGCTCGGTGCGCGACGAGGAGACGATCGCCGCGGCCGACGAGCACGGCCTCGCGATGGTGTTCACGGGCGTGCGCCACTTCCGGCACTGATCAGCGGGGGGCTCGAGGGGTGCTCAAACCCCTCGAAGGCTCGCCCAGAGCGTCCGTCAGCTTCCGTTCGTTCCTCTTCCAGGATCCGTTGTCCGGGCTGCGTCCCAAAGACGGCTCCCCGCGGCGTCCGGCGGCTATCATGAAAGCGCGATGATCGATCAGACGGTCTCCTCGCGTTATCGCATCGAGGAGGAGCTCGGCGCGGGCGGCATGGGCGTCGTGTACCGCGCGCACGACCTCGAGCTCGACCGCGACGTGGCGCTCAAGTTCCTGCCGCCGCGGCTCACGGCGGACCCCGGCGCGCTCGCGCGCTTCGACCGCGAGGCGAAGCTCGCCTCGTCGCTCAACCACCCGAACATCTGCATCGTCCACGACGTCGAGCAGCACGAGGGCCAGCCGTTCATCGTGATGGAGCTGTGCACCGGGCAGACGGTCAAGCAGCTGGTACGGCAGGGCCCGATCGCGCTGCCGCAGGCGGTCGAGCTGGCGCTGCAGATGGCGAGCGCGCTCGACGCCGCGCACCAGCGCGGGATCGTGCACCGCGACATCAAGCCCGCGAACCTGTTCGTCTCGCCCGCCGGCCAGCTCAAGGTGCTCGATTTCGGGCTCGCCAAGCTGTCGGAGCCGGACCTCGCCTCGACGCCGGCCGAGGGCGCGGCGCCGGCCGGGGCCGTCGAATCGACCGAGCCCGACGAGGAGGGCTCGGGGGCGATCGAGCTCACGCGGCCCGGCATGGCGCTCGGGACGGTGGCCTACATGTCGCCGGAGCAGGCGCTCGGCCAGCCCGTCGACGCGCGCTCGGACCTCTTCTCGCTCGGGGCCGTGCTCTACGAGATGGTGACGGGCGAGCGCGCGTTCCCGGGAGCGACGCCGGGCGCCGTGTTCGACCGCATCCTGAACCGCGAGCCGCGCCGAGCGCGCCGCATCGACCCGAGCATCCCGGCCGAGCTCGAGGCCGTGCTCGACCGCCTGCTCGCCAAGCAGCCGGAGCAGCGCTACCAGAGCGCGGGCGAGCTCACGGCCGGCCTCACGCAGGCGGCGCGCGTGCTCGCGGCGCGCGATCCCAGGAGCTCGGCCTCGACCACGGCGAGCCGGCCGGGGGCGCCGGCGTGGCCGGAGGTGCTCCGCGCCAACTGGTTCTGGGTGGCCTGCGCGGCTGCGATCGTGCTCGCGGCGGCGATGGTGGCGTTCGGGCTCGCGCGCCGGCCGCGGCCGCTCTCGGAGCGCGACCCGGTCCTGCTCGCCGGCTTCGACAACAAGACGAGCGAGCCGGTGTTCGACGCGACGCTGGCGCACGCGCTCGCGGTCCAGCTCAGCCAGTCGCCGTTCCTCAACATCGTGGCCGACGATCGCGTGCGCGAGACGCTGCCGCTCATGGGCCGCAGCGCCGACGAGCGGCTCACCCCCGAGCTCGCGCGCGAGGTGTGCCAGCGGCTCGCGACGCGCGCGATGGTGCGCGGATCGATCTCGCGCCTCGGCGCGCTCTACGTGCTGCTGCTGGAGGCGACCGAGTGCGCGAGCGGCGCCGCGCTCGCCAAGGAGCAGGGCGAGACGCCGCACGTCGAGGAGGTGCTGGCGACGCTCGGCGAGATGGCGTCGCGGCTGCGCACGCGCGTGGGCGAGTCGCTGAAGTCGGTGCGCGCGTTCGACGTGCCCGTGGCGCAGGCCACGACGACGTCGCTCGAGGCGCTCAAGTCGTACACGCTCGGCGTCGAGCAGCGCAGGAAGGGCGCCGAGGTCGAGGCGATCCCGTTCCTGGAGCGCGCGCTCGAGCTCGACCCGGGCTTCGCGGCGGCGGCGACGACGCTCTCGACCGTGTACGGGAACCTGGGCGAGGCTTCGAAGAGCGTCCAGTACGCGCGGCGCGCCTACGAGAGCCGCGCCAAGGTGAGCGAGCGCGAGCGGCTCTTCATCACGTACCAGTACCACGACCGCGTGACCGGCGACATGCAGGCGGCCGCCGACACGCTCGACGTCTGGAAGCAGACCTACAAGGGCGACTTCGAGCCGGCGAACGCGCTCGCGATCCTCAACAACCGGCTCGGCCGCTACGACCGCGGCGCGGAGGAGGCGCGGGAGGCGCTCGCGCGCAACCCGGGACACCCGTTCCCGCTCTCGAACCTCGCCTACGCCTGCCGCGGGCTCGGACACGCCGCCGAGGCGAAACAGGTGGCGGAGCAGGCGGTGGCGCTCGGCGTCGCCACCGCCCTCACGCGGCGCCTGCTCTACCACGCGGCGGTGCTCGAGGGCGACGCGGCCGGGGCGCAGCGGCAGCTCGACTGGGCCGCGGGCAAGCCGCGCGAGTTCGACCTGGTCGCGGCGCAGGCGCAGGTCGAGGCCTTCGGGGGGCGGCTGGCTCGGGCGAGCGAGCTCTATCGCACGACGCGCGAGCTCGCGCTTCGCCACGGGCTGCCCGAGGCCGGGCTGTCCTACATCGCGCACGACGCGCTCGCGCACGCGCTCTACGGCGACCGCGCCCAGGCGCTCGCGGAGGCGCGCGAGGCGCTCTCCCCGAGCCGCGCCGGCGACGCCGCGGACGCGCTGCCGCGGCTGCGCTCGATGACCGTGCTCGGCCTGCTCGGCGCGCCGGAGGCGGCGCCGCTCGTTCGCGAGCTGGTGGAGCGCCGCCCGCAGTCGACGCTCGCCGTCTTCGTGCTGGTGCCGACGACGCGCGCCGCGATCGAGCTCGCGCGCGCGCGGCCGGCGCAGGCGCTCGAGGAGCTGCGCACGGCCGCGGCCTACGAGGCCGGCACGTCGGCGGCGCTCATCCCCGCGTACCTGCGCGCGATCGCGCAGCTGCAGCTCGGCCAGAGCCGGCTCGCGCTCGCGGAGTTCGCGCGCATCCAGGAGCGCCGCGGCGTCGACCCGTTCTCGCCGGTCGTCGCGATGGCGGGGCTCGGGATGGCGCGCGCGCTCGCCGCGAGCGGCGAGCCGGAGCGGGCAGCCGCGGCGTACCGCGCGTTCCTCGACGGCTGGTCGCGCGCCGATCCCGAGCTGCCGGTGCTGCTCGAGGCGCGTGCGGAGGCGGCCGGGCTCGCTGCCGCGAAGCACTGAAGCGAACGCCGATGCTATCGTAGCGGCGCATGCCGGCCGCGCCCATCGTCGGTCAGACGCTCGCGCACTACCGCATCCTCGACGAGCTCGGCGCAGGCGGGCTCGGCGTGGTGTACCGCGCCGAGGACGTGCGCCTGCAGCGGCCGGTCGCGATCAAGGTGCTCGCGCCAGACCTCCTGTCCGAGCCCGGAGCGCTCGAGTGGTTCAAGCGCGAGGCGCGCGTCGCCGCGGGGCTCAACCACCCGAACATCTGCACGATCCACGACGTCGGGGACGACGCCGGCCGGCCCTTCATCGTGATGGAGCTGCTCGAGGGCGACTCGCTGCGCGAGCTGCTGCACCTCGGGCCGTTGCCGAAGGAGCAGGTGCTGAACCTCGGGATCGGGATCGCGGAGGCGCTCGAAGCCGCGCACGCGCAGCGCATCATCCACCGCGACCTGAAGCCGGCCAACGTGATCGTCTCGCCCGACGGCCGTCACGCCAAGGTGCTCGACTTCGGGCTGGCGCAGCTGCTGGGCGACCAGTCGCACGGGCCGCGCTCGCTCGCGGGCTCGGAGGCCGACCCGACGCCGTCGGTCTTGACGCTCTCGCGCGTCGGCGTCGGGACGCCCGCGTACGTCTCGCCCGAGCAGGCGCGCGGCGAGCCGCTCGACGAGCGCACCGACATCTTCTCCTTCGGCGCGATCCTCTACGAGATGGCGACGGGGCAGCGTGCCTTCCCGGGCGCGACTCCCGCGGCCGTCTACGACGCCGTGCTGAACCGCGCGCCGGTCGCCGCCCGCACGCTCAACGGCGAGCTGCCGCTCGAGCTCGCGACCGTGATCGCGCGCACGCTCGAGAAGGACCGCGAGGGCCGCTACGCGACCGCCGCCGGGCTCGCCTTCGACCTGCGCCGGATCCGCCGCCGGCTCGAGGGCGGCTCCTCGTCCGGCGCCTCGGGCTCGGCGCTGCGCTACCGCCGCTTCTGGCGCCGGCCGCGCGTGCGCGCCGCGGGGCTCGCGCTGCTGGTCGCGGCGGCCGGCGGCGCGTGGCTCTACCGGCACCGGCTCGGCCCGCCGCCGCTCACGGAGCGCGACTTCGTCCTGCTCGCCGACTTCGCCAACAACACGGGAGACCCGGTCTTCGACCTGACGCTGCGCGAGGCGCTCGCGGTGCAGCTCAGCCAGTCGCCGTTCCTCGCGATCGTCCCCGAGGACCGCGTGCGCGACACGCTGCGGATGATGACGCGGCCAGCCGACGAGCGGCTCACGCACGCGCTCGCGCGCGAGGTGTGCGAGCGCGTCGGGGCGAAGGCGATGCTCGAAGGCCAGCTCAACATGATCGGCAGGAGCTACGTCGCGACGCTCGAGGCGGTCGGCTGCAGCGCCGGCGAGTCGCTGGCGCGAGAGCAGACGCAGGTCGACAGCAAGGAGAAGGTGCTGCGCGCGCTCGGGCCGATGGCCACCGCGATGCGCACGCAGCTCGGCGAGTCGCTCGCCACCGTGCGCAAGTTCGACGTGCCGATCGAGGAGGCGACCACGCGCTCGCTCGAGGCGCTCAAGGCGTACGCGCTCGGCGTGGCGCAGCGCGCCAAAGGCGACGACATCGGCGCGATCCCGTTCCTGGAGCACGCCGTGGTGATCGACCCGAGCTTCGCCTCCGCGCACAGCGCGCTCTCCGCGATCTTCGGCGGGCTCGGCGAGCCGGCCGAGCGCGCGAGCCACGCGCGCCTCGCCTACGCCAACCGCGCCCACGTGAGCGAGCGCGAGCGGCTGTTCATCGAGTACCAGCACTACGACGCCAGCGGGGACGAGAAGCGCGCCACCGAGATGCTCGAGATGTGGAAGCAGCTCTACCCGCGCGACTACCGCCCGCCCAACGCGCTCGCGCTCTCGCTCAACCGCTTCGGCCTCTACGAGCGCGCGATCGAGGAGGCGCTCGAGGCGCAGCGCCGCAATCCCGACCATCCGTTCCCGCGCTCGAACCTGGCCTACGCCTACCGCGGCGCCAACCGCTTCGCCGAGGCGCGCCGCACGGCGGAGGAGGCGGTCGCGCGCAAGAACGAGACGCTGCCGCTGCGGCGGTTGCTGTTCCAGCTCGCGACCCTCGACGGCGACAGCGCGCTCGCCGAGGCGACGCTCGCGTGGGGCAAGGGCCGCGCGCGCGAGTTCGACCTGATCGGCGCGCAGGCGCAGGCGGCCGCCTGCTCCGGGCAGCTCGCGCGCGGGCGCGCGCTCTACGAAGCGACGACCGACATGGCCCGGCGCCAGGGCCTGGTGCAGGTGGCGCTCGGCTACGCGGCGCAGGCGGCGTGGACCGAGGCGCTCTACGGCAACCTGGCGGCCGCCGCCAGGCAGGCGCGCGAGGTACTGCGCGCGAATCCGAGCGCCGCGCCGCGGCTGCGCGCGGCGGCGGCGCTGGCGCTCGCCGGCGCCCCCGACGAGGCCGAGGCGGCGACCCTGGGCGTCAAGCCGAGCGAGGCGGACGACCTGTTCGTGGCGAAGGCGCACGTGCCGGTGGCCCGGGCCGCCGTGCATCTCGCCCGGCACCAGCCGGTGCTCGCGCTCGAGGCGTTGCAGCCCGCGCAGCCTTACGAGCACGGGTCGGTGGCGCTGCTCGTGCCCACGTACCTGCGCGGTCTCGCGCTGCTGCAGCACGGCGCCGCGGCCGCGGCCGGCGAGCAGTTCGAGGACGTGCTCGACCACCGCGGCGTCGACCCGTTCTCGCCGGTTTACGCGCTCGCGGGGCTCGAGCTCGCGCGCGCCCGCGCGAAGAGCGGCGACGCGGCCGGAAGCCGCACGGCCTACGACTCGTTCCTGGCGAGCTGGGCGGCCGCCGACGCCGATCTGCCCGTGCTCGCGGCGGCTCGCGCCGAGCGACAGGCCCTGCGCTAGAAGGCGGGCCGCGCCCGGCGCCGCGAGGCGCCCCGGAGCGCCTGCAGCACCTCCGGCGGTGTCGCCTGAGCCGTGCCGAGCTTGCCGACCACGACCGACGCCGCGGCGTTCGCGAGCGCCGCGGACTCCGCGAGCGTGCCGCCCGCCGCGAGCGCGAGCGCGAGCGTCGCGATCACGCTGTCGCCGGCGCCGGTCACGTCGAACACCTCGCGCGCGGCCGCTGGCACGTGCCGGGCCGGCTGGCCGCGCTCGAAGAGGCTCATGCCGTGCTCTCCCCGGGTCACGAGCACCGCGCGGCAGCGGAGGAGCTCGAGGATCCGGCGGCCCGCCGCGGCGAGCTCCGCCTCTCCGCCGAGCCGCAGCCCCGTCACCTGCTCGGTCTCGAGCTGGTTCGGCGTGACGACCGTCGCGCCGCGGTAGTGCCGGAAGTGGCGCGGCTTCGGATCGACGAGCACGGGCACGCGGAAGCGGCGGGCGAGCGCCACGACCCGCCGCAGCAGAAAGGCGCTCACCACGCCCTTCTCGTAGTCCGAGACCACGAGCGCGGCCGCCCCCGGCAGCTCGCGGCGAACCGCCGCGACGAGCGCCGTCTCGAGCGCCCGCGGCAGCTCGCCCGCGTCTTCCCGATCCGCGCGAACCACCTGCTGGCCGTGCGCGACGATCCGGGTCTTGAGCGTCGTGCGCCTCGAGGTGCCGGCGTCGACGAGCCGCTGCGAGACGCCTTCCGTCTGCAGCGCCTCGCGCACGCGGTCGCCCGCCGCGTCCCGGCCGACGACCGCCACGAGCGTGGCGGCGCCGCCCAGCGAGCGCACGTTGGCGGCGACGTTGCCGGAGCCGCCGAGGTGGAAGCTCTGGCCCGTCACCTGCACCACGGGCACCGGGGCCTCGGGCGAGATGCGCGTGACCTTGCCCCAGACGAACTCGTCGAGCATGAGGTCGCCGACCACGAGCACGCGCTTGCCGGGCATCGCGGCGAAGAGCGCCTTGGCACGGGGAAGCGAGACGTGGGGCACGCGCTCAGGCCGGGGCGGGCTCGCCGCGCGTGGCGAACGGCACCGCGGTCAGCAGCAGGACGAGCAAGAGCACCTCGGAGTCGCCGAGATTGTATTCGAAGAGGCCGGCCACGAAGACGGCGCAGAGCGCGGCGAGGGCGCCGGCCGCGGCCCAGCGCGCTCCTCGCCCCTCGGCCGCCGCGCGCCTCGCCTCGCGTAGAGCCGCGAGAAAGGCGACTCCGACCCACCACAGGAAGAAGACGAGGCCGGGCAGGCCGCGCTCGGCCGCGATCTGCAGCATGTTGTCGTGCAGGTGGGGTTGGCGCGGATTGGGCGCCTCCGGCCAGCGGAAGCGCGGGTAGACGACCTGGACCATGCCCGGGCCCTGGCCGAACACCGGCCGCTCCATCACCATGTCGATGCCGGCCTGCCACATGTAGTAGCGGTCGCGGCTGCTCTCGTCCACGACGGTGAGCCGCGAGCGGATTCCGCCCGGCACGATCAGGACGAGCGCGGCAGAGGCCACGAGCGCCGCCCACGCCCAGCGCGGCGCGCGCAAGAGCGCGAGCGCCGCGAGCGCGCCGATGCCGCAGGCGGTTCCCACCCAGGCGCTGCGCGTCTCGGAGACGACGAGTGCCCAGGCCGTCACCGGCAGCACGAAGCAGGCGGCCGCCGCCGTGGCCGCGCGCGCGAGCGGCGCTCGCGTGAGCGCCAGCCAGAGCGCGGTCAGGGCCAGCGCCAGCACGAAGAGGCGCGTCACCAGCACGCCCTGGCCGCGGGCGAGCGCGAACGCCACCACCGTCACCCCGACGAGAATGGCCGAGGGCAGCGCGAAGTCGACGGGCCGCAGCCGGGTCCATGGCCCGGAGGCGAGGCGCGCCACCGCCAGCAGCAGGACGGCCATCGTGACCCCGGCCGCGGACATGTAGTGGCCCAGGAATCCGGGCGGGCGTCGCATCAGCGTGTCGTAGCCGAGCGCGTAGCGCTGCACCAGCATCAAGGCGCCCTGCGCCAGGCCCCCGAGCAGCACGGCCGCGAGCACGCGCTCGCGCTCGGCTTCGGAAGCCAGCGTCTCGACGCTCAGGTAGAGCAGCGCGAAGAGCACGAGCTTCTTCGACTCCTGGTGCGCGACCGCGGGCTCCGACGCGAACGAGGCCGCGAGCAGCGTCCACACCGCGAGCGTGAGCAGGGGGCCGTCGAGCGGCGTGCGCGGGATCGACGCACGCCGTTTCACGAGGCGCGCCGCCAGCACGATCACGGCGACGGCGAGCAGCACCTCGGCGGCGAAGATCGAGACCGGGATCGTGGCCGCGAGGGCCGCGAGCAGTCCGAGCCGGGCCCGCTCGAGGGTCAAAGAAGCCGCCCGCCCTTCGGACTAGTCCTCGATCCTGGCTTCGTCGATCAGCATGACCGGGATGTCGTCCTGCACGGGGTAGACGCGCCGGCACTTGGCGCAGCGCAGACCGGCCCCGTTCTTCACGACATCGACCGGCGTCTTGCACTCGGGGCAGGCGAGGATCTCGAGCAACTCCGGGTCGATCGGCATGGCGGGCAGTCTAGCGCAGCCGCGCGCGCAGGAGGTAGCGTCGGTGCGGACCTCGGCCGGCACTCGCGCGGGGTAGGCTCCTCGCGCCGGGCTGCTCTCCCATCCGGCGCAGTCAACCCAAGGAGGTTGCGATGCGTGTCAATTTCGTGGTGCGGGAGAGCGCACCGGAGCGGCTGGTGTGCGAGGCGGAGCTCATGTTCGAGGCGGAGGCGGGGGCGCTCGCGGGGATGAAGCTCGTGGGCTTCTCGCTCTGGCGCTCGCCGGAGGGCGAGGTCTACGTCACGTTCCCGAGCCGGGCATTCGGAAACGGCAACGAGCGCCGCTTCTTCGACTACCTGCGTTCGATCGAGGGCAACGGGGCGGACACCAAGCGCGTGAAGGCCTGGATCCTCGACGAATTCCGCACGCAGCGCGAGGGAGCAGCGTAAAAGCTTGTCACCTCGTGGAGGGGACGGAAACCTCCCGTTCGCGGCAACGAGCTGCGAGCGCAGCGGGATCCACTCCCGCGGAGCGAGCGGGGGGTCTGGGGGGTGCGGCGTGGCACCCCCCGGAACAAAGACGAATCTTTGACTCGTTCGGAAAGCGCGTGTGACAATCGGCTCGAAGGGGGGCCTCGAGCCCGTCACATGCTGATCCTGGTTTCGATCCTCTCGCTTGCCGCGTCGCCAGCGGCCGCCCCGGCGCAAGGCGCGGCGCAGCCGGCCTCGGCGCGTGCCGAGGCCTACTATCACTTCAGCCTCGGCCTGCAGGAGCGGCTCGCCGGCAACGTCGACGCCGCGCTCGCGGAGTACAAGAAGGCGCAGAAGCTCGACTCGAGCTCGTCGTCCATTCGCGTCGAGACGTCGCGGCTCCTGCGCGAGATGGGCCGGCTCGACGAGGCGACCCAGGAGGCGCGGGCCGCGATCGGGCTCGACAAGGACGACCCCGACGCGCACCTGATCCTCGCCCAGCTCGAGCAGATCCAGGCGGCCGGCCCGGACGCCGACAAGGCGCTCGGCCGCGCGGTGGCGGAGTACCGCGAGGTGATCCGCCTGCGCCCGAGCGACGGCCAGTCGCTGCTGAATCTCGCCGGCCTCTACGGCCAGCTCCAACAGCACGAGCAGGCGGCGGACGCCTGGGAGATGTACCTCGCGCTCGACCCCGGCAACTTCGAAGCTCACATCCAGCGCGGCACGCACCTGCTGCTCGCCGGCAAGTCGGACGAGGCGGCCGAAGCGATGCGCACGGCGCTCCAGCTCCAGCCCGGCTCGGCCCGGGCCTACCAGATCCTGGGCGACATCTACTCGCGCGCGGGCAAGGCCGACGAAGCCGTCGCCAACTACAAGCAGGCGCTCGAGGTCGACCCGGGCAATGTCAGGATCCAGCTCGGGCTCGGTGAGGTGCTGCTCGACGCGAAACGACCGGCGGACGCGCTCGCCCAGGCCGACACGGTGCTGAAGGCCGATCCGCAGAACCGCTTCGCGCTCGACCTCAAGGCCCGCTCCCTGCGCGACTTGCGTCGCTTCGACGAGGCCGCGGCGCTCGCCGACAAGCTGGCGGCCGCCGACCACAACGACGTCAAGGCGGCCTATCTGCGCGTGACGATCGCCGAGCAGCGCCGCGACTACGCGAAGGCGGCGGAGCTGCTCGAGGCGATCCTGGCCGGCCCCGAGAGCGGTGACGATCCGGCCAATCAGCGCGTGTTCCACGTGCACCTCGGCTTCGCGTACCAGCAGCTCGGCCGCCACAAGGACGCCGCCCGCGAGTTCGGCAAGTCGCTCGAGGGCGGCAGCCCGCCGGACGCCAACCTGCTGACGCTGCACGCCGAGGCGCTCTCGCTCGCGCACCAGAAGGACGAGGCGCTCGCGGCGACGCGCGCGGCGCGCGCGCGCTTCCCCGACGACATCGATCTCGCGACGCTCGAGGCGACGCTCTTGCGCGAGAAGGGAGACCAGGCGGCCGCGCTCGCGATCGTCGCGGGCCTGCGCGCCAAGTCGCCCGCCGACCCGAAGGTGCTCGCCCGCGTCGCCGACTTCTACCGGCGCGCCTCGGATTTCCCCGAGGCCGAGAGCGTCCTGCGCCAGGCGCTCGCCGCCGACCCGAAGGACCTGGGCGTGCTGTTCCAGCTCGGCGCGGTGCTCGAGCGGCAGAAGAAGCACGACGCGGCCGAAGGCGTGTTCCGCGAGGCGCTCAAGCTCGAGCCCGAGTCCGCCGCCGTCCTCAACTACCTCGGCTACATGAACGCCGACCGCAACGTGCGGGTCGAGGAGGCCTACACGCTCATCCAGAAGGCGGTCGAGATCGAGCCGCAGAGCGCGGCCTACCAGGACAGCCTGGGCTGGGCGCTCTACCGGCTCAACCGGCTCGATGCTGCGGAGACGGCCGTCCGCAGCGCGCTCGAGCACGACTCCGCGAACGCGGTCATCCTCGACCACCTCGGCGACATCGTCGCGAAGCGCGGGAGGGTGGCGGAGGCGCTCGGCTATTGGCAGCGGGCGATCAAGGGCGAAGACGACGAGGGCGAGCTCGACCGAACGCGCGTCGAGGCGAAGATCCATGAGGCCCAGGGAGCGCTCCAGGCCCAGCAGCAGTCGCCGCCGCCGCCCACGCCCTGAGCTCGCCGCCGCTTCGCTGCTGCTCGCCGCCGCCTGCGCGACGGCGCGGCTTCCAGCGCCGGGCGTGGCCGAGAAAGCGCGCGCCGCGTCTTCCTGGTCGGGCAGCCTCCGCGTCTCGGTCCACGGGCCCGAGCTGCGCGGTCGTTCACGCGCGCTCGTGGCGTTTCGACGGCCCGACAGGATCCGCATCGAGATCCCCGGCCCTTCGGGCGCGCGCCTCATCGCCGTCGCCGCGTCGGGCCGCCTCGTCGCGGTGCTGCCCGGCGACCGCGCCGTGCTCGAGAGCGCCGCAGGAGCGAAGGAGCTCGAGGCGCTCCTCGGTGTCGCACTCTCGCCCCCGGAGCTCATGGACGTGCTCCTGGGCGTGAAGCCGCAGAGCGCGAGGAGCTACGAGGCCGACTGGGGTCGGGCGCTGCCGACGCGGGTCCGCGCCGAGCTCGGCGACGGCACCCGCCTCGACGCGAAGGTCGACGAGGCCGAGCCGGACGTCGAGCTGCCGCCGGCCGCCTTCGAGCCTCCGCCATGCGCCGGCTGCCGGGCGATAGGCGCCGACGAAGCCAGGCGGTTGCTAGGAGGACGATAACCACGCATGGCTCTCAAAGATCCTTCCCGCGAGTGCGAGACAACGGCCAGGCTGGCTGCCTCCTTCTTCGAGACGAGGGGGCCCCGCCCCCTCGAGCACCCCCGGGTTACCGTGGCAGTTCCGCGGGGGGCTCTGGCTTGAAACCTCTTCGGCTTCGGTCCTTCGCCAAGATCAACCTCGGGCTCGAGGTGCTCGGCGTCCACGAGGACGGGTATCACGAGCTGCGCACGCTCTTCCAGACGATCGACCTCGCCGACGAGATCTCGCTCGCGCCGCTGCCGCGGGCGGTGCGCGTCGTGTGCGATCACCCGCTCGTGCCGACCGACGCGACCAACCTCGCCGCCCGCGCCGCCGAGCTGCTGCGCGGCTATGCGCGCGTCGCGCAGGGGGTGCAGATCCGCATCAAGAAGAGGATCCCAGTCGGCGGCGGGCTCGGCGGCGGGTCGAGCAACGCCGCCGCCGTGCTCATGGGCCTCGACCGTCTCTGGAAGCTCGGGCTGGGCCCCGACGGCCTCCACCGGCTCGCTCGCCGCATCGGAGCGGACGTACCGTACTTCCTGCTCGGCGGCACCGCGCTCGGCCTGGCGCGAGGCGACGAGGTGTATCCACTCAGGCGCCAGATCCGTGCGCACGTCGTGCTGGTGGATCCCGGCGTACACGTCTCGACCGCCCGCGTTTTCCAGCGGCTGGACGGGCAATTGACTCCCCGGGAGAAGAGTAATAGCATCTTCTACTTTATATCGAGGGAGTTGGAGGGATCGGGGGGGTACCGGTTTCTTCAAAACGACCTCGAGGAGGCGGCGCTCGAAGAAGCGCCCGTGCTGCGTGAGCAGGCGGGCCGGATTCGGGCCGTGCTGTCGAGAGAGGGGGCCAGCTTGGCGGCTCTTTCCGGCAGCGGCTCGAGTTACTTCGGGCTGTTCGAGGATGCGCGCCCGGCGAGACGGGCGCGGGCGGCGCTCGCCGCCGAGGGCTTCCGGGCCCTCGGCGTACGGACGCTGACCCTCGAGCAATACCGCGGCGCATGGGGACGCTCGCGGAACCGACTCAGGCAGTGAGGAGGAGCGGTCAGCATGGAGATCACCGACGTCAAGGTCATCCCGGTGGACGACGAGAAGCTGAAGGCGTTCGTGTCGATCGTCTTCGACCATTGCTTCGTCGTGACGGACCTCAAGGTGATTCACGGTCCGAAGGGGTTGTTCGTCTCGATGCCGAGCAAGAAGCGGAAGGACGGGACGTTCAAGGACATCGCCCATCCGCTGAACAACCAGATGCGCCAGTACCTCGAGGAGAAGATCCTCGGAGTCTACAAGCAGCAGGTCGCCGTCGGCGCGAGCCCGGCGGCCGCTCAATCCTCCGGCGAGGCCGCCGCGAAGGAGGGCTCGCAGGGGTAGGAATCCCCCCGCGTTGGGGCGTGGCCAAGTGGTAAGGCGCGGGGCTTTGGACCCCGGACCGAAGGTTCGAATCCTTCCGCCCCAGCCACCCCGGAGAGGCGGCACGAGCGTCGGTTCACCATGCGTCGAGAGCTGAAGGTCTTCACAGGCAGCGCGCACCCGGCGCTCGGCGAGTCGATCGCGCAGAACCTGGGCGTGCCGCTGGGGCGCGCCCACCTGGCGCGCTTCAGCGACGGCGAGGTCTGGTTCCAGAGCCACGACAACGTGCGCGGGGCCGACGTGTTCGTGGTGCAGCCCACCTGCAGGCCGGTCAACGAGAACCTGATGGAGATGCTGCTGATGCTCGACGCGTTCAAGCGCTCGAGCGCGGCCCGCCTCACGGCTGTGATGCCCTACTACGGCTACGGCCGGCAGGACCGCAAGGACAAGCCGCGCGTGCCGATCTCGGCCAAGCTCGTGGCCGACGTGCTGCAGACCGCCGGCGCCGACCGCGTGCTGACGATGGACCTGCACGCCGCGCAGATCCAGGGCTTCTTCGACATCCCGGTCGACCACCTGTTCGCGGCCGCCGTGATCATCGACTACGTGCTGCAGCTGAACCTGCCCGACCTGGTGGTGGTCTCGCCGGACGCCGGCGGCGTCGAGCGCGCGCGCGCCTACGCCAAGCGCCTCGACGCGAGCCTCGCGATCGTGGACAAGCGCCGCGACCAGCCGAACGTGGCCGAGGTCCACAACGTCATCGGCGACGTCTCGGGCATGACCGCGCTCGTCGTGGACGACATGGTCGACACCGCCGGCACGCTCACCAAGGTCGTCGAGGCGCTGAAAGCGGCCGGGGCGCGCGAGGTTCTCGCCTCGTGCTCGCACCCG
>Ga0335076_10002785_pt1 | contig 17432 bp, 15 predicted proteins | sample Lox_Sample_25_FD_206717 | JGI IMG/M metagenome (GOLD analysis project Ga0335076, IMG submission 206717) | Soil microbial communities from Loxahatchee National Wildlife Refuge, Florida, United States - Lox_Sample_2.5 | ecosystem: Environmental > Terrestrial > Soil > Wetlands | place: USA... | reverse complement strand
CCGGCAATCAAACCATCTTTGTGATTGGTTGGGCAGGAAATGCAGGAACGTTCTGCAGCAACTGCGGCGGCGCGGGGAATGTCAATGATGATCCCTTTCTCAAGACCTCGCTGCTACGTTGGGGCAACTATGACACGGTGACGGCAGGAGTGCGCTGGTGCGGCAACTCCTCGGATACAGGATGGTCCACTACTTGTGGTTCCAGCTCAGAGATTCCTACCGGCCTGAGCAAGTACAGCAATGCAGTACCAACCAAGGGTGACGTTGCCGCTGGACAGGGAGCCCTTCCGCCGTCGTTCTACTTAGCCGGCAAACCCAGTTGGTGGGGATCCATGCCATTTCCCGCGGCCGGTCCAGACGTGACCGGGGGTAATATGGCCGGAGTGGGAGGCCACGCTTATCTCAATCCCGCAGCAAATTGCTACTACAACGTAATGGTTGGACCGAGCGATGGCACCGGCAGTGTTCTGGCATTCGATGCCGCAGCTTGTTATGGGACGGCACCGCCGCCGCCTGTTCCTCCGACAAACCTCAATGCGACGGTACAATAGTTTTTTGCGCAACTTGTGAGGGTTGAGCGATTGCTGGTTGTTGCGGAGTGTGTTCCATGACGAATTGCGCTGGAGCACGCGCTGTGATATTCACAAACAAACGGCGCGTGCACTTTAATCCTCCCCCTCGGATTTGGTGAGCATTCATTCCATAGATCCGTTGTCCTATCAGGGCTGGGACGAGTTCGTGGACCGTCATCCACGAGCCTCCGCCTTCCATCGGCGAGGTTGGCTTCGAACTCTCTCGAAGACCTACGGGTACAAGCCGGTTTTCCTCGCCGCGGGTGCGCCCGGCAGGGCGCTTGATGGGGGCTTGCTCCTGTGCCGCGTGTCAAGTTGGATGACCGGGGAACGTCTCGTATCTTTGCCGTTCGCTGATCACTGCGAACCTTTGTTGAACGATCCGGGGGAGTACCAGCAGTTTGCCGGTTGGCTGCGCGATACCTGCAAGGAGCAGAATTGGAAGTACGTCGAGCTGCGCTCCCTGTTACCAGGTTGGCGCGAAACGGAAGGCTGGCATGCGACCCGTCCGTATTGGTTTCACGAACTTGATATCACACCGAGTCTGCAGAATGTCTTTCACGCCCTGCATCGGGACTGCATGCAGCGAAGGATTCTGCATGCCGAACGTGCCCGGTTGTCCTATGAAGTCGGCCGTTCACGAAAATTGGCAGAGGACTTCTACAATCTAGTGCTTATCACCAGGCGTCGACACCAGATACTGCCACAACCCAGAGCCTGGTTTCGGAATCTCGTCGAGCAGATGGGAGACAATCTCCAGATTCGGTTGGCCCGGAAGGACGGTCTTCCCGTCGGCGCCATTCTAACGTTGCGTCATCGGTCGTCCGTTATTTACAAGTACGGTTGTTCCGACGCCCGATTTCACAACCTGGGCACTATGCCGTTCCTGTTCTGGCGCCTTATTGAGGAGAGTAAAACGCAAGACATTCAAACCGTGGATCTCGGTCGTTCTGACCTGGACAGCGCGGGATTGATCACGTTCAAAGACCGGTTCGGTGCACGCAAGAGGCTCTTCAGCTATCGCCGCTGCAAGGGCCGGGAAGAGTCGGCAGAAGACAGGAAATGGGACTTCCATACCGTCGGCAAGTTCTTCTCCATTTTGCCGGATGGAATCTCCTCTACAGCCGGTGCAATCATCTACCGACACATGGGATAGTCCAGGCCAGGCGCTGTGAAGTTCGATCAGACAAAATTACCGGGAGTCTTTCACCTTCATATTGTGCCCGCCGCCGACGAGCGCGGATTTTTTGCGCGCACATGGTGCCGGGAAGAATTCGAACGTCACAAACTGAATACCAGAGTGGTGCAATGCAGCGTCTCGTTCAATCGACAAAAGGGCACACTGAGAGGCATTCATTATCAAGCGCTTCCCTTCGAGGAATGTAAGATCGTGCGGTGCACTCAAGGAGCGATTTACGATGTAATCGTTGATCTGCGCCCGGCTTCTCCAACTTTCCGCCAATGGATCGGGGTCACCTTGAGCGCAGCCAATCGGGAGATGGTTTACATTCCTGAAGGTTTTGGCCACGGCTTTATCACACTCGAGCACGACACGGAAGTCTTCTACCAAATGTCAGAGTTCTATAAGCCTGAGGCTGCCAGGGGGGTTCGCTGGGATGATCCCGCGTTTCAAGTCGCGTGGCCGGCCAAACCGGTGGTGATTTCCGAGCGAGATCGCACTTACCCGGATTTCAGGTTTGCCCAATGACATTGCTGCGGGAGTTCGACCAGAAAAATCTGGCAGAAGTAGGCGCAAGTCTACACGCGTTTGCCACGGAGTTGTACCCCGTCTGCCGCAGCATCACCGGTGACGGAATTCGCCGAACCCTGGCGATGATCGGAGAGCGCATACGGCTGCACATTGTCGAGACTCCAACAGGAACGCCGGTTTTCGATTGGACTGTTCCCAAGGAGTGGAACATCCGCGGCGCTTATATTCAGGGCCCCGCGGGAAACAGAATCGTGGACTTCCAGGATCACAATCTGCACGTCCTCAATTACAGCGCACCAGTGGACGGTACTGTACCGCTCAGCGAATTGAAAACCCACCTTCACACGCTCCCGGAACGTCCCGGCTGGATTCCATACCGAACCTCGTATTATCAGGAGAACTGGGGGTTCTGCATGGCGCACAGCGAGGCCGAGGCCCTGGAAGAAGGGGACTACCGTGTCTGCATCGACTCGACCTTGGAAAATGGAAGTCTCACGTATGGCGAGTGCTACTTACCGGGGCAATTCCCGGACGAGGTGTTGATCTCTTGCCACGCTTGCCACCCGTCGCTCGCAAATGACAATCTTTCGGGCCTGGGTGTTGCCACATTTCTGGCGCAATACTTGTCGGGCCGCGATCTGCGCTACTCTTACCGTTTTCTGTTCATTCCGGGGACGATTGGTGCCATCACCTGGCTGGCCCGCAATCGCGACGCTGCAAGCCGGGTCCGGCATGGTTTGGTTTTGACGTGTATTGGGGACAGTGGTGGGTTTCACTACAAGAAGAGCCGGCAGGGTGTCGCGGAAATTGACCGTGCGGTGGCGCACGTGCTGCGGCATCAGAACGAAACCCATGAGATCTTGGAGTTCTCGCCGTATGGGTATGACGAACGGCAGTATTGCTCTCCCGGATTCGATCTCCCAGTTGGCTGCCTGATGCGGAGTGTGTGGGGCACATTTCCCGAGTATCACACGTCGGGGGACAACCTCGACTTCATCCGGCCGAATGCGCTGGCAGGTTCTCTGCGAGTTTGTACTGCTGTCGTCGACTTGCTGGAAGGAAATCGCAGTTACAAGAATCTTCAGCCGTACTGCGAACCGCAACTCGGCCGCCGCAATCTGTATCGATCGACGGGCGGGGACACGATTGCCACGGAAATCAACGCCCGTCTGTGGGTCCTGAATTTCTCCGACGGGGAACACTCTCTCCTCGATATCGCGGAGCGCTCCGGTCTGCCGTTCAGCGCCATTCTCGATGCTGCTAACGTGTTGGTCGAAAACCAGCTCCTGGCGCCCATGGCCTTCGCCGAGGCTAAAGTTCTTCAGCAGTCCTGATCGTAAAAAGGAAGGATCTGTTCTCGACCGAGTATTGAGGATATCGCGATTGATATGAATCTTCCGCAGAACACGGGAGGAATCGGGTCGAGTGGCAGGGTGCTCATGGCTTTGGGTTCTCCCCCGTGGGACGGGCTTTATTTCGCTGGCATAGGTCTTCTCACTATTCCTCTACTGTCCTGGTTCCGAGGGAACGCTAGGAGCGGCTGGTGGCTGGTCCCCTTTCTGTTGGCGGTAATGATCGCGGTTCGCATAATTCCAGCGATTTTGCGCCGCCTGCTGCCGTTTCCCGCTCCTGTTTTGGCGGCGTGGGCTGATCGCCGTCAGATCAGCAAACACTACGACTCCTACCAGTGGAGGAAGATGTTCTGGATCGGGCTGGGACTTGCACTTTTCGTGGCGGTTTCGCGGCAGGTGACGACTCCGCGAATCGTCGTCGCGCTGGTCTGCATTCTGTCTGGAGTTCTCGGGCTCGTCCGATGGCGGGCTGTTTCGACACGTACCGACTCAGTTAAGAATTGGGAAACTGGGCGTAACTCTGCATCATTCAGCAATCTCGCATCGAAATGAATTCGCCGCATACACCAATGCCCGGTAGCTCCCCACGTCATTCGGCCAGTCCTGAGCGGAATCCGCGCATCTGTCTTCCAACATTCCGAAATTTCGCACGTACCCCGTTTCGGTGCAGCCATTACGAAGCGCAAGACATCCTGGCGGAGGTTGACGATGTTGATCTCATCTGCCTGCAAGCCGAAGCTCGTTTGCCAAAACGTGAGCGGTGGCTCAGGAAGCTCTCATTTCACGATGTGAGCAAGCGGCTTATGTTTCTGAATCCGGGGCTGCGGCCGGTCCGGCTGTCCCGGGATTACGATCTGTTTGTGGCAGTGTGCCAGAACTATTTTGACATTCTGTATTTCAACGCGATTGAGGGGTGGAGAGACCGCTGTCGCGCCAGCGTATGTTGGCTGGAAGAGATGTGGGCCTCGGCAGTGCCGGGATACAAGCATTGGCTGCATGCCCTGAGCCGATTCGATCATATTTTTGTAGGCTGTCTCGGCAGTGTGCAAGCCATCTCGGAAGCATTGGGTCGTCCTGTCCACTGGCTTCCTAGTGCCGTCGATACCATTCGCTTCTGTCCCTTTCCGTCGCCACCGGAGCGAGTCATCGACGTGTATAGCATTGGGCGGAGGTGGGAGGGAAGCCATCGCGCTCTGCATGAAGCTGCTCAACGCGGCGATATCTTCTACGTTCACGATACCTTCGCAGCTGCCGATGCAGAAACCTATGATCCTCGGCAGCATCGCGAGATGTTTGCGAATATTGCAAAACGAAGCCAATGCTTCATGGTTGCTCCGGCAAAGATGAACAACCCCGCTCACACCAACCATCAAGTCGAGATCGGCTCTCGTTATTATGAGGGGGCGGCAGTTGGTGCGGTGATGATCGGACAGGCTCCGGAGTTGGACGCATTCCGGCAGATGTTCCCCTGGCCGGATGCGGTTATGCACATCGAACCTGACGGACGTGATGTGCTTAGTGTGCTCAAGAATATGGCCTCTGATCCGTCGCGAGTGGCGGCCATTCGCGCCCATAACATTTCAGGAGCCTTGATGCGGCACGACTGGCTTTACCGCTGGCAAAAAATTTTTGAGGTGATTGGCTTGGCTCAATCCACAGGCATGTCCAGGCGCGAACGCCGGCTTCAGGAACTGGCCAACCTTGTGACGGACAGCACAGAGAATACGGCTTCTGCGGGGACCTTGAGATGATAAATAGTGCCGAGTTGCGTGCCGGAGACTGGGTGGAAATCCGCTCCAAAGCGGAGATTCTGTCCACTCTCGATGAAAAAGGAGAGCTTGAGGGCCTCCCGTTCATGCCGGAGATGTTCGAGTTCTGCGGCAAAAAGATTCGGGTATTCAAACGCGCGCACAAAACGTGCGATCCTCCCAATGGTCTGGGCGGCCGCCGCATGTTGCGCACGGTACACCTGGACGAGGTACGCTGCAACGGGGACGCTCACGGAGGATGTCAGGCGCGGTGTCTCGTGTTTTGGAAAGAAGCGTGGCTGAAGAAAGTTTCTGGCCGCGGTGAATGTGGAACGAAGACGGGTGGCGACGTACTACCATCCATCGGATGCAGTGAACAGGCCGTCAGGGCGGCAACACAGCGCCAAAATCACTCGGCAAATCCGTCCGATGAACCTCTGTTTGCCTGTCAGTCGACCGAACTTTCACGGGCGACTCAGCCACTAAGCGGGTGGGACATCCGCCAATATATTGAGGACTATTTCTCCGGGAATGTCCGCTTCTCGCAAATACTGGCGGCATTCCTCTTCTTCGTGTACGAAGAACTGGTCACGGCAGGTCTGGGTTTAGGAGCGGCTTTGCGCTGGCTCTACGATGTGGTGCAGCGAATCCGCGGAGGCACTCCATATCCCTGGCGCGTGGGACTGATCGACCAGGGTGCAAAAACGCCGGCCGCTAAGCTCGATGTTCAGTCCGGTGAATTGGTAAAGATTCGCAGCTATCCGGAGATTTTGAAAACGCTCAACGTGCAGCGGCAAAATCGCGGTATGTGGTTCGATGCCGAAATGGTACCTTATTGCGGCGGCACCTATCGCGTGCTGGATCGCATCAGCAAGATCATTAACGAGAAGACGGGCAAGATGCAGCACCTTAAGAACGACTGCATCATGCTCGACGAAGTAGTTTGCCGCGCGTGTTACGCCACTAACCGCAGGTTCTGTCCGCGTGGCATCTACGCTTATTGGCGCGAAATCTGGCTGGAGCGGATCTCGCCCGGTAGCTCCGCCAACGTGAATCAGGAACTAGAGAAGTCTGCGAACCAGGAGTCTGCGCCACTCAACGTGGGCAAATGAGTTCCCATCGCAGACTTTTCCGTGAGTAACCTGTTGGGGTCGAGCGCATTTTTAGATCGAGTGAAGAACCTTGCCCGCTCAAACTGACACGACACTCGAGCTAGCTCGGGAGACCGGATCGTCAAGCTACTCGGATGGTTGGCTGCACAGGTGGCTGCCCCGTGCTGTGCTCTGCGCGCTTGCGGCGATCCTGATTGCCCTTATGGGGCTTCCGCTCCATCGCATGTCGGCAGATGTGGAGATCAACTACAACGAAGGCTGGAACAGCTATAAGCAGGCCATGGTGAAGAACGGGACACCTTTGTATGGACTCCCCCCTGGGTCCCTCACGGGTGCGACTAGCTATCCGCCACTTTCATTTCATCTGGTTAGTTGGCTGGGGAATGGGAACGGTTTCAAAGTTGCCGGCCGCTGGATTTCGTGGATTGCGTGGATTGCGACAGGCACCTTCATTCTGCTTATCGTCCGCAAGCAGGGTGGAAGCATAGAAGTAGCGCTGTTCTCATTTCTGCTCTATCTCATTGGCATATCCCTGCTGGTGCCTGGCTATATCGGGATGAACGATCCCCAATTGCTCGCGGAGGCTCTCACAACAGCCGGCCTGTATCTCTATTTCAAGAATCCGGAAAGCAGATGGATGCTTCTCCTTTCCGCACTTGCATTTTGTTTGGCTGCATTTACCAAGCAGACCCTGATTGCGTTTCCGATCGCCGTGGCGGCTGATGTGATTCTCAAATCGCGCAAATTGTTCGCGGCCTGGGCTGGCGCGATGGTCGGCTTTGCGGCGACGTTCGCCATTCTAAGCGTATTAGTCGATGGCCGATATTTCCTCGCTCATCTTACGTTCCATCGAGCCTATTCACTACGCTATGCGTGGCACCACAATGTTCATCTCTACCTGGTGATCGTCGAGGCCGTTCTTCTGGTGGCAATCGGTTGGTTGATTTGCGCCGTTCGTCCCCGGCGAATCTTTCTGGTCATGTTCGTTGTGACCCAGGTCATCGCCTTCTTACTAGCTGGCGGCGACGGTGTTGGTCTGAATATTTGCTTAAATGCCTTTGCGGCGGCGGTCATTCTTTGCGGTGTCGCCCTGGCTGACGCTGAGGCGGTGACGGATGGGATGCGCGCCGCCATACCTCGCCTACAACTGCTCAGGGGCGCTCTGATGTTCCTTCTTCTGCTGGGTATTACGGTTCATGTTCCCGGACGATTTCGGGAAAATATGGACGCTTTACGAGCCTTGCCTGCGCAGAAGTCCGAATTTGCCTCTGCTCTTCAGTTTCTCAGATCGGAAGCAGGCCCGGCACTCTGCGAGAGTCCTCTTCTCTGTTACGAGTCGGGCAAGCAGTTTGAGTTCGACCCTTTTTCCGTGAATGACGGACTGAAGACAGGCCGGATCACCGAAAATGATCTAGCTCAAGTGTTGAGGTCGCGTCATTTTCTCACTCTTCAAATCAAGCTTAATCCCGGAGAGGCCAGCCAGTCTGAAGACGAACTTATCCAGGCACGGTCGCATACCACGGGCGCGCTCCTGCCGTTTGAGAAGAACATATTCACTGGCAATCTCATGAAGGAATTGGTAGAGAATTACCGGATTGCATACCGCAATTCGTCGACCGTCATTTTTGTGCCGCGCTGACTGCGAAGGATACTGCGAACGACAATGACAGCCGCGGATAAGGAGCGTGGGTCTATGAAGCTGAGTGTCATAGCACCTACCTACAACGAGTCCGGAAATGTTGGCCAGCTGATTCAGAAACTGGAGGCCGCCCTGCGCGATGTGGATTATGAAATCGTCATCAGCGATGACAACTCTCCCGATTTGACCTGGTTGGTAGTCGAGAAGATTGCATCCGTGAATCCGCGCGTCCGCATATTGCGCCGCATGTCGAATCGCGGCTTGGGATCCAGCGTGATTGATGGTTTCAATGTGGCGACCGGAGATGCGGTTGCCTGCATTGACGGCGACTTGCAGCACGACCCTGCTATTCTGCCCACGATGTTGAAGACTCTGCTTGAAGGTTCCGACCTGGTGGTTGGCAGCCGCTACGTTGCCGGTGGCAGCCTGGGGAATTGGGGGTTACTCCGGAGAACAGAGTCACGCATCGCAACCTGGATGGCACGATGGAGTGTGGGGGTCACTATGTCCGACCCGATGTCCGGCTACTTCATGATGCGGCGCCGCGACTTCCTGCGGATTCGGGAGAATCTGAATGGCCGCGGCTTCAAGATCCTTCTCGAGATTGCAGCGTCTCTGAAACCGAGCAAAATCTGCGAGGTCCCATACACGTTTCGCACCCGGGTGGCAGGTGAATCGAAGCTCTCAAGCCAAGTCGTGTGGGCGTATCTGGTTCAACTCTTTCGGTTGTCGCCTTTGGGCAGGCTGGTTCCGGCTGAGTTCGTAAAGTTCGCCATCGTCGGGACTAGCGGAGTGGTAGTCAATCTTGGAGTGATGGCGGCAATGCTCCATTTCACGCCCTATCAGGACTGGCGGGCATCGGCGATATCCACCTTAGCCGCCACCCTTAGTAATTACATGCTGAATAACTTCTGGACGTTTCGCGACCGAGCACATAGCGGAATGACTCTGATCAGCCGTTACATTTACTACTTGCTGGCTTGCCTGCTAGGTCTGGCCGTCACCACGGCTTCCTTTGCCGGCGCTACTTGGATGGTTGCCCAGATGCCCAGTCTAAAGACGGGATTGCGGTGGCACAGCGCGCTGTTGCTCTGTCAACTCATTGCTATCTTGGCTGGCACCTTGTCCAATTATCGGCTCAATCGGGCCATTACTTGGCCCGCGAAAAAGAAAGAGCGGCACCAAGAAGCATCACTTGACTTGTTGGTCCCCAATAGCATCCCGGCGCAACCGTCGGACTGCTCAACCAGCGGGAATTAGAGGTGAGCCGACAGACCTCACTCGGGTTCCCCAAATGCGGTGAGGCGATCGGCCTAAACCTAGCTCACGTTAACGTACGTTTTATCTATCGATTACAAGGGTTGATCGGGGGCGGGCGAGCGTGTAAAATCAAGGTACCCCTTCCTCCCCGCAGTGTACTATCCAACGGAAAGCTCAATTTCATAGTGGTGACATAAACAAATGAAGATCCTACTAACAGGACATCAAGGGTATATCGGTGCGGTAGCCGCGCCCATTCTGCGCGCAGCTGGTCATCAAGTCATAGGTCTGGATACGGACTGGTTTGCGGGTTGCGAGTTCGGAGAACCTGCACAGCCGTCCCGCGAGCTCAAAAAAGATCTTCGCGATCTCAGCAAAGAAGATTTGCAGGGCTTCGACGCGGTCGTGCATCTTGCGGCTCTTTCCAATGACCCGCTGGGAAATCTGGATGCCAAGCTTACCTACGATATCAACCACCTTGCGTCGGTTCGACTGGCGGAGCTGGCCAAAGCGGCAGGCGTACGCCGTTTTGTCTTTTCCTCATCCTGCAGCACTTATGGCGCGGCGGGGGACAACATCCTCGATGAAAGCGCTTCACTCAACCCAGTCACCCCATACGGCGAGTCGAAGGTGTTTGTGGAGCGCGACGTGACTGCGCTGGCAAGCGCGACCTTCAGCCCGACGTACCTGCGAAATGCGACCGCCTATGGCGTCTCTCCACGTCTCCGGCTCGACATCGTGCTCAACGACCTTGTGGCGTCGGCATACACCACGGGGCTGGTATACATCAAGAGCGATGGCACCCCCTGGCGCCCCATCATTCATATCCGAGACATCATTGCGGCCATCGTGGCGGTGCTCGACGCTCCGCAGGACGCCATTCACAATCAGGTCTTCAACGTTGGCCGCACCGAAGAAAATTATCGCATTCGTGAACTCGCGCAAATCGTGGCCGAAACTGTGCAGGGATGCCGCATCGATTACGCTCCGGACGGTGGGCCCGACAAGCGCTGTTACCGCGTCAACTGTGACAAGATCGCCCGCATGCTGCCGAACTTCCGACCACAATGGACGGCGAGGAAGGGCGCTCAGGAGCTATATGAAGCTTATCGGCGGGTTGGTCTCACTGCCGACGATATGAAGCAGGGCCGTTACATCCGCATGAACCAGATACAGCGCCTTCTCCAATCGCAGCGAATCGATCCTTCACTGCGTTGGTCCCAACAAACAACCGAAACGCCGATCTTAGCCTGATTTTCCTGGTTCAATGATGACAACGACGACTATTGTTTGTCCAGCAAACGTACAACTGAAAACCGTGCATAAGCCCTGCCGTTTTTGCGGTTCCAGGCAAACGCGAACCTTTGTTGACCTGGGACTGTCCCCACTTTGCGAGACGTATCCCTCGTTGGCCGATCTGAACCATGGCGAGGTCTATTACCCTCTCCACGTGTATGTGTGCGAGGAATGCTTTCTGGTACAGCTTGAAGAATACGAGCGCGCTGAGAATATCTTCAGCGACTATGCATACTTCTCTTCGTACTCGGATTCCTGGCTCAAACACTGCGAGAACTACTGTGGCCTGATGAAGCAGCGGTTTGGCTTGAGCGAGAATAGTTTTGTCGTGGAAGTGGCGAGCAATGACGGCTATCTGCTTCAATACTTTGTAAAGCAGAACGTTCCTGTGCTTGGCATTGAACCCGCCGCAAACGTTGCCAAGGTCGCGGTAGGGAAAGGGGTTCCGACGCTGATTCGGTTCTTCGGAACAGAACTGGCGAAGGAATTGGTCGCGCAGGGAAAGCAGGCGGATCTCATCCTGGGCAACAATGTTCTGGCGCAAGTTCCGGACTTGAATGACTTCGTGGAAGGTTTGCAGATCACGCTCAAGCCCCACGGAGTTTTGACCCTCGAATTTCCCCATCTCCTGCGGCTGATTGAGCGCAACGAGTTCGATACCATCTATCATGAGCACTTCTCGTACTTCTCTCTCCTCACCACCGTCAAAATCATGGAGGCCCACGGGATGAGAGTCTTTGACGTGGAGGAACTCTCCACGCACGGAGGTTCGCTTCGGGTTTATGCCTGCCGGGCTGAGGATGAGTCACGCGAAACTCTGGCCTCTGTGAAGGATCTGATTGCCGAAGAAGAAGCCGCCGGATTGGCATCACCACAGGGCTACGACAGCTTCGCGCGACAGGTCAGGGAGACGAAATTTGCCTTCGTCGAGTTTCTTGTCAGGGCAATGCGGGAAGGTAAGTCCGTGGCGGGTTATGGAGCTCCAGGCAAGAGCGCGACCTTGCTGCATTATTGTGGCGTGGGCAAGGACTTGATCGCGTACACGGTTGACCGGAGCCCTTACAAGCAGGGGCGTTTCTTGCCGGGAAATCACATCCCGATTTTCCATCCCGACCGGATCCGCGAGACCAAACCCGACTACGTCGTGATTCTCCCGTGGAACCTCAAGGACGAGATCGTGAAGCAGCTGCAGTTTATTCGTGAATGGGGCGGCCGCTTTGTCGTGCCCATTCCCAAAGTGACGGTGTATTAGGGGGATCGATGAAAGTAGTCTTATTTTGCGGCGGCGCCGGCATGCGTCTTCGCGGATACGCTGACGACGTTCCCAAGCCCATGGTGGAAATCGGTACGCGTCCCATTTTGTGGCACCTGATGAAGTATTACGCGCACTTTGGGCACAAGGATTTTATTCTCTGCTTGGGCTATAAGGGGAACTGCATCAAGGATTATTTCCTGCATTACGATGAGGCCGTATCGAACGACTTCATCTGGTCGAAGGGTGGCAAGGACGTTAAATTCCTGAACCGCGACATCGACGATTGGACAATTACCTTCGTCGAAACCGGAGCCAATGCTAATATCGGAGAGCGTCTCAAGGCCGTCGAACCTCACCTCGCGGGCGAGGAGATGTTTCTCGCGAATTATGGAGACGGGCTCAGCAATGTTTCCCTTGCTGACATGATTGAAAACTTCCGCCGGAGCGATGCGGTGGCTTCGCTACTGCTGGTTCAGCCCACAGCCAGTTTCGATCTGGTCCATGCTTCCCCTGAAGGCGTCGTGCGGGACGTGTGCGCTCTAACCAGTAGTGACATCTGGATCAATGGTGGTTTCTTCGTCATGCGAAGGGCCATCTTCAGTTACATGCAGCCTGGCGAAGAATTGGTGCGGGAACCATTTCAGCGGCTCATTCAGAAGAACGCCCTGCTGGCCTACAAATGTAATGGTTTCTGGCAATGCATGGATACCTTCAAAGACAAACAGCGTCTGGAAGAGCTGAGCCAAAGCACTGCGCCCTGGAAGGTATGGAATCGCGCTGACGGGAAATCGACTGAGTCCCGCGCCATGTCGCTCAGCCTATGATCTGGTTTTGAGTCCCCCACAAGTGTGAAGATGCAGAGCCGCACCCGGTTCGCAGCAGAGGCCCGCTGACGCCATTTATGATGCGCTTGAATTTTGACCGAGAGAATACCGACGCCCTGACGATCCTGTGCCTCGGCTCTCATTCTGACGACATCGAGATCGGGTGTGGCGGCACGATTCTCAAGCTGGCTCGCCAGTTCCCAAACAGTCTGTTTCATTGGGTCGTGTTCAACGCAACGGGGGTGCGGCGGGCCGAGGCACAACACGCGGCCGAATTGTTTACCGGTTGCAAGGATCTGCCCGGGCTGCTACTGAAGTCTTTTCCGGACGGCTTCTTGCCATTCGTGGGTGCCGAAGTGAAAGCGGTGTTCGAAGAACTCAAGAATGTAGTTTCGCCCGACCTGATCTTCACTCATACCCGGAAAGACGCTCACCAGGACCATCGACTGATTTGCGAACTGACCTGGAACACCTTTCGGGATCACTTCATCCTCGAGTATGAGATTCCGAAATACGACGGCGATATGGGACAGCCGAGCGTGTTTGTCCCTCTGGAATTAGAGCTGTGTGAAAAGAAGGTCGGCTACCTGATGGACGCGTTCGAATCGCAGCAGGTCAAAAAGTGGTTTCGCAAAGATACATTCTTTTCCCTCATGCGTCTTCGAGGCATGGAGTGTAACTCTGCCTCCGGTTATGCGGAAGCTTTTTACTGTCACAAGTTGGTGTTATGAAGGATCTGAAAGAGCGCACCATTCGCGGCGGAGTGGCCAGGCTGGCTGCCCAGATCACTAATTTCCTGTTTCGTCTCGGTTCGCTCATGGTACTTGCCAGGCTGCTCGGACCAAGCGATTTCGGACTGGTCGGGATGGTGACTGCATTTACCGGTGTGCTGAACCTTTTTCGCGATTTTGGACTCTCTACCGCCGCCGTGCAGCGCCCGACCGTAACCGAAGAACAGGTTTCCACCCTGTTCTGGATCAATGTTCTGGTGGGAGTGCTCCTGACGCTGCTGACCGTAGCGGTTGCTCCCTTCGTAGCGGCGTTCTATCACGAACCACGCTTGACCTGGGTCACCGCGGTTGTCGCAACCGGCTTTTTATTTAACGCGCTTGGTGTCCAGCACTCGGCGCACCTTCAGCGTCAGATGCGGTTTACGGCACTGGCCATAATCAACACTGCGTCTCTCGTGATCAGCACCGCGGTGGCTATCGCCATGGCCAAGATCGGGTATGGTTACTGGTCTCTGGTTGCTATGACCGTGGTTTTTCCGCTGGCCATGACCATCGCTTTGTGGTTCACCGCTGCGTGGCTCCCGGGGTTGCCGCGCCGCCGCGCCGGAGTGCGTTCCATGATGCATTTCGGTGGAACGATCACGTTGAACTGCGTGATCGTCTACATCGCCTACAACATGGAGAAGGTTCTGTTGGGCAGGTTCTGGGGCGCAGACGCGATCGGAATCTATGGACGTGCTTACCAGTTGGTCAACATTCCGACCGACAACCTGAACTCCGCCGTCGGTGAGGTTGCCTTCTCCGCCCTGTCGCGCGTGCAGGACGACCCTCCTCGCCTCCGAAGCTATTTCCTGAAGGGCTATTCTCTGGTGCTTGCGTTGAGTCTGCCGATTACGTTCTTGTGCGCTCTCTTTTCCAACGATGCAATTCTTGTTCTGCTGGGCCCCAAGTGGCACGATGCCGCTTCCATTCTCCGCTGGCTGGCGCCGACAATTCTGGCCTTCGCCATGATCAATCCCTTCGGCTGGCTGCTGTTCTCGCTGGGGCGAGTCATGCGCAGTTTGAAAATCGCGTTGGTGATCGCTCCCCTGGTGATTGGCGGATATTTGATCGGACTACCCTACGGACCCAAGGGAGTGGCACTCGGGTACTCGGTGGCCATGGTGCTGTGGATTTTCCCGAACATCGTTTGGTGCGTGCAAGGTACCAGCATCACCGTCCGTGATGTTCTGGAGACCCTGAGCCGCCCGCTGATTTCAGGGATTGTCGCTTCGCTGTTGCCGCTCACCATACAGATCGGGTACGGGCAGGTCTTATCGCCACTGCCGAGATTGATCATCGGTTGCACTCTCTTCGTGGTTACCTATGTGCTCATGCTCTTATTTGTGATGGGACAAAAAGAGTTTTACCTGAATTTGCTCAGGACATTGAGGAAGGGAAACTCTCCAGTACAGGACGGTGCGCTGGCGTCGGCATAGCAGATCAACGATCTGCTCTTCCCTGTGCTGGAGAGCACGGCAATTGCGGCTGGTGATGTGAATGCGATATACAAAACTGGGTTGCCGGATTAAGCGGCAGGCTAGACATTGGATGATCGCGCTGTCGGCTGGGTTGGTTTCTGCGTGTAGTTCCCCTCGGCCTCTTCGCATCACGTTTGCTCAATCCAGTAAGACCGTCGAAGCTTATGACTTCATAGAGGTGATTGCGCAAGTTTCGTGGCCGCATGCCCGAAACCCATTTTTGGACGCCAGCTTGAATGGGTGGTTTGAAACTACGGATAAAAAGCAAAGGTGGAGCGTAAACGGGTTTTGTGACGATCCAGATGGAGGCCTGTTCCGCATTCGGTTCATGCCGCCGGCCGCCGGTGACTATCACTACTTCGTCGAGTATCAGCAGGGACGGGCGAAGCGTTCGTCGACTGGTGACTTCCACGCCATGGATGGCCATCGCCGTGGGCCCATCCGGATCGATCCCCAGCACCCGTTTCATTTCATCTGGGAAGGAACCGGAGAGCATTATTTTTTTAACGGTACAACGGCATTCTGGCTCATGGGTTGGTCCGATGAGAAAGTAATCGACGCCAGCATCGAGCGGCTTCATCGTTTGAAGGTCAACCGAGTACGGGTGACGGTGGCCGGCAGGACAAAGAATTTTTTTGGAGAGCCGGTGATGACAGGAGAAAATTGGACCGTCTTTGTCACGCCATGGCCCGCTCAGGTCTCGGAAGATGTTTTCCATCCTGGCTTCGATTTCACTCGCTTCGACTTGCGTTACTGGCAGAAATTTGAACGAGCTCTCCGTTTTGCCCGCGATCGGGATGTGATCATCTCGCTGGTCATGGACATGAATGAAAGCGTGAGCCATCCAGCGCCAGGCAGTGAAGACGAGCAGCGCTTCTATCGCTATGCTGTCGCCCGTTTCGGCGCGTTCCCAAACATCACCTGGGACCTGGGTGACGATCTTGAACGTTTTCGTAATGATCGTTGGACTCATTGGATGGGCACTCAACTCGAGCAATGGGATCCATACCACCACCTGGCGACGAGTCATCCGATCGACAACGTTCATCAGGACCGCACATCGGATTGGTTCGGTTTCACTTCTTTTCAAGATTGGTCGAGAACGCAGCACGCTTTCATGTTAAACGAGCGGAGAGAGCAGGAAAAAACGGGCCGCATTATCCCGCAAACGAACGAGGAGTACGGTTACGAGGACCATTATCCGCCCTGGACCGCAGGACTGGGATCTGACTCGGCGGACACCTTGCGCAGGACCGCCTGGGACATCGCTATGGCAGGCGGCTACCAGACCACAGGAGAGACCGTACGCCGCGGTACCAATATTTTGCCGGATACAGGAGGCGGTTGGATGAACGGTCGCGGCGATGACACGATGACCATGCTCCAGGGATATGCGCACATGGTCGATTTTTTCACCAGCTTCGCATGGTGGAACACAGATCCCCATGACGAACTGGTGAATCAGGGAAACTCCTGTCTCGCGCATCCCGGCGAAGTTTATGCAGTTTACCTTCCCCACGGGGGCCGCGCCCAAGTCCGTCTGGTTCCCGGCCGCTACGAGGCTTCCTGGTTTCATGCAGGAACTGGCGAGTGGATTCCGTTACCGGTGGTGGAGGGAGGTAGGTGGGATTCGCCACTCGCGCCGGGCAGCGATGATTGGGCTCTGCTCCTACGGAGGCAATGAGACTGTACACAAGGTGTCGGTTGAAGGAGTGAGCGAACGCACGCGTGAACGACTTAGCTCAATATTATCGGTGCCCCGAGACACTGATTCAGACAGTAACCCGGGAACCGCTTTCGGATGCCACCGGCTATTTTCGCGTCGGCAGCGAAACGTGCTACGGCAGGCTCTTCGAAGCCAGTCCATCCGTGTCTCCGGGGGATGTACTGCGCGACGTTACTGCCGGAATCGTGACGGAAGACGGCACTACCTACCTGCCCTTCGACCTTGCCAAGGTCGCCGCCAATCTGCGCTGCGAAGTGTACGCGGAAGACTGGCGCGCCGGTGCGCTTAAATCGGCGATATCGACAATGTACTACTTTGTCCGGCCGCTGCTGCCGGTCAATGTGCGCAAATATCTGCAACGCATTCACCTGCGAGGTTGGGACAAGTTATCGTTTCCGCGTTGGCCAGTGGACTGTACCATCGACAATTTGTTTGGACGTTTACTGCTGGTGAGTCTGCGGTCACAGAATCTGAAGCAAATACCTTTCATATGGTTTTGGCCAGACGGCGCTTCTAGTTGCGCGATGATGACCCATGACGTGGAAGCGACTCCGGGCAGGGATTTTTGTAAGACCCTCATGGATATTGACGATGCATTTGGCATCAAGTCATCCTTTCAGGTGGTTCCGGAAGAGCGTTACGAGGTTACTCCTGAGTTCCTCGAATCCATACGGACCCGTGGTTTC
>Ga0335076_10002784_pt1 | contig 17433 bp, 11 predicted proteins | sample Lox_Sample_25_FD_206717 | JGI IMG/M metagenome (GOLD analysis project Ga0335076, IMG submission 206717) | Soil microbial communities from Loxahatchee National Wildlife Refuge, Florida, United States - Lox_Sample_2.5 | ecosystem: Environmental > Terrestrial > Soil > Wetlands | place: USA... | reverse complement strand
CGCGGCCGTGGTGGCCAGGAACACCAGCACGGTGGGGAACCACACGATGTTCTCGGACCAGTCGCACCACACGGCCAGGAAGCCCCAGCGTGAACCGAACGCCTCCCGTACCCACCGGTACATGCCGCCGCCGACGGTTGTGGCCAGCTCGGCCGAGCACAGGGCCACCGGTACCAGGTAGGTGAGGACGGCGATGACGTAGAAGAAGATCGCCGACCATCCGAACGTAGCCGTGGTGGGCAGGTTGCGGATGCTGTCCATGGCCGCGATCAGCACCAGGGCCAGGCCGATCACGCCCAGACGCCGTGCGCCGGACCCGCGTACCGGGGTCCCGGCGGCAGGCTCAGCCGGCACCGTGACCGGTCTCTCCATGGTGGCGGTGCCGCCGTCGGTGTGATCACCGTGGGTCAGATGCCACTGCCTGATAGTCATGACACGGGCTCCTTGGGTCGAGAATCGAGGGCGGGCGTCTTCGGCTTCATGAACCGGCCGACCACAGGCAGCTCCGACACGGACTCGGCCCGGGCGATGGCCAGGCCGGTTCTCGGCAGGTGCGCGCGGTCGTCGGCGACCGAATAACGGGGACGCCATTCCGGGTAGTACTTCTTGTTGAAGTTCCAGAGGGATTCGATCTGCATGCTGTCGCTGAAGCGATGGAGCAGGGACTTCTCCGCCGAACGCCACGGTCCTGACGTGTCCTCATCGGCGACCACCGCGCGCATCACCGCGAAGTTGAGGCCGAGGCCGGTCAGTCCGCGCTCGGCCATCCAGTTGATCGTCTCGATGATCACGAAGTCGGTCAGGCCGTTCGGCGCGTCGGGGTCGCTCGTCCGTCGCATCAGGTCCAGGGAGTATCCGTTGACGTGGCTCGCCGGGATGTACTGGTTGAACGCCACCGGCTTGCCTGCCGGGTCCATGCAGACGGCCAGCAGGAGACCGGGGTCGCGCTCGTCGAACATCCGGCTCAGCGTCATCGAGAAGCCGCGTTCCACCTCGCCCTGGCGCGTCTCGGTCGCGAGATCCTCGAGCTGCCCGCGCAGCTCCTCGCTAGCCTCGAGGGGGTCCATGACCTCGACGCGGTAGCCGGCCTTGGACACCCGGTTGTAGGCCCCGCGCAGCGACTTCATCGGCTTGCCCTTGAGCGAGAACGTCTGGCAGTCCACGATCGCCTCGTCGCCCACGTAGACCTCGGAGAGTCCGGCCGCCCGGTAGACCGGCAGCCAGGGCGCGGCCGCGCCGAGAACGCTGATGTACCACCCGTTGGAGTCGGCCAGGTCCATCGCGTCGGACCAGGCGTCGAGGCGCTCGTCGATCGGTCCGATCGGGTCGGGCGACACGAGCATGATGCGGTTGATGACCGAGTAGGCGATGAGGGTGTTCCCGGTGAACAGCCAGGACTTGTCGTCCCGGAGGGCGAAGTAATCGAGAGTGTCGCCGCCGTAGCGGTCGAATATCGACCGCGCCCGTTCGTACGCCCTGGCGCGAGCTTCTCCCGTTCGCCGGTGCTCGCGGCCGGGTAGTGCCGTCGCGAGGACGAGCACCACGGTGCCGACGATGACGATGATGAGGACGTCGCGGGTCTCGCGGGCGCTGATGAAGGCGACGTCGAGCACGGCGGCGAGGCTGACCGCCACCAGGCTGGCCATGATGGCCCAGCCGAGGACCCGGCGGAAACCCGCGGGGCTGACCCGGAAGTGGCGGTTCTCGACCAGCAGCCACAGGCCGGCCAGGCAGGCGATGCCCGTCCCTTCCCAGGCCACGCCCTGCGCCAGGCGGTAGACCACGCTGATCAGCAGGATGACCAGAGCCGCCAGCCAGGCCCTGCGGTAGCCGTGCCGTACCCCTCGTGCCACGCCAGCCAGGGCCAGGCCGCCGATCACGGCAACGACACCGCTGACGTGATGAAGGCTGAAGGGCAGCCAGGCGTCCGCCGGACGGAGCCAGTGGACCGGCCACAGGAGCGCGAAGACGGCGTTCAGCAGGCCCGCGGTGAGCAGCCCGAACGCGGCGACCCGCCGGACCCGGCGACGCCGCACCCACGGCATCAGGGCCCGCTGGTTGACCGGGAAGGTGGCCCCGTCGGGGAGGCGGCCGACGATCTCGAGCGCCGTCGGGCGGGCCCGCTCCGGTGCCAGGACCAGCCGCTCGAGGAAGGAAGGCTGGCCGACGGGCCGTTCGGCCAGCGACAGCGAGACCGACAGGACCGGTCCGGCCTGCAGCTCGACCATGGACAGCCGCCGCACGGCCAGGTACGGCGCCGGCAACCCCAGCCTGGCCTTCCCGGCCCGCACGACCTCGGTCGCGCATCCGGTGTTGGCGTAGAATCCGTCGGCGACCTGGGTCATTTCCGGCTCGTGGGTGTGGCCGGTGATCAGGCCCGCGTACCCCTCGGAGATCAGCCGGGCCGCCTCGGCCCGGACCGCCGCGTTGTGGGCTGCCGCATCGCCCCGGTCGCTGACCGAGGCGTCGGCCAGCGCGCGGTTGACCCGGAGCATGGTGGCGATCCCGGCCGCCGCGGCGACCACCGCGATCGCGACGACCAGGATGCCGAACCAGACCAGCCACCGCACCGCGTGGTGGCTGAGCAGCGGCTTGACGCCCGGCGCGAAGGCCATGAAACGCAGCACCAGCGCCGCCGCGAACGGCACCGCTAGCCACCACAGCCATCCCGCGACCATGCGGTACAGCAGGCGCGATCCCAGGAAGGCGGACGGGTCACCGTTGCACCACCGGACCCCCTCCAGCAGCGAGCCGGGCTGGTCGCGGGATGCGAGCTTGGGCAGCACCTGCCGCACGACGTGGTGGCCGAGCGGCGTGTCGACCGGGGACCGGGGGTCGTCGAACGCGTTGTACTGGTCGAACTGGTGGCCGTGCATCACCCGGACCAGCTGGATGCCGTTCCCGGTCTCCAGCGCCAGGTCGCAGGCGAAGGCCACGTCCGTCACGCCGAGGCGGTCCCGCAGCACCGCGACCGAATCGAAGTCCCAGGCGAGCTGGCCGTCGTGGTTTCCGGGGGTCAGCACGACGCGATGATCCTCATCTTGGGCGAAGCGCTTGACCGCGTCGGTGAACTGGGGATGGGAGTCCAGGATCCCGGCGACGTCAGGAGCCGCGGCGAGCATCTCGAACCCGTCCCCGGCGATCACGAGCATCCCGGGCTCACCGAAGCCGTCCAGCAGCTCGGCCAGCTCGTCGGCGGCCCGCGTGGAGACCTCCGACGCGACCGGCGCGAGGTGCAGGTCGCTCACCACGACCACCCGGCTGCCCCGCCCCACCTCGAGCCGGATGAGATCGGGAACGAAGAAGGCCGAACGGGCCGGGCTCACGTCTGCCGCGCCGTCTATGACGCTCTCCATGAGACCCTGCCGTTCCGTTACAGCAGTCATGACAACGCCTCCGGCCGCATGATGGGGAAGAGAATGACGTCGCGGATCGCCGGGACTTCGGCGAAGAGCATGATCAGCCGGTCGATGCCGATGCCGATGCCAGACGTCGGCGGCAGCCCGTACTCGAGCGCCCGCACGAAGGCGATGTCAGCCGGGTGAGCCTCGGCATCGCCTCCGGCGGCCATCGCGGCCTCGGCCTCGAACCGCCTGGCCTGCTCGTCGGGGTCGTTGAGTTCGCTGTATCCGTTGGCGAGCTCCCGGCCCCCGATCACGAGCTCGAAGCGGTCGGTGAGGGTGGGGTCCTCGAGGGACCGGCGGGCGAGCGGCGAGACCTCCGTCGGGTAGTGGTAGATGAATACCGGACCCGCGGTCTGGCTCATGAGGACCTGGTCGTACAGCTCGAAGACCAGCTTCCCTGAGCCCCAGGCCGGCAGGTAGGCGACGTCGTTGTCGGCGCAGACCGTGCGCAGGTGCTCCACCGGCATGGACGGGTGCACCCGCTGGCCCAGCCGCTCCTCGAGCATGTCGAGCAGGTCGCGGCGCGGCCAGGGCGGGGTCAGGTCGACGCGCTGGCCGGCGAAGTCGAATTCGAGCCGGCCGGCGGCGCCCCGGGCCGCCTCGGTGATCAGGTGCTCGGTGAGGTCCATTCCGTCGCGGAAGTCGCCGAACGCGCGGTACGCCTCGAGCGAGGTGAACTCCGGGCTGTGCCGGGTGTCGATCCCCTCGTTGCGGAAGTTCCTGGCGATCTCGAACACCCGCTCGTACCCGCCGACCACCAGCCGCTTGAGGTAGAGCTCCGGCGCGATGCGCAGGCTGAACTCGGTGTCCAGCGCGTTGGCGTGGGTGAAGAACGGCCGGGCGATGGCCCCGCCCGCTTGCGGCTGCAGGATCGGAGTCTCGACCTCCACGAAGTCCTGCGCCTCGAGCCGGTCGCGCAGGATGGACAGGGTCTTGAAGCGGATGTCGAAGACCCGTCGGCTCTCCTTGTTGGCCAGCAGGTCCACCTCGCGCTGACGGTACCTGGTCTCGGCCTCGGACAGGCCGTGCCACTTGTCCGGCAGCGGCCGCAGCGCCTTGGACAAGATCTCCACGCCGGTCACGTCGACCGAGAGCTCTCCCCGGCGGCTGGTGATTACCTCTCCGGTGACACCGATCCAGTCGCCCAGGTCGACGAGCGCCTCGACGGCAGCCGCGTCATCCGGAAGGCGGTCGGCCTGGAACATCAGCTGAACGGTGCCGCTCCCGTCCTCGATGGTGGCGAACCGGAGCCTGCCGTGACCTCGCATAGACACCACGCGCCCGGCGACCCTGGCCACCTCGCCCGTTCGCGTGTCCGGCTCCAGCTCGGAGTGGGCCGACTGCAACTCGGCCAGCGTCGCGCTGCGCTCGAAACGGGTGGGATAGGGGTTGATGCCTCGCTCCGCGAGCGCGTCGCGCTTGGCTCGGCGTTCGGCTTCCTGAGCGGCCAGACCGCTCTGGGCGGTGGACCCGGCCGACTGCAGGGGGGGCTTGGAGCGTTGATCCTCTCCGCTACCCGCCTCCCGGGTAAGTGCCGGCTCTTGGTGTAGGACTGGGGTGCTCATCGTGGATGTGTCTCTTTCTCAGCTCGGCTGCTCCGTATGGACAAATTCACTGTCGGATGGGCCCGGCCCGCAGTCCCTAGAGAAACTCCCTAATTCGCCTCCCCAGGAGTGCCCTAGTCCGCCCCCTGGTCCGCCTTCCGCAGGGCCCAGCCTGGTTGCTGGCCCAGGCGGTCGGCATCGGGAATGGAGTGCTGGCTAGCCAGCGGTTAGGCTCGTATTCGTCCGGGGTTGCCGGGCCGCAGGCGGGAGTGAGGTAGGCGCGTGCAGAACCCGCGATCGCTGCTTGACCTTTTCGTGGGCCGGGTGGCGGAGCTCGCGCGGGTGGCGGAGGTCGTCTCCCTGGTGGAGGCGGGGCAGCCGTGGCTGGTGGCCATCGAGGGTGATCCAGGGGTGGGGAAGACATCGCTGGCCCGGCGGTGCCTGACCGGGGCCCCTGGCCTGCGGGTGATGTCGGCCCGGGCCGATCAGGCCGAGGCCGATCTGGACTTCGGGCTCGTCGATCAGCTGCTCAGGGCAGCCGGAGTCATCTCCCAGCCGATCCTGCTTCCGGGCGGGACCGGTCCGGCTGCTTCGTCGTTCTCCATGGGAGCGCGGTTGCTGGAGGTGGTGGGAGAGCAGCAGGCGACAGGGTCGCTGGCTGTCGTGGTTGATGATCTGCAGTGGGCCGACCGTAGGTCGGTGGAGGCCCTGACGTTCATGCTGCGGCGGCTGTCGGTGGACCCTGTGCTCGCCGTGGTGGTCTACCGCGGTCCCAGTGACCGGCTGGATGACGCGGCGCAGCGGATGCTGGGAAGCGTCGAGAACCGGTTGCACCTACCGCTGGGCGGGCTGGGCCCGGATGAGGTGGCGGCGCTTGCCGCTGCGCTCACTGCCGGACCGCTGGACGATGAGGCGGTTGGGTGGCTGTACCGGGGCACCGGCGGGCACCCGTTGTACCTGCGCACGGTGCTGAGCGACGGGTTCTGCTTCGACCCCGGGGCGCGGGGGCGGCTCGCGCTGCCGCGGTCGCTGGCCGCGGCCGTGGGCGATCATCTGCGGGTGCTGCCGCCGGAGACCCGGGTCATTCTCCAGATGCTCGCGGTCCTCAACCTCCGCCTGCCGCTGGCCCAGCTGGGCCACGCGGCGGAGGTGGAGTCGCCCAGCGCGGCGATCGAGCCGGCCGTTGCCTCCGGCCTGGTGGACTGGTGGCCAGAAGAGCCAACATGCCCTGTCGAGATCCGCCACTCACTGGTCCGGGACGCCGTCTATGCCGGCATCACGGCCGCCCGGCGCCGCGTGCTGCATGCCCGGGCCGCCGCCATGGTGAGCGAGTCGGCGTCCTGGGAGCACCGGGTGGCGTCCCTGGACCAGCCGGACGAGGGCCTGGCGGCTCAGCTGGAGCGGCTGGCGGGTGAGGAGGCGGCCGGGGACCGGCTCTGGCTGGCCGCCACGCACCTGCGGTGGGCCTCGGACATCTCCCCGGCGCGGGCCGACCGCGAACGGCGGCTGCTGACCGCGGCCATGTGGGTGACACCGAGCGAGGAGCCCCGTGACCTGGCCCTGCGCCAGGCCGTGGAGGACGCGGCGCCGTCCCCGCTGCGCGGCTGTGTCCTGGGCACGATGGCGTTGTTCTCGGGCCAGCTCCAGGAGGCGGAGCAGCGATTCAGCCAGGCGCTGGCACAGGCGCGGGAAGACCCGGACAGCCAGCTGGTGGCGGCCGAGATCGCCAGCCGCATGGCCGGCACCTACGCGGTTCTGGGAGGCGGGGAGAAGGCGATGACGTTCGGCCGGTGGGCCCTGGGCACCGGCTGCCTGGACGCGGCGTCCGCCAGCCGGACGCGCGCGTGGGTCGCTTTGGGTACCTGCGAGGTGGCCGGCCCGCGCGGCGCGCTAGCCGAACTGGGGCACCTGGATGCCGACCCGGCCCGGGTCGGCATGATCGATACTGACAGCTTGTCGTTTCGGGGGATACTCGGGCTTCAGTCCGGAGACCTGGGCCAGGCCGTGGCCGACATGACCGCAAGCCTGAAGATGGCTCGCAAAGGCGCGGCCCTCATCCTGGGCCTGCGCCCCTACTGCTATCTGGCGCTGGCCCAGTACCTGACCGGCGCCTGGGATGACGTGCTGCTCACCGCCGAGCAGGCGTCCTCGTACGCCGAGATCCGTACCCACCGCTATGAGCTGCCGCTGCTGCACCTGGCCGCGGGCTGCGTCCCGGCCGGGCGAGGCATGACCGGGGAGGCCGAACGGCACGCCCGGCTGGCCGAGGAGGCCGCGGCCAGCCTGGACTACGGCCAGGAACGGCTGTACGCCGCCATGGCCCGCGCCCTGGTCTGCCAGGCGGCCGGTGACTACCTGGGCATGGCCGACGTGCTAGGCCCCTGGCGGGACGAGGCGGCGCTGGACGGCCGCAGCCGGATGTACGCAATGCTGTGGCGGCCGCTGCTGGCCGAGGGCCTGATCGGCTCGGGCCAGGGCGGGCCCGCGGCCGCCATCGTGGAGCAGATGCGGGCCCAGAACGGCCACGTCAGCTATGTGCAGCCGGCCCTGGCCTGGCTGGACGGATGGCTGGCCGAGCAACGCGACGCCCCGGAGGAGGCCGAGCGGATCTACCAGGACGGTGAGGACATCGCCGGGACGGCCAGCCCGGTGCACACCGCGCGGCTGCTGCTGGCCCACGGCCGGCTGCTGCGCCGCACCGGGAACAGGAAGGCCGCGGTCGCCCGGCTGCGGCGGGCCAGCGAGGTGTACGCGGCGCTGCGCGCGGCGCCGTTCACCGCCCGGACCGACGAGGAACTGGCGGCGTGTCATCTGCACGCCGATCCGGCCAGCAAGCAGCCTATGCTGGCGCTGACCAGCCGGGAGACCGAGGTGGCCCACCTGGTCGGCAAGGGGCTGTCCAACCCGGAGGTCGCGGCCGAGCTGTTCATCAGCCGCAAGGCGGTGGAGTACCACCTGAGCAACGTCTACGCCAAGTGCGGCCTGCGCGGACGACAGCAGCTGCGCCGCTTCGTCGGGCAGTGGCGCCAGCCCGCCGCGGTCTGATCACGTCCGGGCGCGGCCGGTTGTGCTACCCCCGCATCGTTGGCGAGGCAGCTGCCGGTATCTGGCTAGCAGCCGCAGCGGGTACTAGGGAGCCTTACTGGGGAGGCGATTTAGGGAATTTCTCTAGGGACTGCGGTCTCGGCCCGTCCGACAGTGGGTCTTGCCATGCGGAGCAACCGAGCTGAGATGAGGCGCATCCATCATGAGCACCGCCGTCCTGTACCAAGAACCGGCACCTGCGCTGCAGGTCCGGGGCATCGATCCTTACCTCTCACGCTTCGAGCGCCGCGCGGCGCTGGCCGATGCGCTGTTCACCAGTGACCTGTCGGCTCGGTGCGAACACACCCGGATCGAGGTCGCGACCGCGATCAGGCATGCGATCGGCACCCATCACGGCATCGGCGGCTGCGCGGGGGAAGTGGCCGCCGCATTTGGCGAGCACCCAGAGACGGCAGCAGGCCGGATGCGCTGGGCCCGCGCCGTCATCGAGGGCATCGATGCGCCCGTCGGCTGGCCGGGAGCATCGACATGACCGCCGCGCCACCGGTCACTGTCGCGACCGCACAGGTGAACGTCGGCGGCTCCGACCGGAGGGCCAGCCTGGCCGAGCGCGGATACGTCGAAGCTCGCTTCGCCGGCCTGCCCGTACTCGTCGGGCCCGAACTGGCGGCCCAGCTCAGGGCTATCCGCCAATCCCGGGATGGCCGGTGCTAACGGTGTGCGCGAATTCGCTGCTAGCGGCCGGACAGGGGTCCGCGTCGGCCATACCCGCTGGCTGCCGTGGTGCGGACAGGCTGTCTGCTCTGATACCCGCTTTCCGGGCGGCCGCGGCCGCACACGATACGCCGCTGTATGTGACCGACCTGCAGACGCTGGACCGCTGCGCTGCCGAGGTCGAGTCCGCTTTCCCCGAGCCGTGGCTGAGACAGTACTCGCTGAAGGCCAACGGCCTGACCGCCCTGGTGCGCAGGCTAGGCCGCCGAGGGTGGGGCGGGAACATCGTCTCGGCGGGAGAGTGGCGTCTGGCCAGGCGCGCCGGGCTGCCCAACGCCGCGATTAGCTTCGAAGGGATCGGGAAGACCGACCGGGAACTCCGGGCGGTCGTCCGTGCAGCGCTGGATGGACAGCCGTTGCGGTGGCTGTCCGTCGAGTCGGCCGATGAACTGCGGGCACTTGGCCGGCTGTGCCGGGACCTGGGGGCCGGGCGGCACGGCCGGCCCTCGGTGGGCATCCTGGTGCGGCTCAACCCGCAGGTCGAGCCCGAGACTACCGCCGGGCTGGCGGTCGGCCGGATGAGCAGCAAGTTTGGGCTCACGGCCATCGAGGTACGCCGCCTCTCCCTCGCGGGCGCATTCGACGACCCGGGCATCTGCCTGCGCGGCGTTCATGTCCACGTTGGCTCCCAGTTGGCCGGCGTCCAGGCGTGGACTGGTGGGGCCCGGGCCGCTCTCGAGATCTGGGCGTGGCTGCGGGAGCAGTGGGGAGATCACGTCGATACGATCGATCTCGGCGGCGGTTTCCCGTCGGGCGTGGCGACGGCGCCCGGCCCGGCGGCCTTCCGCCGGGCGCTGACTGACGTGGTCGCGACCGAGAAGCTGGCCGTGCCGTCCCGTCTGGTTATTGAGCCGGGCCGGTATGTTGTGGCGGCGTCCGGCTGGATCCTCGCCCGCGTCCTGCACGTGCGCAGCCGCGACACCCTGCAGCAGGCCGTGATCGACGCGGGCATGACCGAGCTGATCCGCCCGGCGCTCTACGGCGCCAGGCACCCGGTTCACCTCGTGAGCAGCCGTTGCGCACAGGGAGAGGTGCTGGAGACGGCCGTAGAAGGCCCGGTGTGTGAGTCCTCAGACACTCTCGGCGTGCACCGGTTGCCGGCCCTCCAGCGCGGCGATCTCGTCGCCGTCTCCGGCAGCGGCGCCTACGCGTCCTGCCTGGCCACCCGGTACAACGGCCGTCCCCATGCCGCCGAGGTGCTCATCCACCCCAGCGGCGACCTCCAACTCGCCCGCGCTCGCGAGCAGGTGAGCTGACGGCTCACCGCTCCGGGTCATGCCGCGGCGGGCTGGCGCCATTGCCCGACGTAGCGGCGCAGCTGCTGTCGTCCGCGCAGGCCGCACTTGGCGTAGACGTTGCTCAGGTGGTACTCCACCGCCTTGCGGCTGATGAACAGCTCGGCCGCGACCTCCGGGTTGGACAGCCCCTTGCCGACCAGGAGCGCCACCTCGGTCTCCCGGCTGGTCAGCGCCAGCATAGGCTGCTGCTTCCTGGCCGGATCGGCGGGCAGACGGCAGGCCGCCAGTTCCTGGTCGGCCCGGGCGGTGAACGGCGCGGCGCGCAGCATCTGGTACAGGTCGCTGGCCCGGCGCAGCCGGGCGATCGCGTCCTTCCTGTTCCCGGTGCGCCGAAGCAGTCGGCCGTGCGCCAGCAGCAGCCGGGCGGTGTGCGCGGGGCTGTGCGGGCCGGGGGTGTCCTCGCCGCGCCGGTAGATCCGCAGGGCTTCCCCGGGGTCGCCCCGCAGCTCGGCCAGCCATCCCTCCAGCCAGGCCAGGGCAGGCTGCAGATAGCCGGCCTGGCCGCTGTCGGCCCGCAGCCGCTCCACGATGGCGGCCGCGGGCCCGGCCTGGCCGGAGCCGATCAGGCCCTCGGCCAGCAGCGGCCTGGCCCAGGTCGCCGACCTGCAGGCGAAGCATCCCCCGGAACGACAGGCCATCGACATCGACCAGGCCGACCCGGGCCGGATCGGCATCCAGGTGTCCCAGTTCGCCCAGCGCTTCGCGCGGGCCGGCTACCTGGGAGGCTCCGATGGCGATCAGCGTGCGCATCTGGCTGGTGGCGGTGCTCCCCACGCGGCTGGTATCCAGCGCCCACCGCGCGAGCGTCATCACCTTCTCCCCGTCCCCCAGAACACCGTAGGTACCTGCGAGACGGCCCGCGATCGTGGCGGCCAGCGGCTGCCTGTCCGGGTCGTCCCGCGCCTGCGCCAGGGCCTGACTCAACAGCCGTTCCGCCTCGCGGAGCTGGCCCGAGGAGAACGCCATCGCCCCGAGCACGCAGCTGCGCAGCGGAGACGGCGCCGCCTCCTCCACCGCCGGCCGCAGGGCCAGGCCACGGGACTCCTCGGCCAGCGTCAGATGCAGAGCCGCGGCCAGCAGCCGCCGTTCCCGGTCGGCCCGGGCCGGGGAGATGTCCGAGGCCCACCGCAGGTGCGTGGCGGCCAGCGCCAGCCGGCCGTCGGTCGCTTCCCCGGCCGCCAGGTGCTCCAGCTCAGCGGCCAGGCCCTCGTCCGGCCGGTCCAGAGCGGCCACCCGGTGCTCCCAGGACGCCGACTCGCTCACCACGACGGCCGCCCGGGCATGCAGCACGCGGCGCCGTGTGGCCGTGATGCCGGCGTAGATGGCATCCCGGACGAGCAGGTGGCGGATCTCGACGGGGCATGTCGGCTCGTCCGGCCACCAGTCCGCCAGGCCAGAGGCAACCGCAAGCTCCATGGCGGCGCCGGGCGAGTCAACCTGAGCGGCATGACCCAGCTGGGCCAGGGGCATGCGTAGGTTCAGCACCGACAGCATCTCGAGAACGACCCGGGTTTCTGGCGGCAGCCCCCGCAGATGCTCGCCCACGGCGGCGGCTAGCGACCGCGGCAGCGCCAGCCGGCCCGGCACCCGCGAATCAAGGTCGAACCCTTCGCTCAACAGCGTGCGCAGGTACAACGCGTGCCCCCCGGTTCGCCGGTACAGCAGCTGGACGGCCTCATCGTCCAGCGGTCCCGGCGCGAGCGCGGCGGCCAGCGCCGCGACCTCATCCGGGCCCAGCCCGCCCAGCCGGAGCCGCAGCCGGTTCTCGATGCTGCCCAGTAGTCGCTGGGCCGCCTCGTCCAGGCGGTCGCTAGGCCCGCGGTAGATCACCACGGCGACGATTGGGTCCACCGACAGGCGCCGCAGCATGAACGTCAGGGCCTCCACCGACCGGCGGTCCGCCCACTGCAGGTCATCGACCACGATAGCCACTGACCCTCCGGACCCCCCGGTCCCGGTGGCCTGATCTCCCACCACTTCGAGCAAGTGCGCGCCCGCGGCGAACGACGAGGCGGCCGAGTCGGTCCCGCCGGCTGGCGGGAACGTCCTGGACACACCTCCGGCCGCCCGGAGCAGCTGGTCGACAAGCCCGAAGTCCAGATCGGCCTCGGCCTGGCCGGCCCGAGTGGGCAGCACCCTCAGGCCAGGTACCCCGGTCAGGCGCCGACGTGCCAGGGATGTCTTCCCGACCCCCGGATCACCCTCGATGGCCACCAGCCACGGCTGCCCCGCCGCTACCCGGGTGATGACCTCCGCTATCTGTGCGAGCTCCGCCTCCCGGCCGACGAAAGGGTCGAGCGGCACACGCCGGTCCTGCACAGGCCCCACTTCGTTCTCGCATGTGACGGCCGCAACCCCGGACGACTAAGAGCGTAACCCGTGGCGAAACGGCATCCCATCCCTGATTCCCGCGCGCCGGGTCCGGCCGCGAGACGGAACGCTGCTGAGACGGGCTAGGGAGCCTTCCTGGGGAGGCGAACTGGGGAATTTCTCTAGGGACCGCTGGCCCGGCCCGGCCGAGAGTGGATCCATCCATACCGAGCTGCAAGCTGAGCAAGAAAGACATTCACCATGAGCACCCAGACCCGTACCACGAACCAGACCACCGGCCCGTCCCGGCCCCCAGGCCGGCGACGTGTCATAGCCGTCGTCGCAGCGGTAGCCGTGGCCGCCGTAATCCTGGCCACCTCGGTGAATCTAGGCAACATCTCCATCGTCTCCGGCTGGTTCCCGGTCTTCCTGTTCTGGGTCACGGTCGCGGTCTGCCTGATAGCGGTGGTTCTTCGCCCGGACGTCCTGAAGGAGTTCGCGATCGGTATTCCGGTTGGCATCGCCTTCATCGGCCTGCTCGTCGTCGGGCTTCGCCTCACGCAGGCGATCCCGGCTGGCGCGCCCCGGTCCATGTACGTCTGGCTGGGCGTGGCCTGCCTCGTGGCCGGCCTGGTCCTGGCCGGCTGGCGCCGGGCCCACTGGCCTCGCCGCATCGCCGGCGTGGCCGCGGTGGTCCTCGCCGTGGTGTCGGCGGGCAGCGCGGCCAATCAGACGTTCGCGTACTACCCGACCTTCGCTCGCCTGTTCGGCCAGAACGCCGGCCACTTCATGGATAATGCGCAGCTCACCTCGATGCGCCGGGAGGCGGCCAGGAGCGGTAAGCTGCCCGACCACGGCGCCACCCTGGAAGTTCCCATCCCGGGGACCAACCTGAGGCTCACGCCCCGGCCGGCGTACGTGTGGGTGCCCCCGGCGTGGTTCGGGCGCACCCAGCCCAAGCTGCCGGTCATCGTGCTCCTGCACGGTACTCCCGGCCAGCCTTCGGACTGGACTCGCGCGGCCTATGCCGACACGACGGCACTGGCCTTCGCCGAGCAGCACCACGGAGTGGCGCCGATCCTCGTCATGCCGGACGTCAACGGATCCCTGGAGGCGGACTCCGAGTGCGTCAACAGCGGGACCTACGGGCAGTTCGAGACGTACCTGAGCCATACGGTGCCCGCGTTCATGCGGAAGAACTTCAACGCCGAGACGACTCCCGGATCGATCGCGATGGCCGGGCTTTCCGAGGGCGGTATGTGCGCCACCGCCCTGGCCCTCAACAACTCTAAGGAGATCCGGGTCTTCGCCGACTACTCCGGCCTCGAGTCGCCCCAATACCAGGACTTCACGACGCAGCAGACCATCTCCGACCTGTTCGGCGGCTCGGTCGCCACCTACAACGCCAACAATCCGCCTTACCTGCTGACGCACCACCGTTACGCCGGCATGTCAGGCTGGTTCGAGGCCGGGGCCCAGGACCCCAAGAGCTTTCAAGCCGCCCGCGCGCTGCAGCCACTGGCCGCGAAGGCGGGGCTCGACACCTGCATAACGACGCCGCCAGGTGGGCACAATTTCCCCTTCATGACCCAAGCCTTCCGGGACTCGCTGCCGTGGCTGTCATGGAAGCTGAAGCTCACCCCGCAGCCGCAGTCCGTTCCGGCCCAATGCAGCGCCGCTAAGAGCTAGCGGACCCGCGGCCATGCTTGCGACGATCGTCTTCGCTACCCTGTCGGCGTTGTCGAACGCGTGCGCCGCCGTGCTGCAGCGGCTCGCCGTCGTGGACCGCACGTCCACGGCGGCGAGGCCCGCCTGGCGGACCGCGATCGACCTCGTGCGCCAGCCGGTGTGGCTCCTCGGCGGCCTCTTCCTGGTAGGCACGTTCGGGTTTCAGGCGCTCGCCCTGTACTTCGGCCCCCTGTCGGTGGTGCAGCCGGTCCTCGTCCTGGAGCTGATCTTCACGCTGGGCTTGCGCGTCTTCCTGCTCCACGACGACATCGCCGCGCGGACCTGGTCCGCCGCCCTCGTGATCTGCCTGGGGCTCGCCGCCTTCCTCGTCATCGCGTCGCCTAGCGAGGGCACCCATGTCCCGGACGCCGGGCAGTGGATACTGGCGGTCGGGACCCGGGGCCTGGTCGTGCTGGTGCTGCTCCTGCTCAGCCGATACGGCTCGCCCGCCCGTCGCGCCGCCCTGTTCGGGGCCGCCACGGCCGTCGTGTGGTCGGTGGACGCCGCGTTCGTGAAGCAGACGGTGGACGTGCTGGCGCGCAGCGGTGTGCCGGGAGTGCTCACGCACTGGCCGCTCTACGCGATGATCGCGACGGGAGTGCTGGGCACGGTCCTGTTGCAGGGAGCGTACGCGGTCGGGCCGCTGGCCGCTTCCCAGGCGACCCTGCTCATCGTCGATCCTCTCGCGAGCATCACGCTGGGAGTCGAGCTCTTCCACGAGCAGCTGAACACCAGCCCCGGGTACGTGCTCGGCGCGGTCGCGTCGCTGGCCGTCCTCGGGGCGGGTGTCGTCATGCTGTCGATCTGGGCTCCTCCGGTGATGACCGCCGAGCAGCTCGCCCGGCTTCCGGGCCGGGCGCGCCCCGGCGCGGATGTGCCCCGTGGCCGGGTCCCCGTGCCGCCGGAGTGCTAGCCGTGACGCCCGCTGCGTCCCGGGCCCGTCCGGCCTGGTCTCGGGCCTGGTCCCGGGCCTGGTCAACGGACTCGGGGCTGCGGGCGCTGCGGGCGACCCTCGTCGTCCCGGCTCTGTTCGCCGTCGCCGATCAGCTCGCCGGCAATCTCCAGATGGCCACGTTCGCCTCCCTTGGCGGGTTCGCGACCTTGGTCCTGTCGAGCTTCGGTGGCAGCCGCCGGGACAAGGCGGTGGCACACGCGGGCCTGGCGCTCACCGGGACGGCCCTGGTAGTGATCGGCACCCCGGTGTCCTCCTCGACGCTGCTGGCATCCCTCGTGGCTCTGCCCGTCACCTTCGTGATCCTTTACGCCGGGGCGGTCGAGCCGAACGCGGCGTCGGGCGCGATGGGCGCGCTGCTCGCGTTCGTGCTGTCGGCCGTCTCCGCCGGAACCGCTCCGATGATCCCGGAGCGGCTGGCCGGCTGGTGGATGGCCTCGGCCGCTGTCGCCGCGCGCCACGCGAGCCTGCGGTCGGTGTGGTTCATCAACAGCCTGCGCGGTGCGCTGGCCCTGGCCGCGGCGGTGTCGGTGGCCCGTGTCACCGGCGTGCAGCACGGTTTCTGGGTGGCTCTGGGGACGTTGTCGGTGTTGCACACTAGTGCCGCTTCTACGGGTGCTACCGCGTTCCGGGCCCTGGCAGGCACGGCGGCTGGGATGGTGATCGGCTCGGTGCTGGTGGTCGCGATCGGATCCGATACGGCCGTGCTGTGGGCGATGCTCCCAGTGGCTGTGTGCGTCGCGGCCTACTGCCCGGGTAAGGCTCCGTTCGCAGCGGGACAGGCGGCGTTCACGGTCCTGGTCGCGGTGCTGTTCAACCTCATCGTCCCGGTCGGCTGGAAGGTCGGGATAGTGAGGATCGAGGACGTGGCCCTGGGATGCGCGGTGAGCGCGGCGCTCGGCGCCCTGCTGTGGCCCCGCGGCGCCATCGGGGTGGTGGCGGACGATCTCGCCGATGCCTTCCGCCAGGGAAGCTGCTACCTTGCGGAGTCGGTGGACTGGATCCTAGGCCGCTCGCCCGCGCGCCCCACCCACGGGCTTGCGGCCGTGTCGGCGAGTATCCGCCTCGACGGCGCCCTCCGGGGCTTGCTCGCCGAGCAGGGCACGAAGCACGTCCCGAAGGAGCACCTGTGCGGCCTGCGCCAGCATCTGGCGGACACGATAAGTCCGGCGCTGGAGCTGTCCGCGTTGCGCCGTCGGCCGTGGTGGCGCTGAGCGCAGGAGGCCGGCGCGGTCACCAAGGCCGCGCCCGCTCCTAACGCCACCAGGGCACGCGGCGCTGCTCGGCCACGCGCGAGGCCGGGTCGGCGATCGCGCTCGCGTGCGAGCTGAGGTGCTGCAGGTGCTCCTGTACCCAGAGCAGATGCGGGTGATGGGGGGTGGTGATGACGCGGACCAGGTCCCTGCCCTCCTCCAGCCCGTCCGCGTCGCCGCTTCCGGCCAGCACCGCCACCCCGCTGTCCTGGCCGTCCGCGGCGGCCCGTGAGACAGTGCCGTTCAGGCCGGGGAGCGACGGCACCTTGACCGGCTGCAGCACCTGCCCGGCCACCGGGCGTCCGACCAGCACCGCGACCCGCTCGTAGAAGTCGGACAGGTCCGCGGTGGCGTGCGTCAGCGCGGCCCGCGCGTGGGACACGCCCTGGTGCTTGTGCCTGACGTGCTCCGGCGCCTGCAGCCCGGCCAGCGAGTACGCGGTCAGCCGGAGCCGCATGGACGCCATCACCAGCATCCACAGGTCCTCCTTGGACACCCGCTTGGCGCCCTGCTCGGCCAGGAAGCCGCGCAGCGCCTCGTCCAGCCTGATCCCGGCGGTGACCGCCGCGGCGCCCGTGTCCGGCGGCTCGTGCCTGGTGCCCAGCGCCCAGTCCACCGCCTGCGTCAGGTAGGCGGCGCCGCGGCGGAACGCGTCGGCCAGGTCGTCGCCGACCACCGAGGCGGCGCCCCGTGGCCAGAACAGGACGCCGACCACCAGGCTCACCAGGCAGCCGATGGCCACGTCCTCGATGCGCAGCAGGCCCACCCGCCAGCCGGCCGGCGCGAGCAGGTTGAACAGGACCAGCACGACCACGGTGAACGCCGCCTGGCCGAAGGTGAAGGGCAGCGCGCCCGGCGCGTAGGCGGCCACGGCCACCGCGATGGGCAGCGCCGCCCACAGAGCCGGCGTGCTGGTGCCGATGCCGAGCAGCAGCAGCGCGCCCAGCACGAAACCGAGCACGGTGCCGCCCAGCGCGCGCAGCGCGGTGGATTCGGTTGACGCCGCGTTGGTGCGCAGCACCGACAGGGTGCCGAGCACCACCCAGAAGCCGTGCTGGACCGAGGACAGGTCGGCCACCAGCACCGCCGCGGCCAGCGCCAGCGACCCGCGCAGGCTGTTCAGGA
>Ga0335076_10002782_pt1 | contig 17442 bp, 16 predicted proteins | sample Lox_Sample_25_FD_206717 | JGI IMG/M metagenome (GOLD analysis project Ga0335076, IMG submission 206717) | Soil microbial communities from Loxahatchee National Wildlife Refuge, Florida, United States - Lox_Sample_2.5 | ecosystem: Environmental > Terrestrial > Soil > Wetlands | place: USA... | reverse complement strand
ACGTGGGCCGACCGGCGCGGAATCCGCAGGTCGCCGGCCCGCATACCACATGAGACCAAGCCGGATCCGGAACCAGCGTGTTATTTGCCGGCGCGCACCAACTGCCACAATCAGGAATCGCTCATCCAGGCCGGCTACTGCTGCGGGTGCTTGCGCATGGCGTAGGCCGCGTTGATGATCCCGACGATGACCCAGATCAGGGCCATGAGAATGATGGCGGCCACGCTCGGGGACCCCTTGAGCACGATCGCCGTCACCGGCAGGGCGACCAGCATGGAACCGAGGGCCAGCATCATCGACTGACGGCCGGAACGGTCGGCCCGCTCGGCCCGGACCAGGCGCCGTTCGGCCCGGACCATGCGGATGGCCCGGCGGCGCTGGTGCCTGCACCCCGCGTACCTGTCGAGCTGGGTCAGGATGCGGCTGTCCACCTCCGCCGTGACCCGGTTGTCGATCTCGGCCGCGATCCGCTTGTCGATCTCCGCGCCGATGCGTTCCACCAGACCCTCGGCCAGTGCCTGGTCATAGCCGGAGCCGAGGTCCCGCAGGGCGGCCACCGCGGCGGCGATCTCGGCCTGACGATCTGTGGTCATCATGCCCTCCGGACGCTTCGTCGACCCTTGCCGAAACGCTACGGACTCCCGGCGGGCAGCGGAATGCGGCTAGCACCCGTTTGCGGTCCTGGGGTTTCCCCCAGCCTCGCGGCGACCGGGCTACGACCTGGCAGGGGGCTGCGGATCGCGGGGCCCGTAGAGGTCGCCGGGGCCGCGGGAACCCCGGGGGGCGCCCGGTTGGGGCTCGCGCTGGACCGGCTTCTTGCGGTCGGCCTTCTTGTCGGGGGGCGGCCAGTCGGGTCCGGCCGGCCAGGAGGCGACCCGCGCCGGCGTGTCGGAGTGCGGGTTGCGGCCGCGCGCGACGAACCGCTCCATCTTGGTCGCGCCCGGCAGTTCGACCCGGGCCGACACCAGCTCCGTCCGGTCCCCGGCGAGTTCCACCCAGCAGATCTGCTGGTTCCGCACGTAGGCCGGGGGCAGGCCGAACCGCCCGCCGATCCCCTCCACGACCGAGGTGCAGGACCCGGAGTTGGCGTAGAAGCCGGCCGCGGTGGCCGCCAGTTCCGGGTGGTGTGTGTGGCCGGAGATGAACCCGTGGTAGCCGTCCGCGATCAGGTCGGCGGCCCGCTGGCGCGCGGCATGGTTCTGCCCGTAGCCGCGTTCGTCCAGCGCCAGCGTGCTGATCGACAGCCAGGCCCGCCGGGCCAGGATGGCGACCACCGCGGCCAGCATCACCAGGTCGGCGATCGCGCCGTAGCCGACGATCTCGCCCCGGTGCACCCACACGTCGGTGTCCGGGTAGCGGGACCGGATCGAGGTGACCACGGGGACCCGGACCACGATGAGGATGACCAGCGGGATCACGATCAGCCACCACAGGTGGCGGCCCAGCTTGCGGTAGACCATCCGGGAGCCGACGAACGAGGGGAAGTCGGTCGGGTCGGCCATTTCGTGCGCGCCGTCCACCCAGCCACGGCCCAGCCATTCGATCCGCGGGATGACCTCCCGGACGATGTGGTGGCCGATCGGGGTATCCAGCGCGTTGCGCGGGTCGTGGAAGCAGTTGTACGGGTCGAGCTGGTGGCCGTGCTCGACCCGCACCTTGCGGCCGTCGGCCAGGATCAGGTCCGCGGACAGGCACAACCTGGCGCCGGTCATCTCCCGCACCGCGTCCGCCGCCTTGACGTCCCAGGCCAGGTCGCCGTCGTGGTTGCCGATCGCGTAGATCACCTGGCCGCCGCGCGCGGTCACCGCGAGCAGCGCCGCGCACAGGTCCTCGTGCGCGCGCATGATGTCCGTCGCCGTGGCCTCGGGGAAGCCGAGCAGTTCGACCACGTCCCCGGCGAGCACCACGGTCAGGGGGGCCTGGAGGGATGACATCCAGCCAGGCGGGGGGTCGCCCAAGGGGGGGCCGGGGGGATGGGTCCCTCCGGAAGACGGTCGCCCTCCGGGGGAAATAGCGCGGGCCAGCATCGCGCAGGATCGCCCGGACACGTCGGTCCGCACCGGCGGCAGGTGCAGGTCGCTGACGGTGATCACCGTCCCGCCGGGCGGGATGGCCACCTCGAGCAGATCGGGGATGTCAGGTCGCGGTGCGGGCATGGACGGCTTGGTTTCCTTCTGGCCGGATCGCTACCGGGTTCCTTCCCCCGGCCCCTAGCAATGATGCCCCAGGAAGGGGCGGCTGGCGCGGGGCGCCACGCGCCGTTCACGGGGCGCCATGAGATACGACACGCCTGGCCGGCGCGCGGTTCGGATCCGGCTGGGCGGGAACCGGCACCCGTTCGGCAAAAAGAATTTAAGCCGCAGGCCGGGGACCGGCTACCTTCCCTTCGTATGGAACTCGGCGAGTACGACCACCAGGCGGTCGAGGCCGCTGCCCGGGAGCTGTGGGAAGCCCGCGACATCTACCGGTACGACTCCGGCGGACGCGGGCCCGTGTTCAGCGTGGACACCCCGCCGCCTTACGTATCGGCGGCGCACCTGCACGTGGGGCACGCGATGAGCTACTCGCAGCCGGATTTCATCGTCCGGTACCGGCGGATGCGCGGCGAGCGGGTGTTCTACCCGATCGGGTTCGACGACAACGGGCTGCCGACCGAACGGTACGTGGAGCAAGCCCACGGCGTCCGGGCCGTGGACCTGCCGCGAGCCGAGTTCACCGCGCTGTGCCTGGCCGAGACCCGGCGGGTGGCCGCGCACTACGAGGACCTGTGGCGGCGGCTCGGGCTGTCGCTCGACTGGTCGCTGCGCTACTCGACCATCGGCCCACGGTGCCAGCGGACCGCGCAGACCAGCTTCATCAGGCTGCACCAGGCGGGCTACCTGCGGCGGGCCCAGGACCCGATCCTGTGGTGCCCGGAGGACCGGACCTCGCTGGCCCAGGCCGACGTGGAGGACCTGGAACGGGCCAGCAGGCTGCACACGATCAGGTTCGGCGGCGCCGCAGGGCTGCTGATCGCCACCACCCGGCCCGAGTTGCTGCCGGCCTGCGTGGCGCTGTATCACCACCCGGCTGATTCCCGGTACACCGGGCTGGGCCCGGCGGAGGTGCCGCTGTTCGGCTACGAGGTGCCGGTGCTCACCGACGAGGCCGTGGACCCGGAATACGGGACCGGGCTGATGATGGTGTGCACGTTCGGTGACAGCGAGGACGTGCTGAAGTGGCGCCGGGACGGCCTCGCGCTGCGGCTGGTGGTGGAGCCGGACGGGCGGCTCGGGCCGCTGGCCGGGGACTTCGCCGGGATGGGGCTGACCCGGGCGCGTTCGGCCATCGTGACGGCGCTCGATTCGGCCGGGTTGCTGGCGGGCAGCGTGCCGGTGCGGCAGGTCGTGGGCGTGCACGAGCGGTGCCGGACCCCGGTCGAGTTCCAGATCAGGCCGCAGTGGTTCATCGCGGTGCGGGAGCACGCCGACCGGTTCCTGGCCCGCGCGGCCGAGCTGGAGTGGATCCCGCCGTCCATGCGGCGGCGGCTCGAGGACTGGATCGACGGGCTCAAATGGGACTGGAACATCACCCGGCAGCGCCGCTACGGCGTGCCGTTCCCGGTCTGGTTCTGCGCCGGCTGCGCGGCCCCGGTGCTGGCCCGGCTGGAAGACCTGCCGGTGGACCCGCTGACGGACAAGCCGCCGCTGGCGGCGTGCGCGTCGTGCGGGTCGGCTGACCTGGCGCCGGACCCGGACGTGATGGACACCTGGATGACGTCCTCGCTGACGCCCCAGGTCAACGACGGCTGGGCGATCGACGGCACCGATCCCGCGCTGGCGCCGATGTCCATGCGGGTGCAGGCGTTCGAGATCATCAGGACCTGGCTGTTCTACTCGGTGGTGCAGTCCGAGCTGTTGTTCGGCCGGCTGCCGTGGCGGGCCGCGCTGATCTCCGGCTGGGGGCTGAACGAGCAGGGCAAGAAGCTGTCCAAGCGCGATCTTGACAAGTCGGCAGGGCGCGGGGGCTACAACCGGTATGTCCCGGACGACGTGATGGGCAAATACGGCGCGGACGCGCTGCGGCTGTGGGCCACCAAGGGCCGCATCGGCACCGACCTGCGGTACAACGAGAAGGACATCAGGACCGGCCGCAAGTTCACGGTCAAGCTGTGGAACGTCGGCCGGTTCGTGGCCAGGAACGCCAGCGACCTTTCCGGGGTTCCCCCGGCGGCGGGGGAGCGGGACATCGTGGACAGGTGGCTGCTCTCCCACCTGGCCGACACGGTGGCCGAAGCCACCGCCGCGTTCGAGGGGCACGACTACATGCAGGCCCACCAGGCCGCGTCGCGGATGTTCTGGTCCGTCTACTGCGACCGCTACCTCGAGATGATCAAGGACCGGCTGGGGGGCGGCAGCGGTGCTACCGATCGGGATAGTACGGATCTGGAATATCCAGATCCGGCCAAAGCCCGGGCTGACAGCGATAGCGCCCGCTGGACCCTGCGGGAGTCCTTCCGCGTGCTGCTCGGGCTGTTCGCGCCCTTCGCGCCGTTCCTGACCGAGCACATGTACCAGCAGTTCTACCGCGCGAACGAGGAGGCGGTCTCGTTGCACCTGACTCGCTGGCCGGCGGCGGACGAGCGGTGGCGCGGCGACCGTTCGGCCGTCGACCAGCTTGCAATGATCCTGGATGCCACCCGGGTACTGCGCAGCGGCCAGCGGCTCGGCAACTCGGCCCGGCTCAGCCGGCTGATCGTCCAGGCGCACGACGCCCAGGCCCAGGCGCTGCTCGACCAGATCGCCGAACCGCTCCGGGTGGCGGTCCGCGCCGCGGCTCTCGTCCGCGGCCCGGCCGAGCACCCGAGCGGCGTGTCCGGGATCACCGTCGGCATCGCCGTGTGAGGTCGCCGCGCGCAGGGCTGCATAACGGGGCTGCACATCGGTACCGATCACGCGGGTGTGGGTAGCGGGAACGCGGCTAATGGCAAAGACTGGATAGTGAGCGAAGACTAATGAGCAAAGACTGGATAGCTAGATAGTGAGCACCCTCAAGGGAGGCCGCAATGGCGCGCATGGATGATCCTGAGCCAGGTGGCTCTGACGTGCTCGGACCCGAGGCGGGCGGCACCGATGAAATCGGACCCGAGCCGGGCGGCACCGACGTGCTCGGACCCGAGGCGGGCGGCACCGACGTGCTCGGACCCGAGGCGGGCGGCACCGATGAAATCGGACCCGAGCCGGGCGGCACCGACGTGCTCGGACCCGAGGCGGGCGGCAGCGACGCGGCCGGGGATCCTCGATGAGCTGAGGAAACCGACCCGCGACTAGGCCAGTCCGGACAGGCTGCATACCTCGCCCTCGCTGGTGAAGGCGGCCTTCGCGATCGCATGCACGTTCATGCCCGGGCCGGCAGCAGCATCTGCGCCGCGGGCCAGGTCATTGCGGACCGCTGCCCCGGCGGATGATCCGCACCAGCCGCCGTCCCGCTGCGGACGGGCGGGCGTGATTTACGTCACGTTGATCTTGCCAAAAATTTGCGTAAGCCGGGCTATTTACGGCACAATGATGTTGTGAAAAACGTCGGAGCAGCCGAGGGCCGTGCCCGGGGGACCGAGAGTCCCACCCGGGGTCAGGTCGCGCGGCTGATCCTCGAGCTCGGGCCGTCCACCGCCGCCACGCTCGGCGGCCGGCTCGCGCTCACCCCTGCCGCCATCCGGCGCCATCTGGACAACCTGCTGGCCGAGGGCCTGATCGAGACCAGGACGGCCAGGACCTACGGGAACCGGGGGCGTGGCCGGCCGGCCAAGGTCTTCGTCATCACCGATGCGGGCCGCAGCGCGTTCGAGCACGCCTACGACGACCTGGCCACCAACGCGCTGCGCTTCCTGGCCGAGACGGCCGGCCCGGACGCCATCGCCGAATTCGCCCGCACGCAGGTGTCCGACCTGGAGCGCCGGTACGGGCCGGCGGTGGCCCGGGGTGACCTGCCCAGCCGGGTCCAGGCCCTGGCCGAAGCGCTGTCCGCCGACGGCTATGCCGCGTCGGCGGGCCCGGCGCCCGTCGTCACGACCCGGGCCGAGGCAGGCGAGCAGCTCTGCCAGCACCACTGCCCGGTCGCGCACGTGGCGGCCGAGTTCCCCCAGCTGTGCGAGGCGGAGACCGAGGCGTTCGGCCGGCTGCTCGGCACGCCGGTGCAGCGGCTCGCCACGATCGCGCACGGCGACGGCATCTGCACCACGCACGTCACGAGCGTCGGGAAGGCCGCCCCGGCCGGGACTGTTGTACCACCCGTAACCAGTGAGATCACCACCCAAAGAAGCCGAGAGGGCTCTTGACATGACGACCACCGCGCAAGAACAGCTCGAAGGGCTGGGCACGTACCGGTTCGGCTGGGCCGACCCCGACGTGGCCGGCGCGTCCGCCCGCCGCGGCTTGTCTGAAGAGGTGGTCCGCGACATCTCGGTGCGGAAGAACGAGCCGGAGTGGATGCTCGACATGCGGCTCAAGGGCCTGAAGTACTTCGGCCGCAAGCCGTTGCCCAGCTGGGGCGCCGACCTGTCTGACATCGACTTCGACAACATCAAGTATTTCGTCCGCTCGACCGAGAAGCAGGCGGCGAGCTGGGACGAGCTGCCCGCGGACATCAAGAACACTTACGACAAGCTCGGTATCCCGGAGGCGGAAAAGCAGCGGCTCATCGCGGGCGTCGCCGCCCAGTACGAGTCCGAGGTCGTCTACCACAAGATCAGGGAGGACCTCGAGGAAAAGGGCGTCATATTCCTCGACACGGACACCGCGCTCAAGGAGCATCCCGACCTGTTCCAGGAATACTTCGGCACGGTGATCCCGCCGGGCGACAACAAGTTCGCCGCGCTGAACACCGCGGTATGGTCCGGCGGCTCGTTCATTTACGTGCCGAAGGGCGTGCACGTGGAAATCCCGCTGCAGGCCTATTTCCGCATCAACACCGAGAACATGGGCCAGTTCGAGCGGACCCTGATCATCGTGGACGAGGGCGCCTACGTCCACTACGTGGAAGGCTGCACCGCGCCCATTTACAAGTCCGACTCGCTGCATTCCGCGGTGGTCGAGATCATCGTCAAGAAGGACGCGCGCTGCCGTTACACCACGATCCAGAACTGGTCGTCCAACGTCTACAACCTGGTGACCAAGCGTGCGGTGGCCCAGCAGGGCGCCACGATGGAGTGGATCGACGGCAACATCGGCTCCAAGGTGACGATGAAGTACCCGGCGGTCTACCTGATGGGCGAGCACGCCAAGGGCGAGACCCTCTCCGTGGCGTTCGCCGGCCAGGGCCAGCACCAGGACGCAGGCGCCAAGATGGTACACTGCGCGCCGAACACCTCGTCCACCATCGTCTCCAAGTCGGTCGCCAGGGCCGGCGGCCGGACGTCCTACCGCGGCCTGATCAACGTGCAGGAAGGTGCCGAGCACTCCAAGTCCACGGTCAAGTGCGACGCGCTGCTGGTGGACACTGTGAGCCGCAGCGACACCTACCCGTACGTGGACATCCGGGAGGACGACGTGGAGATGGGCCACGAGGCCACCGTCTCCAAGATCTCCGAGGATCAGCTGTTCTACCTGATGAGCCGCGGTATGACCGAGGACGAGGCGATGGCCACCATCGTCCGCGGGTTCGTCGAGCCGATCGCCCGCGAGCTCCCGATGGAGTACGCGCTCGAGCTGAACCGGCTGATCGAACTGCAGATGGAAGGGGCGGTCGGCTGATGTCGGCTGGACTTCAGGGGGCGATAGAAACCGCCCCCGTTACGAGGCTGCACGAGCACGGGTCGTACGACCCGGCGGACTTCCCCGTGCCGGACGGCCGCGAGGAGGAGTGGCGGTTCACCCCGCTGCGCCGGCTGCGCGGGCTGCACACCGATGCCCCGCCGGCCCCCTCCGCCGGGGTGACGGTGGAAGTGACCGACTCCGCTCCCGAGGTCAAGGTCTTTACGGCCGAACGGGGTGGGTCTCTGCCCAGCCCCAGCTTCGTCCCGTCCGACCGGGTGAGCGCCCGGGCCTACGCGAGCTTCGGCGAGGCGACCGTGCTTACGGTCCCGGCCGAAGCCGACGCGTCCCGCCCCACCGTCGTCACCGTGACCGGAATGAAGGGGGAAGGCCCAGGGGGGACGGGGGGCGGGAACCCCCCGCGCACGAAAGAGGCGCGCGGAGGCACCGCCTACGGGCACCTGACCGCCTACGGGCACCTGCTTGTGCAGGCCGAGCCGTTCTCCCGGGCCGTGGTGGTGCTCGATCACCGGGGCAGCGCCACCTACGCGGACAACGTGGAGCTGGTGGTGGGCGACGGCGCCGCGCTGTCCGTGGTGAGCCTGCAGGACTGGGCCGACGACGCGGTGCACCTGGCCCACCACTACGCCACGCTCGGCCGGGATGCCCGGCTGCGGCACGCCGCGGTCACGCTGGGCGGGAACACCGTCCGGCTGGCCCCCTCGGTCCGCTACGACGGCCCGGGCGGCGACGCCGAGCTGACCGGGCTCTACTTCGCTGACGCGGGCCAGCACCTGGAGCACCGGCTGTTCGTCGACCACGACACGCCCAACTGCCGCAGCCGCGTCACCTACAAGGGCGCGCTGCAGGGCACCGGGGCGCACGCGGTCTGGATCGGCGACGTGCTGATCAGGCCGGAAGCGACCGGCACCGACACCTACGAGTACAACAGGAACCTGGTGCTGACCGACGGCACCCGGGTGGATTCGGTGCCGAACCTGGAGATCCTCACCGGGGAGATCGTCGGGGCCGGGCACGCCAGCGCCAGCGGCAGGCTGGAGGATCATCACCTGTTCTACCTGATGGCCCGCGGCATCCCGTTCGCCGAAGCCCGGCGCCTGGTCATCCGGGGCTTCTTCGGCCAGCTGATCGATACCATCGAGGTGCCCGAGCTGCGGGACCGGATCGCCGCGGCCGTCGAGGCAGAGCTCGAGAGGTCGGTCTCGTGAGCGACTTCCAGCGGGCCTGCTCGCTGTCGGAGCTGCCCGAAGAGGGCGTGATCGGCGTCGAGATCGAGGGCGAGCCGGTCGCCGTGGCGCGTGCCGAGGGCGAGGTCTTCGCGCTGCGCGACGTGTGCTCGCACGCCGAGGTGCCATTGAGCGACGGCGAGATCTACGACCACACCGTGGAGTGCTGGCTGCACGGGTCCTGCTTCGACCTGCGCACCGGGCAGCCCACCGGGCTGCCGGCCACCGAGCCGGTGCCCGTCTACCCCGTCACGATCGAAGGCGACGACGTCTACGTCGCCGTGGATAAGGAGTCGTAGTGGCCACCCTGGAGATCCGCGACCTGCACGTCAGCGTGGAGGAGGCTCAGTCTTCAACCACGGGCGGCGTCCACAGGGAGATCCTGCGGGGCGTGAACCTGACCGTCCGCGAGGGCGAGACCCACGCCATCATGGGGCCGAACGGCTCCGGCAAGTCCACCCTGGCCTACGCGATCGCGGGCCATCCCAAGTACCTGGTCACCCGGGGCAGCGTCACGCTCGACGGCGAGGACGTGCTGGCCATGAGCGTGGACTCGCGCGCCAGGGCCGGGCTGTTCCTGGCCATGCAGTACCCGGTCGAGGTGCCCGGCGTGACGGTGTCGAACTTCCTGCGGACCGCGGTCACGGCGGTCCGCGGCGAGGCGCCGAAGCTGCGCGACTTCGTCAGGGAACTGCGCGGCGCGATGGCGGCGCTGTCCATCGACCCGGCCTTCGCCGAGCGGAACCTGAACGAGGGCTTCTCCGGCGGGGAGAAGAAGCGGCACGAGATCCTGCAGCTCGAGCTGCTCAACCCGAAGATCGCGATCCTGGACGAGACCGACTCCGGCCTGGACATCGACGCGCTCAAGGTGGTCTCCGAGGGCATCAACCGGTTCCGCGAGCAGCCCGGCCACGGGGTGCTGCTGATCACCCACTACACCCGGATCCTGCGGTACGTGAAGCCGGACTTCGTGCACGTGTTCGTAGCCGGCCGCATCGTCACAGAAGGCGGCCCCGAGCTGGCCGAACTGCTCGAGAACGAGGGCTACGAGAGGTTCGCCGGAGTCGCGGCATGAGCTTCCCCCGGCACCTCGACGTGGCCGCGGTCCGCGCGGACTTCCCGGCGCTGGCCAGGACGGTGCGCAACGACAAGCCGCTGGTCTACCTGGACTCCGGTGCCACCTCGCAGAAGCCCGCCGGAGTGCTGGACGCGGTGCGCTCGGCCTACGAGCGGCACAACGCCGCCGCCCACCGGGGCACCCACCTGCTCGGCGAGGAAGCCACTGACCTGTACGAGGGCGCCCGGGCCAAGGTCGCCGCGTTCCTGAACGCCGGCGTCAGCGAGGTGGTGTTCACCAAGAACGCCACCGAGGCGATCAATCTGGTCGGCTACGCGCTCAGCAACGCCCGTTCGGCACCCTTCCGGGTGGGGCCCGGCGACGAGATCCTCATCACCGAGATGGAGCACCACGCCAATCTGGTGCCCTGGCAGCAGCTGTGCGAACGGACCGGGGCGACCCTGCGCTGGCTGGAGGTCACCCCGGAGGGACGGCTCGACCTGGACCACCTGGACAGCATGATCACCGGGCGCACCAGGATCGTCGCCGTGACCCACCAGTCGAACGTCACCGGCACGATCCCGCCGGTGGCCGAGATCACCCGGGCGGCGCACGAGAAGGGCGCACTGGTGCTGGCCGACGCGGCCCAGTCGGTGCCGCACCAGCCGGTCGACGTGGCCGCGCTCGGCGTGGACTTCCTCGCCTTCTCCGCGCACAAGATGCTCGGCCCGTACGGGATCGGGGTGCTGTTCGGCCGCGCCGGACTGCTCGAGGCCATGCCGCCCTTCCTGACCGGCGGGTCGATGATCGAGGTGGTGCGGATGGAGGGCAGCACGTTCCTGCCGCCGCCGCAGCGGTTCGAGCCCGGCGTGCCCCCCATCGCCGAGGCCGCGGGCCTGGCCGCCGCCGTCGATTACCTGAACGCCCTGGGCATGAGTAACGTGGCGGCGCACGAGGAATCGCTGACCGCGCACGCCCTGGACGCGCTGCGCGAGATCCGGGGCGTGTCCGTTCTCGGTCCCGACACCACCAAGGACCGGGGCGGCGCGGTGGCGTTCGAGGTCGAGGGCGTGCACCCGCACGACGTGGGCCAGGTCCTCGACGAGATCGGCATCGCGGTGCGCACCGGTCACCACTGCGCCTGGCCGCTGCACCGGGCACTGGGCGTGCAGGCCAGCACCCGGGCTACCTTCTACGTGTACAACACCCATGACGAGGTAGCCGCCCTGGCCGACGGTATCCGCTACGCCCAGCGTTTCTTCGGCGCGGGATGACCGAACTGTCCTTCGGTGTTGACAGTGCTAACCGGGGGACGACCCCTGGACCCCCCGAAAGGGACGTGATGCAGCTTCAGTCGATGTACCAGGACATCATCCTGGACCACTACCGCAACCCTCACCACAAGGGCCTGCGGGATCCCTTCGATGCCGAAGTGCACCACGTCAACCCGGTCTGCGGCGACGAGGTGACGCTACGGGTCACCCTCAAGGACGTCAGCGGCGAGCCGGTGGTCGAGGACGTGTCCTATGATTCGCTCGGCTGCTCGATCAGCCAGGCGAGCGCCTCGGTGATGAGCGACCTGGTCATCGGCAGGCCAGTGGGCGAGGCCATGGCCATCAGCCAGGCGTTCCTCGAGCTGATGCAGTCCAGGGGCGTCGGCTCTCGGGACCAGCCCGACGAGGGCCTGCTCGAGGACGCGGTGGCGTTCGCGGGCGTGTCGAAGTACCCGGCCCGGATCAAGTGCGCCTTGCTCGGCTGGATGGCCTGGAAGGACGCGACCGCGCGGGCCATGGAGGAAACGCGATGACGGAGAACATGACCACTGAGAACGAGACCGCGCCGGACGCGGCGGCCGAGACCGGGGCCGCCGAGCTCACCGCGGAGCAAGAGGATGTGCTCGAGGCGCTGCGTGACGTGGTCGACCCCGAGCTCGGGATCAACGTGGTGGACCTCGGCCTGGTCTACGGCGTGGCCGTGGACGCGGAGAAGATCGCTACCATCGACATGACCCTGACCAGCGCCGCGTGCCCGCTGACCGACGTGATCGAGGATCAGGCCGCCGACGCGCTCGACGGCGTGGTAACGGGCTTCCGCATCAACTGGGTGTGGATGCCGCCGTGGGGCCCCGAGAACATCACCGACGACGGGCGCGAGCAGCTGCGCGCCCTCGGCTTCAACATCTAGCCGTCAGGGCCGGATCGCGTAGTGAAGAATCCGGCCGCGGGCGGCGGACGCTGGGTGGAAGTTCCCCCCGGGCGTCTTGTGTCCTGGATCGTGGCGTTCGCACGGCGTCACGGCGGCGCCGGGCCCGCCAGGTCCGGCGCCGAGGGCGCGGTGGTCACGTTCCGGGCCGCCGACGGGGCCGCCGCCGAATGCCACCCGCCGTTCCCGCCGGTGCGGCTGGCGCCCGGGACGGAGCCCGCCGCGGCCGCCGCGGCGCTCGCGAGGCACGCCACCGCCGATCGCACGGTCGGGGTCTTGCTGGTACGGCTGGGCGGGTACGCGGTCGGCGTCTTCGCCGGCTCGCCGCCGCAGCTGGTGAGCTCGAAGACGGGCAGCAGGCCGGTCCACGGCCGGAGCGCGGCGGGCGGCTGGTCGCAGCAGCGCTTCGCCCGGCGCCGGGAGAACCAGGCCGCCACGGCGCTGCGGGCGGCCGCGGACGCCGCGGCGGAGGTGTTCGGCCGGTACGGGCCCGACGGACTCGACGCCGTGCTGCTAGGCGGGGACAAGCGGTCCGCCGCCGGGTTGCGCGGTCTGCGGGACGGCGCAAGGCTGGAGAAGTACCTGGCCAAGGCGACCGACCGGTTCCTTACCGTGCCGGACCCGCGGCTGGCGGTGCTCCGCGACATCCCGCGCGCCTTCCTGGCCGTCCGCATCCGGCTAACCGAGCCGGAATCTGATCGCCCGTCCCAGGGTTAAGCACGTAGGCTGGCTGTCGTGCTGCTCACCGAGGACTAGGGACAGCGCTGGCCCGGGGGGACGACCCCCCGGAAACCCCTCTTACGGGGGGAAGCCTTCCCCTCGTACCCCCTGGCCGGTCCGTCTGCAGGAGCAGCTCAGTCTCATGATCGTGGCAACCGAAATCGAACTGCGGGCTGGCGCGCGCCTGCTCGTCGCGGCCGCGTCGTTCCAGGTGTCCGCCGGGGACCGGATCGGCCTGGTCGGCCGCAACGGCGCCGGGAAGACCACGCTGGCCAGGGTCCTGGCGGGGGAAGCCCAGCCGGCCGCGGGCTCGGTCCGCGCGTCGGGCGCGGTCGGGTACCTGCCGCAGGACCCGCGGACTCCGAACATGGACATGCTGGCCATCGACCGGGTGCTCTCCGCGCGCGGCCTCGACCAGCTGCGTGCTGAGCTCCGCGCGGCCGAGGCGGCGATGGCCGGCCCCGATTCGCCCGCGACGGCCGACGCCATCCGCAGGTACGGCAGGCTGGAAGAGCGGCTCGCGGTGCTCGGCGGGTACGCGGCCGAGTCGCAGGCGGCCGCCATCACCGCCAGCCTGGGGCTGCCCGACCGGGTACTGCACCAGCCGCTGCGCACCCTGTCCGGCGGCCAGCGTCGCCGGGTCGAGCTGGCCAGGATCCTGTTCTCCGGCTCCGAGACGATGCTCCTCGACGAGCCGACCAACCACCTGGACGCCGACTCGGTCGCCTGGCTGCGCGACCACCTCAAGAGCTACCGCGGCGGCCTGGTGGTGATCAGCCACGACGTGGCCCTGCTCGCCGACGTGGTAACCAAGGTCTGGTACCTCGACGCGCAGCGGGCCTGCCTGGACACCTACAACCTGGGCTGGCGGGCCTACCTGCAGCAGCGCGAGACCGACGAGCGGCGCCGCCGGCGGGAGCGGGCGAATGCCGGCCGGCAGGCCGGCGCGCTCATGGCCCAGGCGGACAAGATGCGGGCCAAGGCGACGAAGGCCAGGGCGGCGCAGAACATGCAGCGCCGCGCCGAGCGGATGCTGGCCGGAGTGGAGGCGGAGCGGACCTCGGACCGGGTAGCCCGGCTGCGCTTCCCGGTTCCCGCGCCCTGCGGCCGCACCCCGCTGGCCGCGGCCGGCCTGTCCAAGTCATACGGGTCGACCGAGGTGTTCACCGGGGTGGACGTCGCCGTCGACCGGGGCAGCCGGGTCGTTGTGCTGGGGCTCAACGGCGCCGGCAAGACCACGCTGCTCCGCCTGCTGGCCGGCCTGGAGACTCCGGACGCCGGAAAAGTCACGCCCGGGCACGGCCTCAGCCTCGGATACTTTGCCCAGGAGCATGAAACGCTGGAAACTGACCGAACGGTCCTCGCGCACATGCGCTCCGTCGCCCCGGACCTTACCGAATCGCAGCAGCGCAAGGTTCTCGGGTCATTCCTGTTCTCGGGTGATGATGCAGAAAAGCCCGCCGGGGTGCTTTCCGGGGGAGAAAAGACGAGGCTAGCCCTCGCTCTTCTTGTTGTATCGGGCGCGAACGTCCTGTTGCTCGGCGAGCCTACGAACAACCTTGATCCGGCTAGCCGGGAAGAGGTTCTCGGTGCGCTGCGGGGCTTCCGCGGCGCGATAGTCCTTGTGACTCATGATGAAGGTGCGGTTGAAGCGCTATCTCCGGAACGCGTTATCGTCCTGCCTGACGGGGTGGAGGACGCATGGAGTGAGGATTTCGCAGATCTCGTCGCGCTGGCGTAAGGCTGTTGTCAGTTGACATACCGTGTCTTATACCAAGGTTCGCGTCATGCGAGGACCCGCTGCGGTTGCTGCGGTGCCACGTGCACCGACTGCTCGCGCAGGCCCCAAAGGCCTGCACTCGCAGCCGGTTCGCATAACGCTCACCGGCCTATGGTCACGATTCCGCGATAGCGACAGCAAAATATAGCGATCATTTACCGCCATGTGGGTGGCCAATCCCGCGGTCATGCCTGATCATTGCCAAGGGGGGACGTGTAACTCAATGACGACCGCATCTAACGGGAGGTACATGTGGCCGAGACCCTCAGGAGAGGTACGCGGGTAACGGGGGTGGATCGCAGCAACCTGGCGACAACCCTCGGCAGACGGTATGACTCAGGCGAGAGCATCCGGTCACTGGCCGCTTCGACCGGAAGGTCCTACGGCTTCGTCCACCGGATCCTGACCGAGACGGGGGTCACATTGCGCGGACGCGGTGGCGCTACCCGCAGTAGCAAGACCAAGGTGAAGCGCTAAGGACCGCAGGTCCCTGCCCAGGTGGCAACCGGCCCGGCGACGCCGACCCGCGGACCGCCGGGACCCCGCCCGGATAGCCCCTGGAGTTCGCTGCTAGCTGATAGCGGCACCGGCCGGTACGGGAACTAATCACCGCCCTCAGGAGGTTCTCCTCGTCATGTACGGGCGGGCGAACATGGTCATGATGCGCGGGTTCCGGATGGACCCCTCCATCACCAAGCAGAAGCTCAAGCCGGGCACGGTCCGCAGGATCGCCGCCTACGCGCGGCCCTACCGGATGCATCTAGCGGTATTCCTCCTGGCCACCGCGGTCGACGCGGTGATCACCGTGGTCAACCCGCTGCTGCTGCGGGACATCATCGACCACGGCATCCTGGCCCGTGACGAGCAGGTGGTGATCTCGCTGGCGATCGCGGTCGCCGTGGTCGCGATCTTCGACGCGGTCCTCGGTTTCGTGATCCGCTGGTTTTCCGCCCGCATCGGCGAGGGCCTCATCTACGACCTGCGCACCCAGGTTTTCGACCACGTGCAGCGGCAGCCGATCGCCTTCTTCACCCGCGCGCAGACGGGATCGCTGGTCAGCCGCCTCGACGGCGACGTGGTCGGCGCCCAGCAGGCGATCACGTCCACGCTGTCCGGCGTGCTTTCCAACCTGCTCAGCCTGGTCGTCATCCTGATCGCCCTGTTCTACCTGTCCTGGCAGGTCAGCGTCATCGCCTTGGCCATGATCCCGCTGTTCATCCTGCCGGCCAGGCTGGTCGGCCGCCGGATGCAGCGGCTGACCAGGGAGAGCATGCAGCTCAACGCCGAGATGGGCTCGACGATGACCGAGCGGTTCAACGTGGCCGGCGCGATGCTGGTGAAGCTGTTCGGACGGCCTCGCGAGGAGTCCGAGGCATTCGGCCACCGCGCGGTCAAGGTCCGCGACATCGGCGTCGTCCTCGCGATGTACGGCCAGGTATTCTTCGTCGCGCTCACCCTGCTGGCCTCGCTGGTGACCGCCGTGGTCTACGGTCTCGGCGGCGTCCTGGTCATCAGGGGCACCTTCCAGATCGGCACCCTGGTCGCCCTGACCACCCTGCTCGGCCGGGTCTACGGGCCGATCACGTCGCTGTCCAACGTGCAGATCAACGTCATGACCGCCCTGGTCAGCTTCGACCGGGTGTTTGAGGTGCTCGACCTCAAGCCGCTGATCGCGGAGAAGCCCGGCGCGGTGACCCTGCCGCGCACCGCCGGCGCCGGCGGCCCGGGCGCCCTCGCCCCGCAGATCGAGTTCGACCACGTGTCGTTCCGGTACCCGACGGCGGGCGAGGTGTCGCTCGCGTCGCTGGAGTCGATCGCGCTGCCCGCCCCGGAGCGCCGGGACGCCGCGGCGGGGGTCCTGCACGAGGTGAGCTTCCGCGCCCCGTCGGGCAAGCTGACCGCCCTGGTCGGCCCCTCGGGCGCGGGCAAGACCACGATCACCGCGCTCGCCGCGCGGCTCTACGACCCCAACGACGGCTGCGTGCGGATCGCCGGGTACGACATCAGGGACGTCACCTTGGAGTCGCTGCACGACGTCGTGGGCGTGGTCACCCAGGACGCGCACCTGTTCCATGACACGATCCGGGCCAACCTGACCTACGCGCGGCCCGCGGCCACCGAACTCGAACTGGTCGAGGCGTGCGAGGCCGCCCAGATCTGGGACCTGATCTCCGGCCTGCCCGACGGCCTGGACACCGTGGTGGGAGACCGGGGGTACCGGCTGTCCGGCGGGGAGAAGCAGCGGGTCGCCGTCGCCCGCCTGCTGCTGAAGGCCCCGTCCGTGGTGGTGCTCGACGAGGCCACCGCGCACCTGGACTCCGAATCCGAGGTCGCCGTACAGCGCGCGCTGAAGACGGCGCTCGCGGGCCGGACCTCGCTGGTGATCGCGCACCGGCTCTCCACGATCCGGGAAGCCGACCAGATCCTGGTCGTCGACGCGGGCCGGATCACCGAACGCGGCACGCACGAGGAACTTCTCACGGCCGGCGGCCTGTACGCCGACCTCTACCGAACCCAGTTCGCCAGCCAGGCGGCGGCCTAGGGCACCTTCGGTGCCACGTCTTTGACGATTGTCCTGAGTGTGACGGCGGGTAATGGTGTGGGTGTTTGCCGGGCAGGCTGGAGACCGGCCTGGCCGTGGGCTGCGGGCGGTGACGGGATGTCAGGCTGCGGTGGGGACGCGGGCCCTGGCGATGTGGTCAGCGG
>Ga0335076_10002781_pt1 | contig 17443 bp, 15 predicted proteins | sample Lox_Sample_25_FD_206717 | JGI IMG/M metagenome (GOLD analysis project Ga0335076, IMG submission 206717) | Soil microbial communities from Loxahatchee National Wildlife Refuge, Florida, United States - Lox_Sample_2.5 | ecosystem: Environmental > Terrestrial > Soil > Wetlands | place: USA... | reverse complement strand
TGTTGGCACGGCTCAGAACTCGCAGCAGACAACGAACGAGCAGCGTTTTCCCCGTCCCCACCTCACCCGTAACCACCACGCAGCCTTTGCGCCGCTTCACGCCATAATACAGGGCAGCGAGAGCCTCGTTGTGCTTCTTGGTTGGAAACAAGAAAGACGGGTCGGGCGTGATCTCGAAGGGATTCCGGTTTAGGCCGTAAAACTGTTTATACATAGTCTAGAGACTCAGCCGCGAAGATAACTGAAAGCAGATCCCACCAAAACTGTCGCGAACACAAAAGCCGCGCTCGTCCATGCCAGCCAGATCTTGTGATGCGCCAACCGGGCATCCGATGGATTCACAACCACTGGGATCTCTCCGATTACTTCCGCCGGCAACAATTTCCTGATCTCTTCTCCAGTGTGCAGGCGGTCATCCATCATCTCAAACAGCACCACGAAGAACAGCCCGAGTCCCGTTCCGGCGGCGATGCCAATGCCGCAAAACTTCAGTCGGTTCGGAAATTCCGGTTTTTGAGGCAGTACCGCCGCATCTACTACGCGGAACCGCTCGCCTTGCTGGAGAAGCTCCATACTAGTCGCCATGCTCGATTCATTCTTCTTCTTCAGCAAGTCATCGTAACTTGCCTTGCTTTGGTCGTAGCCGCGAGTCAAATCCGCCAACTGCTGTTCACGAATGGGTTCCTGATTCAGGCGCCCCTGGTAATCTTCGATCTTCGCCTTCAGCGTGGCGACCGCATGTTCACGATTCGTGATCTCGAACTGGTTCGATCGCAACTGGCTCTCAATGGGCGCCAGCATCGCAAGCTGAGCTGCGTCAGTTCCCTGACCGGCGCCACTTCCGTCCGCCGCCTTGTCGGAACTATTGTTCTTCAGGGCTGCCAACATCTGCGTCCGCAATGTCTCGTCCTTCGCTATTTCTTCTTTCAGCTTCTTCACGTCAGGGTGCCGATCCGTGTAACGGGAAGTGAGATCGGCAAGCTGCGCCCTGAGCCTTTGCAGTTGTTCGTCGATGCCCGGCAAGCCCATCGGACTTCCGTCAGCGCTTTTTACAGGAACCTGCGTGGCACGGTACTGATCCGCCAAAGTTTGCAAGTAAACACGCTGCTGGCGGGCGGCCCCCAGAGAATCCTCTTCGCTCTGTAACTGCGCCTGAAGCCCTTGCAGAATCTGTAGATTACTGGTCAATTGTCCCGGCATTTCTCCGACATGCTGCGCCTTGAACTGGCGGATTCGATCTTCCTGCGCAGCAAGATCTTTGCGGGCTGCTTCCAATTGTGATTCCAGGAACTGAGTCGTATCTTCTGACTGGCGCTGGCGCACCTCGAGGTTCTCATTGATGAACAGGTTGGTCAGTTCTGTGGTTACCATTTGAGCTAACCGAGGGTCCGGCGAAGTGTAATTAACATTAAAAGCAGTAATGTGGTCGTAGTTATCGCGAACCAACTCGATATCGATGTCTTTTCGCATGCGCGCGATTTTTTCGTCGGGCGTCAGGTCCCCTCCGTGATTGCGCGTGTAAAGGTGGAGCTGATCGATGATGTGGAGAAGGTTGGTCCGGCTCAGAATCTGTTGCGTAATCGTCTGCACTCGCTGCTGCAAGTCGTCATTGATGTTAGGGGTAACGTAGTCCTTCGGCATTGAGGGCTGTTCCACCAAAATCAGCGTGCTTGACTTGTATCGCGGCGGCAAGATCCAGCTTGCTACCCACACGACAGTCCACCCGACAAAGAAAGGAATCAGAAAATGGAAGTGACGGCGCTTCACCACTCCCAGGTATCGCTGAATGTCTAAACCTTCGCTATTTTGTTCTTCGAAATCCGCCATAGACTTATCTTCCCAGGGGCCGAGAGAATTGGTATGAGATCGAAATTGTTTCGCGGTTCGTATCAGGCACGGTCGAAATAGCCTCGATATTGCTGTAGCTCTGGTGAAGCCGCGTATATCCAAGCTGAACGTTTAGATGCTGGCTGATCATCTGCTGCACGAACGCCGATCCGGTGATCGAGTGGCCGTTCGAGCCTCCTAATTGCAGATCGCCAATGATGTCGTTTTCTGCATATCCTCCAACTACAGAAGCGCTCAGTGTCCTAGTAATCTGCTGACGGGCGGAAACTGTGCCGCTGTCCTGCCGAACCGCTCCGATCAGTCCGCCGCCTCCCGAAATGATGTGCACATAGCTAACGGCAAAGCTGGTGAGCCTCGATTGCCAACCCAGGCTCGCGCCACCGGTAGGAGTCCACGACTTCATCGGCAAGAGCGGAGACGGCTGAATCGTATTGGAGTATTGCGGTCCACCAAAAACGGAGATCGAAAGCTTCGAAGACGTCGGCGCGTAGGTATAGAACAGAAATGCCGTGTGCGCCTGGGTCTCGTTTTGGCCGATCGTCGGGTAGGACAACAACCTCTCATAGCCGTAGCTGGCGCCGATGTACTGACCTTTGGCAACGCGCCTTGAATAGAAAGCGAGCCCTCCCTGCGCACTCGAATCAAACAAGCCCGGAACCTGCGCCTGATCGGGATAATGGAGGTTCGAAAACGTCCCGCTGGCTCCTACCATATCGTTCAATCCGAATTGATAGCTGATTCCCGCGCTCCCGTAATTGCCCAGTCGGTCGGCAACTGGCGCGATGATGGAAAAATTGGGACCCTGCGCTCCTCCCGATACGACTCCGTTCGAGAAATCCGGCGGTTGGTTGAACACGTTCGAACTCTTCTGGAACGTGTCGACGGCGCTGAAGGTGACGTGCGGGCTGAGTCTGTAGGCGAACTCAATCGAGGCATTTTGATCAGCCTCGTTGCGTGCGCTAGTGCGCTGGTAAAACGTGAAGCCGGGAGCATAGCTCAGATCCAGGCGAGTCCGCGTCGTAGTCTTATCCAGCGCGATCTGTGGTGCGACCGAATAGGTGATGTCGCTGACTGCATGTCCCGCTACTCCACCTAGAATGTTATCGGTGTACGCGCTGGTGAACGACAACCCTCCGCGGAGATAGTTCGAACGCTCCTGGGAGCCTAGCTCGATGGGATATGCCTGTCCGCTATTCGCATTGAAACTATTCGTGTCTTGAGGAGCGGCGTTATTGTTCACTCCGACCATCGCGGGAACGGGTTGCTGTGCCGCAGTGCTGTCCGTTTGTGCCGAAGCCAGTCTCGTTGACATGCTCAACATGGCGACGCCAGCGATTGCATGACGCAGCAGCACTAAACGTATTTTCCTAGAGAAGTTCATTTCACGGTACGACGATCGTGTCGTGCGGCTGAAGCTTTACGTTCTGAGAAGGATTATGTCCTTTAACAACTTCTTTATAGTTGAAGACCAGCCGCGCTTGGGTGCCATCTGGATTCTGGCGCAGGACATAAATCGATTTCTGTTTCGCAAAGTCGCGGAACCCGCCCGCGATGGCGATTGCATCCAGCACTGTCGCGGAATTGGCGAGAGCGTACGAACCCGGACGATTCACTTGCCCCATCACATTGAACTTCTGGCTGTTGATCTGCTGCACCATCACCGTGACTTCGGGGTCGGAGATAAAGTTCTTGAGCTTGCTGGCAATCTCCGTCTCAAGCTTCAGCGGCGTCTGCCCTGCCGCCTGGACTTCGCCAACGAGAGGCAGTGAAATCTTCCCATCGGATCGAACCGGAATCGATCGCGAGATATCGGGTTCCTTCCACACATTGATGGCCAACACGTCATCGTTGCCGATTACGAAGCTATTGTCGTGAGGTTTGGTACTGGACGCCGCGGCAGCATCGGGCGATGTTGGCTGCCCGGTTGCGCTTCCCGCCTGACCCCAGAGACCAGTACACAACAGGCAGCATGCCAAACCTGTAATTAGCTCCTTTCGCCAGGCTTTGGAGATTGTCATCGTGATGACTCCTTGTGGATCGTGTCGCTGCTCGGCCCTTGTTCTCAACTCGCTTTGTCCTTTCCGGACCCAGTCGGTGAAGGCAAGCCTGGCAGCAGCGTGACAAACGATTCACTCGCGTTCATGTGATACTGCTCGATCTTGTAGAGCAGCGTTCGATAGCTGACTTTTAGCAATCGCGCGGCAGCCTTCCGGTTCCACCCGGTCTTTTCCAGCGCCACTCCGATCGCGTTTCGCTCTGTCTCCGATTTCACGCTCCGGATCAGCGATTTCAGGGATCGCTGCGTCATGTCTGCGTCGTCTCCCGCTTCTTGCGAGAGCCCGTTCGATGGCGTTCCCGAATAGTCTGCGCCATTCGAACGCTCATGATGATCGAAATCCACCTGACCCGGCGTCGCATCTTCCTCGCCGGCTACCAGGTAACGCTTCACGAAGGTTTCAAGTTCTCTGAGATTTCCCGGCCAAGAGTAGTTTTCGCAGGCCTCGATCACGGACTCAGAAAAGTCCCGTGCAGGCAAGCCGTAGTGCTTCGCCAGGTTGTTCATGAAGTGACGAAGCAGGATTCGGATCTCCTGCGTCCGCTGGCGCAGCGGAGGCACATGTACGGTGAATGCACTCAAGCGGTAATACAGGTCTTCCCGCAGACGTTTCTCAGCTAATGCCCGCTCAATGTTCGTATTGGCGGAAGCGACAATTCTGGCATCGCTGGCCAGCGCCTGGGTACTTCCTCGCCGAGTGTACCGCCCCGTCCGCATGAATTCCAGCAGCCGGAGCTGGAGGGCGCTCGGCATGGACGTAATCTCATTGAGGAACAGGATGCCTTTGCCGGCGATATCAAGTTTCCCGGCAATCGAGTGGGCCGGTCCGGAAACTGCGGAATCTTCTGCCCCAAAAATCTCTTTTTCCAGCAACTCGCCGGGCACCGCTCCACAATTCACTTTCAGGAACTTGAATCCGGAACGTACAGACTTGCGATGAATCAGCCGCGCCGTCGTTTCCTTGCCGCTCCCGGGCTCTCCCAGGATCAAGACGGGAACGTCGGCCTGCGCCAGCAGTTCCGATTGGGCTCGAACCTTGCGCATCTGCGGACTCACGCCCACGAAATACCAGTTTTCACCAAGCCGCTCGATATGCTCGCTCGCGACCTCGACAGAGGCCTCCGTCTTGCCGTGGTGCAGGTAGCGACACAACAAATGCTCGAGCTGTTCCTCAGTAAACGGACGAACCAGTATTTCGTCCGCGCCGAGCCTGACGGCATCCTCTTTCTTGTCGGCATCAACCGCATGGCATAGCAGCAGAATCGGCAGGTCGGGCCGCAGCCTTCGCAGCCAGCGCAAGACATGCAGGCTGTCCTGATCACCCCGAGCCAGGTCGAGGATCAGCAGGTGAGGGACCAGGCCAGACTGCACCCGTTCCATGGCTTCCCAGCCAGTTGAGACGGTCTCCATGTGCCAGTGATGGGTCTCTACCAGAGACCACACCGGCCTCAGAGCCGTCATCTCGCGGCTCACGACCAAAAGGCGCATAATTCCAGGATTTTCTTCCACGATAGTTGTTGTAACCGGGAAACTAGCGGAACCTGCGATTGACTTCAAGCTGCCTCAACTTCGTATCCTTCGAGTCGCACAGCCAACGAGCGTTGGATTGCATCGACCGAAACGACCAGGGTGCGATCCCCATTTTGCGAAACCAGAATTCCTTCCATACCATCGAGCGCCCCGCTGCGGATGCGGACGCGCTGGCCCACTTTCAGAAACGGATAACAGTTCCAGGGTTGCCGCTCTTTCAACAGAATGCGCACAGATTCAATCTGTTCGTCGGGTATCGGGGTTCCTTCACCGCGCGTGCCAACCAGGCTCAAAACTCCATCCACCTTGAGTAACCGTAGCCGATCCACATTCGTAGGAGCAATCTTGGCAAAAACGTAGCAGCTGAAAAGCGGCAACTCGACGTTCTTCTTTCGGTCGCTCCAGCGGTGGACTTCAGTCATTAGCGGGAGAAAGCTCGTAATTCCGCGCTCCTGAAAACGGTGCGCCACAATCTTCTCGTGCCGCGCCCTTGTTTGCACCGCGTACCAATGCTCGTCGGCGCCAGCGAGGAACGCCATCGCTTGCGGACTTCGCCAGGATTGAGTCGAGGTTGCCATAGCTTCGCCCTCTGAGTCACCCTTCTCGGGTGCCCCCTTTTTTTCTTGAGACGGGGTCGTCTCCGACCTCTTTTCCAAGGTCGGTATTTGAGGAACAGATTGCCTTTGGGGGGGAGCTAGCTACGCTCGGCTGGTCTTGCGGACTCTCTTAACTGGATCCGCTTTTTGAACCGCCGATGCTTCTTTTGGTTAGTTACTGCAACTTCGCCAAATCAAAGTTGACCTGAAACTTTGCCGGTCGACTTTACAGCGCTTTGCAACTTTGGGCCGGGGGGAATTTACGTCTGGGGAATTAGAACCGAAATCGGCTCTTTTTCTAACAAGCACCCGAACATGAGTGCAGCGAATTGCGTCTATGGCAACATCCTTGCAACATCGCGAGTGATGTTTCGCTCATCATTTTGACGGAGTATTACATGTCCGATCCCTCCAGTCAATAGCACTCGCCACAAAAAATTCAAAACTTTACAAGAAAATAATATTGTTCACAATCGCGGTTACTGCCGGATTTGGATCCGTTGTAACCTATTCAAAACACTGATGTAAGCTAAGATCTACAACCCGTTTGCATGGTTAGAAACTGAAACCCTTCGGGCGGTTGCCCGCCTTAAAAAAGAACCCAGTCCCGGCCATGCTCTTCACAGGGAGTGCCCCCAAACAGCTCAAAGTCAGAAAAGAAAAAGGATGTGAAACTCTGCACAGGGTGTCAACTCTTGCAACATTCCCTTCTCCCAAACGGTGTCTCCGCTCTCTTAGTCCCATGACTCGATTCGCCTCTCTAAATCGAGGGCGCCTGGCCCATGATTCTCATACCGCTGAAGGTCGAGCGGCGATATCCTAGTAACCAGGTAGGGATGCTGGCATATATTCTGGTCCCGTTCAAACACCGCGCCTGACTGGAACATTCGCCTACCCTGGCGTAATTCGAAGAAGGCTCCGCCCACTGGCTCCCAGCCTTTCAACACAGAAAAACGAGACACCTGGGCTGACATCAAACAGAAAGAGGTAAATATCGTTGGGGAAGGGGCTCGCGGTTTGGAGCTATCATTTCCCTGGCGCCCAGGCGACGCTCAAACTGCGAGTTTGTCGTTGCCGGGCCGCGCAGATACGAGCGGCGTTGCTGCATGATGCAGCGGCTTGCAACCTTTGCAAAATCTTTGCAACATCAACAGTTGATATTGTCTGATAAAGTCGCCAGGCTTGCTGTGTTGAGCGTCACTATCCGGTGTGATCGCGGTTCAACGAAGGCTATACTCAGTGCAGTTCTGCATGGACCAAGCGACCCCATCTACCAGCACAAAGCAGAGCTTCATTACAGCAGCATGCCTGGTCGTGTGTTCCATAGCGATCTGGTGGCGGCCGCTTCTCGCCGCCTGCGAATTGGCCTTGAGCGACGATGCATATACACACATTCTGCTCATCCTGCCGCTAAGCCTCTCCCTGATTTACTTTAGCGGCGCGACTCCGCGAAAAGATTGGCCCTCGACCAGACAGGGCGGCATAGCCCTGCTTGCAATTTCTCTGCTGTTGCGGATTTTCGCCGCACGGAATCTGGGAAGTTGGTCTCAGGGTGACTCCTTATCGCTGAATATCTTCTCCCTCGTAATCTGGTGGATCGGCACCGTTGTCCTTTGTTTCGGCCTGCAATTCCTGCGCTTGATCCTCTTCCCCGCTTGCCTATTGTTCCTGATGGTTCCTTTCCCTCCACGTCTCACAACTGGCATCAGGGAATTTCTTCAGCAACAATCTGCTATTTCGGCAACGGCGCTGTTTCGCCTGGCTTGGGTACCTGCAACACGCGATGGCGTTGTGATTTCAATCCCGGGATTGGACCTTGAGGTGGCAGAGGAGTGCAGCAGCATTCGTTCCAGCATGATGCTCCTTATTATCACAGTGGTCTTGGCTCACCTTTTCCTTCACGCGTGGTGGCGAAAGAGTCTCCTGATTCTTGCGGCGATACCGCTGGCAGTCGCGAAAAATGCCCTCCGCATCGTTACCATCGGAGAGCTCGGAACGCGTGTGGATCCGGCATTCCTGACCGGAAGGCTGCATCGAAATGGTGGTTTTCTATTCCTAGGCTTGGCCGTGCTGCTGACGGTCGCACTTCTGTTTTTCCTGCGCAAGAGAGAACAAGATGCGCTCAGAATAGGATCTGTAAGGTACCTGTCAGTAGAGGAACGAGGAAGAACCGACGGCTGATCACTGCCCGGCCAGATGCGAATCGGCGATCTTTGAAGGAAGGTAACTGACTCCCACAAAACAAAAAGCCCACGCACAAAATCTTGCTTTGTGCAGTGGGCCGTTCTTGTCGCTTGTGCTTAAGAATGAGCCTTAACTACCCGAGAGCGAACGAGCAACGCTCCCAGGCACGCTATTCCAGTTCCCAGAAGGTATACCATTCCCGAGCCGCCTTCCGGTACTTGTTGACACTTGTAGTAATCGCGCGCGGTACATCCCTTGTTTTTGTCTGCACGTTGTGCGGTGGACAAAACCGGAGTCAAGCACAATAAGGCCAAAACTCCCAACCACCACCTGCCCTTACCCCTCGTCACAGTTAACATTACTCCTCCCACGTTTAAGCTGCGAACCCCGGGGGGAGGTTTAGCTCGCACTCATGATGGTCAGATAAAAAAAGCCGACCACAACCGCCATTGAACCTCTCTCAAGATTCGTTGTCAAGATGGTTGAATTTGCAACTGTATGCAAAGTGCTGCATACAATCTGACCCATTGATTGTGAGTCGTGCCCGGGCCGGTTTCAGTGCATCGGAAAAATACCGGGGATTGTGACGTCTCAACTCACCCGACATCGACGAATTGCCGGGTGAGGACCCACGACGACTCCCGTTTAGGGTATTGCGACCTGTACTGGTGACGAGTATCCGCTTTCCTGCCCCGTGGTGCTCACTGAGGTTGCAGCGTAGTAATAGGTATTGCCTCCCGCCGCGGCGTTATCTGTGAACACTGTATTCGGGTCGACCGCTGAATTGATCTTCGAATAGGAACCCGGAGCCGTGCCACGATAGACGTTATAGCCCGCAACTTCTGAAGTGCTTCCCGTCCATGAGAGGCTGACGCTATAGACAGCGGCGGTGCCAGTTCCGGAGAGCGGTTCGCCAACACGGCTATCGGACGCGTTGCTGGAGTAAGTCAGCGCACCGGATGCAGCCCCGGCTTGCGTCGGAGTGAACGTCACGCTGAAGGTTGCACTCTGGCCGGCGTTGATCATCATCGGAAACGACGCTCCGTTAATTGCAAACTGCGAGTTGCTGCTGCCGACGGAGTTGATCGTTACGTTTCCTCCCGTCGCAGTTACGGTGTTGGTCTGCGTCGCTGTGCTGCCAACCTGGGTGTTGCCAAAACTCAGACTCGAAGGAGCAACGCTGAGCTGCCCAGCCGAGATTCCTGTTCCCGAGATCGGCAGGTTCACTGCCGGTCCATTCACGAACACGCTTCCACCCACCAGGCCGGCAGCCTGGGGTGAGTAGGTAACAGTGATCTGAATGCTCTGCCCTGCGCCCAGATTCATGGGCGTGCTCGGCCCGGAAACTGAAAATCCAGAACCCCAGGTTTGAAGACCCGCTAGAGTCTCGCGCCACGACCGCTTGTTCGTCAGGGTGACGACCTGCGTCGCCGTGCTGCCCACCGCCACCTGGCCAAAGGAAAGACTCGCCGGCGAACAGGTGAGAGCCGCGCTGCTGACGCCGGTCCCGCCAATCTGGATTGGCAAGTTCGGGTTGGGAGCGTTGCTGGAAATGGTTAGCCGCCCACCCGTCCAGCCGTCGCCCTGGGGCGTGAACACCAAACTTACTGGGATACTCTGCCCCGCTCCGACTGCGATCGGAAATTTCACGCCCGACACCGCGAATTGCGAATTGGGGACGTTGATCGCGGAAATCGTCGCGCTGTTCGGTCCAATATTGCTGACGAGAAATAGTTGAGTTTCCGCCTGGCCGACCGTCACGGTCCCAAACCTCAAGCCAACCGCGGAACTCACTAGCTGGGCTGACGCTGGCGTGCAGGCGATTACGGCTGCCGCCAGGGTCAGGCAAAAGACAATTGAAGGGAAACGAAGAGAGATAGGGGTAATGCGTTGGGGGAGTCGCATGCCGTCAGTATGGGTGTCTTACCGAAATGGGAAAAGATATCAAAAGGTCATGCGGACACTGGCCAGTCGTGCCATTTTGGCATTGGTTCCTTTTCGCGGGACGTCACAGCCTACAGATTCCCCGCTCCCTCGTTGCGGCGTGAAGTCCGGTCAATGCGACCCGTCGCGCGTGGTTGCTTCCAGCAGAGGTCCAAGTCCGTTTCAGCCGCAAAATAACGCAGCTCGCCTGGGGAAGAACTGCTTTCATGTTTCAATCACCCTCATCGCGGTGTTCGCCCTTAGGCTCTGCCAGACTTGATTTCGCAATCGAGTGAAGACTTGGGAATCAGGCCGGTGAAACAGGCGTTTGACAAGGTTCAGCCCGGCATCGTAGCTGACAGAAACGACCCATTGGGCAGGTGGTTCTTGGGGCCCATCCCCGACATACGACATGGCTACCCAAAAGGGGTCCTTGCCATGCCGCGCCCAGAAACCCCAGCCGTAGTCTTCTTGAATCGGATCTGAAAAGGTAAAACCCCCATCTGCCAAAGGCGCCAGCTCTCGCCTTAACCAGGCCGCAAAATCCTCGCCGAAGCAACAGGGGTTGATAAAGTGCGGCTTCACTACCCGGTGCTCGAACAGGTCTTTTCGATCGTGATTCTGTCGTCCATGTCTGGCTAGGCCTGAGGAGCGTTCGCTCGTTATCTTAGCGGACGAACGTCTCCTCCGCTTCCGTCCAGGGGCGGAACATCACCGGAAGAACAATCGCAAGATTGGACTTGAGGGCGTCCAGGAACCAGCGGCCTAGGGAACCGGGATCTGAACTTTAGAAACGATGTTCGAGTAGCCACTCTCCTGGCTGCTCGTGTTCACAGCGGTCGTTGCGTAACAGTAAGAACTCCCGTCTGTAACCGAGGAATCGGTATAGGTCGTTCCCGCATTGAGCTGCGTGTTGATCTTCGCGTAGCTGCCGCACGAATTTGAATACGGCGACCGATAAATGTTGTAGCCCGAGATGCCCGAAGAAGTACTGGCATCCCAGGAAAGTGCAACCGAGTGCGTGGGAGCCGCCATACCTGCACCACTCAAGGCCTCGGTAGTCGTCGAAGGCTGGGCGTTGCTGGTGAAAGTCAGAGTGCTCGATGCAGAACCCGTTACTGCCGGACTGAAAGTAACCGTAAAATTGACGCTCTGTCCGGATGGGATGGTAAGCGGCAACGAGAGGCCGCCAATGCTGAAGACCGAGTTGTTTGTGGTCGCGGCCGTCAAGGTGACGCTCGCGCCGCTCGCGGTCAAGCTGCCCGACGAACTTCCACTGGTGCCGACGACCACGCTTCCCAGACTCAAACTAGTCGGCGAGACTTTGAGCTGGGCGGTGGCCACAGCCGTTCCCGTGCCTGAGAGCGACATCGTCAGCGTCGAGTTGTTCGCGTCTGACGTAAGCGTCACGGTTCCGGACGCGCTTCCGCTGCTCTGCGGCTGGAATGTCACCGTGAAACTCATGTTCTGCCCGGAATTTAATGTGAGTGGCGCGCTGATGCCGCTGAGTTGAAACCCGCTGCCGCTCACGATAGCCTTGGAAATATCGACCGCCGTTCCACCGGTGTTGGTTAAAGTCACCGTGTCGGCCTGCTTTGAACCCACCACCACGCTGCCGAAATCCAGGCTTGACGCCCCTAATGAAAGGACTCCAGGAGGTGGTTGCTGGGGGCCCGCGCTGACTCCCTGACAACCTTCAAGGCAGGCGACACCACAGGCGATGAGAACTACGGATAGGAATCTCTCTCGAATTCGCTGAGCGCTCTTTCTTCCCGGTCGAATCATGATTGTAGGTATTCGCTGGAGCTAGCTGCGCCCCAACTTGCGTACAATTTTGGATCGATCGTCGTGGCGAGAAAAGATTTCTGTGGTACACCAAACCCATCGGAAAACGGCCAAGGGATTGTACACCGAAATCGCTGGCTAAATTACATCACCGTAATGATCGTCCCGCATCCCATTCTCAGGCATAGGCTTGCGAGTCGCATCGCAGCGCTAAAAATTGAACGCGCCGCGAAATGTGCTTCGTAACATTACCAGCCCGCACGATCCCCTACTGTGTTCAAAACGCCACACTCACCAGAAACTGCAACGAACGGGCTGGAAGCTGGTTGGTGATTCCCGTCAGCGGGCTGCCGAGAGTCGCCGGAGGCGTAGGGTTTGGGCCCCAGGTCGCAGAGTAACCAACGAAGTTCGGATGGTTGAACACATTGAACGCCTCCGCTCGCAAGTTCAAGTTCACGCGATCGGAGCCTAGCGGAAATCGTCGTTCGATAAATGGCGAGACGTCGTAAATAGCTCGCCCGCGGCCAGCATTCCGGGAGAGTACAGCGCCGTTCACGATGGGCCGATCTGTCGTAGCACCCGTGTCACCGCTGTTGTTGGTTCCAGTCGTGATGTTGTAAGGCAAGCCGGTGCCCAAGGTCGCGACCCCTCCAACGTAGATCTTGAACGGTGCTACAACGGTCCCGCTCAACACGAACCGATGCCGTTGATCGAAGATCGCCGGACCAAGTTCCTGTCTTCCCGTGAAGTTCGGATCGTTGGGATTCTGTCCGGGGATGTCAGGGTCCACCGTATCAAGCGCGTGCGACCACGTGTAGCTGGCCAGCACTTGCACGCGCTGACTGAAACGATGGTTCAAATTAACGTTCAGCGCATTGTAGTAAGCGACGCCGTCATTCACGTCGGCCTGGATCACCGAGTACGCCGGAATCGGCACGGAACCCGACTTGCCTTGATTACTTGAACTGTCGCAGGTATCGCCACTCTGCGCGTAAAACGCCACCCACAGCGGCCTTGAGCAATTCGCAAGTTGCGCGGTCCGAGTGTCACCCTCAGTAACGCGCACAAAGGGTGTCGGAGGATCCACATCCAGCGGACGATTGATTTTGATCGTGTGTGCTCCGACGTAATCCAGGCTCAAAATCCAATTCGGGGCAATCGCGTGCTCAATTCCAAAAGTCCACTGCTCGGTATACGGGCTGAGTAGCCCATTCTGATAGCCAATGAGGGTCGAGGTCGAAAAGAACTGGTCATAGTAGGAACTGCGCCCCGGGCGCACATACAGACTTCGCAACGGTACTTGAGCCCCCGCGGGAAACGCTGGCAAGGGCGCGTCTGCGACGCTAGCCGGAAAACCAACCTGCCCGGCTTGTGCCGTGTAGTTAAACACGCCCGTGGGCCCAACCAGTGCATAGTTAGCTTGATCATTGTCCACGATCTGGGAGTAATAAATTCCAAATCCCCCGCGCAAAATAGTGAGGCCATTTCCTCGCGGATCCCAGGTAAAACCAACGCGTGGAGCGATGTCCTTCGTCGAATCCGTAAAAGTTTGCCGCTCGTAGCGTAAACCAAGATTCACGGTGAAATTCGACCGTACCCGTATATCGTCCTGTACAAAGAAGGACCAGAGCGAATCGTCTACTGTGTAGTCTGCATTCCCGAAGCTCTGGGTATAGCTCTTCACGTTGTTGATGTCGCCCAGATATGCCGAGCTTTCGCAAACACCCACCGACTGTGTACAAACGTTGTACACAAACTGTCCGAGGTAAATCGGTCCGCCGAATTCCTTGCTGTTGCCCCCTGTGTGCGCGTGAATGATTTGCGCACCGAACCGCAGATTATTCCTGCCATGCGTCGTCGAAACGACATCATTAATCTCAAATTGGTGGTTCAGCAGTAAAGCCGACTGAGAGGTTCCGCTGGTAAATGTTGCGGCGCCCTGAATCGGAACCGAAAACTGTGTCCCATAAATTACCGGACTGAACTGCGTAATCGGCGACGCCAGTTGGAATTCTGCCCGCACATTGTTCAACCATGTCGGACTGAGGATGGCAGTTTCGCCCAACTCAGCCGTGTAGGTATTGCGTTTGAATATCCGGTCGACGCTGGGCAAACTGTTTCCTCCCACCGTTCCGTTGGGATTCGTGTCCAGGAAATGATCCGCGTTGACACGAAGAAAAACACTGTTTGCTCGGTTGATCTGATGATCCAAACGCGCGAGAGCCATCCAGTCGCGATACTTGCCTTCGAACCCCGCCGGACCAAGAGGGTTCGTGATCGGAGAAACCTTGTTTTCCCAGCTATATTCACCCGCGATAAAGAAGTGAGTTTGATTCTCGTGACCCAGCGGTCCACCGAACGTCAATGCCGGCTGATAGAGTTCGTCGCTGGTGAGTTGATTGCCACTCGTTGCCGTCTGCCGCGTGAAGCCGCTCAGATTTGCCGCCGTCCCTGAAGGACGAAAGTTCCCAACCGCGCTGCCGTGGTACCGATCTCCTCCTGCCTTGGTCACGATATTGATGCCACTCCCCGCGCTGCCACCGTACTCGGCCGAGAATGGGCTGGTCAGAACGTTCATCTCGACCAGAGTCTCCACCGGCAAGTTTGTGAAAATCGTCTGCCGCCCCCAGAGGTCGACGGCGTTGGCGCCGTCCACCTCAAACCACGCCTGGCGCCGCCCGGTGCCATTGGTCGTGAACAGATCCTGATTCATGAACACATCGCCCTGGTTGATCGCCGGACGATTGGCGGCATTGAGCAGAGGCAGATAGGTGATGCGGTTATTGAGCAGAGGTGTTTCCTCGATCTGAAAGCTTTCGAGCCGGTCCCCCAACTGCGGCATATCGCTTCGCACGGCACCCGCAGATCCAGTGACCGTGATTTCGGTTTTTTCTCGCGCTGGAGAAAGTTGGAAACTCAGGCTGGCCGTGGCGCCGCCAATCAGGCTCACTTGAATCTCAGCGATCGCAAAGCCCTCTTTTCGCGCGCTCACGCTGTAGTCGCCAACGGGAAGTCCACCAGCAGAAAAATTCCCCGATGCATCCGTTTCAATTACGCGTTTCGCTGATGTCGACTGGTTTAGGAGCGTTATCTCCGCGCCATTCACAAAAGCATGGCTGGCATCAATCACCGTACCTCTGATAACAGCGGTATCGGGCGTCTGCGAGCTGAGTTGGAGGCTGAAGAGGATAACTACTGTGAACAATATGAGAGAGAGTCTGCTGCGGATTCCCATGGCCGTATAACGTTGCCAGAATCGTGCGGTAACTACTACCCCTAGTAAACTCGATCACCGCTGCTTGCGAGCTTTTCTGCCGCCACCAACGGGCTCAGGCAGCTTTATGTGAGAAGATACGACTCGGTCGATATTTGATAACAAAACAAAAATCGAGCTCCAAATCACATTTCATGTTGAAACGTACATCGATCTTGTTCGTCCTGATGTTCTTCCTTTGCGGCTGTGGACGCTTTGGTCAAAAGAGCGCGTCTGCCGGCGAGCAGCGCATTGTCTGCATCGGGCAAGCGTACAACGAAATGATCTACGCCTTGGGCGCGCAGGCAGAACTTGTCGGTGTGGACTACTCGAGCACTTATCCTCCAGAGATCAAGAAACTGACCACGGTCGGATATCATCGCGCCCTCAGCGCCGAGGGCATCCTCTCCCTGCACCCAACCCTGATCATCCATGACGGCAACATTGGTCCTGACCATGTGGTCCGACAACTCCAGGACTTGAAAATCCCCATGAAGACCTTCAATGCGAAGAATGATTCCATTGAAGGCGCGAAGGCGCTCCTCCGAGAGATGGGAACGTATTTCCACAAAGAACAGCGAGCCGAAGAACTGTGCTCAAAGCTCGATGCAGAAATGGCCAGTGCCCTCGCATCCGTCAAGCAATACAAGGACACCCCTCGGGTTTCAGTGATTCACTTCGGGCGCGCCTCGAACGTGTACCTGGTCGTGGGAAATGGCGGCCGAGGCGATGCCGGCTCAGCCGGCCAGATGGTGCAATGGGCCGGAGGCAAAATGGCCATCGAAAAACCCGGGATGCAGCAGATGACCTCGCCCGAGATCATTGCGCAGAGCAATCCTGAAGTGATTCTCATGACTGAATTCGGCTTCGATCGCCTGGGCTCGACCGACCAGGCAAAGACTCTTCCCGGCGTAGCGCAAACGGATGCCGCGAAAAACAATCGTATCTATCGCATTCCTGAGCACCAACTCATGTACTTCGGCCCAGACACCGGTACGAACGTTGTCGAGTTAGCCCGCCTGATCCACGGACGATGAAACCCAGAAACGCCGATCGTATCGCTCTTTTGGTGTTGCTCGTATTGATGGTGCTTACGACAGCCGCGTCGATCCGCTTCGGCGCCATCGACTTCTCTGCTCGCGATATGCTCGCTGCGGTTTCGCATCCATTCTCCGCCTCGAACGATCTCACTCTCGATCAACGAATTTTCCTGCAGCTTCGCCTGCCGCGCTCCATTCTCTGTCTGCTGGTCGGCGCCTCCCTGGGAGTCGGTGGCACTCTGATGCAAGGGCTGTTCCGAAATCCAATCGTAGAACCCGGCCTGGTTGGAACCTCGAGCGGAGCGGCTTTCGGGGCATCCTTATTCTATGTTTTCGGAGCCCTCCTGAAGTTCAGCGTAGGTGAATGGACGTTGCCGTTCGCCGCCTGTGCCGGTGGCGTGCTCTCTACCTACCTCGTCTTCGCGCTCGCGCATACCAAGAGAGAAGGACGAAGCTCGATCATGCTTCTGCTCTTGACGGGCCTGGCCATCAATGCCCTCTTCATGAGCGGCATCGGATTCCTCTCTTACGTAGCTCGCGACCCGCAGGCGCGATCCATCATCTACTGGAACCTCGGCACGTTATCTGGAGCTACGTGGCACTCCGTTGCCGTCGTAGGCATCGCCACACTTGCGGGCACCGCGGCTGCGCTCTTCTATGCGAAACCGCTGAATGCGCTGATGATCGGCGAAGAAGAAGCTGTAGCGCTCGGAGTCAATGTCGGCCGGCTGAAACTGATTATCCTCTCGATCAACGTCCTTATGGTGGCCGTGGCGACGGCGTTCACCGGCGTGATCGGCTTCGTCGGCTTGATCGTGCCGCACATTCTTAGGATCGTCCGCGGACCCGACAATCGATTCTTGATTGCCGGCAGCGCTCTGCTTGGAGGAACACTGCTTAGCCTGGCCGACCTGGTCGCGCGAGTTTCATTGCGGCCTGCTGAACTGCCAATTGGAATTGTTACGTCCGTAGTAGGTGTTCCGGTGTTTCTTTCCCTGCTGCGCGGACGGCAATATCTTTTCTAGCTCATCACGAGATGCTGACAGCACTCAACATTGTCGTTCGCGCCGAGCAACGCGTCATTCTCGACCGCGTCTCTGCGGAGTTCGCACCCGGTCGCGTCCATTTGATCATCGGCCCGAATGGAGCAGGAAAATCCACGTTCGTAAAGGTGCTGGCTCGCTTGCTTCCGCCACATGAAGGTTCCGTCTCCTACAGCGAGCCGAAC
>Ga0335076_10002780_pt1 | contig 17448 bp, 6 predicted proteins | sample Lox_Sample_25_FD_206717 | JGI IMG/M metagenome (GOLD analysis project Ga0335076, IMG submission 206717) | Soil microbial communities from Loxahatchee National Wildlife Refuge, Florida, United States - Lox_Sample_2.5 | ecosystem: Environmental > Terrestrial > Soil > Wetlands | place: USA: Florida... | reverse complement strand
GCCGCCGATCAGCACGCCTCCGAGCAAGAACCGGAACCGCGCCTCGCGGCGGACCGCGGTGGCCCGGCCGAGCCGCTGGCACAGCTCGCCGCCGGCGAACCGTTCGACGAGCTCTGCGACCTGGGCGGCGTCGTCCGGCGCCGGCGGGGTCCGCAGCCCTGAGCGCTCAGCGGCCTCGGCGATCATCGCGTCGGTCGGGCGCCGCGGCCGCCGGAAGTCGAGCCGCTCGAGTAGGGCGTGCACGAGCGTGCCGCGGTCGAGCGCGTTGAGAGCGCCGGTTCGGTCACCTGCTGCTCCCGAGGCGGGGCCCCGCTCGGGGAGCGCCGGCAGGCGCAGCACGCGCTCGGCGTAGAAGCGGTAGCCGCAGCGGGCGTAGCTTGCAAGCGACGAGTAGCTCAGCGCCGCGACCGGTGGCGAGGGTGCGACCGGCGGCGCTGGGGGCGGCGGCGGCTCGAGCCGCACCGGGTCGCCGTCGGCCTGGCCCGGCGAGCTCGGGGTGCGGGCCGAGGCCGGCACGTCCTCGGGGCGTACGAACGTGAACTCGACCTCGACATTCTCGAGCTGCTCTGCCGCCGGCCCGATCCACGCGATCGGGCCACCGTTCCCGTCGAGCTCGGGCCATTTCTCAAGCCGAGCCGCGCCGCTCAGGAGCAGCCGCTCGCAGGCACGCGTCATCGCCACGTAGAACAGACGGCGCTCCTCCCGGGCCTCGGCCGCGTACCGCTGGTCGCCGAGCGCCTTGTAATCGAGCGCAGACTCGCGCCGGCCGGTGCCTGGCTCGGCGAGCCGCATCCCGAAGCTTCCGTCGCGCCCGACCCGCAACAGGTCGGCGCGCCACCGGGGCCCGCGGCCGAGGTCGGCGACGCACACGACGTCGAACTCGAGTCCCTTGGCGCGATGGATCGTCATCAGGCGCACGGCGTCGAGCGCCTCACCCTCGACCGGCGCCTCGCTCTCGCGCGCCTCCCCGGACCCGCCACCGAACGCGCCGCCGGCGCGCCGCGCCACCAGCTCCAGGAATCCACGCAGGTCGGGCCCGTGGATCGCCTCGTGCTCGCGCGCGAGGCGCATCAGCTTGCGCACGTTGGCGAGCCGCCGCGGACCGCCCGGCATCCGCAGCACCGCCAGGTCGTAGCCGGTCCGCTCGAGCACGCGGTCGATCAGCTCCTCGACGCTCGCGCGAGGGACCACCTCGCGCTCGATGGCGAACCAGCCGGCGAACCGGCCCAGTAAATCCCTATCCCTATCTTTGAGCGCATCGAACGCGCCGTCCGGCTGCCGGACGACCGACCACGGATCGCGGCCGCGGTCGCGGGCGGTTGCCGCGAGCACCACGAGCGCATCGGCCGAGACGCCGACGAGCGGTGAGGCCAGCACCGTGTACAGCGCCTCCTCGGCGCGCGGGTTGGCGAGCGCGGCGAGGTAGCCGGCGATGTCGATCACCTGCGGATGCGCCCAGTACCCGCGGCCGCCGATCAGGTAGGTCGGGATCCCGCGATCTTCGAGCGCGCGCTCGTACACGCGCAGGTCGGTGGTGGCGCGGGTCAGCACCACGACGTCGCGTGCGGCGGTCCCGTCCGCGAGCAGTCGGCCGACCCGCGCGGCGAGCGCCCGCGCCTCGGCGACCCGCCACGGCGCGCCGAGGCCCTCCATCGTCCAGTCCGCGCCCTTGTCCGCGACGATCAGCTCGACAAGCGGGCCGGTCTCGGGCTCGGGTGGGCGCCCCGCTCGGAGCGGCCGGAACCGATCGCCGAGCTCTTTCTCGAACACGCCGTTGATGAACGAGAGGATCTCGGGCCGCGAGCGGAAGTTCGTGTCGAGCGTCGCGCGTGCTCCGGCGGCGGCGAGCCGCTCGCCCAGGCGCTCGAACAGCTCGACGTCGGCGTGGCGGAAGCCGTAGATCGACTGCTGCGCGTCGCCGACCGTGAACAGGTTCTGGTTCGCGATCAGCTCGATCAACTCGAGCTGCACCGCGTTGGTGTCCTGGAGCTCGTCGACCATGATCCGCTCAAAGCGCGCCCGGTAACGCTCGCGGAGCGCGGTGTCAGAGCGGAGCAGCTCGCGGCACTCGAGCTCGAGATCCTCGAAGTCGAGAGCGGACAGCTCGCGCTTGGCCGTGGCGAAGCGCTCGCCGAACAGACGCAGCAGGCGATCGAGCAGCTCGTGGGCGCGGGCGGCGCGGCGGTGCTCGGCGGCGGCTCGGAACGCGGTCAGGGCGTCCGAATAACGCAGGCATGTGTCGGTCGAGAGCGCGGCCCCGTTCCCGCCGGGGAGCACGAGCGCCCATAGATCCCCGGGCCACGGCTCGGCCTCGGCGGCGATCACTTCGGGGAGACGTTCGAGCCGCGAGATCGCCTGGAGCACCTTAGCGCCGGCGTCGGAGACGGCTCCGAGCTCGGCAAGCGCCGCGGCACCGGCCCGTTCGAGCTCGTCGCGGAGCGGGCCGAGGTCGGGGGGCGCCGGCGGCAGGGCTGGCAGTTGGGGCCGACGCTCGCCGCGTGAGCGCAGCTCGTCGTGGATCTGGGTGATCGCGGTCCGCAGCGTGCCGGCGCCGTAGCCGGCGATCAGGTCGATCGCACCGGGCGCGTGCCGCGCGAGCTCCTCGAGCGCATCGTCGAATGCCGCGTCGGCGACCCGCTCGGCGTCGGGAGCGTCGAGCACGATGAACGCCGGGTCGAGGCCGGCGGCGAGGGCATGGGCGCGCAGCACTCGTGCGCAGAACCCGTGGATTGTCGAGACGAACGCACCTTCGGTCGCGCGCGCGGCCTCGTCGGCGCCGAGCTCGCGGAGGCGATGCCGGATCCGGTCGCGCATCTCCGCGGCGGCCTTCTCGGTGAAAGTGATCGTGAGGATCGCGGCGACGTCGATCTCGTCCTCGAGCACCGAGCGGGCGAACCGCTCGACGAGCACCGAAGTCTTGCCGCTGCCGGCGCTCGCGTCGAGCAGTAGGTCGCCGTCGCGGCGCTCGATCGCGACCAGCTGCTCATCGGTGAACGACCGCTCCTCCACCACGACCTCAAGCACGGCAGATCCCGGGGTAACGGCACCCGTCGCGTGAGCACGTCGTCGGGCACGGCTCGAGTTCTCCCCCCCGCAGTCGCTCGGCCAGCGCCACCGCGCGGTCCTTTGCGTCCTCGAGGAGCTCGTCGATCTCGGCCTGGTCGCGGGCGTCGTTGCCGACGACCGAGCCGCCGACTCCGGCGCCGTCGAGGAACACCCCGCGCGGGCGCAGATCGCCGCCACCGAGTGGCTGGTAGAAGCCGGCCACGGGCATGAGCCCGAGCAGCTCGCGGACGACCAGCATGTACAGCGCGACCTGCAGCTGGCGGTCGAGCGCCCACCGGGCGCCCTGGTACTCGGGGCGGGCGCCGCCGGATTTGTAGTCGCGCACAATCGCGTGGCCGGCGGCGTCAGCGTCGACGCGGTCGACGATCCCGCGGACCTTGACGTCGTCCGTCAGCTGCAAAGGTGACAGCGACCGCTCCGGGTCGTCTTCGCCTTCGTCCTTGAATCCGAAGCGGAGCTCGAGGCCGTACGGCTGCCAATCGAGCCCGTCGCGCGCCTCGTGGGCCAGGTACCGGCTCAGGTCGGCCTCCACCCCCCGGGTCGCGGCGGCGCGGACCGCGGCGCCCGCTCCCGGGGAGATCGCGTGCGGCTGCTCGCCGATGACCTGGTCGAGGATCTCGAGCGCTCTTGGAAGCGACTCGCGGGTGACCGGGCCTCCGAGCCGGCGCAGCACTTGTTCGATCACGTTGTGCATGTAGGCGCCGCGGACGAGCGGATCCGGGTCGGGCTCGAGCGCCTCCGGTTGGAGCTCGCGCTCGATCAGCCACCGCACCGGGCAGTTGCCGTAGCTCTCGAGCGCGCCGGCCGAGAGGATCCGGCGGTGGCGGACGTGCTCGAGCGCCGCCTCGGACAGCGACCCGATCGGCGAGGGGACGTCGCCGGCAAGCGGAGCGGCGGCGGCCGCTTCGCTGCGTGCGAGCTCGCGCTCGGTGGGCGCGTCGGCTTCGGGCCATACGACGTCCGCGAGCATCCGGCGCCGGCGCCGGTCGGGCCATTCGGGGTCGAGCAGCTCCGCGACGTCGGCCAGGAACGGCGAGGGCAGCGCCAGGTTTCCGTCCTCGTCGGAGCTGCGGTAGGCGAGCACGACCCGCTCGGTCGCCCTCGACACGCTCGTGTACAGCAGGTAGCGCTCGCGTCCGAGCGCATCCTCGCGCGGGCGCAGCCGCAGCCCGCTGCACGCCGCGAGCTCGCGTCTGAGCTCGTCGGACAGGAACGGCTCGGGCGAGGCGGCAAGCGGGAACTCGCCCTCGGTGAGCCCGCACACGAGCACGGCGCGGAAGCGCCTGGCGCGGATCGCGAGCGGGTCGGTGACTAGAACGGCATCCGGTGCTGGGAGCGCTCGCTCGGGGACTTCGAGCGTCTCGAGGAGCTCGATCAGCTCGGTCGCCGTCGGGCTCTCCTCGAGGTCGTTTAGCTCGCCCAGGGCCCGGATCAGCGCCCCGAGCGCGTGGGCGTCGAGCTGTTCGTGGGTGCCGAGCACCGGCGCTTTGGCCTGGTGAGGCGCGGCCAGGAGTCGCCGCGCCTGGGCGGCCAACTCTTTTGCGGGGTCCTCGGCAGCGCGGAGTTTGTCGATCTCGCCGAGGTCCGCGTCGAGCCGCGCGCGGGCCGCCTGCATCGTCTTCAAACTCTTGCGCCGCACGTCCTTTTCGAGCCGGTCGACGGTTTCCGGGGGCTCGCCGCGTCCGGGAGAGCGCAGGTACTCGAGCAGGTCGTTGGCCCGCCCGGGCCCGTCGTCGAGCAGCGCGCACCGGGCGAGCGCGAGCAGCGAGCGGCCGAGCGCCGTGTGGCGAAGCGCGGTTCGCCGATCGACCGCCACCGCGATCCCGTACTGCGCGAACACGCGCTCGACCAGTGGCGCCGCTGCGGCAAGCGAGCGATACACGACCGCGATCTCCTCGCCCGGAACGCCGGCGCGCAGCAGCTCGAGCACCTCGGCGGCGCCGAGCTCCGCCTCGGCCCGTTCCCCGCCGGCCTCGAACAACGCGATGGCTCGCCCAGGATCAATGCGGCTTACGGCGTCCGGCTCGAACAGCTCTCGCTCCAGGTGGTGCAGGGCGGTTCTCGAACCGGGCGCGTAGTGCTCATCGGACGCCGGCAACTCGATCACGCGCTCGGCAAGCGGCCGAAGCTCCTCGACCACCTCGGCGCGGGCCTGCAACGCGACCCGCCCGGCCTCGTAGGTCAGCGACACCGTGACGTCGGCGCCGACGATGCGTGCGAGGGTCTCGATCGCGTCGCGCTCGAGCGGGTGCAGATCGTCGAACCCGTAGAAGAAGACGGATTCGGTGCCCCAGCGGCCCGGCGCGGCGCGCAGTTTGTCGAGCGCCCGCCACGCGTAGAGCTCGCCGTCGACACGGCCGAGCTCGGTCAGGCGGGTGCTGTAAGCGATGTAGATCGCGGCGACGTCGTTTGCGTAGGCGGTGCGGCGCGGGTCGTGGGCCGCCCAGCTGGCCATCGCTGACTTGAACCGGTCGGGGGTCACCAGCGACCGCTCGAGCTCGGCGATCAGCTCGCCGGCGGCGCTCGCGAACCCGTTGGTGGTCGCGGCGTTGGTCAGCGCGCGGAGCTCGGTCGCGTGCAGGGCGCGCTCAAGGACCCGTTCTTGTTGGAGCTTGGTCAGCCGGCGGGCGGTATAGCCGGCGCGGTCGGCGATCTCGAACGCGAGGCCATTGAACGTCAGCACCGATCCGAGGACGGCGCCGCTCTGCGCCAGCTCCCGCGAGTAGTGGTCGGCGTCGGCCGCGTTCGGGACGACCAGGATCGCGCCCCGCGCCGATGCGGCGGCGAACGCGCCCAGCACCTCTCCGGCCTTCGCGGAGTTGGCGGGTCCCAGTACGAGCGTCAGGGGCATGTCCCCCATAGTGGCGTGCGGTCCAGACGGGGTGAAATTCGCGACCCCCGCGGCTCTTAAGTCCGTGGCGACTGAGAAAAGCGGTCAAGGTGGCGGCAAATCGCAGTCGCACCTCGATCACGCGGTCGCTGCGCTCGCGGAGCAGCAACACGGAGTGGTCGCGGTGTGGCAACTGGTCGCGATCGGGTTGGGCCGGGACGCGATCCGGTATCGAGAGAAGGTTGGTCGGTTGCACCGCATCCACCACGGCGTTTACGCCGTCGGCTACCGCAAGCTCACGCCCCAGGGCCATCGGATGGCGGCGGTCCTCGCCTCCGGTCCCGACGCCGTGCTCAGCCACTGGTCCGCGGCAGCGCAATGGGGGTTCGGACAGAGCCGGTGGAAGACCGACGTGACGACCCCGAGCTCCAGGCGCAGCCGTAAAACGATCCGCGCCCACACCGCGACGCTCCATCCGGAGGAGCGCACCGTCCACGACGGCATCCCGATCACGTCCGTCGAGCGCACGATCCTCGACCTCGCCGCGCACCTCTCCAAAGACCAACTCGCCCACCTCATCGAGGAGGCAGACCGCAAGCAACGATTCGATCTCCGAAAACTCGACCGCGCCATCGCTCGCCGGCCCCACGTCAAAGGCGTCGCCCGGCTCAAGACAGTTCTTGCCGCGTACCGCGGCACCGCGGACACACGCTCACACCTCGAGCGGAAATTCCGGAAGCTGATCGCCACCGCCAACCTCCCCGAGCCGCAATTCAACGTGCTGGTTGCCGGCCTCACGGTCGACGTCTACTGGCCGCAGTGGAAGCTCGTGGTCGAACTCGACGGCGAGCCGTATCACGACAACCCGGTCGCGTTCGAGACCGACCGCATCCGCGACGCGACGCTCCAGAAGCACGACATCCGCGTCCTGCGTGTCACCGGGGACCGCCTCGACAACGCCCCGGACGCGGTGCTCGCAGACGTGCTCGCCCTACGGCGATTCTAGGCCGCTTCGGGCTGCTCGGCGACCTCGGCCGGCGCAGCAGCAGCCTCGGTCTCTTCGGCCTCGGGCGGCTTCGCGCCCTCCTTGGCCCACGGTTCGTCGAACTCGACCCGCCACTTGCCCTCGTCGGTCTGCTGCAGCGCCAACCGCGCCCGGAAGCTCTTGCCCGAGCGTCCCTTGAACCCGGTGACGGCCTTCTCGGTGCGACCGGTCTTGATCAGCTCGCGGGCGACCGCCACCGGCAGCGTCTTGCCGGCCTTCGACTTCCAGATCACGAACCCGCAGCCCGGGTCCTCGCGCGACCAGCACGAGTACCCCTTGCGGTTCTCGACGATGTCGTGGCCGCAGACGGGGCACGGACCGAGGTTTGCCCGTGGAATCCGGACGTCTTTCAAATTGCGATCGAGCTCGCCGACGGTGTCCTGGGTGAATCGAACGATGTCGCCCATGAACGCCTCGCGGGAATCGCCGCCGGTCTCGATCAGCGCCAGCCGCCGCTCCCAGTCGCCGGTCAAGCCCGGCGACGTCAACGCGTGCTCTCCAAGGAGGCGGATCACGTTCAGGCCCTTCTCGGTGACCACGAACGCGCGGCCGTCGCGCTCGACGTAGCCGACCTGGATCAGGCGCTCGATGATCGCCGCGCGGGTTGCCGGCGTGCCGATCCCGGACTCCTTCATCGCCTCGCGCAGCTCCTCGTCGTCGACGAGCTTGCCGGCGGTCTCCATCGCGCCGAGCAGCGAGTTGTCGTTGTAGCGCGCCGGCGGTTTGGTCAGCTTCTCCTCGGAGCCGATGTCGGTGACCTCGACCTTCTCCCCTCGAGCCAGCTTCGGCAGCTGCTGCTCGCGACCCTCGTCGTCGTCCGAAGCATCCGAATCGGGCATCTCGCCATAAACGGCGCGCCACCCCGCCACCAGCAGCACCTTCCCGCGCGTCCGGAACACGTGCTCGGCGACCGTCGTCTCGACCCGCGTGTTCTCGAACACCGCGTCGGGATGGAAGATCGCCAGGAACCGCCGCACGACCAGGTCGTAGATGCGACGGTCGTCGTCGCTCATCTTGTCGACCGGGTGGCGCTCGGCACGGGTGGGGATGATCGCGTGGTGGTCGGTGACCTTGGCGTCGTTGATCACGCGCCCAAGCGGCAACACGTCAAGCCCGAGCACGTACTCGGACGCGCGGGCGTACTCGGGCTGCTGACCGACCATCCGGGCGATCGGCTTGATCTCCGGGATCATGTCGCCGGTCAAGAACCGCGAGTTCGTACGCGGATAGGTCAGCGCCTTGTGCTCCTCGTACAGCCGCTGGGCGGCGGCAAGCGTCCGCCGCGCCGTGAACCCGTAGCGGCGGTTCGCGTGCCGCTGCAAGGAGGTCAGGTCGTACAGGAGCTCGGGGCGCTCCTTGCGCTCTGACTTCTCGAGCTTGGTGATCTCGCCGGACTGGCCCCGGCAGGCCTCGACGATCGCAAGCGCCTCCGCCTCGGTCTTCACGCGCGGGTTCGCCCCGGCGTGATACCGGCCCTCATACGTGCGAGGCCGGTCCTCAACCGGATCCAAAACGGCATCCACCAGCCAGTACGGCTCCGGAACGAAGTCGCGGATCTCCTGCTCGCGACGCGCCAGGATCGCAAGCGTCGGCGTCTGCACCCGACCCAAAGACACGGCGCCGTCAAACGATGACCGGAGACGGATCGTCGCGGCGCGCGTCGCGTTCATGCCGACGATCCAGTCGGCCTCCGACCGCGAACGGGCAGCCGCCTCGAGCGTGGCGAGATCGGCTCCCGGCCGCAGATCGCCAAACGCGCTGCGAATGGCTTCCTTGGTCATCGAGTTCAGCCACAGCCGCATCACGGGCTTCTTCGAGCCGGCCTTCTCGTACAGGTAGGCGAAGATGAGCTCGCCCTCGCGGCCGGCGTCGCAGGCGTTTACGACTCGGTCGACGTCGGGGCGGTCGAGCAGCCGCTTGACAACGTTCATCTGCTTCTTTGAGCGCTCGTCCCGCACGACCAGCTTGAACCGGTCGGGGACGATCGGCAGGTCCGCCATCCGCCACTTCTTGAAGCGCTCGTCGTATTCGTCGGGATCGGCCAGCTGGACCAGGTGCCCCACGGCCCAGGTGACGATGTGTTCGGGCCCCTCGAGGTACCCCTCGTGCTTTGTGAACGCGCCGGGAAGGACCGCGACGAGGTCGCGTCCGACCGACGGCTTCTCGGCGATGACCAGGGTCAAGCTCATGAGTTCGCGAGGGTAGCGCCCCGGTCAACCGACCAAGAGTCAGGGTGGTTTTCTTGTAGAGATGATGAGCCGCCCACGCTCACTTCTGGTGTCCGTGGCCATGGTCCTCGGCCTGGCGCCGATCGCGATCGCGACCGCGAGCACGAGCGGGAGCCCGGGAACGACCGTCCTCGCGATCGGCGGGCCCACAACCACCCGCCCGATCTCGCCCGGATTCCTGGGACTCTCGCTCGAGTACTTCGCGATCCCGTCGTACGCAGGAACGAACCCCGAGCAAGTCGATCCGGTGTTCGTCCAGCTGATCCGGAACCTCGCCGGTGGCAGTCCGCCACAAATCAGGATCGGCGGCGACACCACCGACCGGACTTGGTGGCCGGTCCCGGACACGCCCACCCCCGCCGGCGTGAACGAGACGCTGACCCCGGACTGGATCGCGACCACGAAAGCCCTCGCCGTCGCCACCGGGGCCAAGCTCACGCTGGGGATCAACCTCGAGGCCGACAGCGCCGCGGTCGCGGGAACCGAGGCCGATCAGCTCGTCGCCGGCCTCGGGAGCAGCCGGATCGAGGCGCTCGAGCTGGGCAACGAACCCGAGCTGTACGGGACCTTCGACTGGGGCCGGTCGGGCAAACCCGGACGGCCGCGTGGCTACGACTTCGCCGACTTCAGCGACGACTTCACGCGAATCGCACGTGCGCTCCCGCCGCTGCCGCTCGCCGGGCCGGCCTCCGGCGGCCACCGATGGTTCAAGGACGTGGGTCGATTCCTCGCGGGCCACCACGACGTCGCCGTCGTGACCCTCCACCGCTATCCACTCGAGAGCTGCTACGTGAAGCGGCCGAACCCGGACTACCCGACGATCCCGCACCTCCTCTCACAGGCCGCGACCCAGACGCTCGCCGACAGCGTCGCATCGGCCGTCAAGCAGGCCCACGCCCACCACGTGCCGCTGCGGGTGGACGAGATCAACACGGTCTCGTGCGGCTGGAATCCGGCCGTCGGCCGCTCGTTCGCCTCGGCCCTGTGGGCGCTCAACACGCTGTTCGAGCTGGCCGCCGTCGGCGTCGACGGCGTCAACGTCCACACGTTCCCGGGCGCGACCTACGCGCTGTTCCAGTTCAGCGACACCGACGGGCACTGGCAAGGCACAGTCAACCCCGAGTACTACGGCCTCGAGATGTTCGCGCAGGCCGCGCCGCAGGGGTCGCAACTCCTGAGCGTCTCGGAGCCGGCGAACACGGGCGGACTCCAGGCATACGCGACTCGAACGCAAGACAAGAGCGTTCGCCTAGTGCTCATCAACGAGGGCGCCCGCGCCCGAGCGATCGCCGTCCATGCGACGACCGCCACCGGAACCGGGACGCTCGAGCTGCTCACCGCCCCGAGCCTCGGGGCCCGCACGGACATCATGCTCGGCGGGCAGAGCTACGGCACAAAGACGACTACGGGCCTGCTCGCCGGCCCACAGAGGACTTACGCGATCGCGCCCCGACGACACGACTACCCCCTGAAACTCCCACCCGCGACCGCGGCCCTGCTGACGATCAACTAACCGCCACCGAGCTCGGCGATCTTGCGCGCGACCGCCCCGAGCCCGAGGTCGGCCGCCACACGCCCCGCATCCGCCAGCAATTCGTCCGCCATCGGGCCCGGCCCGAGCGCGCGGGCGTATTCGACCTGCGTGCGCGCCAGGCATGCGGGCGCGCCGAGTGCCGCATTGGCCTCCAAGGCGCGCTTGAAGTGGCGCCGCGCATCGTAGGTCCGTCCCATCGTCGCCGCCAGCCTGCCGAGGAAGTTCGCGGCCGACCCGAGGCACACCGCGGCCAGCCCGATCACGACGTTCACGTCCGCGTACGGCTCGAGGTTCGTGTAAAGCAGCTTGGCCCGGTCGGCGTCGCCCAGGTCCGCGCACACGTCACTCAGGAGCACGATCGCGATCAGCCAGTCGAGGTCCCTCGGGATGTCGTCGAAATCGCCGGCCGCCAGTCGCGAGAACTCCTCGCGCGCCTCGTCGAGACGGCCATCCTCGGCCAGCAGCGTCGCGAGCGCCGCGCGCCACGCCGGGCGAGCCGGGTTTTCCTCGACCATCTTTCGCGCGGCCGCTTCGAGCTCCCCCATCCGGCCCTGATCGCGGCGGATCCCAAGCACCTGAATCGCGTAGTACTGGGAGACGGTGATGGCCTCGGCCGGCGCCCCCGCCGCGAGCGCCTCGGCGGCGAGCCGCTCGGCGCGGTCGAACGACCCCGCCAGGAGCGCGAGCATCGCGCGCCACAGGATCGAGTTCCACTCGAACAGCGGCTGCCGCAACCGCTGCGCACCGGCCTCAAACGCCTCGATCTGGGCATCGACCGCGTCGCGGTCGCCGCGCTCCAGCAGGTCGACGACGAGCCACGCGTGCGCCTGAAGCTGCAGCTCGAGGTTTCCGATCTGGCGCGCGAGCGTGAGCATCTCGGTCGAGACCTCGACCCGCTCGACGAGGTGGGGCGCATCCCACAGCACCCGCCGCCGGGCCGAGCACGCGTACGCGCGCGCCTCGGGGTCTCCGAGTTCTTCCGCGATCGCCATCGCCTCGTCGCTCAGCGCCGGCATCCGGTCGCGCTCGGGCGAGTAGTAGACAGCCCCGCACAGGCACGCCAACAGCCGCACCCGGACCAGCGACCGCTCGGGCTGAAGCTCGAGCGCTCGCTCAATCATCGCGATCAGCTCGGTGTCGATCACCCCCGGCGGCTGCACGTACCGCCGCGACGCCCCGATCGCGGCGCGGGCCAGTCGCGCGCCGTCGCCGAGCCGCTCGGCCAGCGCGGCCGCCTCGCGGAAGGCTGAGGACCCGAGCGCCCGGTCGCCGCCCCTGACGCGCGCCTCGCCGAGGCGCAGCAGCAGCTCGCAGCGCCGCTCGGCCGCCTCGGGCTGGAAGCGGCCCTGCACGTCGAGGGCCCGCGCGTAGTGCTCGGCCGCCTCCTCATGCGCGAGCATCGTGGTCGCCTGCTCGCCGGCGCGGAACGCGTACGTGATCGCCTTCTCGGCGTCCTCTGGATCTGCGGCCCGCGTGAAGTGGTACGCGAGCTCGGGCAGGTAGCGCTCGCGCCGGCGCCCCTGCATGGCCTCGATCGCTTCGCCCACTCGCTTGTGGATCCGCGCCCGCCGCGGCGCCGACATGCTCTCGTACAGCGTCTCCCGGATCAGCGCGTGCGAGAACAGGTAGCTCCCGGGCTTCTGGTCGGACTCGACCAGCAGCTCCGCGCCGAGCGCCTCCTCGAGCGCGGCCAGGAACTCCTCCTCGCCGAGCACCACGACCCGCTCGAGCAGCGCCGCGTCGACGTCGCGGCCGATCACCGCGCCGACGCGCAACAGCTCCGCCGCCGGCGCCTCGAGCCGCCCGAGCCGGAACGCGATCACCTGCTTGACGCCCTCGGGCAGCCCGAAGCGCTGGAGCTCCGACGCGCTCGCGCTCCCGACCTGCACGCCGGCCTCGATCAGGTGGCGGATGATCTCCTCGACGAAGAACGGATTCCCCTCGGTCTCCTCGTACAGCGCGTGGGCGAACGCGCGAGCGGGGCTCACCCCGGCCCGCGCCCGGACGAGCTCCGCGGTCTCGGGCTCGCTGAGCCCGCGGATGTCGAGCTGCGAGGCGAGGCGGTCCCGGCGGAGCTCGGCCATCGCGTTCGTGAACGTGTCGCCCCGCTCGGTCGACCGGTACACGCCGATGATCAGCAGTCTGGCCGGGTTCGTCGCGCGGGCCAGGTGGCGGAGCAGCAACAGCGACGGCCGGTCGGCCCATTGGAGATCGTCGAGCACGAGCAGCACCGGCGCGGATCGCGACAGCTCGGTCAGCAGCCCCACCACCGCCTCGAACAGCCGGTAGCGCTCGGTCTCGGGCTCGTCCTGCGGCGGTGGCGGCAGGTCGGGGGCGCGCCGGCGCAGCTCGGGGATCAGCCGCGCGAGCTCCGACCCGTACTCGTGGGTGCTCGCCCGCAGGTCGGTGAGAGCGGCGTTCAAGGCCCAGTGCCGGAGGGCCTCGAGGAACGGCTGGTAGGGAACGACGGTCTCGCGCGGAGAACGCCCCGCGAGCACGATCGCGCCGGCGTCGTGGACCCGCCGCGCGAGCTCGGCCGTGAGCGTGGTCTTCCCGATCCCCGCATCGCCGGCGAGCAGCACGATCCGCCCGCTGTACCCGTCCGGGTCCTGGGGCAACGCGCCAGCGCCGACGGCGCCGCACGCCCAATCCCACACCGCCACCAGATCCGCCATCTCCTCGGCGCGCCCGATCATCGGCCCCTGCGCCCGCTGGCGCAGCTCCGCGGGGAGCGGGATCGCCGACGGACCGCGGCCTCGATCCTGATCCCCGCCCACCCCGCCGGCCTCGCCCGCGCGCTCGAGCGGTCGCAGCAGCCGGTCGTGCGCGGCGATCGTCTCGGCCGACGGGTTCGTGCCCAGCTCGTCGCGCAGCAGCATCCGCAACCCGTCGAACACCCTCAGCGCCTCGGCGACGTTGCCGCGCGCGCTCAGCGCCTCCATCAACAGGACGTAGCCGGACTCGCGGTAGGGCTCGAGCTCGATCAGGGTCCGCGCCGCGCGCTCCGCCGATTGGAGCTGGGTGCCTCCCATCATCAGGCCGGCGCGCCCGATCACCTCGAGCGCCTGCTGGCGCACGTCCTCGAGCTCGCGGCGCGGAGGCTCGAGCCACGTCGCATGCGCGCCCGGGAGCAGGCCACGACTCGCGATGTTGAGCGGGACCTGGGCGAGCGCCCACCCCCGGCGGGCGTCCCCCCGCTCGAGCGCGTCGGTCGCGCGCGCCACTTCGGCGGCCGCTGCCTCGACGTCGATCCACACCGGCTCCGGCAGCGCCAGGATCAGCTCGTCACGGCCGGCAAGCGCTGAGGACCCGAGCGAGGAGCGCAGACGCGAGAGCAGCGTCCGCAGCGCCGCGTCCTGCGAAACCGGCGGCTGGTTCGGCCACAGCGCGTCGATCAGCTCGTCGCGGCCCACGTGCCGGGTCCGATTGAGCACGAGGTAGGCGAGCAGGAGCGGGACCTGCCGCCCCCGCAGCCGCTCGGCAAGTTGCACGCCTTCGATCTCTACGGACAACCGTCCACAGAGCTGGATCCGAGTCATCTCGAGGGCGCGCTCTGCCTGCGGCAACGTTCTGGAAACGTATCGACAACGGCGAAGTTGCATCGTGCCCGCGCAGTGAGCACCGAGGTTTCGAGCAATGACGCCCTCGGCGGGGCGCGACTAGAGGTGACCGCGGAGCCAGTTGACGACGGCCTCACGACCAGAATCGACGGAAGGCACAGGCGAATCGCCTACTGCGAGTGCGGGGCGCTACTCGCGGGCGACGACGAGCAAGAGCTCTTCTCAGCGGCTCAGCGACACCTTGCACATCACCACCCACAGCTCCTGGGGGCGCTGGGGCCTGGAATGGTGAGTCAAATGGCCGAGGATGTCGGGGGGCAAGAGACCTTTGGGGCCCCCGGGGGCATGCACCTACGGGCGGGCGGTGTGCAGACCACCGCCCGCCCGTTGAGTGATCCCCGTTAGCCGGCGCACGGTTGCGTGGACACCGGCTGGGTCCGTGACGCCGACTCCGACAGCTGCTTTGCGACGAGCGCGTTCGGGACCGCGAAGCCGCCCTGGCCGCTGGTGGGGCCGGTGATCGCCGCGAACACGGTCGCGACCACCTGCCCGGCGTGGTTGATCATCGGGCCGCCCGAGTTGCCCGGCCGAACGCGCCCGCGGAGCGCGGTGATGCTGCGCGTGATCGGCCCGTTGCCGTACGCGTCTTCGGTGTTGACGGTCTCGGTCTGGCCGACCCGGCCCGGCTCGACGTCGAAGCCGCCGTCGAGCGGGTATCCGAGGATCGCCGCCGCGGCGCCGGCCTGCGGATTCCTCGCGAGCTTCAGCGGCGGCTCGTTCAGCCCCTCGACGCGCAGCACCGCGATGTCGTCGTGCGGGTCGAAGTCGACCACGTGGGCATCAAGGCCGGGCGGGTTCCCCCCGACCTCGACCGTGGTGTCGGTCTCGCCGGCGACGACGTGGGCGTTGGTCACCACCACGCCCGGAGCGGCCACCCACCCGCTCCCCTCGATGCCCAGCCCGCAGGCGGTGCCGAGGACCTTGACGACGCTCTGGCCGGCGTCCCTGACGCCGCGCGTGGCGAGGATCCCCCGCGTCGGCGGCGGCACGTCCGCTTCGGGCCCGCGGACCGACGGCAGCGGGTCGATCCGCGCGAGCGCGTGCAGGAACGGCCCCGACGGCGGCAGCAACTGGTTGAGCTCCTGGAGGATCGCCGAGCGCTGGATGTCGCCGCGGAGCACGGGCGAGTTGGCCGACTGGAGCGCAACCGCGCCGACGATCCACGCGATCCCGAGCGCCACCGACGCCGTCAGGAGCGCGCCGAAGATCCCGTCGACCAATCGCAGTCCCGGCAGGCGCAGGAACACGCGGGCCCTCGCCCCGAGGCCCTGGAGTCCGCTCGCAAGCACCGCGCCGGCTAGCAGCGCCCCGAGCAGTCCGAACAGCGGCGCGTACTCCGAGTGCGAGCCGGCGGGGAGCACCAGCGGCCCGAGGTGGCTTCCGAGGAATGCGCCCAGGCCGAAGCCGACCAGCGACAGAGCGCCGACGATGAAGCCCTGTGCGTAGCCATATAGCGCGAGAAGCACAGTGAAGGCAACGATTAGCCAGTCGACTTCTGTCACCGTTGGGAGGTTATTCCGAGCATTGCCCTACCGTTTCAGGTGAGGTGGCACAAGGGGTATTGAGAGGTGGCGTGACGGAGAGGGGTCCGAGGACCCGTCGAAGGCGCCGCCGGTGGCAAAAGAGGCTGAGGCTGCTCGTCCCGCTCGGGGTGGTCGCGGCGATCGCGATCGTGGTCGTGCTCCTGATGAACGCCGCCTCGGCTCGGTCGGAGCGTCACCTCGTCACAAACTACGTGCAGGCGTGGGCCGCCGGCGGCTACGGCCACATGTACTCGATGCTCGACCCGACCTCCAAGCAGAACATGAGCGAGGGCAAATTCGCCGCCGCGTACCGCCACGACGAGATGACCGCAACCGTGGAAACGCTCGTCGCCGAGCACATCGGCCGCAAGCAGAACAACGTCATACCGGTGCGGATGGTCGTGAACACGAAGTTGTTCGGCCAACTGCATGAAACGCTCGATGTGCCGCTGACCGGCAGCGGCTCGAGCGCCACCGTGCACTTCACGAACAGCCTCCTGTTCCCCGGGCTGCAAGGCAACGAGCGGCTGAGCCGGCACATGGCGCTCCCGCCGCGGGCGACGCTGTTCGCGGCCGACGGAACGCCGCTGGCCGAGGGACCCGATCGCACCTCCCCGATCCCCGACGTCGCGTTGCAGATCACCGGCGTACTCGGTCCGATTCCGGCGGCCGACAAGGCCATGTACATGTCCGACGGCTATCCCGCCAACGCGAAGGTCGGCCTCAACGGCCTCGAGCGCGTGTTCCAGACCCAGCTCGCGGGGACGCCCGGTGGCGTGCTGCTTGCCGGCAAGCGGGTGCTCGCGCGAACCACCCCCAAGCACGGCGAGAACGTCACCACCACGATCGTGCCCTCGCTCGAAACCGCGGCGGTCGCGGCGATGGGCGGCAACTACTCCGGGATCGTGGCGATGGACCCGCGCACCGGAGCGCTGCTCGCCCTCGCGGGCATAGCCTTCTCTGCCCCCCAACCTCCCGGCTCGACGATGAAGATGGTCACCTCGACCGCGGCGCTCGCAGCCGGGATCGTCAAGCTGACCACGGTCTTTCCGTACAGCACCCAAGCGGTCCTCGACGGCTACACCCTCCACAACGCGAGCGGTGAGGACTGCGGCGGCACGCTGCTGAACTCGTTCGCGGTGTCGTGCAACTCGGTGTTCGCCCCACTCGGCGCGCAGGTGGGCGGGAAGCGGCTACTGGCGATGGCCGAGAAGTTCGGCTTCAACCAGACTCCGGCGATCCCAGGCGCCGCCGAGAGCACGATCCCGCCCGCGAGCCTGAGCAACGATCTCGCGGTCGGCTCCTCCGCGATCGGCCAGGGGCAGGTCCTGGCGACCCCGCTCGAGATGGCCGACATCGGCGCCACGTTCGCGATGGGAGGCCGCCGGCCCGTGCCGACGCTCCAGGCCCACGCGCGCCCCCGGTTCGTCCGGGTGACGAGCGGTCACGTCGCCGACGAGGTGCAGAAGATGATGGTGGCGGTGGTCGAGTACGGGACCGGCACCGCGGCCGCGATACCCGGCGTCACGGTCGCCGGCAAGACCGGAACGGCCGAACTCGCCAACACGACGACCTCCGACGGGTCGAGCGTCGCCAACGCCA
>Ga0335076_10002778_pt1 | contig 17452 bp, 12 predicted proteins | sample Lox_Sample_25_FD_206717 | JGI IMG/M metagenome (GOLD analysis project Ga0335076, IMG submission 206717) | Soil microbial communities from Loxahatchee National Wildlife Refuge, Florida, United States - Lox_Sample_2.5 | ecosystem: Environmental > Terrestrial > Soil > Wetlands | place: USA... | reverse complement strand
GGCCTCGTTCCCAGCCGATCCCGTCCGCCGAGTCCGCCCAGCCGATGGGCAGGTCGCCGCGGGACGTGCGCGAATCCTCATCGATGGGCTCCGGCCCGCGCCCCGGTGTCGGCCCGGCGACTCGGGGCGGGGGCGTGCGCGAGCGGCGGGCCCTTCGCCTCCCCCGCCCGGGGGAAGCAGAGCCTCCGGAAGTTGCACCGGCGGCACACCTGCGGCCGATCGACCATCGGGAAGTCCTCGAGCCGAGCGACGTTCGCCGCGGGGTCGAGGAGGAGCGCCCTCATGTCGCGCGCGCTCCGCTCGATGAAGCTCCGCGCGTGAGCGACCATCTTCTTCGTCACCGACCGGCGGACCGCCTTCGGGACCGCCAGGTAGTTGAGCTCGGTCGAGATCTCCTCGGGGCCGCCCACCCAGCCCGTCTCGGTCGCGTAGAGGGCGTAGCCGGCCACCTGGATCTCGTTGAAGCGTCCCTCGCCGCGGCCCGTCTTCCAGTCCACGATCACGACCCGGCCGTCGCGGTCGCGGTAGGCGAGGTCCATGCGGAGGAAGACCTCGATCTCGCCCACGTGGAAGGAGACGAGGTCTTCGAGGGCGAGCCAGCGCTCGCGGCCCAGCTCGAGGGCGCGCCTGAGCGTCGCCGAGCGGAAGAAGTGCTTGAGCGAGCGCATCACGGTGTTCACGGCGAGGCGCTTGTCCTCCGGCTCGACGGGGACGTCGTACTCGTGCTCGAAGAGCCGGAAGCGCAGCGAGCCGGCCTCGCTCTCCCGCCAGTCGCCGACCATGCCCGAGTGGACGACGGAACGGACGAGGGCCTCGCGATCATCGGGCGAGGGCAGGGCGTCGTTCGTGCGCAGGAAGGACTCGATCGTTTCGTGGACGACGCTGCCCGCCCAGAGCGGGAGGGCGGAGAGCTTCTTCAGCCGCCGGACCTCGTCGTCGTCGAGAGACGCGTAGTACGAGTAGTAGTAGCGGCGGCGGCAGGTGGCGAAGGTGTCGTGGCGGGACGCCGACCACGAGAAGGGCCCGGGCATCGTCGGGACTCTAGCACGCCCCCCACCCACCCCTGCGGTCGGGGAGAAGGGCTGAGTCAGGGCCAGTTGCGCTGGGTTCGCGCCTTCCGGTCCGGGGAGCGGCGCAGCTGGGCCTCGCGGTACTCGTCGAGCTCGGCGGGGGTGATCGCGAAGCCGAGGCCGCTCGGCAGCTCGGAGTTCGACATGAGCTCCCGCTGGAGCCGGGCAAAGCAGAGCTCGGGCGCGTCCTGGAAGCGGGCCTTCCGCGTCTCGAAGGCGGAGTTGGGTATCGTCACCGTGTAGAGGCGCGGGTCGCCGGCGCCGTCCACCCGCAAGCGGTACGCCCGGCCCTCGCTCGTGCACTCGAAGCCCAAGTAGCGGATCGCGAGCGGCCGTACGGCGGCAGGCCGTTTAGGAAGAGCCGTGTCGTGAGGGCCGTGATCCATGGACCGGAACCTCCGTCGGAGCGTGGAGGGACCGGGGATGGCCCGCGCGGCTCACTACCTAGAGTAGCACGTCTACACCGGCACCGTGCGGCCGAGCGCGGTGAAGACGACGAGCCGCTCCCGCACCGGGAGAGACGCGGCCTGGGCGAGGCCGCGGCCATAGAGCTGGAGCTGCGGGGCGTGGTGCGCGGCCTGGGCGAGCGCCTGGTCGTCGGCGATGGCGTCGCTCTTGTAGTCCACCACGACGAGCTGGCCGTCCTCCTCGAACACGAGGTCCACGAAGCCCTCGACGAGGTGCGCCCCGTCCGGGAACCACAGCGAGAGCTCGCGCCAGACCCGCGGCGACCGACGGGCGCGGTCCATCACGGGAAGGGAGAGGACCCGCTCCGCCTGCACGGCGGCCCGCCCGGCGGCCTCGGCATCGACGCCGAACGAGGGCGCGATCGCCTCCGCCGCGGCGCGGACGCGCTCCGCCCGGCCCGCGTCCACGTCATCGAGCGGCGCCCAGTGGAGGAGGCGATGGACGAGGCTGCCGAAGTCGCGTCCCCCGGGTCCTCCCGCGGCGGCGACGGGCGGCGGCGCCGTCCGCGCGGCGAGCCGGGTGGCGGGGACGGGCGCGGGCACGCGCTCCGCCGCGCGGCCGAGCAGGTCCTTTCGCTCCGCCCTCCAGCGCGCGGCCACCCCGTCCCCGCCCTCCGCGTTCGCGACCGCCCACAGCTCCCGCCCCCGTCCAGCGGCCTCGGCTCGCGCGACGCCCTCCACGTCCACCACGCGCACGTCGGCGTCGCTCGCCGCGGGCAGGCGGGAGATGAGCTCCTTCCAGAACTCGCCCACGTCGGCGTCGACCGGCGGCCGGGGGACGACGAGGAGGTCCCGCGCGCGCGTGCAGGCCACGTACAGGAGGCGGCGCGACTCCGCCCGCCCCTTCCTCTCCTCCCGCCGGACGAGGCCGTCCCAGTCCGGGGGCTGGCACCCCCCCCGGAAGCCGATCGCGATCCGCCTCTCCTCCCAGATCGGGACGGTCGTGATCGGCGAGTAGCCGTTGTCATCGGTGTCGTAGAGGGCGACGACCGGCGCCTCGAGCCCCTTCGCCTTGTGGATCGAGAGCACCCGTACCGTGTCGGGGTCGCCCGGCCGGGTCGCCGGCAGGTCGGGCTCCTCGCGGGCGTTCTGGATCCGGTCCTCGAGGAGGTTCGCGAACCCGCGCAGGGTCAGGGCGCCGAGGGCCGACGCCTCGCGGGCGAGGGCCGCCACCTTCTCGAGGTTGGCGATCTGCGCCTCGCCCCGTCGCGAGCCGGTGAGGGCGGCGAGGACGCGCGTCTCGTCGTAGAGCCGCTCGAGGAGAGCGGGGACGCTCGCGTGCCGTCGCGTCCGGTGGAGCTCGCCCAGCACGGCCACGGCCGGGGCCAGGGCCGCCGCCCCGGGCCGGGTCTCGTCGATCGCCCCCGCCCAGAGGGGTCCTCCGGAGAGCGAGTACGCCACGACGTCCCGGTCGCTCGCTCCGAAGAACGACGAGCGCAGGGCGGCGACGAGGGCGATGCGGTCCGTCGGGTCGTCGATCGCGCGGAGGACGGCGAGCGTCTCGTGGACCTCCTGGCGGTCGAAGAACGACTTCCCGCCCTCGACCGTGAAGCGCAGCGACAGGGCCTCGAGCGCCTCCTCGAGCGCGGAGACACGGGTGAGGCGGCGGGCGAGGACGAGGACGTCGCCGGCGCGGCTCCCGCGCTCCGCGCCCGTGACCGGGTCGCGCACCGCCTCGGACCCCCGCGCGACCCCGGCGAGAAACGCGGCGAGGCCCGAGGCTTCGGCGTTCAGGAGGTCGCCCCCGCCCGCGTTCGTCGGGGCCGCGAAGCGCAGGGCCACGACCGACGGCCCGTCGCCGAGGCCGGGCGGAGGCGCGATCGCCTCGTAGGCCGGCTGGTCCGCCTCGTCCGAGGCCTGGATGAGCTCGGCGAACACACGGTTCACGAACCGCAGGATGGCGGGCCGGGAGCGGAAGTTCTGCACGAGGTGCACGACCGCCCCCTCCGGCGCCTTGCGGACGAGATCGCGGAAGAGGCGGACCTCGGCCCGGCGGAAGCGGTAGATGGACTGCTTCGCGTCGCCCACCACGACGAGGGCCCCCGGACGGTCGCCGGCCAGGAGACGGGCGATCTCGACCTGCAGCGGGTCGGTGTCCTGGAACTCGTCGATGACGACGTAGCGGAACCGGCCGCGGAACCACTCCCGCACGAACGCGTGGTCGCGCAGGGCGTCGCGGGCCTTCGTGAGCAGGTCGAGGAAGTCGAGGACACCGCGCTCGGCCTTCTTCCGCGCGTAGAGGACGCCCACGCCGGCGAGGGCCCGGACGAGGCTCCCGTGGAGATCGGCCCCCTGCTCCGCGGTCCAGATCGCGCGCGCCTCCTTCGTCCAGGACGCGATCGCCCGGCCCTCGGCCAGGGCCTCCGCGGAGGGCCAGTGGGGCTTGAAGCCGAAGGTCGACGGGATCGTGTCGAGAGCGAGCAGGTGGCGGCCGAGCGCTTCGCCCTCGAGAAAGCGCGAGGTCTCGGCGAACCCCGCGAGGCGGTCGAGCCGGGCGCCCAGGCTGTCGCCCTCCCTGACCGACGCGGCGAGCTCCCGTGCCCGGGCCCCCTTCGCCAGGAGCTCCCGCTGGGCGGCGCCGGCGTCGAACGACCCGCCCGCGACCGGCTCCAGGTCCCGCTGGTCGAGGAGGGCGCGGGCGAGGCCTCGCAGCGAGGTGCGCTCGCCCCAGCCGTCGCCCTCGAGCGGGATGCCGCGGTCGAGGGCGTCGAGCAGCACGTCGTCGCCGCCGCCGAGCCGCTCGCCCAGCCACTCCTCCCAGGCCTCGGCGAAGATTCCGTCCGCCTCCGCCTCGTCGGCGGTGCGGAAGGCGGGAAGGACGCCGCACTCGAGCGGCCGCTCCTGGAGGACCTGGGCGCAAAGCGCGTGGACGGTGGAGACGCTCGCACGCTCGAGCACGTCGAGGGCGTCGCCGACCCGCCCGCGCTCGACGTCCGGGAGCCGCGCGTCGGACCGTGCCCGCTCGAGCCTTTCCCGCAACCGCAGCTTCATCGTCGTGGCCGCGTTCTCGGTGAACGTGACGGCCGCGACCTCCAGGAGGCTCGCCGCGCCCGTGCGGACGATCGCCTCGATGCGGTCCACGAGGAGCGTCGTCTTGCCTGTGCCCGCCCCCGCCTCGAGCACGAGGCTCGTGGCGTGGTCGCGGCGGGCCCGCTCGCGCGCCTCTTCGTCGACGGGGCGGAAGCCGGTCACGACACGTCCCGCAGCCGGAGGTACTCCTGGAGGGACCGGTCGCGGACCTTGATCGACTGGCGGCGCTCGAGGAGGGCCTTCGGCCCGCACACGGCCGTGAAGTCGCAGAAGTCGCAGGCCGTGGGCTCCTGCGCGAAGACGCCGCGGGCCACGAGGCCCACGAGCCTGCCGAGGAGATCGCGGAACGCCGCGCCCTCGGCCAGGTCGGGCCGGAACGCCACCTGACGCCCGCCGTCCACGTAGTCGAGGAAGGCGTCCACGACGCGCTCGCCGGGGAGAAGCCTGGCCGTGGCCAGGACGTAGAAGGGGATCTGGAGCTGCTTCCCTCCCCGGAAGATCCCGCCGTCGTCCTTCGGGGCGCGGCCCGTCTTGTAGTCGCGGAGGACGAGGCCGTCCTCCCGGCGGTCGATGCGGTCGATCTTCCCCGACACCCGGAGCATCCGCCCGTCGCCGAGGTCGATCTCGAGCGGCTCGGGGTCGTGAGGCTCCTCCGCGTCCCGCTCCCGGCCGAGACCGAAGCTCAGCTCGAAGTGGGCCGGCGTGGACCGGTCGGCGCCCGCGGCCTCGCGGACGAGCCACGCCTGCACGGTGTCGTGGAAGCGGCGCTTCTCGCGCTGCCAGAGGAGGGTGAAGCGCGGGGGGCTGCCGGCCACGAGCCCCTCGAGGGCCTCCTCTGCCATCTCTGCGAGGCGCGTGCGGGCCGGCTCCGTCGCCCGCACCGGCAGCTCGCCCCGGTCCCGGCGCTCGCGGAGATAGCGCTCGGCCACCCGGTGGAAGAGGTCTCCCCGCTCGAGGGGCTCGATCCGCCGCCGCTCCTCGGGCTCCGGAGCCGGCTGGAGGTGGAGGACGTTCTGCAGAAGATAGAGGAATCCGCAGCGGGCGTAGGTGGCGAGGCGGCTCGCCGAGACGGGATGGCGCCCGAGGAGCGGGTCGAGCCGCGCCGCGAGGTCCTCGTCCCCTTCGCCCACGACGAGCCCGTCGTAGCGGGTCAGGCGCCCCGACCAGCGCGCCTGGCTCGCGAGGCGCGACTGGCGGAAGAAGGCCGAGCCCGCGGCGATCGCCGTCGCCGCCGTTTCGTCGCGCCGCACCCGCAGGCGGTCGCGCTCGCCCTCGTCCACCGCGTCCTCGAGCGGGAGCCGCCCGGGGTCGTCCTCGGCGACGAGCCCCTCGAGCTCGGCCCCGGCGAGCGGCCGCCCGGCGAGCGTAGACGCCGCGGCGGCGAAGAAGAGCGAGGGCAGACGCTCGCGGCCGGTGCGCCCGTCGGCTCGCGGGTAGGAGAGGAAGAGGCGCTCCGTGGCCTGCGAGACCGCGCGGTGAAAGAGCCGGCGCGCCTCGAGGAGGCGGTCCTGGGTGGTGGGCAATGCACCTGTCGAAGTCGGCGCGGAACCCGTGGCCCCGGGGACGACTTCGACAGGCTCCTCCCACAGCAGCGAGAGCTGGGACGGAGAGGGCTTGCGGGAATGAGGAAGTCGTGAGGTGGAGCGGGGAGGATTGGGGGATGCCGAGAGCGCCGGTGAGGAACCGCTCTCTTCAAGGTCAGGTTCCTGGACTCCGAGCGCCAGCCGCTCGGAGTCCAGGAGGAAGGGATCGGGCCGGAACACCCCGGGGTAGCCGCCCTCCACGAGGCCGGGGACGGCGACCACCCGGAAGGGAAGCCCCGCCATCGCGTCGAGGGCTCCCACGTGAACCGCTCCGCTCTCGAGAGGCTCGAGGGGCAGCCGCTCCCACTCGAACCGGGCCTCGACGACCTGCTCCACCTCCTCCCACCGCGCCCGCTCGGCGACGGATCCGAGGCCGCCGAGGTCGGCGATGACCTCGAGCACCGCGTCGCGATCCCGCTCGGGGCCGATCCACTGCTCGACGACGGTGCGCAGCCTCTCGACCCACTCCGGCCACCGAGCCTCGCCGGCGAGGCCGTCGAGCGTCGCCCCGAGGAGCTCGACGACGCGGAGCAGCGCCTCCGCGTCGGCCACGTGGCGGAGCCGCCGCGCCCGCCGGTCCTCGTCCCGCTCCACCTCCGCGGCCTCGCGCTCCGCCTCCCCCCACGCGCGCAGGCCGACGATCCACCGGCTGAGGCCGGACACGATCCCCGCCTCCCGGCTCAGCTGATCCCATCGCGCGGGCTGCGCCGGGGCGCCGGGGCCGAGGAGCTCGGCGAACGGCACCGGGGCGAAGGTCAGGAGCTCCATCACCGCCCTTCGCTCGAGCCCACGGCAGCGGAAGAGGAGGAGCAACGCGCGCGCGGCGCGCCCGAAGCGGAGGGGCAGCGACGGGTGCAGTCGGTGCGGGACGCCCAGCCGCGCGAGGAGGTCGGTGAAGAGCGGGGCGTACGTCTCGGGCCTCGGCAGCACGACGCCCATCTCCTCGAACGGCACGCCCCGGGCCGCTTCGCGGAGGAGCCGCCGGGCGAGGGAACGGACCTCGGCGGCCTCGCCGGGTGCGGTCACCAGCTCGACCGCGCCGTCCTCGACCGGGAAGCCCGCAGGAGGCTCGAAGAGGCTCTCGCGCAGCCGGCGCAGGGACGGTGGCGGATCGGGAGGGCCGAGAGCCGCGAGCGGCGTCTCGCTCCACTCGGCCTCGGCGACGCCGCGGGAGGCGAGCCGGCTGCGAAAGGAATCGGGCCGCAGCGACGGAGGAAGGGGGCGCCGGAGGACGCGTACGGGGAAGGCCGCGGCGAGCGCGGCCACGAACTCGGCCTCCGCACGATCGAGCTCGAGGTCGTCGGCGACGACGATCTCGGCCCCGTCGAGCCATCGCGCCGCGGGGAGCGCGCCTCGCGCCGCGGCCAGGAGGGTCACCGGGTCGGCGAGGCGTCCCTCGACCGCGGCCTCGAAGGCACGGTAGAGGCGGGCGAGCGCGGCCAGCCGCCGCGCGTCGTCCGAGCCAGGGGGGGCCGCGTCGGCGAGGTCGGCCAGTCGGGCGGGCGGGATCCCGGCCCGCCGCAGGGCGCCGAGGGTTCGGGCGAGGGCGGCCGCCACGGGCGCGCGCGGCGTCCCCTCGGGGAAGCGCAGCCCGGCGTCGCCGCTCTCGGCGAGGAGCCGCGCGGCGACGAGCGCGTCGTGCCCGCTCGTCCACGGGGCGAGGCCCCTCCCGAGGAGCACCGGCTCGGCGAGTGCGAGCGCGAGGTCGAGCGGCTTCATCGGGTAGACGCCGGCGAGCGCGCGGCCGGTCGAGGCGAGGCGACGCGGCAGCTCGACGGCGGCGGCGCTGGACGGCGTGAGGAGGACGAGGGGGCGCAGGCTCAAGGGGGCCCAGGCGATTCTAGCATCCGCCCTCGCGGCGATCGCGAGCGGTCGCGCGACGGCGGGCTCGAACGAGACCTCGACGCAGAAGGACGGCCACGAAGGCCGGTGGAGGATAATCCGCACCGTGGACCCGCTCGTCCGGCTGCAGAGGTACCTCGAGTGGCTGGTCACTCACCCCGTGGCCGAGCTCAGCCGGGCCCAGCGCTTCCTGCGCTTCGCCGTGAACCTCGTCCGCCACTGCAGCCGCGAGCTGCGGGCGAACGACGCCGGCGAGATGGCGGCCGCCCTCACCTACCGGACGATCTTCGGCCTCGTGCCGCTATTGATGGTGAGCATGCTGGCCTTCCGCCTCTTCGGCGACATGGAGAAGGCCGCCCGGGAGCTGCAGTCGGCCGCCTACGCCTTCTTCAACTACGAGGTCGACCCGGCCCGGCCCGAGGCGATGGCCTTCAAGACCGCGCTCGACGAGCGTCTCTTCGACGTGATGAGAGCGGTCGGCGGGCTGAGCTTCGAGGCGATCGGTGCCGTGGGCGCGCTCCTCCTCATCTGGGCCGCCCTCGGGCTCCTCATCTCGTTCGAGGACGCGGCGAACCGGATCTACCGCGCGCCGCGGGGCCGGGGCTGGCTCACCCGCATCGGCGTCTACTGGACGGTCCTCACCCTCGGGCCGATCCTCCTCCTCGTCGTCCTCTACGCCGCGAAGTACTGGCTCGTCCGGGCGGAGAGCCTTCCCGTCGTGGGGCCCTTCTTCGCCGTGCTCGGCGCCTTCGGCTCGCTCGGGGGCAGCTTCCTCGCCCTGACCCTCCTCTACAAGCTCCTGCCCAACACGCTCGTGCGCTGGCGTCCCGCGCTCGCGGGCGCCCTCGTGGCGGCCGGGCTTTGGGACGCCTCGAAGTGGGGCTTCGGGCTCTACGTGAGCCGGGCCCTGCCCTACCTGAAGCTCTACGGCGCGATCGGCCTCATCCCCCTCTTCCTCTTCTGGCTCTACCTCAACTGGCTGATCGTGCTCTTCGGCCTCGAGATCGCCTTCACCCTGCAGGCGATGAGGGGGCGCGTCTTCGAGGGCGGGGAGAGGCGGGGCGCGCTGCTCGCCGCCGATCCCCAGTGGCTCATTCCCGTGGCGGCCGCGATCGCGCGCGGCTTCGCGGGCGGCCAGCCGGTGGGCCGGCAGGCGCTCGCCGAGGAGCTCGACCTGCGGCTCGAGTCGGTGGCCGAGCTCGTGGACCGCCTCGAGGCGGAGGGCCTCGTCCACCAGGTGGCGCGGCGCGCCTCGGAGGACGTCGGCCTCGTCCTCGCCCTGCCGCCCGACCGGATCCCTCTCGCCCGCCTCGCGGATCTGGCGTCGGGCTCCACGCTCGGCACGAGGCCGCGCGCGGGCCCGGGGTGGGACGCGCTCGCCGCGATCCACGCGAGCGCCCGGGCGGCCGCCGGCGAGAGGACTCTCGCCGACCTCGTCTAGATCGGCACGCGGCTCAGACGGACCGTCTGGCCCAGGGCCACCGCCATCACCAGGTAGGCCCAGAAGATGGCGGGGAAGACGCCGACGCAGCAGAGGAGGATCCCGAACTGGGCCAGGAAGGAGGCGAGGAGGTAGATGACGAGCGAGAGGAGGTAGTTGCCGAGGTTCGCCTGGATGAAGGCGAGGGCCTCCCGCCACGCGAAGCCGTCGGCCACCGTCCCCCGCATGGCCACGCGGGCGAGCACGGCCGGCAGGTAGACGAAGAGGACCAGCGACAGGACCATGACGACTCCGTAGAGGGCCACGATGCCGAGGCCTCCCAGGAGCCCGAGCGCCTCGGAGGCGCGGCTGCCGCTCCCCGAGAGCGCCATCATGGGCAGTACAACGATGCAGCCGAGGCCCGAGAGCACCGCGACGAAGCCGAGCACGTAGAGGAGGTACACCACGGTGAGGCGCAGCCCGTCGCTGAAGATCCCCCCGAGGTCGTCCCACTGCGGCATCGGCTGCGGTTCCCCGGCGACCACGTTCCGCAGCGTGCGCGCGACGTAGCCCAGCACGAACGGCACCCCGATGAGCAGGCTGCAGGCGAGGGCGAACGCCCCTCCGATCAGGATCTTCTTGACCCACTCCGGGTCCTCGGTGACGAACGTGAACGAGCGGCCGAAGTCGACCGATCCCTGGACCGGGGGCGCCGCGCTGGACATGGAATCCTCGCTTTCGAGAGAGGCGTGGCAAGCTAACCCGAGGACGGCGGCGGGTCAACCGGCCCCGGCGCGGGAGTGCGGCCGCCGACCAACCCCCGTGTCGCGAGCGCGCGCCCGTCTGGTCAGCGTCCGGCGGTGCTACCCTTCCCGCGGATCCGGAGGAGCAATGAACAGAGACCGGCGTGCCTTCCTCGAGAGCCTGGCCGTCGTGCCTCTCGTGCCGGGAGCGCTCGGTCCCCAGGCCGCTCCCGCGCCGGCGCCCGACGCGACATCGGCCGGCCAGGAGGCGGTGGCGAACGCGCTCGCCGAGGCGGTGAGGCGGCAGTTCGGCGCCCATCTCGACGAGAGCGAGATCGAGGCGGTGAAGAGGCAGCTGCTGCGCAACCTCGAGCGTGCGGAGCGGCTTCGGAAGGCCGTCCGGCTGCAGAACGCGGACGAGCCGGTGGCCCGGTTCGAGCCGGTCCCGCCCGTCTCCAGGGGAGAAAGGCGATGATCGGCGAGGAAGTCCTCTTCACCGGCATCCGCGAGATCGGCGCTCACCTGCGGGCGAGGCGGATCTCGGCCGTGGACCTCGCGGAGATGTCGCTACGCCGGCTGGAGACGATCGGGCCGAGGCTCGGCGCGGTGGTGACGGTGACCCGCGAGCGCGCCCTGGCCCAGGCCCACCGCGCGAACCAGGAGCTCCTGGCCGGGAAGGACCGCGGAGCCCTCCACGGGATTCCCTACGGCGCGAAGGACCTCCTGGCCACGAAGGGGATCCCGACGACCTGGGGAGCGGAGCCTCTCCGTCAGCAGGTCTTCGATCTCGACGCGACGGTCGTGAGGCGGCTGGAGGAGGCGGGGGCAGTGCTCGTCGGGAAGCTCGCCATGGTCGAGCTCGCGGGTGGCCTCGGCTACAACAACCCCGACGCGAGCTTCACCGGGCCCGGCCGGACGCCCTGGAACCCGGACCACTGGAGCGGCGGCTCCTCGAGCGGACCGGGGGCGGCGGTGGCGGCCGGCCTCGTCCCGTTCGCGATCGGCAGCGAGACCTCTGGCTCCATCCTCAGCCCGGCCGCCTGCTGCGGCGTGACCGGTCTCCGTCCGACCTACGGTCTCGTGTCCCGCCACGGGGCGATGGCCCTCTCGTGGACGCTCGACAAGCTCGGACCTCTCGCCCGGAGCGCGGACGACTGCGCGATCGTGCTCGCGGCGATCGCCGGCCCCGATCCCGAGGACCCCACGACCGGCGCGATCTTCCCGTACGAGAAGCCGGCGAAGCGGGGCCGGCCCGGCCGCCGGTTCCGGATCGGCGTGCTCAAGCACGCCACCGCCGACACCGAGCCCGACGTCGAGGCCCGATTCCGGGAGGCCCTTCTGGCGCTGCGCGACGTGGCCGATCTCGAGGAGGACGTCGTCCTCCCGGACCTGCCCTACCGCGAGGCGGTGGGCGTCGTCATCGACGCGGAAGGAGGGGCGGCCTTCCGCGACCTGATCGAGAGCGGGCAGGTGAAGAAGCTCGCGGACCCGGCCGACCGCGTGGGCGGCTACGCGATGCTCATGACGCGGGCGGCGGACTATGTCGACGCGATGCGGGTGCGGGCCGTCGTCCGGACCGAGCTCGACCTCCTCCTCTCGCGCTACGACGCCGTCGTCTGTCCCGCCCGCAACCGGCTCGCCCCTCCGATCGGGCGCGACTTCGACCCGCCGGCGGCACTCGCGCCCGACGCGCCACGCCCACCGGCCGCGACGCAGGCCGGGAACCTGGCGGGCCTTCCCGCGATCGCGGTCCCGATCGGCTTCGGACGGGACCGGCTGCCGGCCTCGCTCCAGCTCCTCGGCCGCGCCCATTCCGAGGAGACGCTCGTGGCTCTGGCCGCTGCCTACCAGGAGATGACGGACTGGCACCGCCATCGGCCGCCGGTGTCGTAGCCCGGTCGCAGCGGGACGTCCTCGACCCGGACCGCCCGCGCCTCCGCCTGGGATTCCGGTGCCCGGGGGGCGCTCCGCCCCCGGACCACGCCGGGTCAGTGCTTGCGGTTGAGGACGAAGCTGTTCTGACCCGCTTCCTTGCCGCCCGAGTACACCGTCCACGAGCTGTTCAAGCTGTCGCCCTTCCACTCGACGACGCCCGAGTGGATGTGGGTGTCCTTCGCCGGGTCGAAGTTCGTTCCCCCGTCGAAGGCGAAGACGAGGCGGTCCGGGGTGGAGGCCTTCGTGTCGAGCCGCATGCGGGGCTGGTTCGCCATGGCGCAGTAGTGCGTCATCACGAGCTGCCCGTCGACGAGGTGGTACATCGAGACCATCTCGTGGGGCGTGCCCGGGAAGAGCGTCTCCTCCACGACCGACCCCGCGGAGGCCACCCGGTAGGTGACGGTCGCGGCCTGGCCGGGCTGCCCGTGGCCCGCCTGGCCCTCCCACGTGCCGGCGAGGGACTTCAGCCGCTCGAACGCGGCCTTGCCGTCCACCGGCTGGGCCGTGGCCGACGACGCGAGGAGCCAGGGGACGAGGAGGACGGCCGATGCGACGGCCGGACGGGCCGAGAGGGGCGAGCGGGTCATGGAAACCTCCACCGGAGCTCTTGTCCGATTCTACCCCGGGCCACCTCGACGAGAGGCCCCGGTCCTCGCGGGGACGGCCACGCTCTCGGTCAGGCCCTTCCCGCCGCCACCACCTGGACCGGCGTGACGGCGGCGCGATCCTCCTCGCCGGTGCGGATGCGATAGATCTTCTCGACGGGCAGGACGAAGATCTTGCCGTCCCCGACGTCGCCGGTGCGGGCGGCGCCGAGGACGGCCTTCACCGTGGTTTCGACGAAGTGGTCCGAGACCCCGATGTCGAACCGCACTTTCTCCTGCAGCTCCATCTTCACCGTCGTCCCGCGGTAGGTCTCGACCTCCTCGGTCTCGCCCCCGTGGCCCTGGACGCGGCTGATGGTCAAGCCCTGGACGTCGGCGCGGAAGAGCGCCTCCAGGACCTCGTTGGCCTTCTCCGGCCGGACGATCGCCACCACGAGCTTCACGAGCGGCCTCCCTCCGCCGCCGCGGCGGCGATCGCGGGGACGGCGGCCGGCGCCTCGGCCTCTGTCCGCTGCAGGATCAGGATCGCGCCTTCGTCGTCGGCGTACGCCTCCTCGCCGTGCTGACTCACGTCGAGCCCGAGCCCCTCCTCGCGTCGGTCCACCTTGAGCGGGGTCACGAGGTCGATCAGCTTGAGCAACGCGTAGCTTGCGACGCCGCTGTAGGCGATCGTGGCAACGACGCCCGCCGCCTGGACGGCGAGTTGGGCGGGGTTGCCGTGGAGAAGCCCGTCGGCGACGCCGTTCCACCACTTCGCCGCGAAGACGCCGGTCAGGAGCGCGCCCACCGTCCCACCCAGGCCGTGCGCGGCGACCACGTCGAGCGAGTCGTCGAGCCGGGTGCGGGCCCGGTAGACGAGGGCGTAGTAGCTCGGGAAGGCGGCCAACATCCCGAGGACGAGGGCGGCCCGCGGGCCGACGAAGCCGGCAGCGGGCGTGATCGCCACGAGGCCAACGACGATTGCGGTCGCGGCGCCGACCGCGGTGGCCTTGCCGTTCCGCAGCAGGTCGAGCAGCGTCCACACGACGAGCGTCCCCGCGGGGGCGAGCATCGTGTTCGCGAAGGCGAGGGCGGCGAGGCCGTTCGCGGCGAGCGCGCTGCCCGCGTTGAAGCCGAACCAGCCGAACCACAGGAGCCCCGCGCCGAGCAGCGTGAACGGCACGTTGTGGGGCAGGATGGCCTGCCGAGCGTAGTCCTTGCGCTGGCCGATCACTAGAGCGGCCACGAGGGCGGCGGTGGCGGCGTTGACGTGGACGACGGTCCCCCCCGCGAAGTCGAGGGCGCCCATCCGGGCGAGGAACCCGCCGCCCCAGACCCAGTGCGCGACCGGGGCGTACACGACGAGGCTCCAGAGGGTGATGAAGGCCAGGTACGGCCCGAACCGCATACGCTCCACGATCGCTCCCGAGACGAGCGCGGCGGTGATGATGGCGAAGGTGCCCTGGTAGGCCATGAACAGCAGTTGGGGGATCGTGCCTTGCGGCTGGAGGCCGACCCCGGACAGGAAGGCCCTCTGCAGCCCGCCCACGAACGCCGAGCCGTCGGCAAAGGCCAGGCTGTAGCCGAGGACCGCCCACGCCACGCCCACGAAGCCGAGCGCGGCCACGCTCATCATCATGGTGTTGAGCGCGTTCTTCGAGCGGACGAGGCCGCCGTAGAAGAACGCGAGGGCCGGCGTCATCAGCAGGACGAGCGCCGTCGAAGCGAGCATCCAGGCCGTGTCGGCCGGCACGAGAGTCGGCTGGTTCAAGTTGAGGACCTCCTTCGGTCGTACGAATCCCGTTCATCGAGCCGGGGCAGCAAGATCCGTGCGCGGAGGCGACGACGGGTCGCGCGAACCCGAAGCGCTCGTGGAGTCAACGGGCTGCGGTTGGAGCGACAGGCCCCGAAGGCTGATCCCGCGCCTGACAAACTTGGCCCCCGAGCCGCGAAAGGCCCACAAGAATGTCGGAGACCGGCTTCGAACGGGGACTTCGAGAAGCCGGCTCACTCACATCGACCCGCGCCTCGCGCGAGCCGGGCCTCAGCGGAAGCGCTCGGTGTCGATCCCGTGCTTCTTCACCGCGTAGCCGAGGATCCGCTCGGTCGTGTCGAGGAGACGCGCCGCCTTGGCGCGGTTGCCGCGCGCGCTCTTGAGCGCGTCCTGCACGAGGTCCTTCTCGTAGGCGGCCAACGCCTCCTTGAGCGACTGGCGGGCGAGGGTGCCCGACACCTCGGCCGTCTGCAGTGTCGGCGGCAGGTGGTGCGCGTGGATCGCCCCCCCCTCGCAGACGAGCACCGCCCTCTCGACGCAGTTCTCGAGCTCGCGCACGTTCCCCGGCCAGTGGTAGCTCATCAGCATGTCGATGGCCGAGGTGGCGATCCGCCGCACGTCCTTGCCGTGGGCGGCGGCGTGCTTCTCCACGAAGTGGTCGGCGAGGAGCGGGACGTCGGTCTTCCGCTCGCGGAGCGGCGGAAGGTAGATCGAGTAGACGTTCAGACGGTAGTAGAGGTCCTCGCGGAAGACCCCGTCCTTCACCGCCACCTCGAGGTCCTTGTTCGTGGCCGCGATCACGCGGACGTTCACCTTGATCGGCTGCACCCCGCCGAGCCGTTCGATCTCGCGCTCCTGCAGCACCCGCAGGAGCTTCACCTGGGTGGAGGGGGTGAGCTCGCCGATCTCGTCGAGGAAGATCGTCCCCCCCTGGGCCAGCTCGAAGCGGCCCTTCTTCTCGGCCCGGGCGTCGGTGAAGGCGCCCGGCTCGTAGCCGAAGAGCTCCGACTCCACGAGGCTCTCGGGCAGCGCCGCGCAGCTCACCTTCACGAACGGCTTCTTCGCCCGGGGCGAGGAGTAGTGGATGGCGTGGGCCACGAGCTCCTTGCCGGTGCCGGACTCGCCGCGCACGAGCACGGTCGTGGACGCCGGGGCCACCTGCGCGACCTGCTCGTACACCGCCTGCATCGGCCGGCTGCTGCCGACGAGGTTGCGGATGTCGTAGCGCTCGGTCAGCTCGCGGCGTAGCTTCGTGTTCTCGTCGAGGAGCCTCTTCCTCTCCGCCTCCACGAGGTGGTGCACGCGCACCGCCTGGCCGATCATCGAGCCCACCACCCCGTAGAACTTGCCCTCCTGGTCGTAGCTCCGGTCCTTCTGGTAGGGGAGGGCGACCCCGAGCGCTCCCACCGTGCGGTGCTCGGCCCGGATCGGCACGCACACGTAGGACATCTCGGCGCGCCCCGAGCGGCGGAACACTCCCGAGCGGTCGAGGAAGAGCGGCTCCCGGCTCACCTGCGGTACGACGACCGGCCGCCCTGTCTGCGCCACCCTCCCCACGATGCCCTCGCCCACCCGGTACCGTGCGCTCCTCACCGAGACGCCGCCCCCGCTCGCCGCCTCGACGGCGAGGTCGCCCGCCTCGTCGTCGCGGAGCACGATGGTGGCGGAGAGGGTTCCCCGGCTCTCCTCCAGGATGGCGAGGACTCGCTGGAGCACCGTGTGGAGGTTCAGTGTGCCCCCGAGGGTCTGGCTCACCTCGAGGAGGTCGGCGAGCGGACGATGGTCGGGGCGGGCGGGCACGGACGGCATTATCACAGACTTGTCGGCCGGGGCCATCGGGAGGACAAACTTGTCGCTCCACACCCGGGGCCCGGGAAGGGCTGCGGGGGCTTTCCGAGCCGGCGTCACCGGCCCCGCCCCCGGGGGCGGGCGGCCTAGGGATGGAACGAGAAGCCGAAGCGGCGCGAGGAAGATGCGGCGGCCGAGCGCGCCCGGGTGATGGCCTTGAACCAGCCCTGGGCCATCACCTGGTAGCCGGCGTCGTTCGGATGCACCTGGTCGGAGTACAGGGAGGCGGGGTTGCTGGCCGCCTTGAACTCCGCGTTGAGGTCGGCGACGAGGACCTGCTCGTTCTGGGCCATGGCCTTGATGCCGACGTTCATCTGGTCGTACCAGGTGTTGCGGCCCGGGGGGACGAGGGCGGGGTTGCCGGGAATGATCGTGGCCACGACGGGCAGCGTGTCGCGGTCCTTCGCGACCTCGATCATCTGCCGCAGCGAGTCGATCGTGTAGCACGTGAGCGGGTCCGCGTTCTGGCAGCTCTCGTCGTTCCAGTCGTTCGTCCCGTAGAGGAGGAGCATGTAGGCCGGGTTGTAGTGCGCGATCCAGACCCTGATCCGCTCCGGACCTTGCGAGCTGAACGTGCCCGACCGGCCCGTCGTCTGGACGTCCGCCCGGGCGAAGTAGGGCCCGAGCAGGCTCTGCAGCTTCAGCCTGTAGCCCTGTCCGTCGGAAGAGCCGTCTCCGGCGGTGATGCTGTCGCCGTAGCCCCAATACACGTTCGCGTTGTTGTTCCCGATCGGAAGCGTGAGGGGGATCTGGATCGTGCTCGTGGCGGGGACCTGGATCGGGAGGGGAGACGGCGCCTGGAAGTACGCGGGCAGGCTGTCCGCGTGCACCGCCGCGGTCAGCGATCCCTCCTGGATCCCGGTCACGACGGCCTGGCCGGAGCCCGGAGCGCTCGTGCCGGTGCCGGTGCCGATCGCGACGACGACGCCCGGCACCCGTGTCGCCTCGCTGGGGTCGAGCAGGCCGTTGCCGTTCTCGTCGTAGAACACCGTGGCGGTGACGGAGTACGTGGGGACCGGGGGTGCGGTGGGGCCGGTGATCGGGGTCCCGCCCTTGCTGCAGGCTGCCGCGGCGAGGCCGGCGGCGAACGCGACGATCCCCCTCGATCTCATCGAACCTTCCCTGAGCCAGCCGACGACGTTAGCACAGGCGGAAC
>Ga0335076_10002777_pt1 | contig 17455 bp, 22 predicted proteins | sample Lox_Sample_25_FD_206717 | JGI IMG/M metagenome (GOLD analysis project Ga0335076, IMG submission 206717) | Soil microbial communities from Loxahatchee National Wildlife Refuge, Florida, United States - Lox_Sample_2.5 | ecosystem: Environmental > Terrestrial > Soil > Wetlands | place: USA... | reverse complement strand
CCTATAATCAGCATGTTCGGCTCCTTTCTCCCGAGCCTTGGTTGGTTGGCACCACCAAAGTCTACTCGGGCCTGGGAGCCGACATTGTTATGGGATCATCTCTAACAAATGTCGCATGTCAAGCGGGTTTTCGCACACAACCCTGTATGCACTCATGGAAGAGCACCATTTCGCTCTTTCGGATAGTTCGCGCGTTTCCGACCTGGGCTTGCTTTGAATCGTTCAGGTTTCACTCATCAACGTCAGGCCAGGTTGCCCGAGTCCGAACGGTCACATAGAATCGCACCTGATTACAATGTTCCGATGGGTGATCATCGAGAAACTGGTTGCAGCGCATCGCCCCAGAGCGGCGGATACCCGGCTAGGGGTAGTGCCCAAAGTGGCTGTGGACGCATGGATCAAAATAGCCAAGCAAGACTTCGGCGCACGGGCGATTATCTGTCTCTTAAGCAAACGGGAGCTCCGACGATACAACCAGATCCCAGGAGGACTACTGGCCTATTTCGAATCGAATGGTTTCGAAGTAAGGCACATCCGCGCGAAGAACTACCAGAAGCCCAGCTTGTCGGAACGAAAGTTGCGGAAGGCCTGGAAAGCGTATAAGATCCTCCCCAAACCAGTATTGGTTCATTGCAGCGCTGGGATCAGCCGAACGGGCGCAGCTGCCAGATACATCAAACGACGCGCCACCCGCTGCCAACCCCTGAAAACATATGCCAACCCAACTCGCGCTACCAGCCAAAGTATTGCCAAGTCCGCATAGGTCCTCGTATATCTTATGGTTTTACAGATCTTCGCATTAGTAGCCGTCTGGCAGGGGGGGTAAGGACCGATCTGACCTTAGCCCTGAGTGACCCCTCGTCGCCCGCCTAGGACGCCGCAATTAGGGCCCAGGGCCATCCTACAGTCCCAGCCATACTCCGATTTTACCCCCCGATTTTGCCCTCCCCAGAAAACCTCTGCTTTCTAAGCTGAGACAAATCGAGGCTTTTTTCGACGATTTTCAGAATCCGCGAAAAATTCACATTGCAAGCTTTCGCAATAATAAACAGCACACTCGGCGACAGACTTCTCTTTCCACGTCCCATTGCCCGACGTAATTGCGGTGATATCCTGCGCAAAGCAAGGGATCCCCGGCAAGGATGAGGCCTGATTTCAGAGGTGATGCGATGGCATAACGGAGTGTACAGAAAACGTGTTCCAGCCAGCTTTCAATGTTAATGGACTATTTCCCCAAGAATTTCCCCAAACTGACCAGGTATTCGGGAGCAATCGTTCATGCCCAGGAGTGACCAGAAGCGCTCAGTATTTCTTGAATCGTGTCGAGAACCCCATCAAAGCTGGTCTTTTATGAATGCATGTGGTGACAGGAGAATACGAATAGATCATCTCAAGCCAATTCTCATAACCCAAAGGTCGGTGGTTCAAATCCACCCCCCGCAACCAAAACCCTAGGGTCCAACCCGGAGACATGGGTTACAGAATGTACCGGTCACATGGGTAACACGTTTGGGCCGAATGGGTTGTCGAGCGGTTCCAAGACTCTAGTCTCCAAATCGAAGTAACCCAGATCATACTGCATAAAACTGACGAGCCAGATATCGTCGTGAATTTCCTTGATACCGACGGCCTGCCCGGCGAAGACCTGGCTGAAGTTGATTTTTTTGTTGCCCAGACAGATGCGCCCGCAGCGGGTGACCACGATGGTTTTGTCGTGGAAGGGATAGTCGATATCGGGCAAGCCGGTGTAAGGGCGCGGCGAAGATTGATAGATTTCCGCGGGACACTTCATATCCAGAGCTTCGTGCGGGCGCTGCTGGTTGAAGACCTCCATGAACTTGTCGAAGCGGGCTTGTTGCTGGAGGAAGTTGGCGGCGGCCGGCTTGGTGGCCTCTTTTTTCAAGGTGAGATGCATGCGTTCGTGGCGGCCATTCTGTTGCGGATGGCCGGGCTGGATGCGTTCGATGCCGATGCCCAAGCGCAGCCACCAGACAGCAAGTTTGCTGAGGTTGAACAAAGCATGGGGCGATGCAAAAGGGACGCCATTGTCGCTGCGGATGTTAGTCGGCAGGCCACGTTCTTGAAAGAGCCGCTCAAAGACGGTGAAAGCGTAGTCTTCCCGGGTGGAAGAAAGTGCTTCGCAAGTGAGCAGAAAACGACTGGCGTGATCGGTGACGGTGAGGGGATAACAGTACTGGCGATTGCCCAGCAAGAACTCGCCTTTGTAATCGGTGCACCACAGCTCATTGGGGCGCTGTCCTAAAGATAGGGCCGTGCCTTGTGCGCGGCGCCGCGAACGACTGCTGCGCCGCTCCACCAAGCCGTGGCGATCGAGCACGGTATGAATGGTGCTTTTGGCAGGAAGTGGAATGTCGGCGAAGCGGCGCAGCAGCCGCTCGCGGATTTTGCGAGCACCCCAACTGGGATGTTCGTGCTTCACGTTCAGAATGTAGTTTTCCACCTGAAACGGAAGTTGGTTGGCATAGCGATAGGGGCGTCGGCTTCGGTCGGTGAGCCCGTGAAGGCCGCATTCCTGGTAGCGATCGAAGATCTTGTAGCCGGTCTTGCGCGAGATCCCGAACTCCCTGCACAGTTCCGCCATTGCCTCGCCAGCTAGGCGCCGAGCCACGAACTTAACTCTCTCATCCATGACCGAACACTCCTTCCACGGCATCCACTTTCCTCCCCAAAAGGGGAGAAAGTGTAACCTATGTGTCCGGTACGATCTGTTACCTATGTCTCGGGTCGCTCATCAAATCTCTTACAAATTCGATCACGTCCTGCTCGCGCCTCAGAAACGGCGCAAAGTCCGTTGAACATGCGGCGTAGGTACTGGCTCTGGCGTCCGCTAGCCTGGTTTGAAGTAACCACACAACTGCAGAAACTTTAAGAGTGAGGAATTCGCACGCTTATGGGAGTGCTGTCTCCACAAGGTCGGAAGAAGTGCTCGCAGCCGCTTCCCGATCCGACGCACAACCTCGAACTGTTCGCTCGTCAACAACTGAACGCCAGATAACGCAGATCGACGCCACGGTAGGTACCGCCAGGTAAATGCCGACGATTCCCCCGATTTCGGCTCCGACCAGCACTGCGAAAATTGCTGCCAGAGGGTGAATCTTTAAGTGACTTCCCATAATCCTCGGGGTCGCAAAATAGTCCTGAATCACTCTCCAAGTTGCCAACAATGCCGCCATCCACATCCAGTGAGAGTGGTTCAAAATACCGATCCCGACAACTGCAGCGAATGTGCTCGTCCAACCGACCACGGGAATGAATTCCAGCAATCCACCCAAAATCGCCAATGCGATGGCATGCGGAAACCGCAAGACGAGCATAGCTGCGGAATAAAACGCGAAAGAGAGCACACACAGAAACACCTGCGCTCTCATGTATTCGGTCAGCATCAGGTGCAGTTGGCCTGCTAGTGCGTGAATCTTCAGACGTTGATCGGGGTGAAAGAGCAGCCGAATGAGAACATCCACGATGCGGTGGCCGTCGCGCAAGAAAAAGATGGCCAGGATGGGAATCAATAGCAGGTAGCCGAAGATTTGCGCTGCGTTTGAAAGATAATGATCGATCGTTGGTACAAGGTTCTGAATATCCTGTTTGTGCTGTGCCAGGAACCCCCTGAAACGGAGTTCCTGCGCCTCGCTCCAACCGTATTCTCCTCGCAAATCACTTGCGATATCGCCAGTGGAAAGACTATTCAAAAAAGCGGGTACTTCATCCATCGCCCTGGCCGTATTTCTTGAGAGGCTTGGGGCAAGCCAGTAACCCGCCAGCGCAATAAGCAGCACAAACGCGAGATACGCCTCGACGACGGCAGGTCCTCGGAGATTTCTGAAAAACAAGGCATGTCGCTGCAGAAACTTCACCACGGGATCGAGCAGGTAGGTGAAGAGGATGGAAAAAACAAAGATCAGGACGACCCGTCGAGCGCAGTAGATTGCGACTCCGACGGCGGTCAACAACGCAATCGTCAGCGCAATATTGACGGTACGTCGGTCAGGAAATGCCATGTTTAGTGATCCATAGCCGAGATCCCAATTCTGCTCGGTTCGGGCGCGGCGCTAGGATGGTGGCTGCAATCGCATTGAATGTCTGTCTCTTTCCGACTATCGGCTTGGGAGCAATAAAGGCTGCAGTACGTCTGCGTCGCAGTGACCATGCACTCGCAAGCCGACCAGGCGCACTTCCGTTGACCTCGAGCATTCATCTTCCTAACCTCGCCTCACGTCAGACTACCGCCCAAATGCGCATGCACGCCGGAGGCCATATCCCGATTGACGGAGAGTGAACAGCCGACAGGGTGTTCCGGCTTTCGATCACTTTCTTCCATCCTCGTGCCGCAACGTGAATCGCCTCCTGACGAATCTTCGTCACAAGCGAGAACCTGGCTGAGAGCCGGGTTTCTAGCACTCTTCGGCGTCCCAGCTTGGTGCGGTTGTGCGACTGTCCTGCCTCAGTTGGAAATGGAGAAAGCGTTCGTCCGTTAACATCAGAGTCGCCGCCAGCAAGCTGCGTGAAGAACGAGGCGGCTAGCTGCCGGGATCTCGCTAGCATAGTTGGTGGAGCAGCTGCTGCAGCGAGCGGCCACTAAAAAACTTGCGGATGACTTCTCTGGCCACAGAAACATAAGATTGTGTCGTTGACTCCATAAAACAAGGAGCGTCTGATGATCGGCTCAACGGCCCAGCAACAACCCCCCACCGTCACTTCTGTCCTCAACATGCTCTATGGGGTTGTCGAGCAGGAAGTCGTTTCCGCTGCTGAAGCTATGCCCGAAGTCAAGTATTCCTACGCGCCTACTACGGGCGAGTTTAAAGGCGTACGCACTTTCGCTGAACAGGTGAAACACATCGGCTTCGCCAATCATCTTTATTTTGGCCCGCTCGTGGGCGAGACGATAGACATTAACTCCATCGAAGAAAATCTCAACGGCCCCGCGGCGCTGAAAACCAAGGCCGAAATTGTGCAGTATCTTAAAGATTCGTTCGCGCTCGGCCATCGGGCCATTTCCGGGATCACCTCCGAAAACGAGGTCACGCCCCTGCCCAAGCCCGTAACCCCATTCCTCTCAACGCGTCTCGCAATCGCCATTATCGGCTCCTTCCACCCGAAGGATCACTACGGTCAGATGGTCGAGTACCTGCGGATGAACGGTATCGTCCCGCCTGCAAGCCGCCCGCGGCCACAACAACAACAGTCCTCGTAACCCAAACCTCAAGAATGAAGACAGGGTTGCAGCAGCAGCCCGCATGGTGAGAGGTTTCCCTGTTCGGGAGTCCTGATTCTCACGACGGAAGTTGAGAACAGCAGGGCGCGGCGGAGCGAGAATGAACTTGCCGGGTGAAACGGAGGCGGGCTCTGCAGGGATGCAACCATGCTGAGGGATAATCTGGCGGGCTCATCGAGCCGATGTCTAGCAGCGCGAGAGGCGTTCTCTCGCGCTGTACGAGTAAATTCCGCCAGCGGGGTGCGATAAGGCGCGCTCCAGTCGATGTAGGGAAAATTGTTCTCATCGGCGGACTGCTGGATCACGCCGGTCCAGAGAGATGTGTTCGAAAATTCTAGCCTTTCTCCTTGCAATCTCCTTGGCTAACTGATTCAAAGCGACGAATAAATCATCTGCACAAAGATGTCGCTACTGAGCATGTGGCCCCACACCGGGTCCAAATCCGCCAAGGGTTTGCTGGCCGCTATCTCCTCGGCCGATTTGCCTGCGGTTTTCAGTTTTTGGACGCGATCGCGCGCCACAACCAGCATGTCCCGGCTCTTGGTCAGATCGGCTTTGTTCCCCAGCGGGCCATGCCCCGGAACGATCTTGGTATTGTTGTCGGCCAAGGCCAGAATCTTGTCGGCGGCGACCAGCATCCCGTTGACTTTTCCCCCGGTGCTGGTGTCGATGACCGGGTAAACGCCGTTAAAAAAAGTATCGCCCATGTGAATTACATTGGTCTTCTGGAAGTGAATGTAGATGTCCGTGTCGGTGTGCGCCGGCTGGAAATATTCGAGCATCAACGCTTCACCGTTGGCCTGCAGTTTTTGGCTGCTGCTGAAGGTCTGCTGCGGCAAAGCATCTGCGGGCGATGCCGGAATGTGCAAACCCAGGAGTGCACTGTTGTGTGGCTCTGCCATGCGCGTCTTGGTGTTTTCGTGGGCCAGCACCGTGGCGCCCGCGGCATGCAGATTGGCATTATTGTCCGTGTGATCGAAATGCCAGTGCGTGTCGATCACCGTCTTCAGCGGCGCGTTGCCCAGCCCATCGAGCGCTGCCTTCAACTTCGGCCAGGCTGGCAGAAGAAATGTATCGACCACGATTTTGCCATCGGGCCCATTCAACACCACAATGTTTCCTCCAGGCCCGGAAAGCAACGTGAGATTTTCTGCCAGCGGTTGCGCCTGGATCGGGGCAGCACCCATCTGCGCCCGCATGGCTGTGAGACGGTCGGTTGGAGCGGTTGCCGCCTGTTGCCGGGGGCCAGGGAGGATTGCGCTCCTAAGGCTTGCCGGGAAAAGTTGCGCCAACAACGCGCTTCCCGCCAACCCGGCGGAATTTCGCAACATTGTGCGCCGTGTGCTTGGCTTCTCCAAAAACTTTGGAATCATCTTCGTCCGCCTCTCAGGTGGTGGATTCTAGTGTCCTAATACCTTACGAGGGATAGCCTTTACTACCCTCGATTCATAGTTTGCTGGCACCGCGTGCTTATTTCCCCGTGTTGTCTTCGCTTGTTCTGCTGTGTACTCTAGCTGGGTTTCGATTGTTCCGCTAACGGGAAAGTGGCGATATATGTCGGAAAAGGGTCAACCTCGCAAATCCATGTTCCAGGCCCTGAGGAATATGGAAGAACTGCGCCGTCTCTACGACAGCGAGACGCCAGTACTGGCATATGCCTTCAAGAGGCGGCGGGTCGAGGGCTGGACGCCGGAGCACAGTCACCAGCGCGGGCAACTCGTCGCCCTCACCCAGGGATTGATCATCGTGGAAGCAGGAAGCGAGCGATGGATGCATCCCTCCCAGCGTTGCGCATGGATTCCACCAAATTGTAAGCACGCGGCGCGTTCTGTCGGTGGCGCTACCGGTGCGATGGTGGACTTGTCTCCGGAGATGTGTCGCGGACTGCCCAAGATGCCCTGCATGTTCAACACGTCGGAGCTACTGTTCGCCATCGTTCATCGTATGGTCGGTTGGGACCTCCAACAACCGCTCAACCCGGCAAAGATGCGCTTGATCGCAACGCTTCGTGATGAGATTCGACAGCCTGACCAGCAGCCCTTGCGTTTGACCATACCAAGAGAAGAAAGACTGGCCAGAGTCGCAGACGCTCTGATGGATGACGTTGCCGATGACCGCACCTTGGACGCTTGGGCGCATGTTGCCGGAATGTCCCGCCGTACTTTCATGCGCGCGTTTTCGGCTGAGACGGGCATGTCATTCGGCCGTTGGCGCCAGCAGGCGCGTTTGTTTGCTGCCCTGGAGTTGCTGGCACAAAGGAAATCTGTCACGGAGGTCGCTATCGGAGTTGGTTACGACAGCGTAAGTGCCTTCATTGAAATGTTCCGGACTATGCTGGGAACCACACCACAGACATACTTCCGAGGCAAGCGTCTAGTCCGCTGATCGTTTGCCCAGCAATGTGACCAGCCAAAGGCCAGGGCTTTCGGCATTGGCGGATCGTGAAGTGAAATGTCGAGGGGTGAGAAAAAGTTGCTTCGAAACAAGTGAATCAGTGGCCTCGAATACCATCTGACTTGATTCTTGCAAGACCGATCTGGAGAGTGTTCGCGCCTGACCCTAAAGCCAAGGTCGTAACGGAATGATGAGGATCAAACTGCCACCTGCCTTGGGCATGCGTAATCCCCGATGCGCTAGCCGCGGGCAGCAACAATAGGCTCATGATCCAGCGCGCCAGATTGGGGGTGCGAAAAAATGCAATGCGCGAGCCAATATTCATTGTTATTACTTCGCCAGGCAACTCGATTCGGCCCATTTCCGTTCTCGCGAATGGGAATTGCGGCGTGATCAGAACTCCCAGTCGCTTCAGTGTGCATTTCGAGCGCCATTCGCAAAGCACTGATGCGCAATCCTCGTCAGGTCGGTTCCATGCCGAGAACTCAGCAAAATGCTCGGCTTTAGCAGACGGCTATGACGATGTGAGTGCACCTCCAGCACGCTAATTGCCTTCCATTCAATCCGCTTCAGAGTGGCCACTTGCGTGCCTTCTCGATTGCGTCAGGAGTCGCGGTACGCACGATGGGATTGACAAGGCAGAGTCCTGAAGACGGCGGAGCCTGCCCAAGAATTGAGAATCCAGGACAGTATCGAGAGGAGTTGCCATGACCGACCAGCAAAACAAGAAATGCGCGCACATTCCATGCCGCTGTGATGTTCCACCCGGCCAACAGTATTGCAGCCAATCGTGTCGTGAGGCCGGGAGCGAAGACGTAGAAATTGCCTGCCAGTGCGACCATCCTCAGTGCCCGCTAGCTGTCTAGGCAGAGGGTCGAACCGGCGGTGCGGGAAAAGAAGCGGCAGTCAGATTTGCATTCGAAGAAGATCAAGAACATAGAGGACAACTAAAGATGAATCGTGCACAGAAGTTCGGACTGATTTGTGGGATGTGTTTCGTAGGCTTGGCTGCAATGGCGGACTCTCTAGAGCTGAAGAATGGAAGTGTGATTAAGGGCAAGTTCACGGGAGGCGACCAGAACAGCATCAACTTCCAGGTTGAGTCGTCAATGCAGAGCTACAGCGTTGCCGACATCCGCACTCTCCGGTTCGATTCCGAGCCGCAAGGCGCGGCCACTTTGCCTTCGTCGGCACAGGAGTTCGCGTCGGACTCGGCAACAGAAACTGCGAAGACCTCCTACGTGACTATTCCCGCAGGAACAACAATATCGGTGCGCACGATCGACGACATTGACTCCACCAGGAACCGCGTGGGAGATCGCTTTGAGGCTTCTCTCGAGGAGCCGCTGATCGTGGATGGCTACGTGGTGGTGGCGAAAGGTACCGACGTCTACGGCAGACTGGAAGAGTCCAAAGAAACCGGAACCTTCGTGGGCAGGTCGCAACTTAGGCTCCAGCTGACGGGAATCGTGGTCAATGGCCAGACTGTCCCACTCGTTACCGGAGAATACGAAGTAACTGGCAAGTCGAAGGGAGCAAGCACGGCCAGAAGAACCGTCGGCGGAGCTGCACTTGGAAGCATCATCGGCGCAATTGCCGGCGGTGGCAAGGGGGCGGCGATCGGGGCGGGAACGGGCGCCGGCGTGGGGGCTGGTTCGGAAATCATCACCAAGGGGAATCAAGTGAAGATCCCGAGTGAGACTTTGCTGGATTTCTCTCTGCAACAGAGTGTGACGATTCCGAAACACGCAGACTAATACAGAGGTAGCGTGTCTAGAGCGTTGATCGAATGAGCCTATGCAGCGGGCCGCAGGAGCTTCAGCTTCTCTGATGCTTCTGCGGCCAATGTTTTGGTCAGCTCTGCGGCGGGAAGTTCTCCGCCTAGACGAGCGGCTTGGCCCGACCACAGAGGAGTGAAGTCAGCAGATCCTGCCATCTCTGATTTGGCGCGGAGCGGCGCTACTGTGGCAGCAGCCATCGGAAAATCAGGGACGATATCGGACATTGGCCCGGCTTCGCGCATGAGACGATTCACGATCGAACGCGCAGGGCGGCCCGTGAATAGATTCGTGATTGCGGTCTGGTTGTCCCTCGCGTCTTTCAATGCTTGACGGTGAAGCGGGCTGATCTTAGCCTCAGGACAATGCAGGTATGCCGTGCCGATCTGCACCGCTGAAGCACCAAGAGCGAACGCCGCCAATATGCCACGCGCGTCGGCGATCCCACCCGCCGCGATTACCGGCACTTTCACCGCGTCCACTACCTGTGGCACTAGCGCAATTGTTCCAACTTGCGTGGAAACATCTTCCGTCAGAAACATTCCCCGGTGCCCGCCGGCTTCGAAACCCTGGGCGATAATTGCGTCGCAACCCTGATCCTCAAGCCAGCGTGCCTCATCCACTGTGGTAGCGGTGGACAGGATCTTAGCCCCGGAACTCCTGGCGCGATGGAGAAGAGTCTTGTCCGGGAGGCCGAAATGGAAGCTGACAACCTCCGGGTGAAACTCCATCACGAGATCACACGTTTGTTCGTTGAAGGGAGCGCGGGTCGCTTGGGGAATCGACATACCGCTATCAACCTGCAGTTGGACGTAATAGGTGTCCAGGCGCCGTCGCCAATTCATTTGCCGGTCGGGGTCGTCGCGCGGTGGCTGGTGACAGAAGAAATTTGTATTGATGGGACGCGCGGTCCTGCGGCGGATCGTTTCAAGCTCGCCGCGTGCTTGTTCCACGCTCAGTAACGCACAAGCAAGCGAACCGAGTCCTCCAGCTTCTGAGACGGCCACGACCATGTCGGAAAATGCCGCTCCCGCCATCGGTGCCTGAACAATCGGCAACTCAATGCCGGCAAGTTCGGTGAAGCGCTCATTGGGCCACATTGTCTATTTCTCTCCTTGCCCTGGTTACAACCTGCTAGATGTATCGAATACTCTGGCGGGCCCAGTGCCATTGCCACTCACCATTTGCCCGCGTGCGCGCCTCCGTCCACGTGCAGTATTTCACCAGAAGTGAACGTGGCATCGGCCAGAAACAAAGCTGCATCGACGACTTCTTTGACCTCACCAATCCTGCCAACCGGGTGCAAGCATTTGAGGAACTCATGATCTTCCGGCTTATGCATGGGAGTATTGATCACTCCCGGCGCAATGGTGTTTACCCGGATGCCTTCCTTCGCATATTCAATCGCGAGGGCGCGTGTCATCCCATTCAAGCCGCCCTTCAGCATGATTTGAACAGCGGCCCCTACCTCTGCGACCGGTTGGTCAACCATGGTCGTTGATACGTTGATGATGCTGCCCGATTTCTGTCGCAACATTTGTTTCACGGCGAGCTGTGACACGTAAAGGAAGCCTGCAAGCGTCGTGGAGACTAACGTGTTGAAGTCTTCAGTGGTGTATTCGGTAAAGGGCTTCGAAATAAAAACGCCAGCGTTGTTGATCAGCACGTCGATCCTGCCAAACTTCGAGATAGCAGTGTCCACGATCTTCGCGGCCGTGCTTGGATCCCCAATGTCGCCATCGACCAGCGCAAGATTCGGAGATGCAGCGAATGGATTTCCCTTGCTAATGTGCCGCGAGTTTGCGACTACGTTGTAGTCTCGCTTCAAGAATGCTTCGACGAGCCCCGCTCCGATCCCTCGCGAGGCTCCCGTAACAATTGCCGTTCGGCTGCGTTGCGACAAGCCCCTGCGGCTCACCTACCGTATTTTCGAATCAACGTCTGCGCTTGTGGCTCATGCAGAGATGGGATGCGAACTTGCGGAGCGTGATTGTGCGGATTGGTTTTCTTAGCCTACCTGTACCGGAAATCTGAATCCCAAGAACGGCACGGGCCCGTAAGGTCCAGTCACCCGGCCACCCCTAAGTCAGTCGCCGATCGACACGATCACGCGCCCCGCTTTCGCAGGATGCTCGACCAGTTCATGGGAGCGTGCTATCTGATCGAGCGGAACGATCTGGGAAATGTTGAGTCCCGGCCAACCAGCCTCAAGTGCCTTGGTGATGTCGCGAGTGGCCTCCAACTTTGCCTCGGCAGGCACGTCGTCGCTGCCAACAAAGAAGAGCCTGGCGTTTACGAACACAAGTTGCCAGAACGGAGTTTCAGCCATGGGTACATTGGTTGCATAGCTCGCAACGGAACCGCCCTGCGCCAAGACCTCTGTATCGGTCTTGATGTTGGCCGCGAAAGCGACTTCCACAATGTGATCTATCCCACCGGGAGCCAGGGCTCGAATTCGATCCGCCAAGTTTCCGCCAGTGAGCAGGACTTCATCTGCTCCCGCTCGCACTGCGATTTCCCTGTCGCTCTCGGCTCGACAGGTCGCGATGACTCGTGCTCCCGCCTGATGCGCAAGTTGAACAGCACACGCTCCGACCGATCCAGCACCACCTTGCACTAGCACCGTCTTCCGCTTGACGGAACCCGCCACGTGAACCGCGCGGTGAGAGGTTATGCCGGGAATGCCGAGACAGGCACCTTGCTCCAGTGACACGCTTGCGGGAAGTTCGACGACCTGCTTGAGAGGAACCACTGTGTACTCAGCGGCCGTTCCGAAGGGGCGGTATGACTGAGCGCCGTAGCACCAGACACGCCTTGGCAATCCACTCCCGAGACACTCCTTCCCCAACCGCATCAATGGTGCCCGAACCATCACTGTGCGGAATGACCCGTGGATAAGGCATCCCGACACCGAATGCGTCCTCCCGTTTCTTAACGTCACCTGGGTTCACGCCAGAGAAAGCAACTCGAATGCGAACTTCGCCTGCACCGGGTTGCGGATCGTCCATCTGTCCGACGATCAGCACGTCCTGCGGAGCACCTTGCTTCTCGTACCAAGCCGCTTTCATGGTTAGCTATCGATTTCTCCAAGTCTGTGTGCCCCAGACTCAGGTCGACAGCAGACGCCAAAGTGTTGCCACAGCCGAAACCACGGACTATGCGCGAGCATTGCATCGTGCCTTCGATTGGCAGCAGAGATGTCGCTTGGGCTGAGTGGCCTAATATCCGGCGCTTCGAACATTTCCTGAAGCTGCTCGATGTCGTCAATGATGCGTTCCACGTCCATGACTCACAATCATCTATCACGAACCGCAATGGGTCAAACGGTGTCGGTGCAGGATCCCGGATCCGCTAGGCCACGAATGAGGACGACTGTGCAGCCAAGAAGAACTGAGACATTTTGCCCAGCTGAAAGAAACCGAGAACGAACTTTTAGTCTGCGACCCGAAATGGGAACCTGCGCGACTTTCCTTCGCAATGTTCCTGTGGGAACACAACGTCATGACGAGAGTGGATATACGATTGTGTCATGACGACTAAGGCCAAGAAAACAAAGCGGCGAAAGGCGCGGTCGCGGCCGGCACGATTTATCGAGCTGCAGGCGTCGGTTGAAGATGACCTTTTGTCGCTGGCAGATGAAGAGACGGGAGCGGAGTCGCGCTGGAACCGTCCACGCAAGCGGAGGATTTCGTTGCGCGTGGATATCGAAGTGGTGGACTGGTTCAAGTCCAAAGGACCGGGCTACCAAACGCGCATCAACCGGATCTTGAGAAGAGTGATGATGGAGGGGAAGAGGCGGACGGGGGAGAGCTAGATTGAGGTCCCTGTTGCCCAGCTTCCGCAAAAACCGCGAAAGGATGGGTCACCCAGTGCTTGGTAATTCCTGCGAGATCAGAGGCTGGGTTTGGCTTACGCGCTGAGGCGGGGGAGCGGGAGATCCTTCGCTTCGCCTGAAAAACGGCTACGCTCAGGATGACGGCATCCGGCGGTTGCGGTGGGTTATGGCTGCGGGAAGCCGAACATCAACCATGACTGATTGGCTACCCAATGCGGGTATAGCTCGGTCATCTGATCGAACAACTGCTGGTCGGACGTTGCGGTTTTCTGCAATCGATCGAAGTCCTGCAGGTAACGCTTGGTGTCTTGGATCGTCGAGGGAGAGTCGGGGGCACTAGGCTTCTTGTGTCCCGCGACAACAATGGTCGGGTTCAGCGCTGCTAACCGGTCTAGGGCCGCGATCCAATTCTGTCGGGTCTCGGGAGTGGTGTCGCCGACGTACATGCGGCATTGGTTGCATACAACGTCGCCAGCGACAATCAGGCCGATTGATGGAACATAGAGGGACGTCGTATCGGGACTATCGGTGTGTCCCTGCTCGATGATGCGCAATTCGTGGCCTTCGAGAGTGAACGTATTTTGCTCGTAAGGCTCAGGCGCAATCAACTTAGTGGGCACTTGACCGGGAAACAACCGGCGGGCTAACCGCTCCACTGTGGGAGTGAAGGAAATCTGCAGGGCCTTCACTGTCTTGGGAGTTGCTATCGCCCGTGCGCCCGGGAAACGATCGAGCAGAATGCTCAGGCCGTAGACGTGGTCGAAATGGGCATGCGTTATGTAGATGGTTTCCAGATTGCGGTTGTGGAGAGCAACCCAGTCCGCGAGAGCCTCGGCTTCCGCCACCGTCGTCATTGCGTCTACCAGTACCGCGTCGTGCTCGCCGAAGATTAAAGTCGACGTGATCGGGTCAAATCCGAACGCTTCGCCGAAAGGCTTTGGCCGCTCGCCAACCATCGTCTTCCCCGGTGCGGTAAAAACATTGACACTAAGCGTGTTCGACGCGACAGGCGCTGCCACCCGTGGGGTTTCTTTCCGTCCATTTGTGACGTCCATTGGGTATTCCTTTCGATGTCGGAGCGAGTGACTGTTGCCGTATAAGTTCTACCGCGGAAGACTGAGGTCCGTGTTAGGCGGGGCGAGTGCGGCTGCAACCGCGGCGCTACTCGAGATCAAGAACCTTCGCCGCGAAATTTCGCTGAGTGCTCCAGTGCTCATCGCTTGCTCCTAATTTCGTGTTTGCATTGGAGAGTAGTCCCCCCACCTCAACAAACGTACAACTGAACATTTGACTGGGCGAGAGGAAAACAAACGCAGCGTCATCATCATGCTGGTGCGACCGATCCGCAATTAGACGAAGGTACTGTTCATACCTTCGTCTAATTTACGCAGGACGTTAACCGTAGATTTGATCGGTGCTCTGTCCGACCTCGATGATGTAACCGTCGGGATCGCGGATGTAGCAGCGGATCTCGCCGTACTTGGGAATCGGTTTGGTGATGAATTCGGCTCCGCGACTTTTCCATAGGTCATAGCAGGCTTGAATATCGGCGACGCGGAAATTCATAAAGCTGTTGATGTGATTCGGGTCGGGAACGCTCAGAGTTACGGTCGGCTTATCGGGGGTGGGGCCGCCGCCGACGTTCAGGATCATCCAGATATTCGCAAGTTGAAGGTACCCAGGCGCGTTGCCGTCACCCAGGCTTAGAATACGAGCGCCGAAGACCTTTTCGTAGTAGCGCGCCGAGCGCTCAATGTCGGCGACGGTGAGAAACTGCGCAATGCTGATCCCCGTTCGCGGGGGCATCTCATAGCTCTTCTGTTCGATTTGTACAGCGGTGCTCATTGGTGTCTCCAGTCCAATCATTGAGCCAGAACAAAGCCGGCGGCGCAATTGGACGATGGTACTGATGATATCGATGGGGCCACCGCGGCTGCCAACCGTGAGATGACGGGACGGTGTCATCGATACCTTCGTCCAATTGCTCGACCGCGCTCACTTCTGGCCTAATCGAAACCGTTCGAGGTGAGCTGAGGTGTGCCTTTCCGCGAGCAGTGTGGGGGCGAAGAGCGCGGGTTCGCTAACCGATGGTAAGCTTGCAAATCGCACTTCCAGATTCGAGAGAAGGTTCGATACAGAAGAGCGAACTTCCCGCTAATTGCGAGGACGATACGCAATGGAGACCGATCGGATCAGCGCGGCGGAAGTGGCGCGTAAATCGCCTGCCCTCGCACAAGCGGTGGCGGCGCCGCTTACTCGCGCAGCGATCTTTTTGGTCGCGACGCTCAATTCGGGGCCTGAGAATCGAGCCATCCTGCGCTCGTTCTGCGGGGACCTTGCCGCGCTGGTGCGAGCCGTTGAATTTCGCGATCTGGAGGCAGGACTCTCTTGCGTCGTCGGGTTTGGATCGGACGCATGGGATCGCCTCTTCGGAGGGCCGCGGCCGGCGGAATTGCATCCTTTCCGCGAGATTCGCGCGGGAGCACGCCATGCAGTCTCGACGCCGGGCGACCTGCTATTTCACGTTCGCGCCAAGCGCATGGACCTGTCTTTTGAGCTGGTGACGCAGATTATGGCTCGTCTCGGAGGTGCCGTTTCCGCAGTCGACGAAGTGCAGGGCTTCCGTTATTTCGACGACCGGGATCTTCTGGGATTCGTCGACGGAACGGAGAATCCCAGGGGTGCGGCAGCGGCCGACGCGGTGGTAATCGGCGACGAGGATGCTGACTTCGCCGGCGGCAGCTATGTCATCGTGCAGAAGTATCTCCATGACATGGGCGCATGGAACGCTCTCTCCACGGAAACGCAGGAGCGTATCATCGGGCGCACCAAGCTTTCCGACATCGAATTAGACGACAGCATTAAGCCGACTTCGGCGCACAACGCGCTCACGACCATCGTCGAGAATGGGAAAGAGGTCAAGATTTTGCGCGACAATATGCCTTTCGGCCGGCCCGGAATTGGTGAGTTTGGCACCTATTTCATCGGCTACAGTCGTTCGCCGCGCACCATCGAACAGATGATAGAGAACATGTTCATTGGCCGCCCGCCCGGCAACTACGACCGGCTGCTCGACTTCAGCCGCGCCGTCACCGGAAACTTGTTCTTCGTGCCATCGGCAACATTTCTGGAGAATGTCACGGAAGATCCCAGTGTCGGAGATCAGACGGTGGCGACGGAATTCTCGGCGGCGCCTGCCGCGGCCGAAACATCTTCATCCACTCCATCTTCATCCAGCCAATCGGTGCGCGAGGGTTCGCTCGGCATCGGATCTCTCAAAGGAGACACGCAAGATGAATAATCTCCATCGCGAGCTAGCCCCCATTTCAGATTCAGCCTGGGCTCAGATCGAAGAGGAAACATCGCGCACGCTCAAGCGCTACCTTGCCGGACGGCGCGTGGTCGACGTCGAGGGGCCGGCTGGGACGACCCTTTCTGCCGTCGGCACCGGCCACTTGCAGACGATCAGCGCGCCATCGAAAGGCATGATCGCGAGGCAGCGCGAGGTGAAGGCACTGGTGGAACTGCGGGTTCCGTTCGAACTGGATCGCCAGGCGATTGACGTCGTTGATCGTGGCGCTAACGACTCAGACTGGCAACCCGCGAAGGACGCTGCGCGACAAATTGCTTTTGCCGAGGACGCCGCTATCTTCGAGGGCTATGCCGCCGCCAGCATTGGAGGCATTCGCCAGGGAACGAGCAACCCGATCATGACTCTCCCGGCCGAGGTACGTCAGTACCCGGAGGCGATTGCCCAAGGTTTAAGCCAGTTGCGTCTTGTGGGCGTCAATGGTCCGTATGCCGTGTTGCTCGGCGCGGACGCCTATACGGCACTCGCCGAAACGAGCGACCACGGATACCCTGTGCTGGAGCACGTCAAGCGGCTGGTCAAAGATCAAATCATCTGGGCGCCCGCGATCGCAGGCGCTTTCGTGCTGACCACCCGCGGCGGTGATTTCGAGCTACACATCGGGCAGGACGTCTCCATCGGATATCTCAGTCACACGGACGCCGCTGTCCGCTTGTATTTGCAGGAGACATTCACTTTCCTTCTGTTCACCTCCGAGGCTGCTGTGGCTCTGGCGCCTCCCACGAAGACGAAGAAGACTTAACGCGATGGGATCATCCCGCGCAAACTTTCATGAGGAGGGAAGTCAAATGAGCAAGCACCTCGAATCTCTGTACCAAAATCTTCTTAACGGCAAGCTGCCC
>Ga0335076_10002776_pt1 | contig 17460 bp, 14 predicted proteins | sample Lox_Sample_25_FD_206717 | JGI IMG/M metagenome (GOLD analysis project Ga0335076, IMG submission 206717) | Soil microbial communities from Loxahatchee National Wildlife Refuge, Florida, United States - Lox_Sample_2.5 | ecosystem: Environmental > Terrestrial > Soil > Wetlands | place: USA... | reverse complement strand
GCCGAGATGATCGCCTCCGTGGGGCCGCGGCGGGTAGACCGACAGCTCATCCAATCCGTGGCAGTCGAGCGCGGCGATGAGCGCCTCGCGCGCGGCGCTCTCCGCCGCGCGCCACGCCGCGCGCAGCCGTCGCAGCAGCAGCAGCTGGCGGTGAATTTCCGCCGCCAGCAGAATGCGCTTCTCATCGAGCAGCTCGTAGCCCTCCTGCACGAGGCGCTGTTCGTCCTTGAGCTCCAGGAACGCCACGCGGGTGATGGCCAGCTCACGCTGCAGCTCAGGCATGGTGAGCCTCGCTCAGGTAGCGCTCAACCTGCTGCTGGCTGAGGCGCGTGAGCTCGGCCGGCGGCAGAGCGCGCAGCAGCTGCCAGCCGAGTGTCATGCTCTCCTCGAGCGTTCGCCCGTGCTCCTGGTTGACCAGCTGCTCCTCGAACTGGCGTCCGAATTCGAGAAAGCGACGGTCGACCTCGGGCAGGCTGTCCTCGCCCATCACGCTCGCGAGCACGCGCACGCGCGTGGCGCGGGCGTAGCTCGCGAACAGCTGATTGGCCAGCGCGGGATGATCGGGGTGGGTGAAACCTGCGCCGATCCCTGAGTTCATCAGGCGCGACAGGCTCGGCAGCACGCGCACCGGCGGATAAATACCACGGCGATCGAGCTCACGATCCAGCACGATCTGTCCCTCGGTGATGTAGCCGGTCAGGTCCGCGATCGGATGGCCGATGTCGTCGTTGGGCATCGAGAGGATCGGCAGCTGTGTCAGCGTGCCCGCGACCTGCTGGATGCAGCCGGCACGCTCGTACAGGCTGGCGAGATCCGAATACATATAGCCGGGGAACCCCTTGCGGCCCGGGAGCTCGTCGTGGCTGGCCGATACCTCGCGCAGCGCCTCGCAGTAATTGGTCATGTCGGTCATGATGACCAGTACGTGGCGACCTTCGACGAAGGCCAGGTATTCGGCCGCGGTCAGCGCATAGCGCGGGGTCAGCAGGCGCTGCGTCGCCGGCTCGTCCGCGAGATTGAGGAACATCGCCGTGTGCTCGAGCGCCGCGCTGTTGGCCATGGCATCGCGGAAGGCCTGCGCCGTGTCGTGCGACACTCCCATGCCCACGAACACGATCGCGAAATCGGCCTGGCTGCCTTCGCGCAGCCGGGCATGCAGCGCAATCTGCGTCGCCAGGCGGTCGTGAGGCAGGCCGGCGCCGGAGAACAGCGGCAGCTTCTGGCCGCGCACCAGACTGTTTAGCAGGTCGATGGTGGAGACCCCGGTCTCGATGAAGTCGCGCGGCAGGGCACGCGCGGCCGGATTGATGGCCAGACCATCGATGCGCAGGCGGCGCACCGCCGGGATGGGCGCGCCGCCGTCGGTGGGACGACCGATGCTGTTGAAGGTACGGCCCAGCATGCCCGGACCCACGCCGAACAGCAGCGGCTCGTTCCATACACGCACGCGCGTGTCGCGCACTCCCAGTCCGAGCGCCGACTCGAGCACCTCCACGACCATGGTCTGCTCGTCGAGTGCCGCGACGCGCCCGACCCGGCTCTGTCCGTGGTCGTCCAGCACCTCGATGAACGAGTTGAGTCCGGGCGCCGCCTTGCGCTCGAGAAACAGCAGCGGTCCCTGGATGCGCTGCACGCTGTGCTCGAGGGTGACTGCGGCGCGCAACGGCTTCAGCTCCGGCCCAGGGCTTCGAACTCGTGCTCGAGCTGCTGCCACAGCTGGCGGATGTCGGCGATGCGCTGCTCACCGTACTCTTCACCCACCCGCTGCAGCATCTGCCGGGTCGGGAGCGAGGCGATGCGTTCGGGTGGCACGCCCCGATCGACCGCCGCGCGCGCCAGATTCACGAAGCGCATGACCACTCCCAGGATGGCCATCTGCCGTTTCGGCGAGCAGTAGCGGTCGACCTCGGAGAAGGAGGACTGCCGCAGCACCGCGTCGCTGACGAGCTCGGCACACAGCAAAGTGACCTGCTGCGGCGCCGGCAGGGCATCCTTGCCGACGATGCGGGCCATGCGCTCGAGTCGCACCTGCGTCTCGAGCAGCTCGAGCACGCTGCGGCGATTGGCCACCCAGTCGGGATTGCCCTGCGTCTGCCACCAGTGTGCGAGTGCGTCCACGTCCGCGCTGTAGGACTGCAACGGATGAATCGCCGGATAGAAGCGCGCCTGCGCCCGCTCGCGATCGAGCGCCCAGAACGTACGCACACAGCGGCGGGTATTCATCGTCACCGGCTCGGAGAAATCGCCTGCAGGCGGGCTCACCGCGCCGATGATCGTCACCGATCCTTCTGCCCCGCCCAGGGTGCGCACCCGTCCGGCGCGCTCGTAGAACTCCGCGAGCCGCGAGCTGAGGTAGGCCGGATAGCCCGCCTCGCCCGGCAACTCGCCCAGGCGTGCGCTCACCTCACGCAGCGCCTCCGCCCAGCGGCTGGTCGAGTCGGCCATGAGCGCCACGTGCAGGCCCTGGTCACGGAAGTATTCCGCCACGGTGATGGCGGTGTAGATGCTCGCTTCGCGCGCCGCGACCGGCATGTTGGAGGTGTTGGCGATGATCACCGTGCGCTCCGTCAGCGGCCGTCCGTTGCGCGGATCCTCGAGCTTCGGCAGCTCATCGAGCACCTCCGCCATCTCATTGCCGCGCTCGCCGCAGCCGACATAGACGATGATGTCGGCATCGCTCCACTTGGCGAGCGCCTCCTGCAGCACCGTCTTGCCGGTCCCGAAGCCCCCTGGCAGCGCAGCGCGCCCCCCACGCGCGACCGGAAAGAGCGTGTCGAGTACGCGCTGGCCGGTGATCATCGGGCCCGTGGCCGGCAGGCGCTCTGCAAGAGGTCGCGGCCGGCGCACCGGCCAGGTGTGCGCCAGGGTCAGCTGGGCGGACGAGCCGTCGGCGCGGCGCACGCTGCAGATGGGTTCGCTGTCGGTGTACTCGCCGCCGGTGGCCACCGCCGACACAGTGCCAGAGACGCCCGGCGGGACCAGCACCTGCTGCGCAGGCGTCGTGCGGATCGTGCCGAGAGACGCCCCGCCGCTCACCGGGTCGCCGCTGCGGACGGCGGGCTCGAAGGTGAAGCGCTGTGTCGAGGGCCGAGGCGCTCCCGGCCGGATGAATGAGCCGGAAGAGGCGTGCAGCGGGCGCAGCAGCCCGTCGAAAATGTGGCCGAGGAGACCCGGGCCGAGATTCACCGACAGCGGGCGACCGGTGCCGACTACCGCATCCCCGGGCTTGAGCCCGGTGGTGTCCTCGTAGACCTGCGCGACGAGCTCCTCGGTGCCGAGCTGGATGATCTCGCCGGGGAGCGAGTGCGGCCCGACGGCGATCGCTTCCTGCATGTGAAAGACGTCTGACGTACCGGCGCGCAGCACCGGACCGCTGATCCAACGGATCTGCCCATCACTCATGGGAGAGGTACTCGGCGAGAAAATCCGCCTCGATGTCGGCGCGGCGAGCCAGCAGGCCATCGACCGTCGCGTCGAGAGCAGCGCCGGCACAGCGGATTCTCAAGCCGCCGCGCAGCGCGGGGTCACGCCGCCATTCGATGGTGCGCGCGCCGCCCTTGCCGGCGAGCTCCTCGAGCCGCGCGCGCTCTTCGGAAGACCACCCCGCGCCGTGCTCGATGCTCCAGGCCGGGCCGCTCAGCAGCAGCTCGGCCTGGCGCAATGCAGCGGCGATCCAGGAGCGCCGGTGCTGGAGATCGTTCCAGCGGCTCTCGAGCGCCGCGCCGATCTGCGTCCACATCTGCTCGAGCAGCGAGCGGGTCCTGAGCTGGGCGCGGCGGCTGGCCTCGAGCTCCGCGCGCGCCTGCGCCTCGCGCAGGCCCTGCGCGACGCGCGCGCGCTCCTGGGAGACTGCCTTGTGGACACTGGCGCGCGCCTCGGCACGGCCGGAGCGCGCGATCTCGTGCGCCTGCGCTTCGGCTGCGGCGCGTATCCGGCCGCAGCGCTGCTCGCGATCATCGGTTATGTGCTGCACCAACGCTGCGATCTGGCCCTCGAGACCGCTCGGCGGGATCGGCTCTCTCACACCGCTACTCCCAGGGCTCGCCGGGTTTGCTCCTCGATGTCCGCAGGCTCGCGGGCGCGGCGCAGGTCGGCGATGACCAGTACCAGCGGGGGGCAGGCATGCAGTGCGTCCTGCAACTGCGGGGCGGGCACGGAGGCGGCAAGCTCCGCGGTGATCAGCACGAGGTCCGCACCGTGCCGGGCGGTGCGAAAAGCGTCGGCAGCGTTGCGCGCATCGGCGAGCAGCACGCGCGCGCCGGCCAGGCGCCAGCCTACGGCGGTCAACTCGTCGGCCACCACCGCGAGATTCATGGCTTATCCGAGCCGGTTGAGAATGAGTATCGAGACAATCAGCCCGTAGATCGCGATCCCTTCCGCCAGGCCGACCAGCACCAGAACACGCCCAAAGAGCTCCGGTTTCTCGGCGATCGCGCCGATGCCCGCGCTGCCGACGCGTCCCACGGCGTAGCCGGCGCCGAGTGCCGCGAGTGCCGTGGACAGCGCGGCGGCGATGAAGGCCAGGCCCGCGAGCTGGGGATCGTGTGTCATGGTAATTCCCTCGAGTCAGACATGTTTGGCCGTGTTATTCGGCAGCGGCAGGGGCTGGAACGCCCGGCCGCTGCCGCGCAGGAAGCGAATGAAGAATTCGAACAGGACGAGGCGCGTGGTCTGGATGCCCACCACCAGCCCCTCGACGACGATGACAAACAGGTTGCCCACGGCCAGTATCAGCCAGGACGCCAGGCGCGACTCGGTCCCGGCGGCAAGACCCACGATCGCGCTGGCGAGGCCGGCATGCGCGAGCGCGAAGGCCCCGACGCGCACGAAGGAGATGCTATTGACGAGCAGCTGCAGCAGCGTCTCCAGCGCTTCACCGGCCGATTCAGCCAGGCGGCTCATCCGTGCGGCGCCCGCCGAGACGGCATCGCCCAGGCAGTACCAGGCAAAGCCCGCCGGCAACGCCCACAGCGCGCGCCTGTCGAACACAGTGCCGATCATTCCGAGGTAGCACAACACCAGGCCGGCGCGGGTCGACCACCACCGCCGCGCCTGTCCCGCCCATTGGTGCTGCAGGGCGTCCAGAATCAGGCCCAGGAGAATCACGCCGGCACCGAGGCCTAAGCTGACCCCGAGCAGCGTCAGCGGTTGGTCGAGCGGATGCAGCCAGCGCGCCGCGATGAGGTCCTCGCGGGCAAAGACGCTGCCGAAGGCGATGCCGAAGGCCATCGCGGCCAGACCTCCGGGAATGAGCAGCGCCACGGCCGGATACCTGCGGCGCAGGATCACTCCGGCCGACAGCAGCACGGCTCCCTGACCGACGTCGCCGAACATGAAGCCGAACATCAGTGGCGCGATCAGCGCCAGGATTGGACTCGGGTCCGCCTCGCTCGCGGCGGGCATGCCCAGAAGCCGGGAGAACAGCTCGAACGGGCGCGCCCAGGGCGGATTGCGCAACACCACGGGGCGCGTCAGTTCCTGCGGCGCCGCGGGGAAGCGCAGCAGGTGCTGCAGCTGCGCGCGCTCGAGAGCCGCTTCGATCCGCGCGCCCGTGGGATCGCTCGTCCAGCCAGTGATCCAGGCGAGGTGCTCGGTCTGCGGAAACTCGGGAACATGGGCGACGAGCCACTCGATGAAGTCGAGATCGGCCAGGGCCGCGCTCACGGCATGCTCGCGCTGCAGCTCCTCAAGCTGCGCATCGAGATGCTGCAACTCTGCCGCGATTTCCCCGCTGCGCGCCGTGACCCGTGCGAGGGCGGCCTGCGCGGTGGCAGGCAGCTCGGGCGGCAGCTCGATGCGGCGCGCTTTGGCCGCACTCAGACTATCGTCGAGGGCCGCGATCTGATCCTGCGGGCCGACCGCCAGCAGATAGGACGCGCCGGCGCGAGCTATCTTCTCAACCAGCACCGCAGGTGGAACCCCCAGCGCGCCACTCTCGGGTGGCAGCAAGTAGAGGCGGCTCGCCAGCAGCGGTCCCGCTTGAGCGAAGCGGCCGAGATCGGGCAGCTGCAGGCCGGGCTCAGACAACAGCTCCCGCAACAGTTTGAGCTCCAGCTGCTCGTGCGTGAGCTGCTGCAACCGGGCGATGAGCGGATCGGCACTCGCCGCCCAGGCACGCAGCTGCTGCAGCGCCTGCCTGCCGATCTCCTGCGGCTCGCGCTGACGATCTGCGGAAGCCGCGGCGGGGCGCGGCCAATACTGCGCATAGCGCTGAGCCTGCCTGCGGTACTCATCGAGCGCCGCGCGCAATGCCGGCAACAGGTGGGGGGCCGAGACCGCCGTGTGCGATTGCAGCTCGATCTGGCCGGTAGCGGCGAGACAGCGCAGCACGGGCGCGAGCTGCTCGCGCGCCGTGAGAAGCTCGAACCACCTCGCGCTCGCCGGGCGCAGCATGCTCAGGCCGCCCCGCGGGGGTGCGCAGCAAGAACTCGGCGGCACACCAGCCCGCCGCGCAGCCGCTCGAGATCGAGTGCCAGCACAGCGAGATGACAGGCGCTGGCCACCACGGTGCCGGCGGCTGCACGGAACAGCCTCGAGAGACGGTCGGTGAGCTCGCCTCGCAGCTCGATGGCGCCCGGGCCATCCTCGAGGAGTCCGGCGGCATGAGCGTCGATGGCTCGCAACAGCAGGCCGAGAAGCCGCAGGGTGTGAGCGTCTGCAGGCGGCGTCAGCACCTGCCAATGAGCACGCCATGCCGCTGCCATCGGGACGCGACCCAGGATCGCCGGCTCGAGGGGCGCGAGCGCGCTGGCCCGCAGTGCCGCGCTGCGCTCGGCGGGGCCGCCCGGTGCAATGGGCCCGCACACCGGGTCGGCGAGCATCCAGTCGGGTGCCGGCTCGGGACGGACGAGCTGAGCGAGCAGACTCAGTATCGGCAGCCACACCCACCAGCCGAGCCAGAGCTGCCATTCGCCCGGATGCCAGCGGGCGACCCCCTGCACGTACTGGCGCCATTCAGTGCGCAATGCCCGCTCGATTGCATGAGCATCGGAACTCAGATCGACTGACACCACCCAGCCGGCGAGCGCGCTCGCGCGCACCGCATCGAGGTACTGGCCCAGATCGCGGCTCACCTCCAGCCGCTGCCAGTCGTCGTCATTGAGGCGCCGCCCGTAATGGGCGTGTACGCGGGCGAGCGCATAGTCCAGATTGCCTTCAGCGGGCATCGTGAGCCCGCTCGGCGTCGTCGCTGGTGAGGTGCGCCGCCAGCTGCTCGAGCGCCCGGGTGCAGCGGGCGGGATCGGAGAGTTGCTCGACGGCTGTCGCGGCGGATTGCCGGCTTCTCTCAGTGATTACCGCCGCCTGCCGCTCCAGGGTGCCGGCCACCCGCGTATGCAGCGCCACGATACGAGCCTGTGCGCGCTCCAGCATGGTTTGCCGTTGCTGACGGGCGCCTTCGAGCATCTCGGCGGCCTGCCGCTCACAGTCGGCAATGGCCTGCTGCGCCGCGCGCTCCGTAGCGAGCGCACGATCCATCGCCTGCGCTACCAGCGCATCAGGACCTGCGGGCGCCTCGTCCGCTTCCATGGATGGTGTTTAAACCGGCTGTGTACCGACCGACATTCCGGCTAATACGTATTCGCGATCAGCAGTTCCGGTCGTATGTCTGTCATCGGGGCGTCGGAGACTTCAAGGGTGCGAGAAGGAATATGCAGAAAACCCGGGCAGTAGCGGCACTCGGCCAGCGCAGGCTCATGTTGCCCGGCTGGGTGAAAGCGGCTTTGGCCGCCAACGACCGGCTCAAAGTCTATCTGACCGTGCTGCAAAGCGCTTGGTCGCATGCCGTGCAACCGGACGGCCATCCGCCCGATCTTGCGACTGAGATCGCTGCGGCCGGCCTGAACGGCGAGTGGCTGCGTGAGGTCGTGGCCGGTGCACGCCGGATCGACGGCGAGTTGCTGGTTCCTGAGCTGCCGCGGCTGGTGCGCAGCCTCGCGGATGACCTTGCGACCACGGCGCGTCCGGTGCTCGAGTCCAGCGACGCGGACACCGAGTCCCATGTGCGCACACAGCGGTGGCTCGACTGGCTGCACGCCCTGCCTGCCGATCGAATCAGCGGCGCGCAGCTCGATGAGCTCACTCGGGGCCGTCGCGGGGGCGCCGACAGCCTGCATCTGCTGGTGATCGATCTGCACCGGCAGATCAACCGGCTGTCCGGCGAGCTGGCGAGTGAGGTGATCGATGGAGCCCATGTATGGGAGTTGCGCAGCGAGGATCGCGCGCGTGTCGCCGCCTTCATGCGCGGACTGCACCGCACCGCGGGCCTGAAGTTCGATCATCCGGGGCTGGATACGGCTGCCACGCGCGACGGCGAGCGGCTGCTGCTGCAGAACGACATCGGCACCAATGATGCCCATGTGCTGGTACTGCAGGTGAGCGGCACGCGCATCACTCTGATCTACTCCGACCTGCATCGCAGGCGACTCAGGTTCTTCCAGTCGCTGCTCGAACCCTACGGCGCCCGTTGGTCGGGAGTGGAGTCCGCCGCGCGCGCCGAGCTCAATGATGGCGAGGCCTATTCGGTGGGGACGGCCGAGTTCGACTGCCCGGATGAGGCCGCGCTGCAGGCGACCCTCGAGGGCATCGCATCGCGCATCGTCTTTCTCATCGACTGGAACCACGCCCGCAAGAGACTGCAGGCATTTGTCGCCAAGGAGGATGCGATCGCCGTGCTCGCCGAGGCCGCGCGGCTCGAGGTCGGACACCGGGGCTGGCTGCAAGCCGGAGGCGAGCGGCTGATCTTCTCGGCAATGCAGGCGGTGGGTGAGGGCGCCTTTCGGATCGGCGATCGGCTCGATCAGGTCATGGGTGCCGCCGATGCGCGCGCCTTTCTGCTGGCCGTGATGCGTCTCGCCTGCAGCGCGTTGCGCGCCGGCCAGCCGCCGGCGCTGGTGGCGGATGAGACGCGCATGCTGCTCGCTCAGCACGTGCGCCAGCGCAGCAGCGAATTCGATCTGCTGACGGAGCATGCCTCCTACTGCCATGCGCTGGCGCAAGCCGTCAGCGATGGCCTGGCTCATGGTGTGGAGAGCTCCCTCCAGGCAGCCCGGGAGCTGGCAGAGCGGGCCAAGGTCTGGGAACGCCAGGCGGATCACCTCGTCATGCAGGCGCGCGACAAGGCGGAGCGTCAGGCGCGCTGGCGGCCCTTTGCCAGGCTTGCAGAGCAGTTCGACGACGTGGCCGATGCCCTCGAGGAGGCCGCCTTCCTGATCAGTCTGATCGCCGACGATCACCTGCAGGGATGGAACGCCGCAGTGCGTAACGTACTCGCGCAGCTGGCGGCAGCGGTGCTGCAGGCGACTCAGGATCACATGAAGGCGGTGGCGATCGCCCGCACGCTCGGCTCGCAGAGCGAGACGACCGACAACGACTCGTTCCTGGCGGCGACCTGGGAGGTGCTGCAGGCCGAGCGGCGCTGCGACGTCCTGCTGCGCGAGGCACGCCGGGTGATTCTCGGGGCGGTGCGCGACGCGCCGTCGCTGATGCTCGCCGACGACCTCGCCGCCGCTCTGGAAGCGGCCTCCGACCGACTGCTGATCGCCGCCTATGCGCTGCGGGATATCGCCTTCGACACGAGCGGTGTGCGGGAATGAACGCCCTGCCGGAAGAGGTGTATGTGATCGGGGCTGGCACCCAGGCAGCCGATGCCGCGCAACCCTCGGTGCAGGCCATAGGCTTCAAAGCCTGGAACCTGATGCGCATGGCACAGATGTCGCTGCCGGTTCCCCCGGCGTTCGTGCTGGGCACCCGGTACTGCGGCGACCCGGCCGCGCGCCAGCGCGCCGCCAGCGCAGCTTTGTGGGGCTCCGGCCTGCGCGCGCTGGAAGCGGCAACGGGTCTGGCTCTGGGCGACGCCCGCCGCCCGCTGTTACTGGCGGTGCGCTCGGGTGCGCCCGTATCGATGCCCGGGATGATGGAGACCATCCTGAATGTCGGCTTATGCGATGCGACGGTGGGCGGCCTCCTGCGCCAGAGCGGCAACCCGCGCCTGGTGTGGGATTCGTACCGGCGGCTCGTGGCCACCTACGGGGAGGTCGTGGGCGGCATTCCGGCGCAGCTCTTTGATGAGGCGACGCGGGCGCTGGTCGGCGAGCGCAACGAGCGCGAGCTGGACTTCGCCGAGCTGCGGCAGCTCACCCAACGCCTGCTCGAGGTCTACACGCACGCCGCGGGCCGGCCGTTTCCCCAGGACCCGCGCTCGCAGCTGGCCGGGGCGATCGAGGCCGTGCTGGCCTCCTGGCGCTCGGCCAAGGCGTGCGAGTATCGACGGCTCAACGGGATTTCCGATTCGATCGGCACCGCGGTGACTGTGCAGAGGATGGTATTCGGTAACTCGGGCGGGCGCTCGGGCGCCGGGGTGGGATTCACCCGCAACCCGGCCACCGGTGAGCCGGGGCTGTGGGTCGATTTCCTCTTCAATGCGCAGGGAGAAGACGTGGTGTCGGGGCGGCGCAGTGCGCGCGGACACGAGGAACTGGCCGCCGTCCTGCCGGGGGTGTGGCTCGCTCTGTGCAATGCCGCTGAGCAGCTCGAGCACGCGTTTGCGGACATGCAGGATTTCGAGTTCACGGTGCAGGAAGGGCGGCTGTTCATGCTGCAGACGCGCGCCGGCAAGCGCACGGCGCAGGCCGCCGCGCGCATCGCGCTCGACATGCTCGAACAGGGATTGATCAGCGCCGAGCTGGCGCGAGAGCGGACCGCGGGCCTGGACCGGGCGGCGCTCGCTCGCTCTCGAATCATCGCTCACGATGGGGCAGCCCTCGTGCCGCTCGCCCGGGCTGCCAGCGCCAGCGGCGGGGTGGCGGTCGGCGAGATCGCCCTCGACGCAGCGCGCGTCCTGGCCCGTCACGGCGTCGGGGTGCCGGTGGTGCTGGTACGCCGCGACGCGGAGACCAGTGATATCGGCGCGCTGGAGTCAGCGATCGGGCTGCTCACCGAGCGCGGCGCCCGCACCTCACACGCGGCGGTCGTGGCGCGCCAGCTGAGCAAGGTCTGTCTGGTCGGCTGCGCGGAGCTCGAGATCGACACTGCCGCACGCCTCATCAGGATCGGGGCCGCGACGTTTCACGAAGGCGATCAACTGACACTCGACGGCAACGAGGGTGCGGTGTACGCGGGAGCCGCGCAGACCGAAATCGAATATCCGCGCGAGCTGCTGGCGCGGCTCGATACACTCAGACAAGCAGCGTCAGCGCAGCACGCAGCGCTTGCCGTGAGCTCATAAGTGTCATCCAGCTGGGCCGATCAGCGTCAGGTATACGGACGCAGATGTTCGTGGACGTGATGACGCGCGCTCCCGGCGTCGACAGGAATCGGGCGGAATTCCCCGTGCCGCACGCCCTTCTCGGCGATCACCGCTTGCGCAAACGCCACGACGGCAGCGGTCGGGCCGCGCAAGAGCACGCTCTCGATGCAGTTGTCGTGGTCCAGATGAGCGTGCAGGGTGGCAACGGTTACATCGTGCTGCCCGTGCTGCATGGACGTGAGCCGCCGCGGCAGGTTGCGCTCATGATGGTTGTAAACGTAGCTCAAAACACCGACGCAGAACTTCGCGTCGCCGGCTTGCAAGCGCTTGCGGTCGAGTTCATCGCGCAACAGATCCCGGAACGCTTCTGAGCGGTTCTCGTAGCCCTTCTCGGCGACCAGCCGGTCGAAGGTATCCGCCAGGGCGTCATCGACGGAAATGGTCAGTCGCCGCATGTCGCGATTCTCCGCTCTGTCAGTGGTGTGACGTATTGGATAATCGTCATACTACTGCTATAAGCCCCGTCATGCAGGTTCGGCGTTACATCGCGAAAACGACTCGCGAGCCGGTATCCTTGGCTGTCCTCGCCGGCATCGTTACCGCGCGGTTCTTCACCACGGCGCCGGCAGGGGAGGCCGGCCGTGATTCCCCGCACCTTGCTGCCGGCACTCCTCCGAGCGTTGCAGGCAGCCCGATCATGGCTGACACGCCGCGCGCTGCTGGTACGCCCGGAGCCGCCGGTGTGGACGCGGCGCACGCCGCACAGACGAACCAGCAGGAGCTCCAGGAGGTGACGATCAGCGCCCGGCGCCTGCAGCTGCTTGGGACGGCATCCACGACGAGCGAAGGGATAGTCACGGACCAGGAGCTGCAGCTCACTCCCGCGTACCGACCCGGTCAGCTGCTGGAGACGGTTCCGGGCCTCATCGTCACGCTGCACAGCGGCGAGGGCAAGGCGAACCAGTACCTCATGCGTGGCTACAACCTGGACCACGGTACGGATCTGGCGACCTTCGTGGACGGCATGCCGATCAATCAGCCGACCCACGCGCACGGCCAGGGGTACGCCGATCTCAACTTCATGATCCCGGAGCTGGCGGACGGCATCAGCTACACCAAAGGTCCCTACTACGCAGATGTTGGAGACTTCGGCTCCGTCGGGTCAGTGCGCGTGGACTACCGGGACACCATCCCTGACGAGGTGTCCCTGGGCGCCGGTACGCTCGGCTACCGGCGCCTCTTCGCTGCGGGCTCGGAGGCGCTCGGCGACGCAACCCTGCTGGGCGCGGTGGAAGCCCAGCACTATGACGGACCGTTCCTGAATCCGGATGAGCAACGCAAAGAGAACGCGGTGCTGCGCTACAGCCAGGGCGATGAGCACAACGGCTATTCTGTGACTGGCATGTACTACCACGACCTCTGGACCAACACGACCGATATTCCCCTCCGCGCCATCAGCGAGGATTTCGTGCCGAACCGCTTCGGTACCCTCAATCCGACCGACGGCGGGCGAGCCCAGCGAGTCAGTTTCTCGGCCCAGTACCACGAGACACTCGGCAGCGGGCAGTTCTCCGCCGCCACCTATTTCATCTACAACGAACTGCACCTCTACAACGACTTCACGCACTATCTCGTCGATCCCATGCACGGTGACCAGGAAGACCAGTTCGAGAACCGCCACATGTACGGCGGCACGGCCAATTACACATGGCCGGCGCCTCTGGGCTCGCTGCAGACTGAGCTGTCGATGGGTGTTCTCACGCGCTATGACTGGCTCCGGGTCGGACGCCTGCCGAGCGAGGATCGAGTGCCGCTGCCGGCGCAGGATGATCCGCCGCCCTTTTCCGATCTGGACCAGGTGTATCTCTTCAGCGGCGCCGCCTACCTGCAGGCGACCACGCACTGGGCCGAGTGGCTGCGCTCGGTCGTCGGAGTCCGCCTCGACTACCAGCACGGCACGGACATCGACTACCTCGCACAACTGCACAACACCGACGGCTACACCAATAGCGGCACGAAGGGGCAGTCGCTGACACAGCCGAAAGGGAGCCTGATCTTCACCGCCAACCCCTCGCTCGAGTTCTATGCAAGCGCGGGGCAAGGCTTTCACAGCGCGGACCTGCGCGGCGTGAACCAGGACAGAAGCGTAGACCTGGGGCTGGCACGTACCCCATTGCTCGCCGCCCAGTGGGGTGAGGAGATCGGCGTGCGCGCGCAACCGCGTAGCGACTTCGCGTTCACCCTCGCGATCTATAACCTCTGGCAGCAGTCCGAGACCATTATCGATCCCGACGTCGGACAGGACACGGCGGGACCTCCGAGTCGCCGCTACGGCTTCGAGCTCAATGTCACTTACCAGATCCGACGCTGGCTCGAGTTCTATGGCAGTTACTCAGGCAACCACGCCCGCTTCACGCGACCGTTCGATGACGGCACGGGTCACCTCGGCACCTACATCAGCGACGCACCCTTCGCGACCGGCTCGCTGGCGCTGTACCTTACGGACTCCGGCCCGTGGACTGGCGGTGTGGAATACCGCTACCTGAGCAACTACCCACTGTCCTCGGGTCCGTGCGCCAACTCAGCGGCGGTGAAGGACTTCCCGGGCGTTGCGACCTCGTGCGCCAACGCCCCGACGGCCCCCGGGCAGGTCAATGGACAGGGGTTTGGCGAGCTGAGCCTGGCGGCGCATTACGCGTTTCATTCGGGTTGGCGGGTCTCGCTCGGCGTCTACAACGTGCTCAACACGCACGCGGCCGCTGCGGAGTTCTGGTATGTCGATCGGCTGCGATCCGAGCTCGCCGAATACCCCGACGGACGAGCCGACATCCACGGGCATCCGCTCGAACCCGTCATGGCGCGCCTCACGATCTCGAAGATGTTCGGGTCGTGAGGTCGATGGCCCGCGCGCGGCGCAGGCTGGGTGCTTCCGTCACCCGCGAGCGGCACGGCGACTGGACAGGGCAGTGAGGATGCCCTGGAGGATGCGCGTTGGAGTCGGTGGACAACCCGGTACCGCGACGTCTACCGGAATGACATTCGACACCGGCCCGCGGCTCGCATAGCTCTCCCCGAACACCCCGCCCGTGCAACCGCAATCACCCAGCGCGACGACCAGCTTCGGCTCGGGCGTCGCTTCGTAGGTACGCAGCAGCGCTGCTTCCATGTGCCTCGAGACCGGACCGGTCACCAGCAACAGGTCGGCGTGCCGGGGACTTGCGACGAGGCGGATACCGAGGCCTTCGAGGTTGTAGAGCGGATTGCTGAGCGCGTGGATCTCGAGCTCGCAGCCGTTGCAGGAGCCGGCGTCGACGTGCCGGATGCAAAGCGCCCGGCCGAGCACGGTGCGGATGCGCTCCTGCAGCGCCTCGCGCACGCTCAGGCTGTCGTCCGACTGCGGCGGCGGCTCGGTGGCGATGCCGACGATGGCAATCTGTCGCAGCGTCTTCAGCATGACTGCGCCCCGCGTGCTCTAGAGATCATGGCCGCTGTATGAGAGGTTGAAGGACTTGTTGATGAGCGGGAAGTCCGGAACGATGTTGTCGATCATCGCGTGCTCGAGCACCGGCCAGTTCTGCCATGAAGGATCGTGCGGGTGGCAGCGGCGGATCGTGCCGCCTTCGCCCGCCTCGAGGGCGAGGAGGACGGGGCCGCGCCATCCCTCGATCAGTCCGGCGCCGACGATACCGAGGGGCGGCAGCTCGACGGGCGCCAGACGCGGGCCGGGCGGCAGTCGCCCCAGGATCTGCGCGATGAGGCGGCAGGACTCCTGCACCTCATCGAAGCGCACCGCGACGCGCGCGGCTACATCCCCCTCGCGACGGCCGCACTTCACCGGGGCGAGCTCGGTGTACGGCACGCAGGGCATATCGCTGCGCAGATCGAACGCCTGGCCGCTCGCGCGCCCGGCGAGGCCGGTGAGACCGAGCTGCGCGGCGAGGCTCGGCGTCACGGTGCCGGCGCCATTGAAGCGGTCGCGCAGCCCGTTGTGCTCGTCGTAGATCACGCGCAGGGTTGCCGTCTCGCGCGCCAGGGCGCGCACGCACTCGCCGAGCCGATCTGCGCCGATCGCATCGAGGTCACAGCTCATGCCGCCGGGGACGATGGCATCCATGAGGTAGCGGGCACCGAGCGAGTCGTGGGTTGCGCGCAGCAGCAGCTCCTTGAGGCGCAGGAACTGCGTCAGCCCGAAGGCAAAGCCCGCGTCGTTGCCGAGCGCGCCGAGATCCCCGAGGTGGTTGGCGAGACGCTCGAGCTCCAGGCACAGGGCCCGCAGCCACGCCGCGCGCGCCGGCACCTCAACGCCAGCCATGCCCTCGAGCGCCTGCACGTAAGCCCAGGAGTAAGCGACCGCGGAGTCACCCGAGATGCGCGCTGCGAGGGCGTGCGCCTCGAGGATCGGCAGCTGCGTGAAGCGCTGCTCGATTCCCTTGTGGACGTAGCCGAGACGCTCCTCCAGCTTCAATAGCTTCTCGCCCACGACCGAGAAGCGAAAGTGGCCGGGCTCGATGGTGCCGGCATGCACGGGGCCGACCGCGATCTCATGCACCCCGACGCCCTCGACGCGGACGAACTCGTAGCGGTCGAGGGGGGCGGCGACCTGCGGCGGCGGCGAGCTATCGACGAGCGGCCGATAGTTCTCCGGCCAGGCGGCGTGGCGCAGCCAGGGCCGGCTGTCGGGGTCGGTGGAAGACACGCCCGAGAGATCGCGCACCGCACGCTGCATGCGCGTGGCAGCGGGGAAGAGATCCTCGAGGCCGGCGAAGGATTCTCCCAGGCCCACGAGCGGCAGGCTGACGATGAGGCCCTGGGATCCGGCGAGCGCCGCGGCGCGCACCGTGTCGAGGCGGTCCTCGCGACTTGCCCAGAGCGCGACGAGGCGCCCGCCGGCGGCACGCACATCCGCCATCAACGCGCGCCATTCGCCGGCGGTGACGGTGAGCGATCTCAGGCCGGGGGCCCCGGGTTGCCATTGGCTGCGAGCCGACCAGGCGCTGAGCGGCACCTTACTGTCCTCCGATGAGCCGCGCGGCGGCGCGATACCAGTCCGCGAGATACGGCGGCACATAGAGCCCGAGCAGCAGCACCAGCGTCAGGTGCGCAAACACCGGCAGCAGCGCCGGCGGATGCGGCAGGCGCTTGGCACGCGTCTCGCCGAACACCATCGGCTGTACGCGCCCGAAGATCGCCGCGAATGCGATCCCCAGCGCCAGCAGCAGGATCGGCGTCGCCCACGGCTGCTCACGCATCGCGGTGGTGAGGATGAGGAACTCACTCGCAAACACACCGAAGGGCGGCATGCCGAGGATCGCGAGCGAGCCCATCATGAGGCCCCAGCCAACGGTGGGGCTGAGGGTAATGAGACCGCGGATCTCGTCCATGAGCTGCGAGCCGGCTTTCTGCGCGGCGTGGCCGACGGCGAAGAAGATCGCGGACTTGGTGAGCGAATGTACCGTCATGTGCAGGAGCGCTGCGAAGTTCGCCACCGGTCCGCCCATGCCGAATGCGAAGGCGATGATCCCCATGTGCTCGATCGAGGAGTAGGCGAACAGGCGTTTGATGTCGCGCTGGCGCCAGAGGAAGCACGCGGCGAGCACCACCGACAGCAGGCCGAATCCCATCAGCATCCGTGACGGCAGCGGCGAGTGCAGCGATCCTTCGACCAGCACCTTGCAGCGCACGACCGCGTAGATGGCGACGTTGAGCAGGAGCCCGGAGAGCACCGCGGAGATCGGCGTCGGGCCCTCGGCGTGTGCATCGGGGAGCCAGTTGTGCAGCGGGGCAAGCCCCACCTTGGTGCCGTAGCCGACGAGGAGAAACACGAACGCGAGGCTCAGCACCGCGGGCTCGAGGTGGCCCTTGGCGGCGTTCAGGTGCGTCCACAGGAGCGCGCTCGCGCCTTCGACCCCCAGGCTGTGCTCGGCGGCGAAGTAGAGCAGGATCGTGCCGAAGAGCGCCTGCGCGATGCCGACGCCGCACAGGATGAAATACTTCCACCCCGCCTCGAGACTCGCCGCCGTGCGATACAGCGTCACCAGCAGTACGGTCGAGAGGGTTGCCGCCTCCATGGCCACCCACAGCAGCCCCAAGTTGTTGGTCGTGAGCGCCGTCAGCATCGTCGCCATGAAGAGCTGATACATGCCGTGATAGAGGCGCATGCGCCCCGCGGTCACTCGCCCGTGGTCGCGCTCGATGCGCATGTAGGGGCGGGAGAA
>Ga0335076_10002774_pt1 | contig 17464 bp, 13 predicted proteins | sample Lox_Sample_25_FD_206717 | JGI IMG/M metagenome (GOLD analysis project Ga0335076, IMG submission 206717) | Soil microbial communities from Loxahatchee National Wildlife Refuge, Florida, United States - Lox_Sample_2.5 | ecosystem: Environmental > Terrestrial > Soil > Wetlands | place: USA... | reverse complement strand
CATCGACCGCGGCGAGGACGTGGTGGTGGGCGTGAACAAGTACCCGCCGCCACAGGCCACGGACGTCGAGGTGCTCGACATCGACAACACCGAAGTGCGTCAGAAGCAGGTCGCGCGCCTCGAGAAGCTCCGCGCCACGCGCGACGAGGCGCGCTGCCAGCGCGCGCTCGCTGCCTTGGAGGCCGGTGCGCGCGGCAGCGAAGCCAACCTGCTCGAGCTCGCCGTCGAGTGCGCGCGCGCGCGGGCGAGCGTGGGCGAGATCTCGTCGGCTCTGGAGCGCGTGTACGGGCGCCATCGCGCGGAGACCCGTAGTGTCTCGGGCGTGTACGCCGCCGCTTATCGGGGAGACCCGGACTTCGAGGCGCTGCAGGGCGAGATCCGCGCGTTCGCGGAGGAAGAGGGCCGCCGCCCGCGCATCCTCGTGGCCAAGCTGGGACAGGACGGCCACGACCGCGGCGCCAAGGTGATCGCGACCTCGTTCGCGGACCTGGGCTTCGACGTCGACGTGGGCCCGCTGTTCCAGACGCCCGAGGAAGTCGCTCGCCAGGCGATCGAGAACGACGTGCACGCGGTCGGCGTATCCACGCAGGCGGGCGGCCACAAGACGCTCGTGCCCCAGCTCGTCGCGGCGCTGCGCGCGCAGGGCGGCGGCGACGTGGTCGTGATCTGCGGCGGCGTGATCCCGCAGCAGGACTACGAGTTCCTGAAGGAGCACGGCGTCGCGAACGTGTTCGGCCCCGGCACGCAGGTGCCGCGCGCCGCGCGCGAGGTGCTGCGCTCGATTCGAGACCGCCGCGCATGACGAAGGCGCTGTCCCCCGCGGACCACGTCGCGGGGGTTCGCGCGGGCGATCGGCGCGTGATCGCCAAGACGATCACGCTGCTCGAGAGCCGGCGCGCCGACCACCGCGAGCTCGGCCAGGAGGTGCTCGACGCGCTCGTGCCGTTCACCGGTCGGGCCGTCCGCGTCGGTCTGACGGGGCCGCCGGGCGTCGGCAAGAGCTCGTTCATCGAGACGCTCGGGCTCTCGCTCGTCGGGCGCGGGCTGTCGCTCGCGGTGCTGGCGGTGGACCCGTCGAGCCCGATCTCGGGTGGCAGCATCCTCGGCGACAAGACACGCATGGAGCAGCTGGCTCGCGAGCCCAAGGCGTTCATCCGGCCTACACCATCGGGTGGAACACTCGGCGGTGTCGCTCATCGCACGCGCGAGGCCATGCTCGTGTGCGAGGCCGCGGGCTTCGACGTCGTTCTCGTCGAGACCGTCGGCGTGGGCCAGAGCGAAGTCGAAGTGCGCCAGATGGTCGACCTGTTCGCCGTGCTGCTGCAGCCCGGTGCGGGCGACGAGCTGCAGGGGCTGAAGAAGGGCGTGCTCGAGCTCGCCGACGTGCTCGTGGTGAACAAGGCCGACGGCGAGCACAAGGCCGCCGCCGAGCGCACCCGCGCCGACTACGCGCACGCGCTGTCGCTCCTGCAGCCGGCGTCGGCTGCGTGGACGCCCGTCGTGCTCGCCGCCAGCGCGCGGACGGGCGAGGGCGTGGACGCGTTCTGGGACACCGTGCTCGCGCACAAGCAGGCGCTCGAGAAGAGCGGCGAGCTCGCCGAGCGCCGCCGCGCCCAGTCGCGCGCCTGGCTCTGGCGGCTGGTCGACGACGGCCTGGTCGGCGTGTTTCGCAACGACGGCAAGGTCGCTTCGCGCCTGCCCGAGCTCGAGAAGGAAGTGGAAACGAGCGCCATCTCGGCGCCGCGCGCCGCGCGCATCTTGCTCGACATCTTCGCCAGGAAGCGCGGCTCCCGCTGACTCGCGCTCAACCGCCTCGGGACGCGGGCCGATAGGCCCGGAGACCCCCACTCAGGCGCGAACATGCCGCAGCTCAATCTCGAGACGCGAGAGATCACGCTGAAGATCGTCTATTACGGGCCCGCGCTGTCCGGGAAGACGACGAACCTGAAGCAGATCCACGCGCTGCTCGCCAAGCAAGTGCGCGGCGACATGGTCACCCTGGACACCCAGGACGACCGCACGCTGTACTTCGACTTCCTGCCGGTCGAGTTCGGCGTCGACGGCGGCTTCAGGATCAAGCTGAAGCTCTTCACGGTGCCCGGCCAGGTCCTGCACCGCTCGACGCGCCGCGTAGTGCTCGCGGGCGCCGACGCCGTGGCGTTCATCGCCGACTCGCAGCGTTCGGCCTCGTCGGCAAACGCGTACTCGTACCGCGACCTCGAGGCCAACCTGCGCGCGAACGGGCTCGACATCCACCAGATCCCGAGCGTGGTGCAATTCAACAAGCGCGACCTCGAGGACATCAAGCCGCTCGAAGAGGTGCGCAAGGCGTGGGAGGGCACGGGCATCCCGACCATCCCGGCGGCCGCCGCCAAGGGCGAAGGCGTGATCGAGACCTTCGAGGCGCTGCTCGTGCGCCTGTTCCGCCACCTGGACCAGCGCCACTCGTTCGGCCAGAAGTTCGCCGTGACCGAGCAACAGTTCATCCAGGGTGTGATCGGGCACTTCCAGGAGAGCAAGGGCGCCTGAATCCGCCGCCCGGGGCGCCGGTGGGCGCCCTGGACCGGTTTGACGCTCCCGCCGCCGCGCTGGTACGTTCTGGCCGGGCACTTACCTAGCTTCTAGGTAGCGACCCGGAAAGAGAGCGAGGGCGGCGGGATGAGCGACGGAACGGCCCTGGACGACGTCATGGCGCGCGTCCGCGGCGGCATCGAGGACTTTCGCGCCGGGCGCATGGTGATCCTCGCGGACGACGAGGACCGCGAGAACGAAGGCGACGTCTGCATCGCAGCGTCGCACTGCACGCCCGAGGCCGTGAACTTCATGGCGCGCCACGCGCGCGGGCTCATCTGCCTGGCGATCACGCCCGAGCGCGCGCGCCAGCTCGATCTGCCGCTCATGGTGCGCGACTCCGAGAACGAGACGCCGTACGGCACCGCGTTCACCGTCTCGATCGAGGCGCGCGAGGGCGTGACGACGGGCATCTCCGCCGCCGATCGTGCGCGCACGATCCAGGTGGCCATGGCCGCCGGCGCGCGGCCCTCGGACCTGGCGCGGCCCGGCCACGTGTTCCCGCTGGTGGCGAAGCCGGGTGGCGTGCTGCGCCGCACCGGCCAGACGGAGGGCTCCGTCGATCTCGCGCGGCTCGCGGGACTCGAGCCCGCGGCGGTGATCTGCGAGATCATGAACGACGACGGCACCATGGCGCGCATGCCCGACCTGAAGGAGTTCGCGGCGCGCCACAAGCTGCGCATCATCACGGTCGCCGACCTCATCAAGTACCGGCTGCGCACCGAGAGCCACGTCGTGCGCGGCGCCGAGGCCTCGCTGCCGTCGCTGTTCGGCGACTTCCGCGCGATCGTGTTCAAGAACGAGATCGACCGGGTGGACCACGTCGCGTTCGTGCGCGGCGACGTGCGCCCGGGCGAGCCGACGCTCGTGCGAGTGCACAGCGAGTGCCTCACCGGCGACGCCTTCGGCTCGCTGCGCTGCGACTGCGGCGAGCAGCTGCAGACCGCGCTGAAGATGATCCAGGAAGAGGGCACGGGCGTGCTGCTCTACATGCGCCAGGAGGGCCGCGGCATCGGGCTCCTGAACAAGATCCGCGCCTATGCGCTGCAGGACGAGGAAGGCCTCGACACCGTCGAGGCCAACGAGCGCCTGGGCTTCCCGCCCGACGCGCGCGACTTCGGCGTCGGCGCGCAGATCCTCGTGAACCTGGGCGTGACGAAGATCCGCCTGCTCACGAACAACCCGCAGAAGCGCGCCGGCCTCGAGGGCTACGGGCTCGAGTTCGTCGAGACCATCCCGCTCGAGATGCGGCCCAACGACAAGAACCTCGAGTATCTCCGGACCAAGCGCGAGAAGCTCGGCCACATCCTCAACTTGATGAGCTAGGGATGTCGGTCGCGTACACCATTCTCGGTGTGCTGATGGATGCGCCCGCGCACGGCTACTCGATCCGCAAGCAGCTCGAGGAGACCTTCTCGTCCGATCTCGGGCTGAACGACGGCCAGCTCTACCCGGCGCTCGCGAAGCTCGAGAGCCACGGCTGGATCGCGAAGGAGGTCGTCGAGCAGCCGAAGAGCCCGACGAAGCACCTCTACCGCGTCACCGACGCGGGCCGCGTGGCGTTCGAGCGCTGGCTGTGCGGCGAGGCGACGGCCGACCGCCGCGAGCGGCCGAGCTTCTTCTGGCGCGACGAGTTCCTGCAGCGCGCGAGCTTCTTCGCGCGCGTGGGCGCGGGCGAGGCCGCGGCGCAGATCCGCGCGCGGCTCGCGCAGACGGAAGCGCGCGCGGCGCGGCTCGAGGCGCGGCTCGGCGAGCTCGGCACGGGCGGACACGACCCGTACCGGCGTATGATCCTCGAGTACGGCGTGCGCCTGCAGCGCATGCGGCGCGAGTGGTTGGAAGAGCTTCTGGCGAGGGCCACGGAGCAGAGCGACGAGTTGGGCGGCCTGCGCGCGGCGCGCGCCCGCTGACGGAAACAGGAGAGAAGATGTTCGACAGCGTCGACGAGGTTCAGAAGGGGCTTCTGGACCAGAGCTACATCGCGGGCAAGAAGATTGCGACGGTGGTCTACCTCGCGACGAAGCTGAACAAGCCGGTGCTGGTCGAAGGCCCTGCGGGCGTCGGGAAGACCGAGCTCGCGAAGGTCGTCGCGCGCGCCGTCAACCGCCCGCTGATCCGCCTGCAGTGCTACGAGGGGCTCGACGAGTCGAAGGCGCTCTACGAGTGGGAGTACTCGAAGCAGCTCCTCTACACGCAGATGCTGCGCGACAAGATCAACGACGTCATCGCGGGCACGAAGACCATGAAGGAGGCTTCGGAGCGCATCGCCGGCCAGGACGACGTGTTCTTCAGCGAGCGCTTCATCGTCGCGCGGCCGCTGCTCAAGGCCATCACGGCGCCGGAGCCGATCCTGTTGCTCATCGACGAGGTCGACAAGTCCGACCCCGAGTTCGAGGCGTTTCTGCTCGAGGTGCTCTCCGATTACACCGTGAGCGTGCCCGAGGTCGGCACCATCCAGGCGAAGCACCTGCCGCTCGTGTTCCTCACCTCGAACGACGCGCGCGAGATGACCGACGCGCTGAAGCGCCGCTGCCTGCACCTGCACATCGACTTCCCGTCGAGCGAGGAAGAGGTGCGCATCCTCGAGCTCAAGGTGCCCGGCATCGGCCAGCGGCTGGTGCGCGACATCGTCGAGCTCGTGCAGCGCATCCGGAAGCTCGACCTGAAGAAGACGCCGTCCATCTCGGAGACGCTCGACTGGGCGCGCGCCCTCATGGTGCTGAACGCGGACGAGCTCGAAGCCGAGCTCGTGAACGACACCATGAACGTCATCTTGAAGCACCAGGGCGACATCGCGAAGGCGCAGAGCGAGCTGACGGCGCTCCTGCAGCGCAAGGCGGCCGAGAAGGCCGCGGGCGCGCCGCAGCCCGCGCCGGCCCAGCCCGCCAAGAAGAGCGTGCTGCACTAGACATGCAGAAGAAGCTGGTCGAGTTCACCAACCTGCTGCGCAAGGCCGGCGTGCGCGTGTCCGTGGCCGAGTCGCTCGACGCCTTCGGCGCGCTCGACGAGCTGCCGCTCGAGGACCGCGAGCTCTTCAAGGACGCGCTGCGCACCACCATGGTGAAGCGCGGCGACGAGATCGAGACCTACGACCGGCTGTTCGATCTGTTCTGGTCGGGCTTCCACGACCAGCTGCGCCAGGAGCTGCAGGGCGCCATGAACGGCATGCCCGAGGGCTTCGACCTCGAGCAGCTGCTCGAGCAGCTCCGCCGCATGCTCGAGAACATGGACGTCGGCGAGATGTCCGAGCTCGCGAAGGCGCTGCTCGGCATGGACCCGAACGCGCTCGAGAAGCTCATCCAGCAGGCGGGCGACGAGGCCGAGGTCCAGAACATCCGCAACATGCTCCAGATCGGCTTCTTCTCGCGCCGCATGATGGAGCAGATGAACATGGAGGGCGCCTCCGCGGAGCTGCGCAGCCTGATGGAGCAGCTGCGCGAGCAGGGCATGGACGAGGACAAGCTGCGCGAGCTCGGCGAGCTCCTGAAGGCGGTCCAGGAAGCCGTCCGCCGCGCCGTCCGCCAGTTCGCCGAGCGCGAGCTCGACAAGCAGAACCACGACTACATCGAGCGCTTCCGCCGCGAGAGCCTGCTCGAGAAGAGCTTCTACAACCTGACCGAGGAAGACCTGCGCAAGCTGCGCGAGGTCGTGCAGCGGCTGGCGCAGAAGCTGAAGAGCGTCATCACCATGCGCCGGAAGCGCGAGCGCCGCGGCAAGTTCGACCTGAAGACCACCATGCGCCGCAACATGGAGCACGGCGGCATCCCGTTCGAGCTGGTCTTCAAGCAGCGCAAGAAGGAGAAGCCGAAGCTCGTCGTGCTCTGCGACATCTCGAGCTCGGTCGCGAACGTGTCGCGCTTCTTCCTGCAGTTCATCTTCAGCCTGCAGGACTGCTTCACCAAGGTGCGCAGCTTCGTGTTCGTGGCGGAGCTCGGCGAGGTGAGCCAGCTCTTCCGCGACCACGAGATCTTCGACGCCATCGACCTCGCGCTCGACGGCGGCGACGTGATCAACCCCTACACGCGCTCCAACTTCGGCATGGCCTTCCACACGTTCTGGCGCGACTACCTGTCGGCGCTCGACAGCCGCACGACGGTCGTGGTGATCGGCGACGCGCGGAACAACTACAACGACCCGCGCGCCTGGTGCATGCGCGACATCCACGCGAAGGCCAAGAACGTGATCTGGATCAACCCCGAGTCGCCCGGCGCCTGGGGCTTCGGCGACAGCGTGATGGACAAGTACCTGCCCTACACCGACATCGCGGAAGAGTGCCGGAACCTGAAGCAGCTCTCGCGCCTGGTCGACCGACTGATCCTCTGAGCGCCAGAGCCCCGCCCGCTCAAAGAAGCCCGCTCAAAGAGAACAGCCCCGGGAGCTCTTGGCTTCCCGGGGCTGTCGATGGGTCGGAGAGGGCGGTGGATGACTTTGTGGGGGGTGAGAGGTTGGACATTTCAAAGAAGAAATGTCGTCTCCACCGCCTTCTCCATGAGATCTGTCGGAACTGCCAGGCGGCCCCGCGCCTCCCGTCGCGGAGTAGTCCCGTGTGGCGAGATTATGCACGCGCGGTCGGAGAAGTCAAACTCCATTTCGCTCGCCGACACCAGAACGCGTCGGCCGGCCACCGCGTCGGCAGGGGATGCCTCATGAATCTCGGCGATCCCGACGTCATCTCTGGCGATTTCCAGGGTTGGCAATGCGCATGAATTGCTCTAAGGCGGAGCGCCTCGGCCTCGGCTACCGTGCGCCGCGATGAGGGAGCCCCGCTTCTACATCCGCGCGTTCGGCTGCCAGATGAACCAGCACGACGCGGGCAAGATGGCCAACCTGCTGCACCACGCGGGCTGGCGGCCGGCGGAGGACTCGGACGGCGCGGAGCTCGTCGTGGTCCACACCTGCTCGGTGCGCGAGAAGGCCGAGCACAAGCTCTACACCGAGCTGGGTTGGCTCCTGCAGCGCAAGAAGACCGAAGCGGGGTTGGTGATCGGCGTGGGCGGCTGCGTGGCCCAGCAGGAAGGCGAGGCGCTGCTGCGGCGCTTCCCGGGCCTCGACTTCGTCTTCGGCCCGCAGAACCTGGTGCACCTGCCCGAGCTCGTGCGCGATGCGCAGGCCCGCACGCGTGGCCTGCGCGTCGACTACGACGACGACCCGCAGGCGCGCTTCGAGCTGCCCGAGCTGCACCCGGGGTTCGCAGCCACGTCGCCCGGGCGCGCCTACGTGACCGTCATGGAGGGCTGCGACCTGTTCTGCGCCTATTGCGTCGTGCCGCGCACGCGCGGGCGCGAGGTGAGCCGGTCGAGCGAGCAGATCCTGGGCGAGGTGCGGGCGCTCGCGGCGGCGGGGATCAGCGAGGTGACGCTCCTCGGCCAGACCGTGAACGCCTACGGCCGGCCGCGGCCGGGCATGGCGCGCGGCGAGCTGGGCTTCGCAGAGCTGCTGCGGCGCGTGGCCGACGTGCCCGGCATCCGGCGCATCCGCTTCACGAGCCCGCACCCCAGCTTCGTCGGCGACGACCTGGTCCAGGCCTACCGCGACCTGCCGCAGCTCTGCCCGCACCTGCACCTGCCCGTGCAGAGCGGCTCCGCCCGGGTGCTGGCGGACATGAACCGCCGGTATCGCCCCGAGGAATACGTGGAGACCGCGGCGAAGCTCCGCGAAGCGCGGCCCGGGCTGGCGCTCACGACGGACCTGATCGTCGGCTTCCCCACGGAGACGCGGGAGGACTTCGCCGAGACGCTCCAGCTCATGGCGACCGTCCGTTTCACGGACAGCTTCTCGTTCAAGTACTCGGAGCGGCCGGGCACGCCCGCGCAGCGGCGCGGCCTGGCCGAGCTCGAGCCGGGCGAAGCGCAGGCGCGCCTCGAAGAGGTCCAGCGGCTCCAGGCGTCGCTCACGCTGGCTGCGCACCGGGCGCGCGTCGGCGAGACGGTCGAGGTGCTCGTCGACGGCGAGAGCCGGCGCTCGGGCGTGCAGCGCAGCGGGCGCGACCCCCAGAACCGCCTCGTGAACTTCAGCGCCGCCCGCGACATCGCCCGGGGGGAGTACGCGCGCGTGGCGATCGAGGACTACACGCCGCACTCGCTGCTCGGCCGGGAGACGCCGGCCGGGCTCTAAAAAATCCCCTCGTGGCCGACAAGCAGGAGGGACTAAGCTGCACAGCGCTTTGGGCCGCGACTCCGCGGACCGGGGGGAGAGCTTGCCGCCTGCCAAGCCGCGGATATTGGCGATCGACGACCAGCTCTACTTCCGCAGCTTCGTCGAGGGACTCCTGTCCGAGGCGGGCTACGCCGTGCGCACGGCCGAGAGCGAGGCGCGCGCCGCTGAGCTGGCCGCGCGCGAGGGCGAGCCCGACGTGGTGATCGCCGACCCGGCGCAGCTCTCGCCGGGCAAGGCCGACCCCGCCGCGGGCGTGCAGCGCCTGCGCAGCCGCTGGCCGAACGCGGTGGTGCTGGCGCTCTCCGCCAGCGCCGACGCGAGCCTGCGCGCCGCGGCGCTGCGCGCCGGCGCGCGCGACTTCATGCAGAAGCCGGTCGACCGCGAGGCGCTGCTGCGCGCCGTGGCCGGGCTGCTCGCCGCGCCGAAGCGCGAGGCCGAGGCCAGCCAGAGCGGCCGGCTGCTCGACGAGAACGTGGGCCTCATGAGCCGCGTGTCGCTGCTCGAGCGGGCCATGGCGCTGTTCGAGCCGCGCGTGCGGCGCGAGGTCGAGCGCCGGGCCGCGGAGCTCCTCCAGGTGGAGACGCGCGCGCGCGAGGTGGCGCTCTGGGCCGACGTCCGCGGCGACGGCGCGCTGGTCCGCACGTTCGCGCTGGGCCCGGGTGCCGCCGCGGGGCCCGAAGTCTTCCCGGCCGAGCCCGCGGCGCGCCTCGAGGCGCTGCGCGCCGGCCGGCTGGTCGCCGAGCCCGACGCTGCGAAGCCCGCGCAGGTCTGGGTGCCGCTGGTGCGCACCGGGAAGCTCGTGGGCGCGGCGCGGCTCGCGGCCGGCGACGGCCGCGCGTTCGAGCCGCGCGAGCTCGACGCGTGCGCGCGCATCGCCGCGCCCGCGGCGCTCGCCCTCGAAGCCGCGCTGGACCGCGAGCGCCTGGCGCAATCGAGCTTGCGCGAGCCGCTGACGGGGCTGCCGGGTCGCGAGTTCCTCGACGAGGTCGGCCGCACCGAGGTTCACAAGGCTCACCGCTTCGGCCGGCGCCTGTCGCTGCTCTGCGTCGACGTCGAGGGCTTCGACCCGTCGCGAGGCACCGAGGCCGTGCCCGCGCTCGTGTCCGCCGTCACGCGCACGCTGCGGACCACCGATGTGCTCGTCGCCGAGCGCGCAGCGCGATTCTGGGTGCTCGTCACGGACACGGATCCGCTCGGTGGCGTCGTGCTGAAGCGCCGCATCGCGCAGCGCCTGCGCGACGTGCTGCGCGAGGCGCACATCGAGGCGACGCCCGCGCTCGGCGTCGCGAACTTCCCGGTCGACGGCGAGACGCTCGAGTTGCTCTCCAGCGCGGCCGAGCGCCGCGTGCAGGAGGAGCACGCGAGCGTCGTGCGCGAGCTCGGGATCGAGGCCGAGACGCCGCTCTCCGCGATGGGCGCCCGCCTGCTCGACCGCGCGCTGTGGCTGCCCGACGACTTCGTGGGCGAGGCGGCGGAGCTGTTGATCGGCGACCTGGCGTGCCGGCCGCGCGACCGCGGGCTGCTCTTCCTGGCGCCGGGACCCGACAAGAAGCGCTTTCTCGCCCCGCTCACCGCGCTGGGCGACATCGAGACCGCGACCGAGGTGTTCCTCGCGACCGACGGCGACACCGTGCCGTCGGGCCCCGCGATCACCGCGCTCTCGCTGCCCCCGAACGTATCCGCCGACACGTCGTGGATCGTGCGCTTCGGCGAAGGCCCGCCGTACGCGCTGGTCGCCGGCAAGCCGCGCAGCGACGGCGCGCGCCCGGTGTTCCACTCGGCCGACCCGGTGCTGGTCGAGCACATGACGTTCCGCCTGCGCGCCGAGACCGGCTTCGGAGTGCGCGCCTGATGCGGCTCCTCGTCGCCGACCACGACCGCGGGCGCGCGAAGGGCGTGGCCGAGGCCTGCACGGGCCGCGGCCACCTCGTCGAGGTGGCGCAGCACGGCGCGACCGCGCTCGAGCTGTCGCTCGAGCGCATCCCCGAGGCGATCATCTGCCCGATCGACCTCGCCGTGATCGACGGCGTGCGCTTGGCCGAGATCCTGCGCGGCAACCCGCGCACGCGCGGCACGAGCTTCATCTTCCTGGTGAACGACGAGCTCGACGCGCCGATCTCGATGGACTCGCGCGACGCGACCGTCGTGGCGCCGTGGCACGAGGCCGACGTCCTCGACCACGTCGACGCGATCCTCGAGCGCAGCGCGCGCTTCGGCGAGATCCGCAGCGACACCGAGATCGAGGGCAAGCTGTCGCAGATCTCGGTCGCCGACCTGCTGCAGATCTTCCAGATGAACCAGCGCAGCGGCAGCGTGAAGATCGCGCAGGAAGGCCTCGCGGCGCCCGCGTCGATCTCGATCCGCGCGGGCCAGGTCGTCGACGCGCTCATCCCGCTCGCCGACGGCACCGCCGTCGTGGGCGAGAAGGCGCTCTACAGAATTCTGTGTTGGAAGGAAGGGCGCTTCGAGTTCATCCCCGGCGAAGTGCGCGAGCAGGCGCGCATCGCCAAGCCGCTGCGCATGCTGCTCATGGAGGGCATGCGCCAGAAGGACGAGTGGGACAAGCTCCGGCGCGACATGCCGGGCCTCGACTTCCGGCTGGCGCTGCGGGTGCCGCGCGAGGAGATCCCGGCGATCACGCACCCGCTGACGCGCGAGGTCGTCGACGCCGTCAGCGCGTACCGCAAGATCAGCGAGATCGTCGACCACTGCCCGTTCCCCGACTACCAGGTGCTGCGCGTGCTCTCCGACTTGTTCGCGCGCGACGCGCTCGGGCTCGAACACCTGCGCACCACGCCCGAGGGCGGCTTCGCGCAGAGCGAGGCGGCGGTGTTCTCGGTGCCGCAGGTGCGCCGGCTGCGCGAGTGGGCGGCGAGCCAGCGGCCGAAGGCGGGCTCGGTGCTGAAGGTCGTGGTCGCGAGTCACGAGCGCGCGCTCGTGCGCGCGTTCGTGACGGCGCTGCGCGAGACGACGCACTTCGTGATCGACGGCCGGCTCGCGCGCTCGCCCGACAAGCTCGGCGCGCTCGGCACGCTGGGCCACGTGCCGCTCGGCGAGCACATGACGCTGCGGCTCATCTCGATGCCGTCCGACGCCGCGTACGAGCCGCTCTGGGACGTCGCCGCGAACGGCATGCTCGGCGCGATCATCCTGCCCGGCGGCCCGTTCGGCGCGGCGCTCGAGGCGACGGAAGCGGTGTGGGCGCGGCTGCGCGCGCGCAGCCCGCGCACGGCGCACCTGCTCCTGCCCGACGCGCCGGGGCTCAGCTTGTCCGACTCGGCGCGCGGGACGCTCCCGCACCTCGAGGGCGGCTCCTTCTTCGTCCTGCCGCCGCCCGCGAGCCTGGAGAGGCTCGACGTGCTGCGCAGCGTCTTCGCGAGGCTCGTGCCATGACTCCGGTTCTCGACGGTTTCCCGCTACTCTCCGAACTCTCCGCCGAAGAGCGCGTCGCGCTCGAGTCGTGCCTCGAAGCGCGCGAGCTCGACGCCGGCTCGACCCTGTTCCGCGCGGGTGAGGAGGCCGACGCGCTCTACCTCGTCGTCGAGGGCGCGGTGACCGTGCGCGCAGACGGGCAGGGCATCGCGGAGCTCGGCGCGGGCGAAGTGCTCGGCGCGCTGTGTCTGGTCTCCGTCGGCCGCCGCGAGTGCGACGTGGTCGGCGCGACGGCCACGAAGCTCCTCTCGCTCACGCGCGAAGGCTACGTGCGCCTGCGCGACGACCTGCCTGCGCTCGCGCTGCGCCTGCAAGAGGCGATCTTGCGCAGCTTCTCGAACCTCGTGCGCGGCGTCGTCGAAGATTCGCGCTCCGCACCGCCCGCCGTTTCTTGACACGTCGGACCCGCACCACTAGAGTGCGCGCCCATCTCCAGCGCGGGGGACGGCGATGCGCGAGCCGAGCAGTGCAGCGATCCGCGACGGACTGACGTTCGACGACGTCCTGCTCCTGCCCGGACCTTCGTCGGTGCACCCGACCGAAGTGGATCTCGGTGCGCAGCTCACCCCGAGCATCCGCCTGCGCATGCCGCTCGTCTCGTCGCCCATGGACACCGTGACCGAGCACCGCACCGCCATCGTCATGGCGCAGGAAGGCGGGCTCGGCTTCGTGCACAAGAACCTCTCGATCGAGGCGCAGGCCGCCGAGGTCGCGAAGGTGAAGCGCTTCGAGTCGGGCATGATCGTCGATCCGATCACGCTCGAGCCCGACCAGCCCATCCAGGACGCGCTCGACATCATGCACGAGCACCACATCTCGGGTCTGCCCGTGGTGCGGGGCGAGCGGCTCGTCGGCATCGTCACCAACCGCGACCTCCGCTTCGTGCGCAGCCGCGAAGCCGCGGTCTCGACGGTCATGACGAGCGAGGGCCTCATCACCGTGCGGCTCGGCGTGACCATGGAGCACGCGAAGGAGCTCCTGCACGAGAACCGCATCGAGAAGCTCCTCGTCGTGGACGACCTCGGCAACCTGCGCGGGCTCATCACGATCAAGGACATCGAGAAGCAGACGCTGCATCCGAACTCGAACAAGGACGCGCTCGGCCGCTTGCGCGTGGGCGCGGCGGTCGGCGTGACCCAGGACGCGATCGAGCGCGCCGATGCGCTCATCCGTGCGGGCGCGGACGTGCTGCTGGTCGACAGCTCGCACGGCCACGCCGAGGCGGTGCTGCGCGCGATCTCGGATCTGCACGCCGCGTTTCCCGCCGTGGAGATCGTCGGCGGGAACGTCGCGACCGCCGAGGGCGCCGAGGCGCTCATCAAGGCGCACGTCTCGGCCGTGCGCTGCGGCGTCGGGCCCGGCTCGATCTGTACCACGCGCATCGTCGCGGGCGTCGGCGTGCCGCAGCTCACCGCGGTCATGGACGCCGCGGAAGTGTGCCGCCGCCACGGCGTGCCGCTCATCGCCGACGGCGGCATCAAGTACTCGGGCGACATCGTCAAGGCGCTCGCGGGCGGCGCGGACACGGTGATGATCGGCTCGCTCTTCGCGGGCACCGACGAGAGCCCGGGCGACGTCGTGCTGCACCAGGGCCGCTCGTACAAGGTGTACCGCGCGATGGGCTCGCTCTCGGCCATGCGCGAGGGCTACCGAGACCGCTACTTCCAGCAGGAGGTGAGGGCGCCGTCGAAGCTCGTGCCCGAAGGCGTCGAAGGCCGCGTGCCGCACCGCGGCCCGCTCGCGAACAGCCTGTACCAGCTCGTCGGCGGCGTGCGCTCGGGCATGGGTCTCATCGGCGCGCCCGACCTCGAGGCGCTGCGCCAGCGCGCCCAGTTCGTGCGCATCACCGCGGCGGGCCTGCGCGAGTCGCACCCGCACGACGTGATCATCACGGAGGAGCCGCCCAACTATTGGCTCGAGAGCAAATAGCGCGGTGGCGGCGAGCGAACGGGCACTCGTCGTCGACTACGGCGGCCAGTACACGCAGCTGATCGCGCGGCGGATCCGCGAGCTGCACGTCTACTGCGAGATCGTGCCGCCGTGGGTCGACAGCGAGCGCCTGCGCAAGCTCGCGCCGCGCGCGATCGTGCTGTCGGGCGGCCCCGCCAGCGTGTACGCCGCCGACGCGCCGCGCACGAACCCCGACGTGTTCAAGCTGGGCGTGCCCATGCTCGGCATCTGCTACGGCATGCAGCTGCTCATGCAGGAGCTCGGCGGCAAGGTCGAGGCCGCTGGCGCGCGCGAGTTCGGCCGCGCCGAGCTCGAACGCGCCGTCGCCGACGACGCGCTGCTCGAGGGCGTGCCGAAGCACAGCACCGTGTGGATGAGCCACGGCGACCGCGTGACCGCGGTCGCGCCCGGCTTCGAGACGATCGCCACCTCGGCGAACTGCCCGTTCGCAGCGGTGCGCTCGGCCGACCGGCAGGTCTACGGTCTCCAGTTCCATCCCGAGGTCGTGCACACCGAGCACGGCATGCGGCTGCTCGAGAACTTCCTGTTGCGCGTCGCGCACCTGCGTGGCTCGTGGACCATGGACGAGTTCATCGCGAGCGAGCTCGCGCGCCTGCGCGCGCGCATCGGCCGCGACCACGTCGTGTGTGGCGTGTCCGGCGGCGTCGACTCGACCGTCGTGGCCGTACTGCTCCATCGCGCCATCGGTGAGCAGCTGCACTGCTTCTTCGTCGACAACGGGCTCTTGCGCGCGGACGAGCGCGAGGAGGTCGAGCGCTCGTTCCGCGACGAGCTCGACATCCCCCTCGTCACGCTCGACGAGGGCGAGAAGTTCCTGCGCAACCTGCGCGGCGTCGAAGAGCCGGAGAAGAAGCGCGTGATCATCGGCCACACGTTCGTCGCTGCATTCGAGCGCGCAGCGGGGAAGATCGCGAACGCCAAGTACCTGGCGCAGGGCACGCTGTATCCCGACGTGATCGAGTCCGTGTCGGTGCACGGCCCCTCGGCGACGATCAAGACGCACCACAACGTGGGCGGCCTGCCCGAGGTGATGAAGCTCGAGGTCGTCGAGCCGCTGCGCGAGCTGTTCAAGGACGAGGTGCGCGAAGTCGGCGAGCGCCTCGGCGTGCCGCGCGCGCTCACGCACCGCCATCCGTTCCCGGGCCCCGGGCTCGCCATTCGCGTGCTCGGCGAGGTCACCCGCGAGCGGCTCGACATCCTGCGCGCCGCCGACAAGATCGTGACCGAGGAGATCCGCGCCGCGGGCTGGTACGACAAACTGTGGCAGGCGTTCGCAGTGTTCCTGCCCGTGCGGTCCGTCGGCGTCATGGGCGACTACCGCACGTACGACAACGCGATCGCGCTGCGCTGCGTGACTTCGCGCGACGCCATGACCGCGGACTGGGCACCGCTGCCCCACGAGCTCCTCGCGCGCATCTCGGGCCGCATCACGAACGAAGTGCGCGGCGTGAACCGCGTCGTGTACGACATCTCGTCGAAGCCGCCCGCGACGATCGAGTGGGAGTGAGATCGATCCCACTCCACGGACGCGTGTGGAATACTCCCATCGGGTAGGAAAAGGGGAGTGGCGATGCGTCTCGTGAAGAGCGCCGCGTTCGTCGCGGCCGCGATGCTCTTGGCGGCCTGCAACCGCGCAGAGAAGGCCGTCGAGCAGAAGGCCGAGTCGGCCGCCCAGGCCGTCGAGTCGGAGGCGCACGCGCTGGCAGCGCGCGAGGCCGCGATCGACGCCTACATCTATGCGTATCCGCTCGTCACCATGGAGCTCACGCGCCGGGTCATGACGAACGCCGCCGCGCCGGACGGCGAAGCTGCACCGATGGGTCAGTTCGTGCGCAAGCGCGAGTACCCGAACGCCTCGTTCAGGGCGGTGACCGCACCGAACGCGGACACGCTCTACACCACCACGTGGCTCGACGTCTCCAAGGAGCCCTGGGTCCTCAGCCTGCCCGACATGAAGGACCGCTACTTCCTGTTTCCGATGCTCGACGGCTGGACGAACGTCTTCCAGGTGCCGGGCAAGCGGACCACGGGCACGGGTCCACAGGTCTATGCGATCACCGGCCCGGGCTGGTCGGGCACGCTGCCCGAAGGCGTGACCGAGTACAAATCCCCGACGGGAATGGTCTGGATCCTGGGCCGGATCTACTGCACGGGAACCGCGGACGACTACGCGGCCGTGCACGCGCTGCAGGACCAGGTTCAGGTGGTGCCGCTGTCGAGCTACGGCAAGCCGTATGCGCCGCCCGCCGGAGCCGTCGACCCTGCCATCGACACGAAGACCGCGGTGCGCGAGCAGGTCGACGCCCTCGACGGCGCGGCCTACTTCGCGCTGTTCGCGCAGCTCCTGAAGACCAACCCGCCCGCCGCCGAGGACGCGCCGATGGTCGCGAAGCTCGCCCAGCTCGGGATCGTGCCCGGCCAGGACTTCGCCGCCGCGAAGCTCGACCCCGCCGTCGCCCAGGGCATCGCGGAGGCGCCCAAGCCCGCGCAGAGCAAGATCATGAGCTGGCTGAAGGAGGGTATCCTCACCCGCGACATGAAGCTCGAGGACGGCTGGCTCTACACCACGAACGCCGGCGTGTACGGCACGAGCTACCGGCAGCGGGCTCTCGTCACCGCGATCGGCCTGGGCGCGAACCGCCCGCAGGACGCGATCTACCCGTCCTCCACCGGCCCCGATCTGCTCGAGAAGTACAGCGGCGCGAACAAGTACGTGATGCACTTCCCGAAGGACCAGACCCCGCCGGTCCGCGGCTTCTGGTCCGTCACGATGTACGGCGCGGACTACTTCTTCGTCGACAATCCGCTCAATCGCTACACGCTGAGTGAGCGCGACGCGCTCAAGACCAACGCCGACGGCTCGACCGATCTGTACATCCAGCACGAGTCACCCGGGAGCGACAAGGAGTCGAACTGGCTGCCCGCGCCCGAGGGGCCGTTCGTGCTGATGATGCGGCTCTACTGGCCCAGCGACGCGCCGCCGTCGCTCCTCGACGGCAGCTGGAAGATCCCCGGGGTGAAGCAGGCGTCGTGAGCGGGCGCGCCGCTCAGCCACCCGCGCGCGGGAACGGCTTCGTCAGGTCGAGCACGGGGCGCACCTCGACCGAGCCCACGCGCGTGAAGGGCGATTTCTGCGCCAGCTGGATCGCCTCGGCCATGTCGCGCGCTTCGATCATGAAGAGCCCGCCCAGGATCTCCTTCGTCTCGATGAACGGGCCGTCGGTCGCCTTGAGCTTCCCGTCGCGGACGCGCAGGGTGACCGCCTGTTCGGGCAGGCCCAGCGCCTGGGCGAACACGAGCCGGCCGTCGGCTTTCAGGTGGTCGTCGAGGGCAG
>Ga0335076_10002773_pt1 | contig 17468 bp, 24 predicted proteins | sample Lox_Sample_25_FD_206717 | JGI IMG/M metagenome (GOLD analysis project Ga0335076, IMG submission 206717) | Soil microbial communities from Loxahatchee National Wildlife Refuge, Florida, United States - Lox_Sample_2.5 | ecosystem: Environmental > Terrestrial > Soil > Wetlands | place: USA... | reverse complement strand
TGTAATAGCGACAAACCGTACACACCAATCGCTCAGCGCCAGCACGTGTTGGGTCCCTACCCGCTGGATCCGAATCTCTTGGCGCAAGGCACGTTGAGCACCTGCGTAAGGAAATGAGTAATACGCAGTGACGGGGCCGCGCCAGCCCCGAGCGCGCCAAGACCTGCATCCTTCTCGCAACAGTAGATCCCGCACCACGCTGGGTCATGGCAGCTAGCAGGTAATAGGAATGTCCCGTCAGCCGGGATGGTCAATGGGCGCTGGCGGCAAGGACTCTTCATCCACGCCGCGCGACTCTGACAACCATGACCAGCTTCCCTGCCGTAACGCTGCCCGAAGACGCCGCCGGCATGTCCGCAGGACCTCGGGTGAGCGTGAAGCCTTGTCACGCGAGACGTTCGGAGAGCTAGCAATGAACTTCTGGATGGCGCCGCCGGAAATCAACTCCGGGCGAATGTACTGCGGTCCCGGCTCGAGATCGATGGTCGAGGCCGCGGTGGCTTGGGGCGAGCAGGCCGCCTACCTGAATCAGGAAATCGCACAGTGGCGTGCGGTGACCTCGAAGCTGACGACGGCTGCCGTGCAGGCTGCGACGCCGTACATAGCATGGCTTGACGCTGCTGCCACCGCGGCTGCGCACGCCGCCGATCAGGCGGCATGCGCAGCGTGCGCGCATGAATTGGTGCGTGGCGCAATGGTGCCCCCAGAGGTGATCAAGACCAACCGGGCGAAATTCGCATTGCTGGCGACTACGAATTGTCTGGCCCAAATCAGCCCGACTATTGCGGATATCGACGCCGAGTATGAAAAGATGTGGGCCCACGACGCCGCTGCTATGTACGCCTACGCGCGCGCCTCGGCCGACGCGTCGGCGCTGATTCCGTTCACCTCACCACCTTCGGCTATCAACCCCGCTGGGCCGGCGCAGCACGGATTTGCTGGCTCAAGGCCGTCGTGGGGTATGGAATCGGCATCGGATGTCATATCGTGTTGTCAACAAGTGATGGCAGCGATTCCAAAGGCGTTGCAGGGACTGCTGTCATCGCCGCCGAGACACTTAAGTGACTATTTGTCGGCAGTGACAACATTGCTGTCACAAATGAGTTCGCTGTGCGAACGGCCCGATGGCGCGATGAGCAATCTGGACTACCTCAACATGGCTGAAGTACTGGAGAAAACAGCAAGATTGGTGTCCTCCTCACGGAACCGGAACCGCGCCGGCGGCGCAACCTGTGCTGCTGGTTTGGGTCTGGCGAAGTCGATCGGAATGTTGTCGGCACCGCAGCGCTGGGTAACGGAGGCGACGGTCGATCCGGAGAGCGCCGAGGTTCGGCATGGCTGGCTTCGCGAGCTGGCGCCCGCGGCAGCCCATCGGGATTCGTGAGGAAAACACCATCTCCGCATCAACCGATTTTGAGATCCAGACGACTCCCAGATTCGTGGCGCGTAGTCACAAGACCACCGGCCACCGGCCTTTAGGCCGCGCGTCGATCGGGCAGATGGTCGGTTATCTGATTTCAGTGAGCCGGAATCTTTGGCTATCAGTTAGCTGGCAGCACAATCGATCCTCGTCCCTGATATTGCGGTGGACGATGGCGCGTGCTAGGCCGGTCATGTGACGCAGCGGGCTTTCGCTCCGGTGGACAACGGTCGACCGGAGGGTAGGCGCGGGCGGGTCTTGGCGTTGTTGGTGCGCTCAACGCCTCGATCGCACTGGGCCGGGCTTGCTGTTGCCGCTGGCTTAATAGCGGTCGAGACCGCTGTCGTGGTTCTGCTCAAACATTTCGCTCCGACCGAGGCTTTCGGCACGGTGTACCTACTCGGTGTACTGCTGGTTGGGATGGGCTGGGGGTTCGAATTAGCGGCGGTCACAGCAATGGTCAGCGCCTTGGCCTACGACTATTTCCGAAGTCGGCCCGAGGGCATCGGTCTGAGCCAGCCCCAGGACTGGGTGGTGATTGGCGTTTTTTTCATCGTGGCAGTGTTGTCGAACAGTCTCGCTGCGCTGGCCCGAGCAGAGGCGATCGAAGCCGATCGGCGCCGACACGAAGCCGGTCTCGCGGCAAGGCAGCAGACCGCGCTGCGTCGGGTCGCGACATTGGTGGCACGGAGCGTTCCCCCGTCGGAGGTGTTCTCAGCCGTGGTCGCCGGGTTAGCGAACTGTCTCGATGTCCACGACGCGGCATTGCTCCGATACGAGCCGGACGGCACGGCTCTCTTGCTGGCGGCGGCCGACGAACCAGGATTGGAGAGGATGCCGGTAGGCGAACGCTTTTGGCTCGAAGGCGAGAGCGTCGCGGCGATGGTGCAGCGACACGGCCGGGCCGCTCGAATGGACAGCCATGACTATCCTGCCGAGTCAACTGCGGCGCGCATACGTGCGTTGGGTTTGAGCTCAGCCGTCGGAGCACCGATCATGTCTGGCACCCGTGTGTGGGGAGCGGCCGTTGTGGGTTCATCGCGACCCGATGCCTTTCCGCCCGACGCGGAGCAACGCGTCCGCGACTTCGCGGATCTCATCACAATCGCGATTGCAAATGCAGAGGCACACGCGGAACTCAGCGCCTCTCGTGCGCGCATCGTCACGGCCGCCGATGACACCCGGCGGCGGATCGAACGGGATCTGCATGACGGTGCCCAACAGCGACTTGTTTCGCTGGGACTCAAGCTGCGGTTGGCCGAGGAGTCTGTACCTCCCGAGCAGACGGTGCTCCGAGAACAGATTTCCGACGTCGTTACGGGCCTGGCCGGTGTTTCCGACGAACTGCGTGAGATCTCCCGCGGCATTCATCCGGCGATATTGGCCAAAGGCGGCCTCGGTCCCGCGCTGAAGACTCTCGCCCGCCGCTCCGCGGTTCCGGTCGAACTGGATGTTGCGCTACCTCGGCACATGCCTGACTACGTCGAAGTGGCCGGTTATTACGTCGCGGCAGAGGCGCTTACGAATGTGGCGAAGCATGCGCGGGCTTCCGAGGTGCATCTGGCCGCCAAGGCCGAGAGCAACTACCTTTGCCTTTCGATACGTGACAACGGGGTTGGGGGAGCCGACATCGGCAAAGGCTCCGGGCTCATCGGGTTGGTGGACCGAGTTGAGGCCGTTGGGGGCCAGATCGCACTGACGAGTCTGGTCTGTGACGGTACATCGCTGGATGTGAAGATCCCGTTGAGACACGACGGGCCAACCGGTGCGCAGTCAAGCGAACTTCTTCCGCACCAGACGTGAACTTTGGTGCTAGCGGGCATGGTGAGTGGCCGCTTGCCGGTCACAATGGCCTGTGATGTCAGAGGTTAAGCCGATCAGAGTGGTCATCGTCGATGACAACCCGGAATTCCGCGACTCCGCCAGACGGCTGCTCGAACACCAAGGGGTCCGCGTCGTCGGCCTGGTGTCGACCAGTGCTGATGCGGTGCGTCACGTCCAAGAGTTGCGCCCCGACGTTACTTTGGTCGATATCGAGCTCGGCGCAGAAAGCGGCTTCGATGTCGCCGAGGCGCTTCACGACATCGACGGCGAGGCACCGGCCCGGGTCATCCTGATCTCTACGCATGCGGAGGCGGACCTGGCCGACATGATCGAGGCCAGCCCGGCACTAGGCTTCCTCGCCAAATCTGCTCTGTCCGCCAGTGTGATCAGCGCAGCCATTGGTCACGACGGTGAAAGTCGTTCGGAGTAGTTACGTCGATCGTTGACGCCAGTAAGCCTTGCTCGTTCTCGCCATCGGGCGTTGCGCGACTTACACCGTTCTCATGGTGTAGATCCCGCGCAACGCTGGGTCATTGCAGCCAGCAGGTAACCGCAACGTTCCGTTAGCCGAGATGGCCGATGGGCGCTGGTGGCGAGGACTTTCTGAGGGGGACCCGTTTGGTGGTCCAGTCGCTATGCGGCTTGGGGTTGGTGGGTCGTGGTCCACTGTAGGGCGAATTCGGTTGGGGTGAGGTCGCCGTGGGCGGAGTGGAGTCTGTTGGCGTTGTAGTCGCGGCGCCAGTCTTTGGCGTGCAGCCTGCCGTTAAATGACTCGATCCAGGCGTTCTGCCAGGGCGAGCCGGGATCGATGATTAGTGGTGTCAAACCGACGATGAGGCGGGAGTAGCTGCATTATTGCTATCGTCCGGCGTTACTAGGCCGGCCAATGGATTCCGGCGATTGTCGCCAGCAGTCGGAGCATGCGGGCATCTTTTTCGGCAGGGACCGAAGAGGCGCTGAGCTCGGGAAATTGGCTGTGGAACGAAGTCGGGCGATCGATGTCGATCCTGGTGTTTTCGCCGTCGCGCTGAGATACACAAAACCGCACCGGCGCCCCCAAGCCTGCAACCCCGGAGTACCGGAACAGACCCTGGCCGGTGATGACGCTGCCGATCAGATAAAGCTTGGACTCAGTCGCGATGCCGCCAGGCCGCATCAGTGAACCCATGTCCAGCTGAAAGAACATTCCGAATCCGGCTGAGCCGTCTACCTGTTTGGCGTACGCGATGAACTTCTGCGGGTCGCCCGCGGCGGCTAGGTTGCTGAGCTTGTCGAGGTCGTAGGGCGCAAACACGCGCTCGACTTCAGCGGTGACTTCGGCGAACGGCTTTTTCGACCGCATCGTTATGAGTTCAACGGTGAAGTCGGATTCCGTGATCTGTTCTTCCTGCAGCGCCACTGTGTCATCCTTCGTCGTGCGGTTTGGTCCGGGTACCAGGGCTTGACCCGTTTAACGGACCTCGGGTCAGGCGGTTTTAGGCCGTCTGAGTGAGTCAGTTGTCGAACTCGACTGGCTTCATCGTATCGAGCGCCGAGTGGTGTCGGCGTTGTCAGTGTTAATGCTACGTAGGCGTTTTCGTGTCAATGGGATCAATTACTCATGTTTGGTCGGCGATGGTTTCGGGGTGTGATGCTGGTGGTAGTGGCGCTGGGCACGGGTGCGGTTGCCGCAGATGTTGGCGGTGCACCAGGTACGGCGAGGGTTGGTCGCCAGGAACAGCATGGAGCATGCGGGGTTGGCGCAGCGTCGAAGTTGGCCGCGCAGTTGATCGTCGGTCAGCACGGTGATGGCGTCGTCGGCGATTGCTGCCAGGGCAGGGTGTCCGCCGTGTTCAAGGTGCCAGCGGATGCTGCGGTGCAGTGCGTTGTCGCGCAACTCGAGTCGGCTGCTCATCGGAGCCGCGGCGGCGGCGGCGTTGATGTCGTCTACCGAGGTGAGTAGGGGCGTCGTGGATGCGAGGTGGGCGTCGAACGCCTCGCGGATGGCCTGACGTAAACGGCGGGTAGCGCTTAGATCGGGGACGGGAAACTCGCCTGCTACCGACAGCCGGGGAGCCTGTAGTTGCCACCATCGCTGGTATTGGTCGGCGTCGGCGATCAGGTCGGTGGGCGGGTCGGTGACGGTGACCACGGTGTCGGCGAGGTCCACCGCGAGTGAGGGTTCGCCTCCCATCGGAAACCCCGCCCGCTGCAGGAGCTGAAGCGACGGAGGCTTGGTGGTAATGCTCATTGACAACCACTATCCATTAGGCCTGTGACATTCGCCTCGAAACATGCCGTTCTCAGGCACAAGTCATATATCCTTGACACTGACCTAATGCGTAAATATGCTTCTGACACGTTAGGAATGCTGGTTGGCTACCCATCACTGTATTAGGAGCCTTTTCTATGACGACTGATCGCTCGTCTGCACCGACTGATGCCCGCCGCCCCGCCCGATCGCGACGATGGTCGTGGCTTGCGGTGCTGGTGGCCGCCCTAGTGGCTGCGGTCGCCGACGCGGCGTTCGCGTTCGTGGCATATGTGTTGATCGCCGGCAGGTTCAATTTCGAGACGTTGCTGCAATACATTGCCAGCGGGTTGCTCGGAGACAGGGCGTTTGCGATTGGCGGGGCGGGGATCGCTACCGCCGCTTTGGGATTCGCCATGCATGCCACCCTGTCGGTAGCGTTCGCGGTCTTTTATGCACTCGTGATCTCCCCCCGGGTGCACACCCTGACGACTGCCTGCATTGCTGGCGTAACTTACGGCGCAGGCATCTGGGTGTTCATGAACGCCGTAGTACTGCCACTGGGGCGCTCTGCCCGCGAACCCTTCTTGAGCAATTACTACCTGGCCTTCGGGGTGGATCACGCCCTGCTGGTCGGTCTGCCCATCGCTCTGATCCTGTGGGCCTCGGCGACCCGCCGCACCGGCGAGCGCGCGTAGAGCTCATCGCACAACCCCTGTTGATTAGCCCAGGTCCTCGCCGTCAAGGAGCATGTTCATGTCCGTTATCCGCCACCACCACCTCAACATCGACGATCTACGCGTCTTCGTGCGCGAGGCGGGTGACCCGGCCCGCCCGACGTTGATCCTGTTACCGGGTTATCCGTCGAGCAGCCGGGCCTATCTGCGGCTGATTGACCGGTTGGCCGACCGTTGGCACACCGTGGCCATCGACTATCCCGGGTTTGGGTTGTCTGACCCACTGCCGGAATCTCCGACCTTCGATCGGCTCGCCGAGATCACCGCCTCGGCGATCGACGCGCTCGGCATCGGCGACTACGCGGTCTACATGTTCGACTTCGGCGCCCCGGTAGGCTTCCGCATCGCCCTTCGGCACGACACCCGGGTGCGGGCGGTCATCACCCAGAACGGCAACGCCTACACCGACGGATTCGGTCCCGGAGTCAGTGCGCTGGCCGACTGGTGGGCCGACCGCGACGCCGGACAACACGCCGTCGATGAGTTCGTCAGCCTGCCCGGCACGCAAATGCAATGGCAGGCCGGTGCGCGTAACCCCGAACACGTCAACCCCGAACACGCCTACGACGACCAACGGATTCTCGATCTGCCCGGGCGCGCGGAATACATGAAGGCGCTGCTGTGGGACTACCAGAACAATCCAGCTCGCTATCCCGACTGGCAGGCGTGGCTGCGCCGGCGTCAACCCGCGCTGTCGGCGATCTGGGGGAAAAACGACCCGTTCTTCGTCCCCGCCGGCGCGCACGCCTACGCTCGCGACGTCCCCACCGCGACCATCGAGCTGCTCGACACCGGCCACTTCGCCCTCGAAGAGGAAGCCGACGCCATCGCCGCGGCCGTCGAGGGCGTCATGACCGCCACGTTCTCAGGCCAGAGATGATGACGAGTCAACCGCAGCGGGTGGTGGTCGTGTCCGGTGCCAGCAGCGGCATCGGAGCCGCCACCGCCGTGCGTCTGGCACAAGACTTCGACGCCATCGCCATGATCGCCCGCCGCGAACACGCCCTGCGCGGAGTCGCCGAGCAGATCGAGCAGCGCGGAGCCCGCCCGCTGATCTTGCCGCTGGACCTGCACGCACCCGAAACCCCCGCCCGGGCCATCACCGCCACCATCGCCGAATTCGGGCGCCTCGACGGTATCGCCGCCATCGCCGGCGCGGTCAAACAAGCCGACCTGTTCGCCTTATCCGACACCGACTGGGACGACGCCCTGGCGGTCAAACTGCACTCCATGCGCCGCCTGCTGCTGGCCGGCTGGCCGCACCTGAAAGCAACCAGCGGGGCCGTCGTCATCACCTCCGGGGCCAGCGCGGCAGCACCGAATGCTGCACTTGGCGCCGTCAGCTCCATCAACGCCTTCATCGCCGCGTTGGCCAAGGCCTTCGCCGATCGCGGCACCACCGACGGGATCCGGGTCAACACCTTGCTTCCCGGCCCCACGCTCACCGACCGCCGCCACCGCATGCTGGAACTCTTCGCCAAAGCGCGCGGCCTCGACATCGAGGAGGCGACCCAGGTGTTCGCCAGCGAGGCCCGCATCTTGCGCTACGGCACCGTCGAAGAAGTCGCAGAAGGGTACGCCTGGCTGCTCTCGCCACACGCCCGCTGGGTTCACGGCACCGCCCTGCGCGTCGACGGCGGCGAAGCCAAAACCCCCTGACCCCAAGTTAATCACTCAACCATCTTCTGTCCCACCGATGCATGGAAGGAAAGCTGAACCATGACCAACCCCGACTCCGGCATCGTCATCATCGCCACCCTTACCGCCACATCCGAGAACCGCGACCACCTCCTGCAGGCCCTGCAGGAGCTCCTGCCCGCCGCCCGCGCCGAGAGCGGTGTCTACACCTTCCTGCTCCACGAAAACCGCCAAGAGCCAGGACAATTCACTCTTTACGAACACTTTCGCGACCAAACCGCGATCGACACCCACTTCAGCAGCCCCCACTTTGGTCGCATCAGCAACGCACTAGCCCAATACGCCGACGGTCCGGCCATACTCACCTACCACCAACCACTCCAATGCACCGACATTCGGGGAGGGCCCGATGAGTGTGCATGATGCGGTCAAGGAAAGACGCCCGGTCCGCGCCTTCGAACGCGAACTTTCAGCCCCAGCACGTGGACGTGCCCGTCGGTGACGCGCTGACGGAGTTGCCCGATGCAATGCTGGATGGTCCCCACGTCGCCACCCGCCCATTCCCTTGCCTGTGATTGTGAGGCGCTGTCGTCACATGTCCGGCTCCACGGCCTAGCCACACGGGCAACTAAGTAACCGATAATGAGAAGGCGAACACTGATGATGCATCGCATATCGGGTGGCGGCAACGCCATTAACGAAGATCGCCAATGGCTCGCCCTCGCCGACATCGGCGGGGCAACCACAGTGATTGACTACGGGGGAGTGCGTTTCGTGACCGACCCAACCTTCGACCCGCCCCGCGACTACGGCCCCTATCGAAAGACACACGGCCCGGCGATCGCAGCGCAACAACTCGGATCCGTCGACGCAGTACTTCTCAGCCACGATCTGCACATGGACAACTTTGACGTCGCCGGAAGAGAGTTCGCCAGCGCAGCACCGATCGTCATCACCGGCCCCCATGCCGCGCAGAGGCTTGGCGGCAATGCCGTGGGCCTACGGCCGTTTGAATCGACCGACCTTGCGGCTTCGGCTAATTCGGATCTGAAGGTGTCGGTATTTGCCGTCCCGGCACAACACGGACCAGCCGACGGCGACCGCGACGACTACGGCAATATCAACACCGAAGTGACAGGATTTGTCTTGCGCAGCCAAGGCCTGCCGACCGTATACGTCAGCGGCGACAATGCCTCGATCGCACCAGTGATGGAGATCGCCGCGCGCGTCGGGGATATCCAGATCGGCGTGCTGCATATGGGAGCAGCCCGCTTGACGTCCAAAGACTCTGGGCGACCGTTGACCTTGACCGCTGACCGCGGCACCGACGTCGCCCAACTTCTCGATCTGTCCGCAGTGTTACCCGTGCACTGCGAAGGCTGGTCGATCTACAGTCAGGGACCCGACGACGTCCAGAAATCATTCGAGGACGCAGGAATGGGCCATCTCCTATACCGCAGCAGACCAGGCACATGGGCTCTCCAAGAGCGCTTTCCTGGCGCAACGTGAATCACCCAGCGCCATCCGGATCGTGATTGCTTGCAAGCCCACTCGCAAGTCGGCGGATTTACTCATCGATGCGATAGCCGGCAACCATCACCACCAATACATGCCAAGCACGCGTCATCGCGGTCGCGGCGGCGGCACGCAATCGCTTGAGGGGGTCCCTGGTGGTCCGGTCGCTATGCGGCCCGGGATTGGTGGGTCGTGGTCCACTGTAGAGCGAACTCGGCTGGGGTCAGGTCGCCGTGGGCGGAGTGGGGTCTGCTGGCGTTGTAGTCGCGGCGCCAGTCTTCGATAATCACGCGGGCTTCAAGAAGCGAGTCGAAGCACCATGAGTTGAGCAGTTCATCACGCAGCCGGCCATTGAACGACTCGACCCAGGCGTTTTGCCAGGGCGAGCCCGGATCGATGAACAGGCAACCGGCACTGTGGAATCGGCACCAATCGTTGACGGCGTGGGCCACGAATTCGGGGCCGTTATCGAAACGCACGTAGCGCGGCGCCCCGCGCTGGTGGGCGAGGCGATCCAACATGGCGACGACACCGTCGGCGTCTATGCGGCGGTCGACGTCGATCGCGAGGGCTTCGCGGGTGAACTCGTCGATCACGTTCAACATCTTCACGGTGCGGCCATCGGCGGTGGTGTCGAACTGAAAGTCCATCGCCCAGATCACATTCGGGCGGATCGGAGACATCGCGCCCACGGCGACACCGATACCGGTCAAACGTTTCTTCCTGCGTCGCTGCGGAACCCGCAGACCCTCCTCTCGCCATACACGGCGGACGCGTTTGTTGTTGACCGTCCAGCCAGCACGGCGGGCGATCTTGGCTGCCCGTCGCCACCCCCAGCGAGGCCGCTCGGTCGAGAACCGCCGCAGCCAGGCCCGCAACTCGGCTTCTTCAGCGCTGACCGGTGACGGCGCAAGGCGCATCGTGGAACGGTGAATGCCCACGACCGTGCAGGCACGGCGTTGCGATACCCCGAACCGCTCGCGCAACACCCCTACGGCGCGACGCTTGCGGTTCGGGGTCAGAAGTTTCCCGCCGAAATCTCCTTCAGCATGTCGAGGTCGAGGGCCTGGTTGGCGACCAGCTTCTTCAACCGGGCGTTTTCGGCCTCGAGGTCTTTAAGCCGTTTCGCGTCGTTGGCCTTCATTCCGCCGTACTGGGCCAGCCAGCGATGCCACGTCGACTCCGCGATCTCCAGGTGCCGGCACACCTCGCTGAGTTCCTGACTGGCCCCAAGCAGCTTGTTGCCCTCGGCCAGCTTGCGGATGATCTGATCCGGCGTATGCCGCCGACGTTTGTTCGATGTCATGTCGTTGTTGATTCTTCCTGCCCAAACACCGGGAAACAAAGCCCCAGAACGACTGGACCACTACAACGGACCCACCTCATTTCATACAAGCTGCGCACTCTGACAATCATGAATAGCTACCCGTCCGAGACATGTACGTCGCGGCTGAGCGGCGACGCTGGCCGCTGTGGCCGGCGACGCTCTGCGCGCCTACGCATGGGCAAGGGGATGCCCTGGAATCCGGTCATGCCGCTCACCCGTCGTGCCATCAGCTCATGCCGTTATCTTGCCGGGCCGGACCGCGCCCGCCGCACCGACCGAGCATCGGTCGACAAGAGGCCGCGACTCGTGACTTTCGGTGGGCGTCCATAGCAAGATGTGAGCGGTCGAATGACCGAGAGGACGCCGCCGCATGGGAGTCGATTCAGGCAGCGCGGACAACGCGCCGACAGAAGAGTCCGGTTCGCCGAGTAGCGGTTTAAGAGTAATCGTGGCCGACGACGACGTCCTTCTTCGCGAGGGGCTGGCGAGCCTACTCGTGCGATCCGGGATGGACGTGGTCGGTCAGGCCGGCAATGGCACCGAAGCTCTTGCCCTGGTGCGCACGGAGAACCCAGACGCGCTTGTGATCGACATCCGTATGCCGCCGACCAACACGACCGAAGGTCTTGACGTCGCACGCGCAGTCCGCGGTGAACTGCCCGAAATCGGAATTTTGGTTTTGTCGGCGCATGTCGAAGTCGAGCACGCGGTAGAACTTTTGGCCAGCGGTCACGCGATCGGTTATCTCCTCAAGAGTCGAGTGACTGATGTTGCGGAATTCGTCGATTCACTGCGCCGGATCGCGAATGGTGGTTCAGTCGTCGATCCGGTGCTCATCCAAGAGTTAGTCTCCGCGCGCCGACGCGAAGATCCGCTTGCTGTTCTCAGTCGTCGGGAGCACGAAGTCTTGGCGCTGATGGCGGAGGGGCGGACCAACATCGGCATCGCCCGCCGACTGTGGCTCACCGAAGGCACCGTCGAGAAACATGTGCGAAGCATCATGAGCAAGCTGAACCTTCCCGACACCGCCGACGACCACCGCCGGGTCCGGGCGGTAATCACTTTCCTCGAATCCCGCGCACATGGTTGACCCAAGTGCCTGCGGTGGTGGTTGCCAGCGCTGATTTGGACTCGTTGATAAGCTGCGCCCGCACCGCAACACCCGTAAATGGTTGTGCCGATAAGACTTTCGGACTCGCCAACATCGCTAACCATCTTAGAGCCCCCAGCGCTGAGAGCTGCCTGCGTTAGACGTGGGGCGTTAGATTCTTCGACCGTTTTCGACTCTGAATACCGCGCAACGCGCGCTCGTTGCAGCTAGCAGGTAACCGGAAAGTCACGTTAGCCGGGATGGTCAATGGGCGCTGGCGACAGGGACTTTTCATCCCCGCTGCGCGATTCTGACAATCATGAGTGGCCGCCCCGCCACAACGTACTCCGGACAGCCGCCCGAAGGCACACCCGGTATGTCCGCGGCGCCTCGGCTGGTCGCCAAGCATCCGTTGCGGCAATCGCGCCGTTCGACTATGAGGTCGACGCCACTTGCGAACCGGCGCACATCATGGGCAAATGACCCGTCAGCTCTGCAGGCAGCAATTGGGCACAGGTGCCCAAAATTCGATTCCAAAAACCCCGTAAAGAGAAACACCAAAGTGAACAGGAGCTCTCTGATGATCAGAAAAATCCTCGTCGGTGTCGCTGGAACAGTAGTTGCCGTGGGCTTGGCCGCGCCGGCCGACGCCAGCCCAGAAGCGCCACCAGATCCCTCCGTCCCGGGTTTCCTCGGCGCCGTACGCGCGGCGGGTGTCACCGGAGTGGATCCGGCGATGCTGGAGGACGGCTATGCCGTGTGCTACAGACTGTGGGTCCGTCAAATGACGGGTACAGAGGTGGCCGCAAACTTTGTGCAAATCCATCCGCAGCTGACCAGCGCCCAAGCGGGACAGTTCGTGCTGGCCGCTTACAACAACCTGTGTCCGGTGGCCAGCGACGTCGTTGACTATTGGGCGTACAGCACAGGGGGCAACGGTGGCGGCGGCGCCGGCGGCGGATAACCCGGATCCGGTGACGGCGCGACACCGCCGCGCCGCAAATAATTCGGTGTACCACTGCCGTGGGCAGTTGCACATGGAAAAGCAACTGCGCGCGGTCGCCGGCCGAGTTCGGCTCAACGAAAGCGTAGTGAGCGCAAAAAAGACCCCTCCTCGCACCAGACCGCCGCATTTACCCATACTGCGGCGATGTCCCACCTGTCGAACTGGAGAGGGCTTACTACCCTCAACCCGAAAGGCCAGAGGCCGGCTGTCAATAGCAATGACGTCATGGCCACGCATTCTGTCTGGGCCTGCCGATGGGCGGCTGGAAGCAGTCCGGGCCCGGCACGAGATTTGGCGGTCAAGCCGGCATCCTCAAATACTGCCTCCAACAAGCCATCACAGCTCCACGACTGCCCACCCAAGCCAACGAGATCGTGTGGTTCCATCATCCGTAGGTTGGGCTTCAAACCACCCAAGCGCGTTTAGCCCCAGACGGTTCGCACCGACCACTCGGCGTGCGGGACGCCGTGCAATTGGCCGGCCCGGTCGACGACGACAGTCATCAACTCGATGGCGATCCCGGTCAGCCGCCCCTGCTTCGGGTCGACGGTCGGGATGGTGACTGCCAGCCGGCTGCCCGGCCGGTAGAAGGTGGTCGTGGGGTTCACCGCATCCTCATAGACGCGCAACAGCCACCAGGGTGCCCGGCCGATCGCCGGCGGCACCGAAAGCTGCACTGGATCACGGGCATTCACCCGCAGCTCGCCCTGCGCCTGCGAGTTTTGGCAGTCGTTGAGGTCGAGCACATTGCAGTACCGGTACGGGCCCACCCGCGTCAGTTGACCGTGCGAGTACGCGCTGATCTCGGGATGCAGCGGACTGCGCCCGTGGGCGAGCGCCCAGGCGCCAACTCCCGCAGCCGCGCATGCTAGCACCACCAGGACTGCCAGCAACGTGATCCGCGGTCTCACTTCCACGAGACCGCCGCGGCGTCATGGCCGCCGGGGCCACCCTCCTGCTCGACCATTACCGGCCGGTTGCCGCCCAGACCGGGGATCAACGAGTCACCGTGGAAGCTGACCACCGTCTGCGCCAAACCCAGAATCAGCACGGCCGCAACGACACTGAAGCCGACCCACCAATTGGTGTTGAGCAACACCCCCAGCGCGCCGCCGAGGACCCACGCCAGCTGCAGCGTCGATTCCGACCGCCCGAACGCCGACGCGCGTGACTCCTCGGGCAAGTCGTCCTGCAACGACGCATCCAGCGCGGCTTTGGCGATCGCGCTCGAGCCGGACGTGATCAAGGTTGCGATCGCGGCGGCCATCAGATTGCCGGCCACCGCGGCCGCCACCGCCGCTACCGTGACCGCCACGGCGCAGCGCACGACGAGCACCGACGGCCTGCCCAGTCGCAGCCGTGCGCTGGCGAAGTTGCCGGCGAAATTACCGATGGCCGCGGCGGCGCCGATCACCCCGAGCATGGCAATCTGCGCCCACCCGCCGGCGTCATGCGCTTTGGCGACGAAGGCCGGATACAGGAACAGGAATCCGACCATGACCTTGATGGTGGAATTACCCCACAACGAGGTGATGATGTTGCGGCCCAACGGTTGCCGAAGAGCGCCACTCGCCCCGCGGACCTTCTCGGGCCAGCTTCGACGCGACGGGTGGCTGCGGTAGCTCAAGGTGGTGGGAACCTCACCCTCGGTCACTTCGACCCAGCGTGGAATCCGCATGGACAGCAAGGCACCGGCAACCGTCACCGCGATAACGACGAATAACGCGCCGGGCCAATGGAACAGGCGGGTGAAGACATATTCGATTCCGCCGGCGATGCCGCCGCCGATGATGGTGCCGCCCAGCAGCCCGAACATGGTCAGCCGGGAATTGACCCGCACCAGATCGATCGTCGGCGGCATCACCCGTGGCGTCACCGCGCTGCGCAGCACGCTGAACGACTTCGAAAACACCATCATCGCCAGCGCGCACGGATACAACACCCACGACGGGAAGCTTCCGGTGGCGCCGTCGTAGTTGCTGATCAGCAACACCGCCAGCCCGGTGCGCAGCCCGAACGATGCCGCCAGCGCGACCCGTCGGCCATGCTGTAGCCGGTCCAGTGCCGGGCCGATCAGCGGCGCGACAACCGCGAACGGCGCGATCGTGATCAGTAGGTACAGCGCGACCTTGTCCTTGCTTTCCCCGGTGGCCGCGGCGAAGAACAGGGTGTTGGCCAGCGCGACAGCCATCGCCGCGTCGGTCGCGAAATTGGCCACCACCGGCCAGGTCAGCGCGGTCAGCCCGGACTTGTCGGCGCCGTCGGCGGTGGCCGCGCGCTGCACCAACCCGTACATCCGCGAGCCCATTTCGCGACTGCGCTGCGCCGCAGCGCGGGTGACGGTGACCCGCTCGCTGCCGGTGTTCGCCCGCGGCGGCTCGCGGCGGCGGTCCGGTTCGGGCTCGTGGTTCAGCGGCGGCAGATAGCGGTTGGCGCTGGGCATCGGCGGCGGGCGGCGGGCCCGAGGGTAGCCGGGTTCGTCCGCGGGGTAATTGGCCATGCCGGGGTGCTCGGCCGCGGGTCCGCCGCGAGTGCGGCGGCGGGCAGACGTTCGGCCCGTATCCGGGTGATCGCGCCGCCGTTCAGCCATGCGTCAATTCTCACAGATGCCGGCGCCTGCGAGCTGCAGGCAACCGGTGTGGCCGGACACCTCGGCTCTACGGCAGAATCAGGGGCGTATGGAAACAGCGGACAACGTGACCCGGCCCACCGGGGACTCGGCGACGGCGACCACGGAAGAGTGGTCGCCTGAGTTGGCGACCCTGCTCACCAACGCCGTGGAGCCGGCGCGGGCGGCGATCGTCGAGTTCAGCGGCGCCGACACGGTAGGTGACTACCTCGGCGCCGGATACGAAGATCCCACCAGCGCCACTCACCGCTTCCTCGCGCATTTGCCCGGTTATCAGGGCTGGCAGTGGGCGGTCGTCGTGGCCGCTTATCCCGGCGCCGACCACGCAACGATCAGCGAGGTCGTGCTGGTGCCGGGGCCGACGTCGCTGTTGGCGCCGGACTGGGTGCCCTGGGATCAGCGGATCCGGCCGGGCGATCTGAGCCCGGGCGACCTTTTGGCGCCGCTGCCGGACGATCCGCGGTTGGTACCCGGTTACCTGGCCTCCGGTGATCCGCAGGTTGACGAGGTGGCCCTGGAGATCGGTTTGGGACGGCGCCGGGTGATGAGTGCCTGGGGCCGCTCCGAGGCGGCGCAACGGTGGCACGACAGCGCTTACGGTCCGTCGTCGCAGATGGCGCAATCCACTAAGCGCACATGCCGCGATTGCGGGTTCTTCCTGCCGCTTGCCGGGTCATTGGGTGCCATGTTCGGGGTGTGCGGCAACGAGCTGTCCGCCGATGGCCATGTCGTCGACTTCCAATACGGCTGCGGCGCGCATTCTGACACCCCGTCGCCCGCGGGCAGCGGGTCGCCGGCATACGACCCATACGACGACGGGCTGCTCGACGTCACCGAGAAACCCGCCGAGGACCCTGTCGAGGACAGCGTCGAGGAACCCGCCGAGGACAGCGTCGATGAACCAGCCGGGGACAGCGTCGAGGAACCCACCGGGGACAGCGTCGATGAACTTGCCGGGGACAGCGTCGAGGACAGCTAGCCGTTCTCGGCCGCGGCTTTGATCTTGGCCAGCGAGGCGTTCATGCCGTCGACGAGTTCCGCCTCGAAGTTCGCGGTCCCGCCGAACAGCGCGTTCACCGCCATGCTCGAGACTGGCTTGACGCCGTTCTCGGCGTGCCGGCTCTCGATCACCCGGGTGCCCTCGGCGATCGGCTGCAAAGCGACCACACTTTCGAAACCGGTGCCTTGATATCGACCCGCGCTTGCAGTAGCGGCGCTGCCATTGAACGCATCCCTCCTAGTTCGGGGTCGTCATTCTCGGTTGGGATCGTGTTGGTAATGCAAGCCCTTTTGTGCGCCACGCGCGCCGCGACGGGCGGCGTCCCGTTGCCATAGGAAGATGCTGGTGCCCAGCGCGCAGACCCCCAGACCGGCCACCGTCAGCGGTCGCCACGTCTCCAGGCCCGGTACGACGAACGCCGCCACGGCGGCAACCAGCCAGGCCAGCGCGCCGACGGCGATCACCGGCCACACCTCCAGCAGTGCCGCGGGCAGCATCGGCGGATCGAGGCTTTTGCCAGGTTCGCTCATCATCGAGCTCACGATAGCCGAGCGCGGAGTCGGTGATTCGCCGTTGACGGTCGGGCGTTCTGTCGTAACCTTCGCGCTGTGATGGAGGGCGATAGCCGACTGGCCAGCGACCTGTCGTTGGCCGTGATGCGGCTCTCCCGGCAGCTGCGGTTTCGTCGGCCGCAGTCGCCGGTGTCGTTGTCGCAGCTGTCGGCGCTGTCGACCTTGAACAACTACGGCCCGATGACGCCGGGTGCGCTGGCCATCAGGGAACGGGTTCGTCCGCCGTCGATGACGCGGGTCATCGCCTCGTTGGCCGATCTGGGTTTCGTGGACCGCGTTGCGCACCCCGACGACGGCCGGCAGGTTTTGGTCTCGGTCTCCGCTGCCGGTGCCGAACTGCTAGAGGCCGAATACCGGGCCAGCCAGGAGTGGCTTGCGCAGCGGCTGGATACTCTGGGCGGCGCCGAACTGGATACTTTGCGCGAAGCCGCCGATCTGATCTTGGCTCTCGTCGACGAAAGCCCTTGATCCTGAACGATT